>Ga0209512_1000034_pt1 | contig 350311 bp, 308 predicted proteins | sample frozenSSSSmetaG_FD_184142 | JGI IMG/M metagenome (GOLD analysis project Ga0209512, IMG submission 184142) | Glacier valley bacterial and archeal communities from Borup Fiord, Nunavut, Canada, to study Microbial Dark Matter (Phase II) -... | ecosystem: Environmental > Aquatic > Freshwater > Ice...
CTACCGGTTATTCCGTTCGTTGTCTTCGGGATGAGTTGGTTGTCACCAAAGCCACAGTTAGTGATGTCACCATCCCTACTTCGGGTATGACAAGTACCACCGCTCAGGGTAGTGCAATGGTAACATTAGACGGTGGTTCTAGTGTCAGTGCCCGTGGTTTGTGTTGGAATACCACCGGCGGTCTTCCGGTGATCACGGATAATATCATTTCCGGTGGCACCGGTACGGGTAGTTTCACGGGAACCTTGACCGGTTTGAGCGAAGGTCCTACTTATTATGTACGTGCTTTTGCCACCAACAGTCGTGGTACCACTTACAGTGCCAATGTGAGTAGCTTCAAGATTTGTCCGACCTTCACGGTTATCCATACCGCTGGCACGAACGGTGCTCCGGTGGACAAGACAGTGAGCTATAATTCTATCAGTACTACAGTTTCCGGTGTTGCCGCTTGCTGGCTGACTCAGAATCTGGGAGCCGATCAACAGGCTGTTTCCGCTACCGATAATACCGAATCTTCTGCCGGTTGGTACTTCCAGTTTAATAATAAACAAGGGTATCAGTATACTACCGCACGTACACCGGTTACTGCTTGGGTAACCAGTACACCCGGAGCTACCGATTGGCTTTCAGCTAATGATCCGTGTAGTCTTTTGTTGGGAACAGGTTGGCATATTCCTACTAATACTGACTGGACAAATGGAGATGCTCCGCCTCAGTATTGGCAGAATTCGGCTGACACTTATGGTTCGGTGTTGAAGCTTCATAATGCCGGTTATTTGAGTTATGATACGGGTGTTCTTACAAATAGAGGCAGTATGGGATATTATTGGAGTAATACTCAAAGTGCAAGCACCACAGCATATTATCTTTCTGTGTCCGGCAGCGCAAGTGCTCCAACAACTATCAATAAGGCTACTGCAACCTCGTTGCGTTGTATAAGGAATTAAACAAAAGAACAAAAAATACTGTTTAAGAAATAAAAGAATTAGAAACGAAAAATGAAAAGAGAATTATTGAAGATTAAAATTAAGAATGCTGGTGTTGTAATATCACTGATCTTTTTAGGTTTGAATTTAAATCTAAGTGCTCAAAACACACGTGATGTAAATATAAAAGTTCATTTAAATGGTGTTCACTCCAGTAAAATTACCCTGATGCCAATGTCAGGTTCAGGTGCATTGAAACCTCTTATCGAAAAAAATGGGATTTTAAATAATGAAACGGTAGTATTGAATGTTCCTAAAGATAAATTGCCCGGACAGTTTGTTTTGCGTTTCGATTATAAAGAGAAGGAAAGTAGTAATCCATATCCTTCGGAAAAGTACATTTTTATAAATAATCAGGATTTGGAGCTTTGGGTGAAACCTAAGTCAGCCAATAATCCGGATAGTACTTATTTTCAAAAAGGGGAGAAAGAAAATACTCTTTTTATGACTTTCTCTATACAAAATGCTAAGCGTAAAGAGCAATTGGGTTTACTCCAAAATTTTCTAATGAGTTATGACCAACCGGAGTCTAAGTTTTATACCAATGGTGTGGAAGAATATGAAAATCGTAGAAAGGAATATAATTCATGGCTTAATGCTCAGGTCGAAACGCATAGCGATGCATTTGTAAGTTGTATTTTTCCACTTCAGTATGTGTCACCTATTATTTGGAAAGGCACAGAAAAAGAGCGCTTAAATAGTTTGATGGTGCATTATTTCGATGGGATGGATTTTAAAAATCCTAAGTTGGTCAAAACAGCAGATTTAAAAGACTGGATGAATAAATATGTAAACCTATATGGGACTATGTCAACCACTATTGCGCTGAGAGATTCGTTATTTGCATTGGCAGGAAAGAGGGCTATCGAAAAAGCGAAGTTAGGTCATCCGTTGGTGTATGGTTGGATGGTGGACTATTTCTATGCCGGATTTGAGAGTTTTAACATCGCTTCGGGGATGAAAATGTTGAAACCTTACCTTGACGACCCGTACTGTCTGACAAACAAACGACAAGCAATTGAAGTTCGTTTGAAAGGTATGGAAACGCTGGTGCCCGGTTCTTTGGCTCCTGATTTTCCCTGGAAGTTAAACTCCGGTAAAGTAATACAGTTTCATGATTTTAAAACAGAAGCTAAATATAAATTGGTATTGTTTTGGTCTGCCGACTGTCAGCATTGCAAAGAATTGGTAGGTAAACTTTATGGGTGGTATCAGCATCCTGTTTATCGCGATTTGCTGGACGTTTTTGCTATAAGTATGGATGAAACGGATACTGAAATTCCGATATGGGAGAAAGCTGTTGTAAACTATCCGGCCTTTAAACACAAACGAGCCGAAAAAGGGATTCGAAGCTATGAAGCTACTGGCTATTTTGTTTTGGCAACGCCAACATTGGTTTTGGTAGATGCTAAAACGAATAAAATTGTGGCTTTGCCCGAAACAGTAGAGCAGTTGGAAAAAGAGCTTAAATAGGGTGCTATCTAATTTCTTTGCCAGAAGATAAATTATTATTTTGTTGTTTTAAATTAATAATATTGAGTTTTTTCTAAACTTTCTTTATAATTTTTTTCTCATGATTTTGAGTTTTTGCTGATATAATTCATATTTCCCTGCACTATGATCATCAAAAATATACATACAACTGATGGACAGCATTGCGAAACTACTGCCATAGGTACAATGCTCAGGCAATTGAATATCAATTTGTCGGAACCTATGCTTTTTGGCCTTGGTGAGGGACTTGATTTTTATCTTTGGGATATAGAAACGATGCAGCTTCCGTTTATTAGTGGACGGGTGCGTCCGGAAATAATTACGAAAAATCTGGCTCGAAATCTTAAGTTGAAACTGATTGTTGAAGAAACAACTTCGCCTGAAAGTGCATGGGATGAAGTGAAGAAATTAATTGATAATGATCAGGTCGTTGGACTGAAGCTCGATTGTTTTTACCTCGAATACTTCAAACGTCCTTACCATTTTGCCGAGCATTTTGTGGCAATGTATGGTTATGATGAAACAGATGCCCTTTTGGTTGATACTACACAGCAAGGAGGTAAGGTGAAAACCTCACTGCAAAGTCTAGCAATTGCTAGAGCGCAAAAAGGGCCGATGGGGTCAAATCATTTGTACTTTACATTAGACAAAACTGAACAGTCGTTTGAGTTAGAAACTGCAATTGTCAAAGCTATAAAGAATAATGCAGCTACTTATCTTCAGTCTGATAACCCACTTGAAGGAAACAATGGAGTTTGCGCTTTGAGTTCTCAAATTATCGATTGGTTTACGACAGGTGATGATGTCTCAATCGGTTTTAAGGTAAGTGCTAAAATGATGGAGAAAGCCGGTACGGGTGGCGCATTGTTTCGCAATTTATACCGTGACTTTTTGAAAGAAAGCTATGAATTAGTACAAAAAGAGGAACTCAAAAATGCTTACGTGGCGTTTGTGGAAATCGCTAAAGCCTGGAGTCATGTTTCTGATTTGTTTCTTCAAGCTGCAGAAACAAATGATTTTCGGTATATACAGGAAGCATCTGAGGTGTTGAAAGCGATTGCTGAAAGCGAAAAGAATACAATGGGACTATTGGCAGTTACCCTTTAAATTCTTTGAAGTTGATCTTGTGCAGTTAAGATATCCTTATTACAATGGTAGGGAGTACTCAAATCTAGCCCCTTTAGGGGTTTGGGGTTCTTTCTCTTTTCACTTTACCGGTGCTGGTCTCCTCAAACCGCGGCTTGAAAATGATTTCGCGTGGTTTCTCAAATTTCCCCAAAGTGCTATTTAATTGAATATCCAGCTCCTGTTTTTTAATTTCTGAAAATGGTTCACTTTCAATAATGAGTACTACTTTCTCCCCAAGTTTTTCGTCTTCTCTGCTCGTAATGTAAAATCGTTGTCCAATGAAGGATGATATTTTCTTTTCTATCGTTTCCGGAAATAGTTTTACTCCACCGGAATTGATGACATTGTCAAATCGACCGATCCATTCAAAGCAGTTTATGTTCTTTAATTTCACAATATCGTTGGTAATGAAAGGTTCAGCTTGTAAATGGGGAGCGTGAATTACCAAACAATCACGCTCGTCCTGTTCAAACCAAACACCTTCCAACGCTAGATATTCGTCCGAAGAATCTGATCCATTTATTTTTCGAAGTGCAATGTGAGAAACGGTTTCAGTCATGCCATAAGTTGCATAGCAGTTTGTTGAAACGTTTTGAAGTTTGGTTTCCAATAATGCCGAGGTAGCACTTCCACCGATAATAAGTTTGTCAATGTAGTTCATAGTCGCCAAGCCTTCTGTTGAGCTTAATAACGTTTCCACTTGCATAGGCACCATAGCCGCAAACTTAACTGGCTCGTTGATAACAGGGTAGGAGGCAGGCTCTATTGCAATTAAATGCAGATGACCCACTAATGCCCGCACGATCATCATTTTGCCGGCAATATAATTGGTTGATAAGCAAAGCAAAACGGTATCCTCTTTTTGCAAATCAAAGAATTGATTTGTCAATCTGGCAGAAGCCTTCATTTGCTCTTTTTTAAGTTCTAACTTTTTAGGCACACCGGTCGATCCCGAAGTTTGGGCCTGAATGGAGTCGCTTTCGTCAAACCATTTTTCGAGGAACACAAACAACGCCTCTTCCCATTCGGGCAGTTGCAACCTTCGCTTTTCAGCTATCAACGCAGGTAGTTGAGCAAAAGTATATGTTTGGGAATGTATAGTGAGGGTCATAGTTTTTCGATAAAGATTTGATGAATTGTGGCAAGATTTATTCGAGTTTTCACCACAACTTGAACGGTTCGGCTTTAGGCGAAGGGATTGATTGTATTAGCCTGAAAACTTGCTCCGTATCAGCCACATCAGTCATGTATTTTTTGCCGTCGGCAGCAAGCATTTTCAGTTGACTACAATTTGTAGTCAACTGACTTCCTTCTTTTGTCAACCTATTTTTCAGAACACTCCAATATTTACGTGGATTGGGACTATCAGTCAATATACCAACTACATCAACAATGGAAAAGTACCATTTTTCGAACTCATCGTCCCATAAAGTACGAACTTTCTTTTCGTCGAATAATTTTAATGCATTTTTCTGTGTCATAATCATTCAGGTTTTTAGGAGTTGTTAGAACTGGAAGTGTTCATTTAACTTCCAAACGTTCTGATGGTCATAAAATAAATTTTCTCCGTTTAGCAATAGTGGCGATTCAAAATTGTTGGTATAAAGTTGTCCGGTGCCCAGACCTTGGGGCATTTCATTTTTTTGAGTGGCGCACCATTGTGCAATGGCATTCAGACCGATATTCGACTCAAGAGCAGAAGTTGCCCACCAGTCAATATGTTGTACGTTTGCTAGTCGTATCCATTCCTCACTACCTACAAAACCACCATGTAAACTGGGTTTGAGGATGATGTATTGAGGACGAATTGTTTCGAGCAATAATCTTTTTTGTGACAAGTCATTGATGCCTATCAACTCTTCATCCAACGCAATGGGGAGCGGCGTGTTGGCACAGAGTTGTGCCATTGCTTGCCACTGACCTGCTTTGATAGGTTGTTCTATGGAATGGATGTTTAATTTCGACAGTGCTTCAAGTTTTTGCAGAGCATCAGCCGGTGAAAAAGCACCGTTGGCATCCACGCGCAATTCTATCGTTTTGGCATCAAATTCTTGGCGAATGGATCTTAATAAATCCAGTTCGGTATCAAAATCTATTGCTCCGATTTTAAGCTTGATACACGAAAAACCGTGTTCTATTTTTTCATGTATCTGTCTTTGCATCTCTGCTTTAGTCCCCATCCATATCAATCCGTTGATACGAATACTTGATTTTCCTTCCGAAAATGCCGAAGGATAAATAATTCGTTTTCCACCATTTTTCAGATCGGCCAATGCCGTTTCCAATCCAAACAGAATAGAGGAAAAATCTCTTAACCGTTCAAAGAGTTCCGGCAGTGGAGGTAGGTTAGGAGTGAGGCTTTTCAGTACATCTTCATATCCGGGTCGATCCTCGGCACTGAGTCCCCGAAACAATGCGCATTCTCCCAACCCAAAAACTTCGGGCGATTCTTCATTCCATACCTTCAACAACCATATTTCTTTTGATGTCAGTATGCCGCGCGAAGTGCCACTCGGTTTTTTGAGAATAAGATTGTAAGGAGTAATGGAAGAATTCATGCTGTTTAATTCATAATTCACAATGCACAATTAATAATTATGCATTGTGAATCAATTATTTATCCGGGGAATTTAGGGAATTGTTGGAAGTCGGGTTTGCGTTTTTCGAGGAATGCATGTTTACCTTCCTGTGCTTCTTCCATAAGGTAGTACATCAATGTTGCATCACCGGCCATTTCCATCAATCCGCGTTGTCCGTCGAGTTCAGCGTTCAGTCCGCGTTTAATCATGCGGATAGCCATTGGGCTATTTGCCAATATTTGCTGACACCAATCTACTGTTGTATCTTCCAACTCAGCCAATGGCACTACTTTGTTTACCATGCCCATTTCCTCAGCTTCTTTGGCAGAGTATTGTTTGCAAAGAAACCAGATTTCGCGTGCTTTTTTCTGACCCACACAGCGAGCCAGATACGACGATCCAAAACCGGCGTCGAAACTACCTACTCTTGGCCCTGTTTGTCCAAAAATAGCGTTTTCAGATGCAATCGTCAAATCGCAAACTACGTGCAGTACGTGTCCACCGCCAATTGCAAAGCCGTTTACCATGGCAATTACCGGTTTAGGAATAGACCGAATGGCTTTGTGAAGATCTAAAATATTAAGACGTGGAACGCCTTGTTCGTCTATATAACCACCAATTCCTTTTACTTTTTGGTCGCCACCGGCGCAAAATGCCATGTCGCCGGCACCGGTGAAAACGATAACGCCAATGTCGCTCCGCTCACGGCAAATATCCATAGCATCAAGCATTTCGGTACTTGTCTGCGGGCGAAAAGCGTTACGAACCTCTTCGCGGTTGATGGTGATTTTAGCAATCCCTTCGAAATACTCAAACTTGATGTCTTCGTATTGTTTAATTGTTGTCCAGTTTCTCATATTTTTATTTTTTTCAATAATCGAAAAGCAGCTATCCACTTATTTTCGACATTATTATTTATTTACTAATTATAATATTAGCTTCTCATTGCTTTAAAATAATCCTTTAGCACTTTATCATTCTCCAATCTTGGTGTAGTTACTTCCAGTATAACCGCTTTGGCATGTGGTGCAAATACTTGTGGAAGAATGGATGCTAGTTCTGATTCATTACCTGCACTATAAAACGGAAGATCGTAAAGTGCTGCCATTTTCTTTATATCGAGTTCTTGTTTTGCTTCGAAAAATTCTTCCAACTCTTCTACGCCCGATGGTCCCGGAATAAATCGAAACAGGCTACCACCGCCATTTTTCATAACAATGATTCGTAAATCTGCTGATAGATATTTATTCCAAAGGGCATTTGAATCATAAAAAAAACTGATATCGCCACTTAAAAATGTAGTTGGAACAGTGCTGATGGCTGCTGCACCTACTGCCGTAGAGGTAGAACCATCAATGCCACTCGTTCCACGGTTGCACTGAATGCTGTTCAGGTTTCTTTGTTCAAATAAATGTGCATAACGAACAGCTGAGCTGTTGCCCAATTGAAGGTCGGAATTGATGGGGAGATGATTGTTTATTATCTCAAATGCTTTTAAATCGCTCCATGGTGCTGTGGCCATAAAATGGGCATGTTTTTGAGCTGAAATTTGCTCTTTCTTTTGCCAGTTAGTTGAAAAATCAGATGCAGCAAAACTATTGCTGTCGAAAAACTGTTCCAAAAATGCGCTTGGCTCCAATTGAATTAAAGCGGTAAGTCTGCGAAAAGTATCAATATGATTTTCACCTTTCCCAATGTACCAATGTTCTGCCGGCGGATTATTTTTCAGGAACGTTTTAATTTGTTTCGAAACCAGTGAACCCCCGAAACTGATCAACACATCAGGACGAAAATCATCTGTTTCTTCGGGCAAAATAACGTTCAATACCCGATCAATATTGTTGATTGTCAGATTACTCTGAATGTTCGAAATAGGTTCTGCAATAACAACTACATTGCTGATTCTCTCGATTTTTTTTATGACAGCATTAAAATTTTCTTTGACGTCAGCAGGTAGAAAGGCTCCCAAAATCATTATTTTAGGATTTTTTGGCAATCTACTTTTCAATTCATCAATCACTGCCGCATTCAGTTGAGATTCGGGTTCTATTTGATTGAAAACCCGTTCCGGAGTACTGTTGATTTCTGTAATTCCATATAATGGCTCCCGTAGTGGAATGTTGATGTGTACCGGTCCTTTACGACCCGAAATAGCTGCATTTATGGCTTCGTTTACACTCCTGTTTACATGCCACGCTTCGTCATCGCAGGTAATGTCTACCGGCAATTGACAGTTGTGTTTCGTAAAATTGGCAAATACCTGTTGCTGATTAATGGCCTGACTATCATCTTGTTCAATCCACTCGGTAGGTCTGTCGGCCGAGAGAATAACTAATGGAATACGTTGATAAAAAGCTTCAGCCACTGCAGGAGCATAATTGAGCAAGGCTGTTCCCGAAGTACAAACTAAGGCAACCGGTTCTCCTGATTTTTGGGATAAACCAAGAGCGAAAAATGCAGCGCTTCGTTCGTCCACAATCACATAACTTTCAATACGCTCGTCGCGATTAAACGCGATTGAAAGTGGTGCATTGCGTGAACCGGGAGAAACCACCACACGTTTTATGCCTTTTTGGACACAAATATTTACAATTATCTGAACGGTCTTTTTATCTGTTGTTGTCATTATTTTGCTGTTAGTAAACAAGTAAACTGTGTCTTTAATTATTGATTTGAAATTACTGATTACTGTTGACTGTTAATTACTTTCGATAGTGTTTCCAGTTTCATGCATGTTTCATTCCATTCGGCTTCGGGAACGGATTGTGCCGTTAGTCCACCACCTACAAAAAAGGCTACTCCTTCGTCGGTCAATTTCATGCAGCGCAAATTTACAAAAAGATTACATGCTTTTGCGTTTATCGGCCCAAAAAATCCGGCGTAGTATTCCCTGTCGTGAAGTTCTGTGGCGCTGATTAATTGTAAGGCTTTTTCTTTGGGAATTCCACACACAGCCGGTGTGGGATGTAGCGTTTTTACCAATTTTAATTGCTCATTTCCCGAAATATTTCCCTTGCAGGTGTAGGTGGTCATCAAATGACAAACATTGCCTGCATTTTGTTCCGTAGGACCGTTTTTTTCAATTTCAGAAAATGAAAATTTTTGCAGCACATTTTCTACATAATTGCTCACCATTTGTTGCTCTTCACGCTCTTTCTCAGTCCATTCTGCTTTCGCTATGAGCGATTTAGTTCCTGCAAGTGACATGGTTTGGATCCCTTCATCGCTCGATTTCAGCAAGGTTTCGGGAGTGGCACCAACCCATACACATTGCCCCGGAATATAAAAAATGGAAACAAACGCGTGGGGATATATTTTGGTAAGTTTCTCAAAAACAGAGGCTGCTACATTTTTATTGCAAGAAGTATTACTGACAGCTCGTGAAAGAACTACTTTATCCAACTCTTTATTCTTGAGTTTGTCTATTAAAGTGGATGCTTGCTGCAGATAATCCGATTGCGATGTTTCGTGCGTGGACGTGCTTGATTTTTTTACGTCTAAGGTTATTGAGAGGAGTTTATCTAACTCATTACTATCAATATTCTCGTTAGTAAAATGGATATCCGGGTTAAAAAAAAGTGTTTCGACAGAACTTTTAGCATCAAATGGTGCGACGATGAAACCATTTTTTTGACGTTCAAAATCCACAAATCGCTCTATTTTCGATGAAGTTTGAATTCCTGTAACTATTTCATGGCTATAGGGCATTCGATAGCTGAAAAAAGGTAGGTTTCTTACTATGCAGTTTTGTAGAATTTCGAATTGTTTCATCTGGGGTATAATCAAATATCTTTAATAGCAAATTTAAACACATGAAACAAATCGAAGCTCGATTAGTTTTATTCCTATTATACGCTACTAACAGGCAAAGTTAAGGTATTTTCTCGAAAAATTGGGTTCGGATAATGATTTTGTTTGTAAGGAAATGTTTTGAAGTTGAAGTGATGGCGACACATTTATAATTGCTCAAATTTTGATTATCTTTGTCGGAGAAGAAATATAACGATATTTTAAACCGTAAAATAGATGATATTAAAACATTATATAGATAGTTTTCGCTTACGTACCTTGCCTTTATCAGTTGCCGGCATTATGCTGGGTAGTTTTTGTGCCACTGCTGCAGGCTGTTATCGCCCGGAAGTTTTTGTCTTGGCATTGCTGACTACCTTATCGCTACAAATTCTTTCTAATATATCCAACGAGGTGGGCGATTTAGAAAAAGGAACCGATAATGAGCAACGCCTTGGCCCCATACGCAGCGTACAACGTGGTGATTTGACGGTTCAAAACCTCAAAAATGCAATGATGCTTTTCATCATCTTATCGGTATTGTCCGGAATATGTCTTGTTTGGTCAGCTTTTGGCACCTTGATGAGTGTGCCGAGTGTAACGATGTTGGTCATGGGTGCATTGGCAATTGTAGCTTCCATAAAATATACTTTTGGCAAAAAGGCCTATGGTTATGTGGGTTTAGGCGATTTTTTTGTTTTTGTATTTTTCGGTTTGGTGAGTACAATGGGCGTTTATTTTATTGCCACGGGCGAATTGCCGTTATCGCTTATTTTGCCCGCTTCGGCTATCGGAATGCTCTCCACAGGTGTGCTGAACGTGAATAATATGCGTGATATTGAGAATGATACAGAATTTAAAAAACGTACAATGGCCGTAAGGATGGGTGCCAAGAAGATTAAAATGTATCATCTGTTTCTGGTGATTGGCGCTTTAGTATTGACCACTGTTTACACCGTTATTCAAAATAGCGGTATGTATAGCTATTTATTTCTTCTGACCATTCCGGTTTTCGCTCTTCATCTTTCTAAGGTGATGAAAAATAACGGTCGTGCGTTGGATAGTCAATTAAAGGTATTGTCGCTCTGCACTTTATTATTTTCATTCTTAGCAGGATTAGGTAGTTTACTTAATTCATAATCGGTTGGATATGTTTCAAACAAAAGTAGAAATACCGAAATCTGATTTCAATATCGCATACGAAGACCGTGTGATGACATTAGGCTCTTGCTTTGCCGAGAATATAGGGCAAAGGATGCAGAAGCTGTATTTTGATATTGATGTCAACCCGTTTGGAGTATTGTACAATCCTGTTTCCATTCGAAATAGTATTGAACTGCTCATCGAAAATAAGCCATTTACACACGACAATGTTTTTGAGAATCGTGGTTTGTGGCAGAGTTTTGCACATAGCAGTTTGTTTTCAGATACAAGTGCTGAAAAATGTTTGAGCAATATAAATGAACGCTTTCAATCTGCTGCTGCTTTTCTGCAAAGAACGGATTATTTGTTGATCACTTTCGGGACGGCATGGGTTTTTGAAGAGAAGAGTGGGAGAGTGGTTTCCAATTGCCATAAATTACCGGCTCACAACTTTGTTAGACGACGACTAACCGTTGATGAAATCGTAGCCGATTATACAGCTCTGATAACCAGATTAGCAAATACATTTCCTCATCTAAAAATAATATTTAGTGTAAGTCCCATTCGTCATTGGAAAGATGGAGCACACGAAAATAATATAAGCAAAAGTACTTTGTTACTGGCAGTCGATGCCCTTCAGAAACAGTTTTCACAGGTACAGTATTTCCCTGCTTACGAAATTCAGATGGACGAACTCCGCGACTATCGTTTCTATGCTTCGGATATGCTGCATCCTTCCGAAGTGGCTGTGGATTATATCTGGAGTCGATTTTCGGAGACTTATTTTGATGGAATAACTATCGGTACGAAAAACGAATTTGAGCAACTGCAGGGCGATTTGTCGCACCGTCCGCTTCATCCGGAGTCGGAGGAATTTGAAAAGTTCAGGCATAGTGTTCAAATGAAGAAAACAGCTTTGATAAAGAAATACCCATTTCTGGAAAACCGGCTTTGAAATGACCATGAACTTATGACCTGTAATTATCCCGGCTTTATAGCTCATATCAGACGCTATGTGGACCTGACACAGTCTGATGTTGAGATTGTTGAATCGTATTTTAAACCTCTCGAATTAAAAAGGAGGGAACATTTGATTTCCGAAGGTCAGATATGTACATCCAACTTCTTTGTGGAAAAAGGCTGTATTCGCATGTACTATGTCAATGAAAAATTAGCAGAACAAACTACGCAGTTTGCTTTGGAAACCTGGTGGCTCTCCGATTATTTTAGTTTTGCAAAACAATTACCCTCACAATATTTTATTCAGGCAGTAGAAAAATCCACTGTTTTGGCTATCGACTATCAATTGCAAGAAAAATTGTTTAGTGAAGTGCCGCAAATGGAACGGTATTTTCGTATTATAATGCAGCGTGCATTGGCTGCTTCTCAACTAAGAACTAAACTGATGTATCAGTATACCAAAGAAGAAATGTACAGACATTTCAACAGCTCATTTCCTCAATTTTTTCAACGGGTTCCGCAATATATGATAGCTTCCTACCTTGGTCTCACTCCCGAATACCTCAGCGAATTGAGAAGAAAAGGATAATTTTCCTTATTTCTTAAACAGGCTTAATTTTTATTCGAGTATTATATTTCTAATTTTGTCCGCACTAAAGCAAGTAGTGTAAACAACGGATATGAATCAGAATTTAAAACACAAATAAAATGAAAACAGAAATCAAACTTCCACAGAAATTTTACGATGTACTAAATCACGAAGGTGTTGTGGCAATTGTTTCGTGGGGCGAAGGTGAGCCTCATGTAGTGAATACATGGAATTCATTCTTAGTAATCACTGAAGATGAGCGAATCCTTATTCCGGCTTACGGAATGCGTAAAACAGAGAATAACATAACTGTGAATAATCGTGTAAAACTGACGGTGGGAAGTAAAGAAGTAGTGGGCTACAAAGATTATCAGGGAACAGGATTTCTGATTGATGGAACAGCCAGTTATCTTGAATCGGGTTCAACCTACGACATGATGAAGGAAAAATTCTCTTTCCTCACCAGGGTAATAGAAATTACAGTTACAGCCATCAAACAAACTATTTGATACCTATCGCTTCGTTCTAAGTACTCTACGTATTTACGTACAAAAAAAAGAGCTTCTTCTGTCACCAGAAGAAGCTCTTTAACGATTTATCTAACTATCAAACTATTATAAATCGGAAATTGGTTTGTATTTTGGAACCAATGTTTTCATAACTATCCACCCAATTAGATAGGCTACAGCGCAGAACGAAAAGACTATGGTGTATCCGGGAGTTTTGCTTCCCCATTCAACTAAACTATAATCGAAAAGCATACCACTACCTTTGTTAATTATGAATGAGCCTATACCACCTGCCATACCACCGATACCAACAATAGTTGCTACTGCTGATTTAGGGAACATATCACCGACTGTAGTAAAGATATTTGCAGACCATGCCTGGTGAGCGGAACCGCCTATACCAATTAATAAAACCGGAATCCAAAATGCATTGTTACCTAGTAAAGCAATATGACCAAATGGTTGAGCCAGTAAAACTAATAGTGGGAAAAATGCAATGATTAACATGGCTCGCATTCTGCCGGCATACGGATTCATTCCTTTGTTGATAAAAAAGGTTGGAAATTTTCCACCAAAAACAGAACCAAAAACAGTAATTGTGTATAATATTCCAATTGGCAAAGCAACTTCCGATGGCAACATTCCATATTCAGCTTTTAAATATGCAGGCGTCCAAAATAAGAAAAACCACCAAACTCCATCTGTCATAAATTTACCAAAAGCAAATGCCCAGGTTTGTTTGAATTTTAGTGCTTGTCCAAAAGTCATTTTTTTAATTTTTACAGTCTCATCAGCAACAACTTTATCGATTTCGTCATCTTGATTGATATATGCTTTTTCAGCATCGTTTACTTTTTTGTTGCTTTCCAGTGGTTTGTAGAAAATTAACCAAGCTGCCAACCACAAGAATCCTACTGCTCCAATTACAAGAAATGCAGTCTCCCAACCCCATGCTTCGGCCATAAAAGGCACTGTCATCGGCGCTAAAATAGCTCCTACATTGGCTCCTGAATTAAACAAGCCAGTAGCAAAAGCACGGTCGCGTTTTGGGAAGTACTCAGCAGTTGCTTTGATAGCAGCCGGAAAGTTTGCCGATTCACCAAATGCTAATAAAATACGTGCAATAACAAACATCACGACACTTACTACAGAAATAGTTGCTACTATTGTACCCGAAGCATTTGTCAGTCCTGCAGCATCAGGTATTCCAGTCCACCACTCTGTCGCTAATCCACAAAGAGCGTGAAGCATGGCAGCCACCGACCAAACTGCGATAGCCCAGGCATAACCTTTTTTAGTGCCCATTTTGTCGACAAATCTACCTGCAAACAGCATAGAAACGGCGTATGCAAGTGAGAAAATGGAGGTAATTGTACCGTAATCACTGTCTGTCCAGTGAAACTCTTCTGCCAAGATCGGTTGTAGCAGAGATAAAACTTGACGGTCGAGATAGTTGATAGTCGTTGCCAAAAATAGCAATGAGCATATCGTCCATCTGTACTGAGTCATTTTCTCGTTGATTTTTCCAATTGAACTCATAGGTTATTTTTTTACTTTTTTGATTATTTCTAAAGCGTCACTACATAATTTGGTAATTCCAGCCCAGTCATTCGCTTTCATCATTTCCGCAGGGAACAGGTTTGAACCCATACCTACACAGGTTACACCTGCATCAAACCATGTTTTCAAATTAGCTTCTTCGGGTTTCACTCCACCGGTTACCATTAGGTTAGACCAAGGCATTGGTGCTTTTAGGTTTTTTACAAAAGCTGCACCAAGTACATCGCCGGGGAATACTTTGCAAACATCGCAACCCATTTCTTGTGCAAAACCAACTTCCGATACCGATCCACAACCCGGTGAATAAGGAACCAAACGACGATTTGCCACTTTAGCTACTTCCGGATTGAATAATGGACCAACAATAAAGTTAGCACCTAGTTGAATGTATAAAGCAGCTGTTGGTGCATCTACAATCGAGCCAATACCCATAATCATTTCAGGGCATTCTTTGGCTACATATTTTACTAATCCTGCAAAAACATCCTGAGCAAAATCTGCGCGGTTTGTGAATTCGAAAACACGAACTCCACCATCGTAACAGGCTTTTACAACATTTTTAGCTACTTCAATATCGCTGTGATAAAATACCGGAACCATACCGGTTTCTTTCATAGCTGTAATTACTTGAATTTTACTGAATTTCATTTTGTGTAATATTACCCCCGACCCCTAAAGGGGAGGAAGAAAAGTTAGTATTGTATTGTTTTAAAATATATAACCTGTGAAGAAGAAGTAATTAAGTTCCCCTTCAGGGGTTAGGGGTAGTTTTATCGTTGAACACGTCCGCTAGAGTCACCTCCACACAACGCTTCTACTTCTTCGATAGAAACAAGATTAAAGTCACCGTTTACTGTGTGTTTCAATGCCGAAGCAGCAACAGCAAATTCTAATGCTTCACCTTGATTTGGTTTGGTTAACAAACCGTGGATAACACCACCTGAGAAAGAATCACCACCACCAACACGGTCAATAATTGGATCAATATCGTAGCGTTTTGAAGTATAGAATTCTTTTCCGTCGTAAATCATTGCCTTCCAACCATTGTGAGTTGCCGAGAATGATTCACGTAAAGTAGAAATAACATATTTGAAATTAAATTCCTGAGCCATTTGAGTAAAAATGCCTTTGTAACCTTCAGCATCTGTATGTCCGCCTTCAACATCTGCATCCGGTTTAAAGCCTAAGCAAAGTTCAGCATCTTCTTCATTACCAATACAAACATCTACATATTGCATCAATGGACGCATGATAGATTGCGCTTTTTCTTTTGTCCAAAGTTTTTTGCGGAAGTTTAAATCTACCGAAACTGTAACACCATTACGTTGTGCAGCTTCGCAAGCTAATTTGGTCAGTTCAGCTGCTGAGTCAGAAATAGCAGGGGTAATTCCAGACCAGTGAAACCAATCGGCTCCTTTCATGATGGCATCAAAATCGAAATCTGAAGCATTAGCTTCTGCAATAGAAGAATGAGCACGGTCATAGATAACCTTACTTGGACGCATTGAAGCTCCCGTTTCGAGATAATAAATACCTACACGATCGCCTCCACGTGCAATAAAATCTGTTTTTACACCAAATTTGCGCAATGCATTTACAGCAGATTGCCCAATCTCGTGTTTGGGTAATTTTGATACAAAATAAGCTTCGTGGCCGTAGTTTGCACAGCTCACAGCAACATTTGCTTCTCCTCCACCATATACAACATCAAATACATCCGATTGAACAAAACGCGTGTTGCCTGGAGTTGATAGACGGAGCATAATTTCTCCTAATGTTACAATTTTTTTACTCATTGTTTTCTTAGTGTTTTTGTAATAAATGTTAGTTTTTGAAATTGGTTGACCAAAAGTACTGCTTTTTTCCGAATATCCCAAAAAAATGCGTTAATTATACTTATATACACCAATTTACAATATAATGTGATTGATTATTGAATATTTATTAGAATTTAAAAAACGCTTTAGCATTATTGTAGCTGATATCCTCTACCATTTTACCAATAAAATCAAGTTCTTGATGAGGTAATAAACCATTTTCAACATCATTACCAATCAGGTTACACAAGGTCCGACGGAAATATTCGTGACGTGGGTATGATAAGAAACTGCGTGAATCTGTCAACATACCAATGAACTTACTCAATAAGCCCAATACCGACAAAGAATTCATTTGTTTTTCCATGCCGTCTTTTTGATCTAAGAACCACCAGCCCGATCCGAATTGAATTTTTCCGGCTACGGTTCCATCCTGAAAATTGCCTATCATAGTGGCAATCATTTCGTTGTCGGCAGGATTCAGGTTGTAAAGTATCGTTTTTGTCAATTTGTTTTGAGAATCTAGTCTGTTCAAAAACTTCGACAATGCTTTGGCTGTATTAAATGTTCCTATTGAATCGAAACCGGTATCAGCCCCTAATTGGTTGAATAAACGAGTGTTATTGTTACGGATAGTCCCGTAGTGAAATTGTTGTGTCCAGCCTTTTTCCCAATCCATTTCGGCAAAAATAACCATCATGGCCGATTTGAATTTTAAAACTTCAGCGTGCGTTAATTCGCTTCCACCATATATTTTATTGAAAATGGCTTTAATTTCTATATCAGTATAATCTTCAGCATAAAATTCCTCAATACCATGGTCGGAAAGTTTACAACCCATTTCGGCAAAGAAATCCTGACGTTTGCGCAACGCAAGAATCATATCGTCGAAAGTAGAAATAGTGATTTCTGACACTTTTTCCAATTGCTCAACGTACATTTTAAAGCTAGCCGAATTTTCAACAGCCATTGCTTTGTCAGGACGCCATGTTGGTAACATTTTTATTTCAAAACCATCTTGTTTTGTTTTTAAATGGTGCTCAAGTGTATCGATAGGGTCGTCGGTAGTGCAAACAGCTTCCACATTATAATGGCGCATTAAGTTACGTGCCGAGAATTGAGGGGTTTGTAGTTTTGCGGTACATTCATCATATATTTCGCGGGCTGTGGCAGGCGAAAGTAATTTGTCAATTCCGAATGCAGTTTTCAACTCCAGGTGTGTCCAGTGATACAAAGGGTTACGCATAGTGTTTGGAACTGTCTCAGCCCATTTCTCAAATTTTTCCCAGTCAGAAGTATCTTTCCCTGTACAGAATTTCTCGTCAACACCATTGGTACGCATAGCACGCCATTTATAATGGTCGCCACCAAGCCAAGCCTCAGTCAATGATTTAAATTGGTGATCATTAGCTACCATCGATGGAACTAAATGGCAGTGGTAGTCAATTATAGGCATTTTGGCGGCATGCTCGTGATAAAGCTTTTGCGCTGTTTCTGTTTGGAGTAGAAAGTTTTCGTCTAAAAAGTTTTTCATGACAATATAATTTTGTTGTTGATTATTTAAAGGACGTATTTACAATTATGTCTGTACTATGGAAAAACAGAACAAATTGAAATTTTGTGAATTAAAGTTGGATTTATCTACGAAGAAAATCACGTGATTCTACTGAAACTCTTACAAACTATAGTTTTTCAGATATTTATCTTTGTATTTTAAAATGTATTTTTACTTCCGTGTTCGCACACAAAGATACGAATAGTTTTAAATCTACAAAACAAGTTGACACCTCATCGCGTATTAAAAAATGTATTCAAATGTCGAATTACTAAGTTCTAAGAGACGATTGCTTAATTATAAAAATCAAGATAACCATTTTTTCCACCATATAAATTATATTTTCCACATTGTATAGTTGTCAACTTTAATCCAATGTAAATTTTATTCAATTTACAGGAGTCTGATATAATTGTACAATAACTTTAATGAAAGACAAAGCTTATTTACTCGGATAAATGGAACTGAGATTTGTATTTGACTAAAACGATAGATTTTATATTTTGAGATGGTATGAGTTGAAAGAAAACTACTAATAGCTGGTTGAGCAGATCTAATTTTGTCGAGAAATATTTCGTTCGTTTTTTTTATTCTATTAGTATAAAATGCACATCGCGTTTATATATTATCATCTACTTACTTTTTGAACATTTGTTTGAATTTTGTTCACTCATATTACTTAATTATCTGGTTTTTAGAATAGATGTCAACCCTTTAGATGGGTATTTCTGAATTAAATGCGGTGAATTTAATGTGTTTATAAACAGTGTTTTATTGGGTGTTTTGTGTGCTGTTTGTGCATTTTATCAACAATATATGTTAAATTTACTTTGGTCAAATATTGCACCTATAAAGGCATTTATTACACATATCCCGTTTTTATTATCCATATATTTGTGCCGTTAATATTAAATCATAAAACTCAAATAAATGAAAAAACAATGAAAGAAGTAAAAAAACAAAAAAAGCAATTCTTCATTCGCTTGATGCTGTCTTTTCTTTTTACCTTCTCGGCATTTAGTTATGCAAGTGCACAGGTAAAGACTGTAACGGGTACAGTGAAAGACGAATCGGGCGAGACCATTATTGGTGCCTCTGTTTTGGTTAAAGGAACAACCGTTGGTTCAATCACCGGCATTAATGGTGACTTCAAATTGAATGTTCCGGCTAATGGTAAATCAATTGTAGTTACGTATATTGGCATGGTGAAACAAGAACTACCAATTACAGCCAATGTGATTAATGTTGTACTCAAAAGTGATGCAAAGGATTTAGATGAATTAGTAGTGGTTGGTTATGGCACGCAAAAGAAAAGAGATTTAACTGGTTCTGTGTCTTCAGTGAGTGAAAAGTCATTGAGAGATATTCCGGTATCAACAGCTGCTGAAGCATTAACCGGAAAACTTACGGGGGTTCAGGTTACTACTACCGAAGGTTCGCCTGATGCTGAAATTAAAATTCGTGTTCGTGGTGGTGGATCTATTACACAAAGTAACTCACCACTTTATATTGTTGATGGTTTTGCCAAAGATGATATTAAAGATATTGCTCCATCTGAAATTCAATCTGTTGATGTATTGAAAGATGCTTCTTCTACAGCAATATATGGTTCGCGAGGTGCTAATGGTGTCGTAATTATAACTACTAAAACAGGTAAAACAGGTAAAATTTCTGTTTCATATAATGGTTTTGTAAGTGTTAAAAACGTTAGCAAAACGCTGGATGTTTTATCACCTTTTCAATTTGCCCGAAAACAATATGAAAGAGCTGTTTGGGGTGGTGCTGCAAAAGTAGCTAGCGAATATGAAAGCTTTTTTGGTAGTTACGATGATATTGATTTGTATCAATATATAAAAGGAACTGACTGGCAAAAAGAAACATTTGGAAACACAGGTATAACTCAAAACCATTCTTTGGCCTTGAGTGGTGGAACCCAAACCTTTAGTTATAACGCTAATGTAAGTCATATTTACGATAAAGCTATCATGTATATGTCTAATTATAAACGTGATAATGTAAGTTTGAAGTTGAAATACAATCCAATAAAATGGTTAAAAATTGATTTTGCTACTCGCTATGCTGCAACGGTAATTAATGGCTCGGGTGCAAATGATCAAACTGGAATGGAAAAGTCGACTAACGATTCACGAGTGAAAAGTGCTCTTATTTATACACCAATCCCACTCAAGAATCTTGTTTCACAAGACGATAATGTTGATGCAAATGCAAGTCTTTACTCACCAATTACATCTACCGAAGATAATAATAGGTATCAAAATACAAAAGAATTTAGTGTAAATGGTGGTGTAGGAATTGTGTTTAATAAAATGCTTTCATTCAATTCAACTTTTGGTTACACCAAGTCTACTAAGCTTGATAAAAGATTTTATGGACTTACATCTTATTATGCCAGAGAGGGTGGTGCATTTAAAAGGGATAATGCTATTGCTCCATCAACATTTATTTCGGACATAAATAGAAGTACCATTCAAAATACAAATGTAATTAACTTTAAAAAAGATAATCTTTTTGAGGGACATAATATTAGTGCTGTAGTGGGTGAAGAAATGCTTATTCGTTCAAATAATTCATTTGTTCACGATTATGAAGCTTTCACCACAACTTATATGTCTAACGATGTGTGGAATAATCTAGCTGATGGTACTGTTCGTCCAACAAGACTTTTTACAGCACCTGATTATCGTTTATTATCTTACTTCGGTAGGGTTAATTACGATGTCAAGGGAAAATATTTATTGGCTTTAACTCTTCGTGCAGATGCTTCCAGTAAATTTAAAAATGAGAATCAATGGGGAGTTTTTCCTTCAGCTTCATTAGGTTGGAGAGTTTCGGATGAAAAATTCATGGAAGATGCTAAGGACTGGTTGTCAAACTTGAAGTTAAGAGGCGGTTATGGTGCTGCAGGTAACGACAATATTGATGATGGTGCATTTATACGCTCCTATACATCATCACCTTCAAATTATTTACCATCAACAATATTTCCAGGTATTTATGCAGCAGGATTGACATTGTCTAATCCAAATTTGAAATGGGAAACTACCATTACAAAAAATATTGGTTTAGACTTTGGATTCTTCAATAGTCGCATTAATGGATCTGTTGAATTGTACGATAATAAGACTGTTGATGCCTTGATGAAGGTTAGTTTGACGGGTGTGGGTTATACTGATCAATGGCAAAACGCCGCATCAACTTCAAATAAAGGTATAGAACTTTCTTTAAATGCGGAGATAATTCAAACAAAGGATTTTAATCTTAGTTTCTCGTTCAATGTTAGTGCAAATAAAAACAAAGTACTGAAATTAAATAACGGTGCAATGTCTACCTTTAATGAAGCCTGGACAAGTTACAGTGAAGCTTCAAATAGCTATGTTGTATCAGTTGGACAGCCAGTTGGTCTAATCTATGGTTTTGAAAGCGATGGCATGTATGGTGCTGACGATTTTATGTGGAATGGTTCAAATTGGGTTGCAAATACAGCCAAATATACAAACTACGATGCTGTAACAAAGGTTTATTCTGACAACAGTGGAAATAAATTAGTTGATAATAGTGGTATTGATGGTTTAAGCTGGGGTCCCGGTGCCATGAAGTTGAAAGACATCAATAACGATGGAAAAATTGATTTAAATGATAAAAAGTTAATTGGAAATACAAATCCAAAACATTTTGGAGCATTTGGATTCACTTCAAGTTACAAGGGTTTTGATGCAAGTGTAAATTTCAATTGGGTGTACGGAAACCAAATTTATAATGCCAATAAAATAGAATTAACGGCAGCGTTTTATAAATACAGAAATACGCTTACAAGCACGCTCAATTCTTATACTCAGATCGATTGGGCTACAGGTAATCGTGTGACAGATGCAGCAACATTGTCAACAATGAATGAAGGAGCAACTATGTGGGCTGCACCTACCGGAAGATACGCAACTACATCATGGGCTATTGAAGATGGTTCTTTCTTGCGGTTGAACAATCTTACCTTTGGATACACTTTGCCAAGTAAACTTACGAAAAAAATCTATGTTCAGAAATTAAGAATATATGCTTCAGGATATAATTTATATACCTGGACTAAATATTCAGGGTATGATCCGGAAGTAGATTCGCGTCGTTCTTCACCCGCTACTCCGGGAGTTGATTACTCAGCTTATCCAAAGAGTCGTTCTTATAATGTTGGAGTAAACATAACCTTCTAAAAATTTAATCACAATGAAAAAGCAAAATATAATATTACTATTTATAAGTGTTTTTATCATCTCTTTATCTACGTCTTGTTCTGATTTTTTACAAGTTTCGAGCAATTCATTGTTAAGTGATGATATGGTTTTCACAAATCCTGACTCAGCAAATCAAGGTATTGCTGCAATTTATGATATTATTGGACAAAACAATTCATATCGTAACCGTCTTTGGTTACAAATGGGAGTGAATACCGACATTGAATATCGTTCGGGTTGGGGAACTGGTGCACCTTTGGCTTTGACTAAATCGGACGATTTCTTTGCATTGTATAACCCAAATAAATCAATAGCCGATGGATACAACAATGCTGATGCTGCCAATCCATGGAGTCGTATTTATCAGGGAATAGAAAGAGCAAATTTGGCTGTTGAAGGCATTCGTAAATATGGTAGTCCGGCTGAAGGAAATGATATGGGTCAATTATTGGGCGAAGCTTTGACAATGAGAGCTTATTTCTTTTATGATTTGATTAAATGGTGGGGCGATGTTCCGGCACGTTTCGAACCCGTTTCAGAGGCTACAATTTATATGGCCAAAACAAATAGAGATAGCATTTATAATCAATTGGTAGTCGATTTACAAGAAGCTACAAAATTACTGGCTGCTCCTGGAGCAAGCAAGTTCACAACTACTACTAAAAGAGTATCAAAAGATGCAGCTCGTGGATTTTTGGCCAGAATTTGTTTGTCTGCTGCTGGTTATTCAATGCGTCCAATTGCAGGTTCAGATGATTCTGAAATTAAAATCACTGCTTCAGATGCCCGTAGAAAAGAGCTTTATACAATAGCTCGAGAAGCATGTAGAGGCGTTATTAATGATGGACATTATTCTCTTGATCCAAGTTTTAAAAATATCTTTTTCGAACAATGTCAGGATATTGATACACAGAACAGAGAAACTATCTGGCAATTGCCTTATTACATGGGAATTCGTGGTCGTATGTTGTATAATCTTGGTTTGCCAAGAGATGCTGATGGTAAAAATAATAAAGTTGCAATAGGCGGACAATTTAAAATTACTCCAAGTTTCTTCTATGATTACAATGTAAATGATAAAAGGCGTGATATAACTGTTGTTCCTTATAAAGTTGCAAAAAATGCTACTTTGGGTGTTATGGAGCAAACCGTTTCGGCAGGTATTACAGGCTTTAATATTGGTAAATGGCGTGCCGAATGGATTAAAACTCCTATATCAGGAACCGATGATGGTGTTTCTCCAATCGTATTGCGTTATTCAGATGTATTATTAATGTTTGCAGAAGCAGATTTGTTCTTGAATGGAACCGAAGGTACTGAAAAATTCAATATGGTGCGCCGTCGTGCATTTGGTTTGCCGGTAGCTACAGCTTCGTCCAATGATTTACCCCTGACTTTGGATAATATCAAAATGGAAAGAGCCTTTGAATTTTGTGGTGAAAACATTCGTAAATATGATTTGGAGCGTTGGGGTGAATTGAAATCGGGAATTGATAAAGCAAAAGCTAATCTGACTGCATTACGAAATGCAACCGGTAATTATTCGACTGTTCCCGGAACAATTTATTATAAATGGACTGTTGACAACTCAATTACCACAGGTGAACGTGTATTGACTATTTATGGCCTTCAACGTGGTGAAACTGATGATAAAACAGTTACTGATGCTGCAGGTGGTTGGACTAAAAAGACTTGGACACAGGCAACTACAGGTACTCCGGCGGAATTATATTTAAGTGATGGGTTTATTAATAATTTATATCAAGGTAACCCCGACAAACGACAATTGTTACCTATAATGAACCAAATTCTGACGTCAAGTAATAGCTTGTTGTTTAACGACTATGGTTATGATAAATAAAGTTGAACCAAAAATATTTACAAGAATGAAAAATATAAAAAATATATATAAGCTACTTATTGTAGTGGCTGTTGGCTTTATGGGAATGTTTACTTCTTGCAAGGAGGAAGCAGATCTGCAATTGCCATATTTATTCCGTCCAATCAATTTCAATGTTGAGTTGAATAAAACAGTAGCAACTGTTTCGTGGGCAGCGGTTGATAGTGCCGTAAGCTATACATTTCAAATTAGTCAGGATAGCTTATTTAACTCTACTATAGTTGATACTACGCTTACTCAACTTTCGTATGTGAAGGAGTTGGCAGGTGAAACCAAGTTTTTTGCAAGAATTCGTGCAAATGCAAATGATGCAACAAAAAGTTCTAAGTTCAATTCAAAACTTTCGTTTAAAACACCTGCCGAAAACATCTTTTTGGGTTACGGCACTAACACAAATGTAGGTAAACTTTATAGTGCGTACATGACTGATGTTAATTCGTTGACTGTAAAATGGAAGCCGGGATCAAATGCCACGCATTTCATCCTGGTATCGGCGGATCTGAGTAAAAAGGACTCGGTTATAATTTCGAGTGCTGAAGCGCTTGCAGGGGTTAAAGTTATTCCAGCATTATCGAACTCAATTTGGACAGCAAAGATCTACAATAAAAAAATTCTAAGAGGAACCACTACCGGAACTGTCGAAGGTGATATTGTCTTGAGTTCTGGGGCTGATTTACCATTAGCCATCTCTAATGCTACTTCAGGCCAAATAATTTTATTAGCGCCTGGTGTTGTGTATCCTATGGGAACAGCTACTGTTCGTTTTGGTAAAAATGTTAAAGTTAGAGGATTGTCAGCTACTAACCGTTCCGTTTTATGTATGGCAACAGGAGCTTCCACAACAGGTACCTCAAGCATGTTGGGATTTGCTGACGCATCTACAATTAATTTTGTAAAGTTTGAAAATGTTGATTTTACAGGATATGCCGATAATAATGTAAATGCAGTTAAAATTGGTTATTTATTTAATAATAACTTATTGACAAATGTGAAAACTTTATCTTTTGATAATTGCAACTTGCATAATTTTGGTAATACACCGATGCGTGTTCAAGGAGGTAAAAATCAAATTGTAGATACACTGTCGTTCAATGGTTGTGTAATTAATGATATCGGATTTGCCAGCACGTACGCAATTGTAAATAGTAATTCGGCCGACTTTGTAAATACTATACGTTTCAATAACTGTACAGTGTATAACTTTAAAGGTTCATTAGTTTCCAGAACTACACAAACTCTGAATTCAATTAGCATTACAAATTGTACTTTTAATCAGGGAATGCAAGATCCATCATCTGTAAGATTCTTTATTGATACTAATACAGCCACATTCACAGGTTCAGGAATAACTATTAAGAATTGTGTGTTTGGTAGTTCTGGTGGAACCTTAGGTGGCGCAGGTATACGCACTACTGGCACATTAGCAATTACTGGCAGTTATTATACCAGTGATTATGTAGATCAAACATTAGTGGCTACGGTTAGCTATTCTAGAAAATCTTTAATGACATCTTATGCAAAGCCGTCGACTGAGCTTTGGAGTAATCCCACAACGGGCAATTTCTCCTTCAAAGATGCAACATTTGTAGGAAAAGGCGTTGTCGGAGATTTAAGATGGTAATGATATCAGAACTTACCTGAGGTATTTGCTATAATAAATACCTCAGGTACAGTTTTATATTTCAAATTTAAATTGAAGTATCCACTTGTTAGTGCATTTTAGTTCATATCTTTTTGTTTAATTTTAAAAATGAGAATATGATTTTTTTCAAAAAAACAATCGTTTTGATTGTTACAATCGTTTTTATTTTTGGTAGCACTCATCTACATGCTAAAAATAAGTACATCCAACTTTATAAGGATCTTCCATTTTCGATGGAGAAAATTAATGAGCCGGTATTTAAAAGCAACACTGTTTCAATAGTCGATTTTGGTGGCGTAGGGGATGGTAAAGCGCTTAATACTGAAGCATTCAGTAAAGCCATGGATGCTTTATCAAACAAAGGTGGTGGGAAATTAGTGGTGCCTGCCGGTGTCTGGTTTACCGGACCGATTGTATTTAAATCGAATATCAATTTGCATTTAGATAATGGAGCGCTTATTCTTTTTTCCTCTGATTTTGATTTATATCCACTCGTAAATACTATTTTCGAAGGACTGGAAACACGACGTTGTCAATCGCCAATTTCGGGGAAGAATCTGGAAAATGTGGCTATCACTGGTCAGGGATCAATTAATGGCTCCGGTGAAGCTTGGCGTCCGTTAAAAAGATCGAAAGTAACCGAAGCACAATGGAAAAAAGTAGTCAAATCAGGAGGTGTACTCAAAGATTCTGATTTATGGTATCCAACGGCACAGTCCATCAAAGGGCAATCGTTAAGCGATATGAATGTACCTCGTGGAAATCTTTCTGAAAACGATTGGCTCGAAATAAAGGACTATCTTCGTCCCGTAATGGTCAGTTTTATTGAATGTAAAAACGTATTTTTGCAAGGTGTCTTGTTCGAGAATTCGCCTAGTTGGAATATTCACCCGTTGATGTGTACCAATGTGATTGTTGATAATGTATTTGTCAGAAATCCTTCCTATGCGCAAAATGGAGATGGCATTGATGTTGAATCGTGCAAAAATGTGTTAGTTGTAAACAGTACGTTCGATGTAGGCGATGATGCTATTTGTATAAAATCGGGTAAAGATGCCGAGGGGCGGCTTCGTGCCCGTCCTACTGAAAATGTAATTGTTGATAATTGTAAGGTTTTTCAGGGACACGGTGGTTTTGTGGTTGGAAGCGAAATGTCTGGCGGAGTTCGCAATATTTCGGTCCGCAATTGCCAGTTTATGGGTACGGATGTAGGTCTACGTTTCAAGAGTAGTCGTGGACGTGGAGGTGTTGTTGAGAATATATATATCAGCGATATTTATATGTTTAATATTGTAACTGATTCCTTTCTTTTCGATTTATACTACGGTGGAAAATCAGCTTCAGAATCTATGGAAGATGGCGATGTGAATCCAAAAGAAATCACAATTCCACCCGTTACAGCTGAAACACCTTCATTTCGAAATATCTATGTGAAAAATATAGTTTCGAGAAATGCCTACAGAGCAATGTTTTTCAATGGATTGCCGGAAATGAATATATCTAATATAAACGTTGAAAATGCATTTATTACGTCTCAATATGGAGTCTTACTCAGTGAATCGGATGGGGTGAAATTTAAAAATGTTCATGTAACGCCTCAAACAGGACCTGCACTGACACTTCAAAACGTAAAGAACTTTGAATTAAATGATTTTACATATCCCGATTCATTGGTTCAGGTTATCAAGATTGAAGGCAAATCAACCAATATACAATTGCCGAATACAATTGATAAACAAAAAGTTATAGGTTTAAAATAGTAAACCTGTTTGATAAATTAACACGAATTATTATTCCAAAAAAATTATGCGAACTAAAATTAATTTAATTGTATTTCTTCTTTTTGTGTTGAATATCGTTCAGCTGACGGCTAAACCAAAGTACTACCAACAAATGGCTGATTCGGAAATGAAACGATATCCGGAGAGTTGGATGATTGATTTCTCAACCCGATTAAAATGGGATTATTGTAATGGACTTGAACTACAAGCCATTTACAAAGTTTGGGAAAAAACAAACGATAAGAAGTATTTCGATTATGTGAAAAGTTATACAGATACTATTATCGATGTAAATGGAAATATTACCGGCTATAAAGCAGATGATTATAATATCGATAAGCTGAATTCGGGTAAGATGTTATTTGCATTGTATGAGCAAACCAAAGAAGAGAAATTGCACAAAACAATAGATTTGTTGCGTACGCAAATGAAAACTCATCCGCGTACAAGTGAGGGTGGATTTTGGCACAAAAAAATATATCCTAACCAGATGTGGTTGGATGGTATTTACATGGCATCTCCATTTTTGGCCGAATATGCTCAAAAATTTAATGAGCCGGCATTGTATGACGAAGTTGCTTTTCAGGTAATTACGATGGCCAAGCGTAGTTATGATCCCCAAACGGGTCTTTATTATCATGGTTGGGACGAAAGTCGTCAACAACGTTGGGCAGATCCGCAAACGGGTCTTTCTCCAAATTTCTGGAGTCGTAGCATGGGATGGTATATGATGGCAATGGTGGATGTGCTTGAATTTTTACCGGCCAACCATCCAAAACGTCCTGAAATCATTAAAATTCTAACGGATTTGAGTGTTTCGCTCGACAACTATCGCGATCCTAAAACCGGCATGTGGTATCAGGTGACGGATAAGATAAATGAAAAGGGTAACTATCTTGAATCGAGTGGTTCCGCTATGTTTATTTACGCTTGGGTTAAAGGAGGTCAAAATGGATATTTGCCAAAATCATTCCTCAAAAAAGGAAAAACTGCTTATGCTCAGTTTGTGAAGCGATTCATAAAAAATAATACAGATGGAACAATCTCGTTGACCGATGTATGCTCGGTTGCCGGACTTGGTGGTTCACCTAAATATCGTGATGGTAGCTTTGCTTATTATATTTCAGAAAAGGTAAGAGATAATGATCCAAAAGCAGTAGCGCCATTTATTATGGTCAGCGTGCTTTTAAACAAATAAGCTGTTAATGAGATACTTATATATTCGTTTTTTATGAAAAAGCTTATTTCAATTTTTGCGTTTCTATCATTCGTTTTTACTGTCTTTGCCCAAACACCTGCATTTCCGGGTGCCGAGGGCGGTGGAATGTATACCACCGGTGGACGTGGGGGCAAGGTGCTTTATGTTTCGTCATTAGCCGACGATAACTCCGTAGGTACATTTCGCTGGGCTGTCAACCAATCGGGGGCGAGAACCATTTTGTTCAAAGTTTCAGGAATTATTAGTTTAACTAAGCCGCTGTCGATAAAAAACGGAGACTTGACTATTGCCGGACAATCGGCTCCGGGCGATGGCATCTGCATAAAAGACTATGATGTTTTTGTAAGTGCGGATAATGTAATCATTCGGTTCATGAGATTTCGACTGGGCGATTTGATAAAAAATCATGAGCCTGATGCTTATGGTGGTCGTAATCAAAAGAATGTAATCATCGACCATTGCTCATCAAGTTGGTCGATTGACGAATGTGCCTCGTTTTACTCGAATGAAAATTTTACGATGCAATGGTGTATTATTTCCGAATCGCTTAATAATTCGGAACATCCAAAAGGTGCTCATGGTTACGGTGGTATTTGGGGCGGTAAAAATGCGTCGTTTCACCACAATCTGATTGCTCATCACAACAGTCGAAACCCACGTTTCAACGGACTAAGACGAGCCGGTTTAAAATATACCAATGTACAGGACGAAGAGCTTGTTGACTTTAGAAACAATGTGATTTATAACTGGGGTAGCCATAGTACGTACGGAGGCGAAAGTGGAACTTTCAATATTGTAGCCAATTATTTTAAAGCAGGTCCGGGAACAAATCCGAAAATTAAAGATCGGATTACCCAAATAGATATAGACGCCGATCCGTCAAAATGCCCTCCCGGGTACGGGAAGTATTTTATTGAGGGGAATTTTGTCTATGGTTATCCTGCTGTTACGGCTGCCAACTGGAAAGGTGTTTACTATGCCAAGGGAGTTGACAAAGTTGATTCCAGAGTTTCAAAACCATACATTACTACGCCGGTTACAACACAACCTGCTTGCGTAGCATACGAGAAAGTACTCGCCTATTCGGGTGCATCTTTGCACAAAGATGCTGTGGATACACGTGTAACCAATGAAGTGAAAGCCGGAACTACAACGTTTAAAGGTTCGCTAAATGGTCGCCCGGGCTTGATTGATTCTCAGTCGGACGCAGGTGGTTGGCCCGTTTATCATTCAGACGAAGCACCATTGGATACTAATAACGATGGAATACCTAATGGTTGGTTGGAAAAGAATTATCCGGATAAAAAATCGACAGATATCGATAAAAGTGGTTACACATATCTCGAAGTTTACGTCAATAGTTTGGTGAAACAAATAACCGACATGCAAACTGCTCCAATAGCAAAACAAAAATAGAAAACGAAATGAGAAAATATCTTTTACTAATTCTGATTCTGGCAGGATATTTAAACACATTTGCACAAACTGCTCCCAATACTATTGTGGTGGATAGGAATGGTACCGGTCATTTCCGAAATATTCAGCAAGCTATTGATTCCGTACGTGCATTCAATCCTGCCGGAACGGTGACTATTTACATAAAAAACGGAGTTTATAAAGAAAAGCTGGAAATCCCGACACACATATGCAATGTTCATTTTATTGGAGAAGATAAATTTAAAACCATTATCAATTATGATGACCATGCAAATATCAGAAAAATGGGAACTTTTAGAACCTATACCCTGAAAATTTGTGGAAATGATATTACAATGGAAAACCTCACGATTGAAAATTCTGCTGCCCAACTTGGTCAAGCTGTAGCTTTACACGTTGAGGGCGACCGAATTGTTTTTCGCAACTGCCGTTTCCTTGGCAACCAGGATACTATTTATACCGGACGCGAAAATGCCCGTCAATACTTCGAAAACTGTTATATTGAAGGCACAACCGATTTTATTTTTGGTCCATCAACTGCCTGGTTTGAAGAATGTCAGATATTCTGTAAGCGGAACTCGTATATTACTGCTGCCAGCACTCCGGTACAAGTAAAGTATGGTTATATATTCAATCGTTGCACCGTGAACCTCGATAGTTTGGTTGATTCGGAATATCTTGGTCGCCCCTGGAGGGCATACGCTATGACCTTGTTTATGAACTGTAAATTGCCCAAAGGTATAAAACCTATTGGTTGGGATAATTGGAAGAATATTGAGAACGAAAAAACAACCCGCTACATGGAATTCAATAATTCGGGTGAAGGTGCTGATGTAAGCCAACGTGTAAGTTGGTCGAAAAAGCTAAGCGCTAAAGAGGCAAAAGAATTTACCATTGAAAATGTCTTAAGTGGTTATGATAAATGGAATCCTACAAAAAAATAAGTTGCTATTTATTTCTTAATTGAGTACGAATATACACAGGTAACATTTAAATTAAGGGATGTAGGTGAATTTATTCTACATCCTTTTTTCATGCTCTTTTAAAAATACGATTATTTATAGAGATATACACCCGAAAATAGCTATTTTTGCAATGAAAATCACACAACAACACGAATTCAATTTCACAACAAAAAATAGTATTTGTCATTGAAACAGTGTAACTATCACATCTATGAAAAGATTTCTCCAACTTCTCCTTTTAGTATCACTTCCACTTTTTACAAGTGCCCAGTATCATTTCTCATTCTCACATTATACTTCTGATAATGGTTTGTCTCAGAATACAATAACTGTGATGATGAAGGATAGCAAAGGCTACCTGTGGTTTGGCACGCGAGATGGGTTGAATAAATTTGATGGATATAATTTCAAAACGTATAATTCAAAGTTAAATAGTAAGTTATCTGTTTTAAGTAATAGAATTTTAGATATAAAAGAAGATCGTTGGGGATTTATCTGGGTAAAAACATACGATGAAATAGTGTACCGGCTGAATACTTCTACCGAAGAGTTAATCCGTGTTGAAAATCCCATTGGTGGGTTTATTAATGATAAAATTGCTCAGATAGTGGTACTTCCATCCGGTATCGTTTGGCTTACCACCACTGACAAGGGTTGTTATAAAATAGTCACCAATGAAGAAGACTACAAACTAACAGTTACTCTTTACGACAAAAAAAATCGAAATATCTCTGGTAATGCCATTGAAAGCGTTTTTGAGGATAGTGAGAAGAATACCTGGATTCTTACACAAAGTGGTCTCTGCTGTTTAGAAACCAATGGCAAACCTGTATTCTATTTCGACCGACTGGCATTTCATTCTTTTGTTGAAAATGAGAAACGAATCATGTTTGGTTGTGATGGCAAGATGATTCAGTACGAAAAGAGAACAAGAACATTTACATCTATCGAATTACCTGCCGGAGTATCAGTTGACAATTTGGCAAATTTCACATCAAATAGTTATTTATTAGCAACTCATGGGAAAGGTTTCTTTACTTACAACTTGCTCAGAGGCGAGCTAAAGCAGTTTTCGGTTGAAAAATATCCCGAAATGAAATCCAACGATATTCAAGAGATCTATATTGATAGAGCCGGTGATGCGTGGTTGGCAATAAAAGCTTCCGGAATACTGCATTTCAATCCACAAACCAACAAAATTGTTTATATACCTTCCAATATCAACGTAGGTCAGGTCACAAATCCTAATTTTTTAATTTTTGAAGATGAGAAAGATGTGCTGTGGATTCAGCCTTACTACGGCTCATTCTCCTGGTTTGACAGAACAAACAATAGGCTCGTACCTTTTAGCAGCGTTTATAACGAGGATATTAACACCCTCTTTTCGTATGGCGTAAATCATGTTCTGGCTGATTCTCAGGGCGTTTTGTGGATCAGTACAAACAGAGGTAATGGTTTTTTTAGATGTACTTTTCTTCCCGAATATTTTAATCACTATTTATTAGACGAACACTCTGTTTACAGCATTTCAAACGAAATACGAGCTATTTTTGAGGATCGTGAAAAACGCCTTTGGGTGGCTTGCAAGGATGGTGTGGTTCATGTCTTTGATGAAAACAAAAGACAGATTGGGACTCTAAGCCCTGATGGGCGAATTTTGCCGAGCAGTAAACTTGATGTGCTTGTTTATAATTTCTTTCAGGATAAAAAGGGAAATATCTGGTTAGCCACAAAACGGAAGGGTTTGATTCGCCTTATTCCTTCGGATGGTAAAAATTCGTTTAAAATTGAAAAATTCGTTCATAATCCCAATGATATCTATTCACCGGCAAGCAATGATTTTTATTCTGTTACTCAGGATAAAACAGGGCGAATCTGGGCTGCCACCTATGGAGGTGGTTTACATATGGTGGACGAACAAAATGGTAAAATACGATTTTATCATGCAAAAAATGACTTGAAATCATATCCATTTGCCAATTGTTCCAAAGCTCGGCAGGTTTTTGTCGACTCCAAACAGCATATTTGGGTAGCCACCACTGAAGGTATTGTTGTTTTTAATTCTAATTTTAAAAATATAAAAACGATTCCGTTTGTTTACTATCATAAAACTGAGAATAGCGCTAATGGTTTAGGAACGAATGATGTACACTGCATCTCTGAAGATACCGAAGGGAATATGTGGTTTGGTACTTTTGGTGGTGGATTAAATAAGCTCAAGACAAAGGTGATTTCACAGAACACAAAACTGGAATTCGAATTGTTCGATAGAACAAAAGGGATGCCTAATAATGTGTTTTATTCAATCCTTGATGATAAGCAAGGCAGTCTATGGATGACCACTGAAAACTCGATTGTCAAGTTGAACAAATCGAGTCGCAAAATTGAAGTTTTTGGTAAAGGAAATGAGCTTGAAAATGTAGAATTTTCTGAAGCATCAGCTTGTATTCAACAGTCGGGTAAAATTTGTGTGGGTTCAAAATCAGGTTTTTATTCTTTCTTCCCGGGTGCAGTGAAACGGCGGGTAATTCATGCGCCATTGGTTTTTACAGGCTTATCATTGTTTAATAAAGAAGTGGAGATAGGAGTGGAGGGTTCTGTGCTCCAGTCGCATATCGATAAATCATCTCAAATTGAGTTCAATCACAAACAAAATGTATTTACTATTGAGTTTGCAACATTGGATATGCGCGCCCCCGATAAGATTCAATATGCCTATAAGTTGGATGGGTTTGATCCTGAATGGAATTATGTACAAACGAAACACTTTGCAACTTATACCGCGCTTCCTCCGGGAAAATATACTTTTCATGTAAAATCAACTGATAGTGAGGGTATATGGTTGGATAACGAACGTCAGATACAAATTAAAATACTACCATCGTTTTGGCAATCTGTGTTTGCCAAATTTTTGTATGCAATTTTTATAGTTTTATTATTTCTGTTGGTGTTCTATATATTTATCACCATATTCAAGTTAAAAAATAATGTACATCTTGAGAAGCAAATGACTGATATGAAACTTCGGTTTTTTACCGATATTTCTCACGAATTGCGGACACCGCTCACATTAATTTCACTTCCGGTTGATAATATGCTCAATGATGAAATTGATCCACACATCAAGGATCAACTCACGTTGGTACGTCGTAATCTGGATCGGGTAATGGTGTTGATAAACCAAATTCTGGATTTTCGGAAGCTGCAAAATAATAAAATGCACTTGACAATTGAAGAAGTGAATTTTGGTGAATTTGTTCGGGTGTGCAGTAGCAACTTCATTGAGATGGCTCATGCCAAGAATGTTGGATTTGATATAGTAGATGAATCGAATGGTGTGAAGGTTTGGGTAGATCCGGAGCGATTTGACTCTATCATTTATAATTTGGTTTCGAATGCACTTAAGTTTACTCCTGCCGAGAAAAATATTGTGATTAAAACGTCTGTACAACAAGGCGTAGCAGTGCTTTCGGTTATTGATGAAGGGATTGGCATTGCACAGGAGAAGATAAACTTTATCTTCGATCGTTTTTTTAGCATTTCAACTTTTCGGAGTATTGCCCAAAAAAGTACAGGTATCGGACTTGATCTGGTAAAGAAAATGGTAGATTTACACCATGCTACCATTCATGTTGAAAGTCAACTGGGTAAAGGTTCAACTTTTCAAGTTGACTTCAAACTGGGAGTCTCACATTTCGATAATGATGATGTTGATATTATTGTTTCTGATCAAACAATTCCTAACGATACCGTAGAAATAGATCATTCTGCAGAAATGCAGATGCCTGATTCAGATGACGTTAATCCGTTGATACTTGTTGTAGAGGATAACGATGAATTGCGGCATTTTTTGAAAAATAGCCTAAAGAATCATTATCGGGTAGCCGAAGCCGAAAATGGAATTAAAGGTTGGCACAAAGTAGAATCGTTGTTGCCCGATTTTATAATTGCTGATTTAAGAATGCCCGAGATGGATGGAATGGAACTTACCGTCAAAGTGAGAGAGGATAAACGAACATCGCATATTCCTATTATTCTGCTAACCGCGGTTACCGACATGGAAAGCAAAGTGGCGGGAATGAAAGCAGGTGCCGACGATTATATTACAAAGCCATTCAATTCGGCATTTCTTCATGCCCGGATTGATAATCTGATGAACCAACGCAAGCAGTTGCAGCAGTATTTCAGGGCGCAGATTATTTCTACGAAACCTGACTTTAATTTGCCACCTTTGGAAGTTAGCTCTCACGAAGATCTTTTCATGCAAAACCTAATTAAAATAATGGATGAAAATCTTGAAAATTTTGATTTGAACATTGATTTACTTGCTAAAGAACTAAATATGAGTCGAACCGTATTTTTCAATAAGTTGAAAAGCTTAACCGGCTATTCACCTGTAGAGTTTGTTCGTGAGGTGCGTTTTGAGCGTGCTGCTGAATATATGCGGGATACTCAGTTGACCGTTTCTGAAATATCGTATCGTGTAGGAATTGAAGATCCACGTTATTTTAGTCGTTGTTTTAAACAAAAATTTGGAGCTACTCCTTCTGAATATAGACTCAAAAATGGAATTAATAATTAAAAAAATAATAAGAATGAAATCAATGAAATTTAAACTTGTAAGTGTTATTTTAGCATGCTTTTGTGTCACAACTGCATTCGCTCAGAAGAAAATAATGCTTGATAATTTTTACAATAACGAAATAAGTTCAAAAACAGGCAACCCGTTTCACTACATTTGGGAGGATAAGGCTTTAAGCGGTTTCTCTGAGCTGGGAGACCTATTTCAGGCACAAGGTGCCACACTTGCCACTCTTAAAACAAAGCCAACAAAGGCTAATCTAAAAAGTGCCAATGTGTTTATTATCGTTGATCCTGACACACAACTCGAAACTGCCCATCCAAATTATATGGATAAGAAAGCCGCTGACGCAATTGCTAATTGGGTAAAGAAAGGCGGTATTTTAGTGATGCTAACAAACGATGGTAAAAACTGCGAACTTGATAGTTTCAATATTCTGGCAGCAAAATTTGGTATAAGATTCAATAATGTGCTCTTACACCCCGAAATTAAAGCTGAACCAGGGATGCCACGAAATTATAATAGTTGTGCATCTGTAAATTTGCCTAATCACCCATTGTTTCAGGGGGTTAATAAAATTTTCTTGAAAGAAGTTTCTTCAATCTCTTGTCAGAGTCCTGCTAAAGCTGTATTGGAAGAAAATGGAGAGGTGTTGATTGCCGAAGCAAAATTTGGAAAGGGATACGTGTTGGCAGTTGGCGATCCATGGTTGTACAATGAGTATATCGACCATGCTCACCTGCCAACAAATTTCGAAAATTTGAAAGCTGCAAAAAATCTGGTTCATCTTATACTTTCGTATAAAAAATAGTATTTATGATGAGATAAAACAAAAAAAAGTTCACGTTAAATCGTGAACTTTTTTTTGATTGTCTGGAATTATTTTATCTTTAATAACCAGGCTAAGTTGACAGAGAGGTATAAATTGTTTGAAGTGTCAAAATAATCGCGGGTATCATTAGAGAATACATCACTCAACGAATAATTAGCGCGAGTATCGAGCTGAATAATATTTCCTTTAATATTTATCAAATATCCAAAACCGACACTCACTCCATAGTCGAAAGGATTTTGAATTTTAGTAATATGCTGTACCTCGGTGGAAGCAGTTGTAGTGTTGATAAGATCTTTTTCGGAGATTAAATAGCAGATTTTTGGCCCTATATTGAAAAAGAAACGGCTATTGTTCCCAAAATAGAAATGGGTTAGAAAAGGAAGCTCAATATAATTCAACTGACGAGTATACAAACCCGTTTTTTCCGCCCAGCCACGTTGCGATAAATTCAACTCTGCCTGAAAACCTATGTTCTTATCGGCAACATATCGAAATACCAACCCACCATTGTATCCTTGTAAAAACCCCTGAGCCACTGTTGGTTTAAACATAACCATCGATTCGCTTGCACCAAAGGTTGCACCAACATATATTTCAGGTTTTTTCAAATGAGATTGACTAAAAACAGTTGTTGATAATACTATAAAGAATAAAATAGATATTTTTCGCATAGGAGCTGAAATGTGCATTTAAGGTAATGGAGCTTATTTTTTGTCTTCGCTGAGATATAGTCGTTGATTGATAAAGCCCGATTCATTCGAAATTCGTTCGAAACGAGGTTGCGACTGAATGCCATTCGTGATACTAATGTTGCCGATTTTGTCAATGAATTTATTTCCATAGCGGTAAATAATGGAAATGAAATAGTTGGACAAATCGTAACCGAGCAAATCAAATCGGGGAGAATCAACGTTTACATCATTTTTGAATAGTTGAGTATATAATCTGTTGAAATCCCCAAGCTCTTTTGGGTTATATTTCGACATAAACGGAGAGACATAAATACTTGATGGCATTTTTTCATGCTGATTTTTCCAGTTGTACTGTTCGAATAAAGTAATTTCAAACTGGTCGGTACATGAACGTAATGGAGCAATAAACGGGCTCATATACGCATATTTATCGGTATTGAAAATTACCAGATTCTTTTCATTTTTTTTCAATACTGATTTGAAATCTGCATTGTCAGATGTGATTAGTTCAATTTCCGAGAAAGTTTTATGTTTTTTCTTTAATTCTTTTTTGAGTGCATCGCTCCAGATTTGACCTTCGTCAGATGAACTGATTCCGGGAAGTTCGGCAAATACAATATTGTTATTCAAATATTTGTTCGTCAGTAAATTGGCGCTGAAATTAAATTCAGCTTCTACGCCTGGATTGAATTGAAATAAATAGGGGTTATTTTCAATGTCATATACTTTTGAACTAAATGGAATTAAGGTGTTTACCTTGTTCTCTTTCGCAAAGTCAGTTACGAGTGAAATCTGATTACTAAATGCAGGGCCAATAATAAGATCCATGTCTTTTAATTCAGGATTGGCTAATACATCAGTAATTTTTTGTTCCGATTTTCCGGTATCAAAGGTGAATATCTCGCACGAAATTCCCCTCAACTTGGCTTTATGAACAGCTATCAGCGCGCCTGAGTAGAAATCAATAAATCGTTTGTCTGATGGATCCTGCTTTTCTTCATCAAGCATAAAAGGCAGTAGAAAAGCTATTTTGACAACCTTTGTATTCGAACCATTTTTTTCGAGTGCGTAATTATCTGCATATTTCTTTACAACTACTTCTGATTTGGAATTAGCAGATTCATTGTTTTTTTTCGTATCAACCTGATTTGTCGTTGGAATTTTTAATTCAGAGCCGATGGATAATTTTTTGCTTGATTCCGGGTTTAAGCGTACAATGTCAACAACGGTAACATCGTAAAGTCGGCTTATTGAATACAGTGTCTCATCTTCTTTTACAATATGTATTTTTGGTTCCGACTTGGTATTATTGACTTTCTTTACAGCTTTCACGATATTTTGTTCGCTTACCCAATTACTTTTGTCGGAGTTTGTTTTCGGTATCCTAAGCGTCATCCCTTCCGTAAGTCCTTTTGAAACTTCCGGATTTGCTTTGATAATATCTTCCTGACGAACTTTGTATTTTTTACTGATCGCAAAAAGCGTTTGCTTATTTTCTACTTTGTGAAGTGTATATTCCTGACGTAAGTTAGCAGCCTTAGAACTTGTTTGATTTGTATTTTTAGTAGTCTCCTTTTTTATGGGCACGAACATCTGCTGACCGGCTTTTAGTCCATTCTCAGTTCCAGGATTAATGTTTTTCAGTTCATCCAGTGACACTTCAAACTTTCGGGCTACGCCAAATAAACCTTCACCTTCCTGAACAGTATAAATGTAATATTCAGTTCCGTCAATTTTTGTTTTTGGATATTGCGAGTTTTGGCTAAAAATAGTGCCAAATGAAATAATACAAAACGTAAATATTAAGGTAAATAATTGCTTTTTCATAAGTTGAAAGTTACTAATTTATTAGTTTAAAGATACTAATTGATTTCTAGTTACAGGTGCAAAAGTACAAAAAATAAACATCAACAACTGAAATTGGCGAATAATTCAGCATTTTTTTTGTTATTGATAAGAAAGATGTACATTTGCATCCAATTGTGAAACGTAGGTAATTTATCATCCCGATTATGAGAAAATATTTTATTCTGATTTGTTTTTTCTTTGTTACATTTTTATCTTTTGCTCAGTTATCGAGTTCTAGTGGAAAGGCATATACTACATTTTCGGATGTAAATTATGTGTTTGTTTTCAATGGAATAAATGCTGCAACAACCATCACTTATGCAGGCCCTGCTACCGACTTAAAATGGTACAAATATGGTAACTCAATACCAATTGCAACCGGTGTAAATTCGTTTGATCAACCGGAAAATGCTACAGGATATATTTTAGAAGATGCTACAGGTAAACGCATTAGTTTTTGGGTGATTGATTATCAGCAGTATCTGGCATCAATTTCAACTTTTGATCCCGAAAATAATCCGGGTATTCAGTGTGATAATCTGAAGCTTCTTATTAATGCAAATGTTCCTCAACTATCTTATAAAACAGAACTTGGACAAATAAAGATAATGCCAAGGTATTTTACGGTGAAATATCAAACGCAGGAATGGAAGGATGCCTGGACGAAAACGGATAAGACTGAAACAATAGAGTTGCCGGCTACCGAATTAACCGTAACCGCTCCACTTTGCAATACCACCTTTACTCTTTCGGGCGATCAGTATGCAGAGGCTTTGGGTATTATTTCCACTCCGTTTGTGAGTTCTATGTATACAGCTGTTTCAGTAAAGTGTCATATAAAATCAGTCCTGACCACACGCGATATTCCTAATGAAGGTCAAACTCCATCTAGTAAAGCGCAAGTGGATGGTTCTTCTCCTCTTGACATCCTTTTTTCGAGCAATGGAAATGAACCGACGGCACTGTATTATAGCTGGTCGGTTTATCAGGGCAACAAGTTACTTTTTAGCACTCGGTCAGAGAAAGATCTACGCTATACGTTTATTGAATCGGGCGATTATAAAGTGAAATTGGAAGCGAGCAATGCCTATTGTAAGGATTCGGGATCAATAGATATAAAAGTGACTACTTCGGCTTTGCAGGTACCCAATGTGTTTACTCCAAATGGCGACGGTAAAAATGATGAATTTCGGGTAGCATACCAATCATTGGCTAGCTTTCAGTGTTGGATCTTCAACCGTTGGGGTCGAAAGGTCTTTTTCTGGACCGATCCACAAAAAGGTTGGGACGGAACAATAGGAGGTAAAAAAGCTGCCGAAGGTCCTTATTTTTATATAATAAAGGCTGTCGGGACAGATGGACAGAAATTTACACGCAAAGGGGATATAAACTTATTGAGATAAAAAAAGTAAAACCGATTACGATTTTACTTTTTGAACAAGATACATGCTGCAAACTCCAAAGGTGAATTTGCGGTGAATGTTTAATTTAAAGCCATTCTCCGTCAGGATATTTATCAGGCGTTCTCCGTTAGGGAAAGCATGCATTGAGGCAGTGAGATAGTCGTAAGCTACTTTGTCGCTCGAAAGGTACTTAGCCGTCATGCGTACAAAAACACGGGTGTATAGCTGATATCCTTTCAATAACAATCCTTTTTGAGGTTCATTCATTTCCAGAATCAGCAAATGCCCATTTGGTTTTAATACACGGTGAATTTGTTGAAGACTGTCATTCAACTTTTCAAAATTACGAATTCCAAAAGCAATAGTTGCTGCATCAAAGGTCTCGTCGGCAAATGTAAGCGTTGAGCAATCCTGAACCTGAAGATCAATTATTTCACTCAGATTTGCCTGAGCTATTTTTACTCGTCCCATGTCCAGCATTTTGTCTGAAATATCCACTCCCGTTACATGCTCCGGTTTCAGATACTGATAGGCTTTGATACACATGTCCGCTGTACCGGCTGCTATATCGAGTATATGCAATGGTTTATATTGTTTCAATGAAAGCAAAGACTGCTTGCGCCATACCCGCGCCATTCCCCATGACATGATGTCGTTGAACTTATCGTACTTATCCGAGATGGTATTAAACATTCGGGCAAGTTGAGCCGTTTTTTCTTCGTCTTGGTTATAGGGTTTTACTTTCGTAAAATCCACATCGGTAGTCTTATTTTTTTTCATTCTTTTGTTATTCGCAATATTTTAAACGTGTGCATCTACAACGCTCGCAACAGTGATAAGTTTGTTGTGGTACTTAAATACTTTGTGTGGGTTAAGCAGATTTAGGAACAGACGAATTTCTCAGCAATAGCCAGATACCCCAAACAATAAATGGTATGCTTAGCCATTGTCCCATGTTTAATGGTAAGCCCGATTCAAACGCTTCCTGATTGTTTTTGATAAATTCCAGCATAAAACGTGACCCAAAAACGCCGATCAGGAAAATGCCGAAAAGCAAACCGTTTTTCTTGTAAGCTTCTTTTTTCCAATACATAAACCACATGATGGCAAACGTAACAAGGCAATATATCATTTCATAAATTTGGGTTGGATGCATGGGTTGCGTTTCGCCTGTACGAACAAAAATGAACCCCCAGGGCAGGGAGGTAGCATCGCCATAAATCTCGGAATTCATTAAATTGCCAAAACGGATGGCTGCTCCACAAAGACAAACACCAATAAGTAAGCGGTCGAAAATCCAGTTAATCCCTTTTTTCGAAACATTTTTGTTGAACAAAATCATGGCGATTAATATTCCAATGGCTCCACCATGACTGGCCAATCCACCTCGCCAAATATACAAAAACTCCCACGGATGTGAAAGATAATGATTCTCGTATTTGAAGGTGATGCCTAGAAATGTAATCGGCTCAGCTACTAATTTCCACTCGTAGAAGAAACAATGACCCAATCGTGCACCCAAAATAGCTCCCAGAACGGTGTATATAAATAACTTGTCAACCGAGGCTTCAGGAAGTTTTTCGTGTTTGAATATCTTTGTGGTAATAAGCAGCGTTGCATAAATACCTATAGCCCAAAATAATCCGTACCAACGAACGGCTAGTGGTCCAATCCTGAAAATTTCAGGATTTACGTCCCAAGTGATGTAATTTAATAGCATACATATTAGTGTTTATAAAAACAGCTAACCCCTAAAGGGGAACTTAATCAGCTCCATGATGGTTCTAATCTTATTCCCCTTTAGGGGTTAGGAGTTCTTTTATTATCTTACTTTGAATTTATACAGCTCCGTGGCAATTTTTAAATTTCTTACCACTTCCACATGGACATTGATCGTTGCGACCAGGTATTTTGTCTACGTGAATTGGCTGAGATTTTTGCGGTTCGCGGGTATCCGTTTTGGTTGGATCGCCACCGCCAACTTCATCTTTCGTCGTTTTGTATTTACTAAAGTCCTGATGTTTTTCTATTTTAGCTTCGCGTACATGTTCCGGTTCCCGCATTGGAACTTGTCCACGCATCAACACTGACAACACTTTACGATTCATCGAATCAATCATTTCTTTAAATAATCCGAATGATTCTAATTTATAAATCAAAAGTGGGTCTTTTTGTTCGTAGCTGGCATTTTGAACCGAGTTACGTAATTCATCCAACTGACGAAGATGTTCTTTCCATTCATCATCAATAACAAAAAGCAAAGTTTGTTTTTCGAATGCTTTTACTACTTCGCGTGCTTCTGTGTTGTATGCTGTTTCCAAGTGAGCGGTTACATTGAAAACACGTTTCCCATCACTGATCGGAATCAGAATATTTTCGTATTGTTGTCCTTTTTGCTCGTATACTTGTTTGATGACCGGATTAACAACTGCAGCCAGTCTTTCCATTTTACGTTTGAAAGTTTCAATTGCTGATTCAGCTACACGATTGCACAAATCATTTGTTCTTCCGCTGTTGAACTCTTCTTCTGTGAAAGGAACATCCATTGCAAAAACTTTAAACAAAGTTTCCTGCAACTCGAAATAGTCTCCGCTGTTTTTAGCTGATTCAACCGCACTATCAGAAGCATCTAATATCATGTTAGTGATGTCTACACCAATACGTTCGCCCATTAATGCATGGCGGCGTTTTGAGTAAACCACTTCACGTTGTGAGTTCATTACATCATCGTATTCCAATAAACGCTTACGAATACCGAAGTTGTTTTCTTCTACTTTCTTTTGAGCACGTTCGATTGATTTTGAAATCATTGAATGTTCAATCATTTCACCTTCTTCGAATCCAAGTTTGTCCATAATGCCCGAAATACGCTCAGAACCGAACAAACGCATCAAATCATCTTCCAACGAAACGTAGAAGATAGATGAACCCGGATCACCCTGACGACCGGCACGTCCACGTAACTGGCGGTCGACACGACGGCTTTCGTGGCGTTCGGTACCGATAATGGCCAAACCTCCGGCGTCTTTCACCTCTTGCGTTAACTTGATATCGGTACCACGACCCGCCATGTTGGTAGCGATGGTAACCGTTCCTTTTTGACCGGCTTCTGCTACAATTTCGGCTTCACGTTGGTGAAGTTTAGCATTCAATACATTATGTCTGATTTTTCGTCCGTTAAGCATACGGCTTAATAATTCCGAAATTTCAACCGAAGTGGTACCAACCAATACTGGTCGTCCGGCTTCTACCAAACGTACAACTTCTTCGATAACGGCAGTATATTTTTCGCGTTTTGTTTTGTAAACGCGGTCTTCCATATCTTTACGTGCAATGGGACGGTTGGTTGGGATAACCACCACATCCAATTTGTAGATGTCCCACAACTCACCTGCTTCTGTTTCTGCAGTACCTGTCATACCCGAAAGTTTGTGGTACATACGGAAGTAGTTTTGCAATGTGATGGTTGCAAAGGTTTGTGTTGCCGCTTCGATAGTTACCTTTTCTTTTGCTTCAATGGCCTGGTGTAATCCGTCGGAATAACGACGACCGTCCATGATACGACCGGTTTGCTCGTCAACAATTTTTACTTTGTTTTCCATTACCACATACTCTACATCTTTTTCGAATAAAGTGTATGCTTTCAATAATTGGTTGATGGTATGAACGCGTTCTGATTTTACAGAATAGTTTTGAAGTATCTCGTCTTTTTGCGATTGTTTTTCTTCGGTCGTTAATGTTTTGCTTTTTTCTAATTCGGCAATTTCGCTACCTACATCCGGCAATACGAAGAATTGTGGATCGTCAGAATCGTCGGTAATTAAATCCAGTCCTTTATCTGTTAACTCAATAGAGTTTTGTTTTTCGTCAATAACAAAATACAAAGGATCGGTGGCGATATGCATGTTTCGATTGTTTTCCTGCATATAAAACTCTTCCGTTTTTAGCAATAGGGCTTTTACTCCCGGCTCGCTTAAATACTTGATCAACGGTTTGTTTTTAGGCATTCCTTTGTAAGAACGGAACAGTGCCAATGCACCCTCCTCTTGTTCTTTTTTGTTTTCCGATTTCAACAAATTACGTGCATCGGCAAGGTATTTAGTAGCAAGCGTTTTTTGAGTATTTACAAGGCGATCCACTTTTGGGCGTAAATCTTCAAATAATTGATCTTCGCCTTTTGGAACCGGACCCGAGATAATCAATGGAGTACGGGCATCGTCAATCAACACCGAGTCGACCTCATCCACAATAGCGTAGTTATGTTTGCGTTGTACCAGGTCGAGTGGGGCAGTAGCCATGTTGTCGCGCAAATAATCGAAACCAAATTCGTTATTTGTACCAAAGGTAATGTCGGCAAGGTAGGCCAGGCGTCGTTCTTCGGAGTTAGGGCTGTGTCGGTCGATACAATCTACGGTCAAACCGTGGAACATATACAAAGGTCCCATCCATTCCGAGTCACGTTTTGATAAATAATCATTTACGGTAACCAAGTGCACACCACGGCGGGTTAATGCATTGAGGAATACGGGAAGTGTAGCCACAAGGGTTTTACCTTCACCGGTTCCCATTTCCGATATTTTTCCTTTATGAAGTACCACACCACCAAATAATTGTACATCATAGTGGATCATTTCCCATTTGATAAGGTTACCACCGGCAGTCCATTGGTTTTTATAAAGTGCTTTGTTGCCTTCGATGGTTACAAAATCGTGTTTTGTAGCCAGTTCGCGGTCAAAGTCGGTAGCAGTAACTTCAGTGATTGGGTTTTCAGAGATACGGCGGGCGGTATCTTTCATGATGCTAAAGGCTTCCGGAAGGATTTCGTCCAATACTTCTTCGTATTTGGCCGTAATTTCTTTTTCAAGTTTGTCAATCTCGTTGTAAATTTTTTCACGAAGATTAATCTCTGTCGATTCGATGCTTGCTTTTAATTCTTCAACTCTTGTTGTTTCAGCGACAACATAGTCCTGAATTTGTTGTTTTAGTGATTCCGTACGAGCACGCAATTCGTCGTTAGTAAGACTTGCTATTTCATCGTAAACCGCTTTTATCTTATCTACAAACGGTGTAATTTCTTTTAAGTCGCGTTGGCCTTTACTTCCGAAGATTTTGCCTAAAAAATCATTAAATCCCATATCTTTCTAATCTTTTATTTTATTGTATCGTTATTTTTTTTTGTCAGTTCTGTCAGTTTTGTCAATTTTTGCTGAAAAAGACTGACAAAGATACTATTTTTTAGTTGTAAAAACGAGTATATCGCTAATTTATTCTACAGGCTATTGTAAAACAAAAAGCGCTCCAAGAATCCTGGAGCGCTTACTATCTTTAACCACCATTTTTGGGGTGGGGAAGGGTATTAGGTGTTCATTCCACCACAAACCGCAATTACTTGTCCGCTTACATAGCTTGATAAATCAGAAGCAAGGAACAAGGTTACGTTAGCCACTTCTTCCGGTTTTCCACCACGACGCAATGGAATAACTTCGTTCCATTTTGCGCGTTGTTCTTCGGTAAGTGCATGTGTCATTTCAGTTTCGATAAAGCCCGGAGCAATAGCGTTGGCACGGATACCGCGTGAACCTAATTCTTTAGCTACCGATTTAGCCAAACCAATCATACCTGCTTTTGATGCAGAATAGTTTGTTTGTCCAGCATTACCCGAAACACCAACCACAGAGCTCATGTTAATGATACTACCTGATCTTTGTTTCATCATGATAGGAGTACAAGCGTGGATAAAGTTGAAAGCAGATTTTAGGTTTACATTGATAACTGCATCCCATTGTCCTTCTGTCATACGCATCATTAAACCGTCTTTTGTAATACCTGCATTGTTTACCAATACGTCGATACGACCAAAATCTTTCAAAATTTCAGCAACAACAGTGTGCGTTTCGTCGAAGTTAGCAGCGTTCGAAGCGTATCCTTTTGCTTTTACGCCAAATGCTTCAATTTCTTTTTCGGTTGCCAATGCATTTTCGTCGATATTCAAATCGGTAAATGCAATATTTGCACCTTCGCTAGCCAATTTCAAGGCGATAGCTTTTCCAATTCCGCGAGCAGCACCGGTTACGATAGCTACTTTTCCTTCTAATAATTTCATGCGCTAATTTTTATTTTTGAGTTAGTTGTCGCACGAAACTCGCAATGAACATAGTTCTTGGTGAACGTTTGTTTTTGTGCTTGTTTCATGTAAGCTTTTTTATTTATGTCAATCAAAACGCCCAACTTGCAAGATGCTTGTGTCAGTTCGTTTATTTTCGACATGATTATAATTCAAAATCTTATAATTTTCGGCTGCAAAGATACTATTTTTTTCCTATATCGCTCAAAAACTTGCATGAATCGGGTGCTTTTGTGCAGAAAAAGCAGATTTGGGGCTAAATGACTTCCTGTTTTAGTTTCAATAACAAGGGGCAGTTCACTACTTTTTTATCCTAAAGGAATAAATGTTGATTTTATCCTATATAAATTATATAGAGCTGAATGTAGGTTTGTTTGTCTCTCTATAATTTATATAGCTCGATTTGAGCTCCGTTCAACCTTCTATAAATTATATAGACCTAAATGAAGCCCAATTTGGATTTCTATAAATTATATAGAGCTAAATGATACTGTTTGGATCTTCTATAAATTATATAGGCTTGGTTGATGCTCTCTTTAGGCTTCTACAAATTGTACAGACAAGAATTATACGTAGTTCTACCTTCTACAATTTGTATAGCGTTGAATGATGCTCAATTTGGGTTTCTACAAATTGTATAGGATGTATTGTGATAATGTTGGATCTCAATCAATCAATCAATCAATCAATCAATCAATCAATCAATCAATAAATAAACATACACTCGTTTTATTGATAAAAAAAAGGTAGAGACGCACAACGGTGCGTCTCTACCTTTTTTTTGCATATGAAAAAATGGATTATCCGTTCATTGAAACAAGAAACTCATCATTGTTTTCTGTACGTTCCAGACGGTCTTTCAAAAATTCCATGGCTTCCATAGAATTCATGTCAGCCAAGTGACGACGCAGAATCCACATGCGGTTCAAGGTATCTTTGTCGAGCAATAAATCGTCGCGACGGGTACTTGACGCCATAATGTCTACGGCCGGGAAAATACGTTTGTTCGATAATTTGCGGTCGAGTTGCAGTTCCATGTTACCGGTTCCCTTGAACTCTTCGAAAATTACTTCGTCCATTTTAGAACCTGTTTCGGTCAACGCTGTAGCAATGATGGTTAAGCTACCGCCATTTTCGATGTTACGTGCTGCACCAAAGAAACGTTTTGGTTTGTGCAATGCATTGGCATCAACACCACCCGAAAGAATTTTACCGGAGGCAGGAGATACTGTATTATAAGCACGTGCCAAACGAGTAATTGAATCCAGCAGGATCACTACATCTTGTCCACACTCTACCATGCGTTTTGCTTTTTCGTGAACCATGCTGGCCACTTTTACGTGACGTTCTGCCGGTTCATCGAAAGTTGAAGAAACGACTTCGGCACGTACGCTACGAGCCATGTCGGTAACTTCTTCAGGACGCTCATCAATAAGCAATACAATCATGTATACTTCAGGATGGTTGGCGGCAATAGCGTTGGCAATATCTTTTAATAAAACGGTTTTACCTGTTTTTGGTTGTGCTACAATCAATCCACGTTGACCCTTACCGATTGGTGAGAATAAATCTACCATACGGGCTGAAAGAGTGTCGTTTTTGCCACTACACAAATTAAATTTGGTATCAGGGAAAAGAGGAGTGAGGTGTTCGAAAGGTACACGGTCGCGAACATATTCCGGCGAACGGCCATTGATTTGGGCAACTTTGATAAGTGGGAAGTATTTTTCACCTTCTTTTGGAGGACGAATAGCACCTTTTACTGTGTCGCCGGTTTTTAAACCGAATAGTTTGATTTGCGATTGCGATACATAAATATCGTCTGGCGAAGCAAGGTAGTTATAGTCGGCTGAACGTAAAAAACCGTAGCCATCGGCCATCATTTCTAATGTTCCGGTTCCTTCCAGGATACCATCAAAATCGAATTGTTTTTCGGTTTTTTCAGGTCTTTGAGTGAACTTGGTGCGGTTACCGTTACCATTGCCGTTTCCGGCATTGTTTCCGCTGTTGGCAGGTTTGTTGTGCTTCAATTCAGGAAGCTCAATTTTTGTCTTAGCACTTTCAATCGCGTTTTCAATTACGCCTTCAATCACATTTTCTAACGCGATTTCAGGAACGAAAAGGGTTTCTTCAATTTGAGTGTCAAAAGCAGTTCTGTCTTCTAATACAAAAACTTTGGTTGGAGCGGCAATAACTTCCGGCTCTTTTTTCTCAACTTCTGTTTTGATAGATGGTTTCGGAGTTTTTGGAGCTTTTGCTTTGTTTGGCTTTTTTGCCGGTTTAGCTTCAGCTGTTGCTGCTTCAACTACCGGAGTAGCATTGGCTTCTGTTTGTACTTCCGGAGTTTTGATAATTGGCTTCGCAATTTGTTTTACCACTTTTACGGGTTCAGCTTGCTCCTTCGCAACTATTTTTTGCGCCGGTTTTTCATTGGGTTGTGTAGCATTTGCAGGTGTGGTAAACACTTTTTGTTCTGCGTTTTTCTTTACAGGTACGCGTAACCGTTTTTTGCGGTCAATTTCCTGAATTTCGTTAGAGATTGTTTTTCGTTGTGCATTGACAACGGCTTGTTGGTCCAGAATATCATAGACCAATGATTCTTTTTTCGTTGAATTAGATACTTTCAGACCTAATTCTGTTGCGATGTCTTTTAGTTCAGACAGTTCTTTCGCATTCAATTGCAAAATGTTGTAATTGCTCATAAAGTGATGGATGAACGTTTTTGGTGAGATTTTCCACGCGGAAAAATAAACGTTGATGTTGTGATGTTATGTTTTTTGATTATTGTAACAAAAGCAGGACAGCTTTTGTTGTTAGAATATGCTGCAAAAGTACGACTATATTTTGATTAAGCAAGTATTTACGGTATTATTATTTATTTTTTATAAGATAATGGCTTGTTGTACTTGTGCTAAGCCTGCAAATGCCGGCTTTGTAGCTTTGATAAATAAAAAAGACTTCTAAATTTATATTTAGAAGTCTTTTTGTAATGATTCAGAAAGTGATTGAGTCTTTCCGTTTATTATAGTAAATATTGTTCGCTAATAGATTGATTCTCTTGGACACGGTGAATCGTGTCGGCAAACATTTTTGAAATGGTAAGAATCTTAACTTTTGAACATCTTTCGGTGTCAAATGGAATAGAGTCTGTAAATGCAATTTCTTTAAGAGCAGAACCACAAATTCTTGAAGATGCATCGCCTGACATAACTCCGTGAGTTACAATTGCACGAACACTTTTAGCACCTCTTCCCATCATTAAGTCGGCAGCTTTACAAAGCGTACCTGCAGTGTCAACCATGTCGTCGCAAATGATAACATCTTTACCTTCCACATCCCCAATAATAGTCATTTCACCTACAACGTTTGCTTTTTCGCGTGTTTTGTGGCAAATTACCATTGGTACACCTAAGTGTTTTGAATAAGAACCGGCACGTTTCGAACCACCAACATCGGGCGAAGCGATAACCAGGTTTTCAAGTTGAAGCGATTTAATGTAAGGAACAAAAATGGTAGAACCGTAGAGGTGATCCACCGGAACATTGAAAAAGCCCTGAATTTGATCAGCGTGCAAATCCATGGTAATCAAACGGTCGATGCCTGCAACGCTTAGCATGTCGGCAATTAGTTTTGCTCCGATTGAAACACGCGGTTTGTCCTTTCTGTCTTGTCGTGCCCACCCGAAGTAAGGAATTACTGCAATAATTTTGTAAGCTGAGGCACGTTTAGCTGCATCAATCATTAAAAGCAATTCCATTAGATTGTCGGAATTAGGGAAGGTTGATTGAACTAAATAAATGTACTGACCTCTGATAGATTCTTCGTAAGATACTGAAAATTCGCCATCTGAGAAATGTTGAATTTTCATGTTTCCTAGCGGACACCCTAAACTTTGACAAATTTTCTCAGCAAGATAACGACTATTTGTCCCCGAAAACACTTTGAAAGGTGTGGTTTTAGCTGCCATTTGTTGTTTTTAGTTATTGTTGAATTTATTTTTTGCAAAAGTACTGTTTTAATTTTTAAAACGGAAACGAAAACTTCATAAAAATGACTTGAATATTTCTTGGTTATAAATACATAATTACCGGCCTGGATTTTCGGCTAATGATTTACTGCTAAACTGGAAATGCATTTGCTGACTTTTATATGTATAATTATTTTTCCGCAAACGTTTGAAATTAAATATTGCAATTTTCGGAACCACATAAAATCTTGTTTGTGAATTTACCATTACTTTTGATTTATGATAAAATCACGAGTTTCTTATTAGTCTATAATTCAAGTACCTATGAAAATACACTTTAAAATACCTTATTATACTCAATGGGGACAACGATTATTAGTTAGTGGCAATATACCCGAATTGGGTAGTGGCGATGTAACCAAAGCATTGGCATTGAATTTTCATGCAAAAGAAGATTGGTCTGCAGAAATAGAGCTAAACCACAATGAACCCTTTGAGCTGACTTATAAATACATTTTGTTTAATGAACAAAACGGTCAATACAGCGAAGAGTGGGGCGATGATCGCAATCTAAAACTCGATTCGTCGCAAATGGATCATTTTTTCTGTGTCGATGTCTGGAATTCGCCTGCAAGTCTCGAAAATGTGTTCCTAACTACTCCATTTCAGAACGTTTTACTAAAAGATGAGCGTCAGTTTCAAGTTCCGAAACCGATTGCGAAACCTACCCACATTTTTAAAGTAAAAGCCCCTCTATTGGCTAAAAATGAGGTGATTTGTGTTGTTGGCGATTGCGCTGTGATGGGTAATTGGTCAACAAAAAGTCCGCTGTTGTTGAACCGCACTGAGGGCGACTGGTGGACGGTTACTGCCGATTTAAGCAAAGCACAAAATGAAGTACATTATAAATATGGAGTTTACGATCCTGAAGATAAGGAATTTCGTTATTTTGAGTCGGGTGCAGATCATATTGCTCCGGTTGTAAATTCTAAAAAAACAATTGTTCAACTCTCGGATTCTTTTGTGAAGATTACGGATCATTCGTGGAAAGGTGCTGGAGTCAGCTTACCTGTTTTTAGTATAAGAACCAAAAAAAGTTTAGGCGTTGGCGATTTCTGCGATATTAAATTACTCGTAGATTGGGCCGAAAAGGTCGGACTGAAACTTATTCAGGTTTTGCCGCTGAACGATACTGTTGGGACTCACACCGATGCCGATGTGTTGCCCTATGCAGCCATTTCGGCATTTGCCTTGAATCCACTTTTTCTGAACCTTCAGGCGATAGGCAAACTCCCAACAACTCATCCTCTGCAAAAAGAATTTAAACCGAATCAAACGAAATGGAATGCGTTGGATTTAGTTGAATTTTTGGAAATAATAAACTATAAATTGCAATACGCTAAAGAATTATATCTTACTCAAAAAGATAAATTCTTACAAACTAAAGAGTTTAAAAAGTTTTTTGCCGACAATGAGTATTGGTTGGCTCCTTATGCTGTTTATTGCGTATTGAGAGACCAGTTTGGAACGTCCGATTACCGTAAGTGGAAAGAATATGCGCTTTACGACAAGGCTAAAATGGATGAATTTTCGTCTCCGGGTCAAGCGCATTTTGATGACATTGCAGTCAACTATTTTATTCAATATCATTTGCATGTTCAATTACAGGACGCAGTTAGCTATGCGCATGCGCATGGTGTTGTATTAAAAGGCGATATTCCCATTGGGGTAAACAGAAACAGTGTGGATACATGGGTGTCGCCCGAGTTGTTTCACATGCATATGCAAGCCGGTGCACCACCGGATATGTTTGCGGTGAAAGGGCAAAACTGGGAGCTGCCAACCTATAACTGGGAACAAATGGAACGTACCGGATTTGACTGGTGGAAGAAGCGATTCGCACAAATGTCTAATTATTTCGATACTTTCCGTATTGATCATATCCTGGGGTTTTTCCGCATATGGCAAATACCGGCAGAGCAGGTCGAAGGAATTATGGGACACCTGAATCCTTCTACACCCATACATGTCAATGAATTTGCCGAAAAAGGTTTGTGGTTGGATTACAACCGGTTCTGTAAACCTTATATTACTGACGCCATTTTGTGGGACTTTTTTGGAGAAGAAGCCTCGTGGGTAAAAGCCAACTATTTACAAATAGAGGATGGTTGGATTTTTAGACTAAAAGCTCCTTATACCAGTCAATTAGTTATACAAGAGCTTTATAACGATGGAAAAATATCCGAAAGAGTAAAATGGGGTATGTTTGACTTGATATCGAATGTGCTTTTGTTCGAGGTGGAAGGAAGTAATGGAACGCAGTTTTACCCCCGCTTCGGCATGGAAACACTTCGCTCGTTCCGCGACCTGGATAATTACACTAAAGACCGGCTTAAAGAATTATATGTAGATTATTTCTATCGCCGTCAGGATGCAGCCTGGTACAAATCGGGAATGGAAAAACTACCGGCGCTGAAACGTGCCACCAATATGATGATTTGTGGTGAGGATTTGGGTATGATGACCCCTTGCGTTACTTCTGTAATGAAAGAGTTGGGTATTTTGAGTTTGGAAGTGCAGCGCGCTCCAAAATCGAATAAAAGAGAATTTTTTCACCCAAGTAAAGCACCTTATCTATCCGTTGTAACACCTTCGACCCATGATATGAGTACGATACGCGGTTGGTGGGAAGAGGATAGAGGCGTGACGCAACGTTTTTATAATTCTCAGCTTGGGCATTGGGGCGAAGCACCTTATTTCTGTGAATGGTGGATTTGTCGCGATATTATTTTGCAACATTTATATTCACCGGCCATGTGGTCGATTTTTCAAATGCAGGATTTGCTAAGTATTTCCGATTCAGTTCGTAGGCAAAATCCGCATGAAGAACGTATTAATGTGCCTTCCAATTCCATGAACAGCTGGCGGTATCGTTTACATCTGAATATCGAAGATTTATTGGAGAAAGAGGTTTTCAACTCCGAACTACGAAATTACATTACACAGTCGGGAAGATGAAATAGTTTCTAGTTGATAGTCTCTGGTTGGTAGGTACAAGCCTGTTTATTAGGGGTGTTTAATTTTTAAATATTTAAATTATGCATATAACCCAATAGAGGCGTCTTAAAAAGACGCCTCTATTGGGTTTATATCTATTCGACCATTTCGCGTTGAGCTTTATGAAAGTAATATCTTGATAAACATACAAAAACGAATCCGCCGGGAATCGATGCATAAGCAGCTCCCATAAGTCCGTAAAAGTGTAGCGATATTGAAATGATTATAATGTTGAATAATAATACTATAAAGCTTACCAGAGCATTGTAGTTAATTTTACCAAGACCAAAAATTGCAGCACTTTGAAGCTGTACAAGTTGTCGAAGGCTCCAGCCTAAAGCTAAAAAAGGGAAATAATGCATTGACTCATCATATTTTCCATTAAAAACAAAATGAACAATGTGTGGTATTGTTAACCATGCAGCGAGAAATGTTACTGCTACCACCAGATAGAGTATTTTGTTGTAACGTTTGAATGCTATCTGAAACTGTTCCTTTTGATTGGAGATAGACGAAAATAGAGGACTTGTAATCTGCTGAACGGTGCTTGGAAATAATCTGAATAGGATAGTTATTGTTAGCGCAAAGCTATAAAATCCAATTTGATGCATGTCGGTGATGAAAAATCCAATTAAGACTATATCTACATAGGCAGACATCTCGGAAAGTAAATTAGCCCATAGCGATGATTTTGCATATTTCCAATGCGACGAAAAATACGAGAATTTATCGGATAATGAGGTTTTAGTATGCTCGATGCGTATAACTTTAAAACAGACTAATAGCATTAATATGAGGCCAAGGTTGTAAGCTACGTAATATCCTTTTATTCCCCAAAAGCAAGTTAGAATTAATATTCCAAGAATGGAAATCACCTTATTACTAACTGTTAATATAGATAGGGTTTTAAACTCATTGGCTGCTTGAAAGTAACTCGTAATGACAGAGAAAAGTGAACTGCTTATTATCGGAAATAAACCTAATGGGATTAGCCATTGTATAAGACTATCTCTGGTGAAAATATGGAAGTAATTCAGTAGGAGTATCAATAAGTAAAGGCAGGTAGTAGAAACGATAGTGAAAAACAGCCCTGCTCTGAATAAGGTGTCACGTTCTTCTTTTGTTCTGTTTTCTGAGCACAACTTTAGTGTCGATACATTAAATCCCATGCCTGCAATAATAGAGAATATCGACAAATAAGTCTGAATGATTTTAATTCGTCCAATATCTTCTGGCATAAGAATTCCTGCAACGATAAGTTGCGATGTGAATGCGACAATTTGGATGAGAATATTAGCCGATAATAAATGAAAAAATCCTTTTTGGCGAATTTCCTGAAGTCTAGTTTGAATATGTATATAATTTATTTTCATCGTAGATTCATTCTATTCGGGGGATAAATTAGTAATGGAATTGCAATAGTTGAAGTTTTTTCCAGTACTATTATTTCTTTAAAATTGTTTTGTATAATTTGTATATTTCTGTGCCAACAGAATGATAACTGAATTTTTGTTGAGCTGATGATTTTATGCTCTTTGTGTTGTAGTCGGCAAGATGATCCAATAGAAAATTCATACTTTCTGTCAAAGCTGTTTCATCTCCAGGTTTTATAAGAATTCCATTCGAATCGTTTATGAATTCAGAAATGCCTCCAACATTAGTGCTTATCACAGGCTTTCCAGCCGCTAAACATTCCGAAATAACTACGGGAGCATTTTCGTAATTCGAAAAATGAACTAAGAAATCGCTATTTTGAATCCAGTGAGCTACTTCTTTAGGTGTTTTTTCTCCTAGAAAGGAAACTGTTTTTTGGGGAAATTGAAATGTCTGATAATATGTATATACTTCATTAAAATCCTGTCCTGTTCCAATAATGATTAACTCAACGTCCTGACGGATTTTTAATAGGTCGTGTGTTGCACGGATTATTCCTTTGATATTTTTTGCACGTTCGTCAAAGCAAGAAATGTGTATCATTCTTTTTTTTGTTCGAGGTTCAGGAGGCGTATTTTCAAAAAAGAAGTCGTCAACCACATTGTTTACAACTCTATAATTATGATTATGAAGTTTTTGTTGTAACATTGCGTTTTTTAAACTCTCGGATACAGGAAGAACGGCTGCTGCATTTCTCACAACCAGTTTTGTAATAACATGACGAATTATGCCTTTGTATGCATCTCGAATGGGTAGATAACGTGACCAATGTTCGGATACAACATAGGGAATGTTTTTCCAACGTTTAAATAAGTAGGCTATAAAACCTGTACGGGAAAGTATGTTTACATGCACAATTTCCGGTATAAAGCCGCTACTTGTTACCTGCTTATATCCTTTACTGTATGCTCTAATATAATTGATTGGTTTAATGAACTTCCTGAAAATAAAGTTTTTTTTGTCAGGATAATATACTCGAATCTCAGTCAGGTCTTCGTGTATTTCTTCTGTAATTTCAAATGTGTCAACGTTTTCATCTGCATGCACATATAAAACCTTAATTTTACAGTGTAGACTCGTGGCTTCAGCATGTTTCTGAACAAAAAGCCCGGCCATTTTGTCATAACGATTTGGATACCATTGGGAAATGAAAAGGATATTCATAATCATTTGCTTATTTTCCCGGTAAGGAATGACGGACGAAACTGTTTTAGGATGTAATAGGGCTGGTTTATTGCACCAAAGCCTTTGTAAAAGCGTGCGATTCCTTCGATGCTAGAACCTTCAAAATCAAGTTCGATAGCTGTGTTGGCTTCTTTGCGAATAATGAAGTCGATAAGGAAAAACATCGCCGATGATGATTTTCCTTCATTGCTGGAAATAGGCAGCAAATAGGTGATTTTATCGTTCGAATCTAAAATGCAGAGGGTAGCAATCAATTTATTTTTGACAGAAAGAACACCGTATAGCGTTATTTTATTTTCAGCAATTCCTTTTTTTAATAGTTTTTCGGCTATTGATTTATGTGACAATTGATAGTTTTTATCTTCGGCATGATAAAAAGAAATAAATTCATTGACCGGAAGTTCGGTTTGTATAGTGAGATTTGCTTTTGTTGCTTTCTCAATGTTTCTTATTGTATTTTTGGAATAATGGGATGCTATTTGTGTGTAGGGTTTGTTTAGATCTAAAATGTAATTGGGGTATTCAACAGCATCAATGTGATAGTTTTTATCGTTCAAATTCAGTTCGTAACTAAAAATTCGAATTTGTTTTATAAATAATTCAATAATTTGTTTAGGTATAGCGTGTTTTGAAAATACGCCTAATTGTTGTACAAAAATAGGTTGTACCAAATAAGGTATTCCGTATTTTCGCTTGATAGGAAGGGGCATGATGAACTCGTAATTTTCAGTTACCAGAGCTTCCCAGTTGGGCGATACGATGTCTAAATACCAGGAGTAGGCATATGTCAATTGGTTGTGCGATTGCGTGATGCACGCATCCCAACGAGCATAGTCAATGTCTTTATGTTGTAGATGTTTTATTTGCATGCAAGGCTGTTTAACAGTAACTAAGGCAAAAGTAAGAATTTTTTATTATTCTTTATCACAGATTGAATACTTTATTTGACAGAACAATAAATAGTGCTTGTTTAATGAGAAGTATTTCGCTCAAGCGAAAAATTAATTTTCATTTTCCATCAATTTAGCCTATCTTTGTACCCGAAAGGAATTCGACCCGCTTCCAGGGTTGTTTTTCTTTCTTTTTTTTGAAATGAACAATTCTACGTTTTTGACGTTCGAACGTTCAACATTCAGATTTAGTGGGGTGCCTTAATATTTCGGGCTGAGATCATACCCTTTGAACCTGCGCAGGTAATTCTGTGAAGGGAATAAGTTCTATTCATCCGTATTTTTTATTGGGCTCTCAAAATCAAATTATTATTTAAACTAATAAATTGTTATGAGACAAATTTTTATCGGAGCATTTATGCTCATTTTTGCAGTATCGGCCTTTAGCCAGCATTTCATTAATGGAAAAGTGTTGGACGAAAAAGGCAATCCTTTGACGGGTGCTACCGTCGTTGTTCTTAATACTCCGTTGACAAATACTACCGACAGGTCGGGTAGTTTCCGGTTCAACAAGCTTACAGAGAAATCTTATACTATTAGTGTTTCATTTGTTGGATATGGACAGAAGTCTGTTCGTGCATCTGTGGGTAAAGAGTTAATCGTCAGTTTGGAACCTAAATCGGTATCGATAAATGAAGTTACCATCACTTCGCTTCGTGCTACCGATAAATCGCCGGTGGCTTATTCCAATCTTGACAAGGAGTCGCTATCTAAAACCAATCTGGGGCAGGATATTCCTTATCTATTAATGCAAACGCCTTCTTTTGTGGCTTCTTCGGATGCCGGAACGGGTATCGGTTATACCGGTTTTCGAATCCGCGGTACTGATGCTGCGCGTATAAACGTTACTATTAACGGAATACCGTACAATGATGCTGATGAGCAAGGCGCCTACTGGGTAGATCTTCCCGATTTCACATCGTCGGTAGAAAGTGTGCAGGTACAACGTGGCGTGGGAACTTCTACTAATGGTGCCGGTGCTTTTGGTGCTAACATCAATCTTCAAACGGAAAACTATGCTCAAAAAGCTTCGGGCGAAGCAAGTGTAACGCTGGGTTCTTTCAATACTTTGAAAGAGACTGTGAAAGCCAGCTCGGGTTTGATAAATGGACATTGGGCCGTAGATACCCGTTTGTCATCAGTGAAATCCGATGGTTATATCGATCGTGGTTCAGTAGACATGAAATCATACTTCTTCCAGGCAGGCTATTATGGCGATAAGACATCTATCAAATTCATTACTTTTGGTGGAGTAGAAAAAACGTATCATGCCTGGGATGGCGTTCCAAAAGATTCGTTAGCAACGCATCGTACTTTTAACCCATGTGGTTTTATGGGAACAGATGCTAATGGAAATCCTCTTTATTATCAAAATCAAACCGATAATTATATTCAAACGCACCATCAGTTAGTAGGTGTGCATAGTTTTTCATCTGCTTTCAGTTTGAATGCAGGTCTTCATTACACACGTGGTGACGGGTATTATGAAGAATACAAACAAGATCAAAAACTAAGCAAATACGCATTGTCAAGTTATCTACTAGATGGTAATTTAATTAAATCAAGCGATTTGGTTCGTCAAAAAAGGATGGGTAATGATTTTGCAGGAGGAGTTTTCTCTCTTAATTATACGAAGAGTAAACTCTCTGCTCAACTTGGCGGAGCTTTGAACCGATATTGGGGAGAGCATCACGGTGATGTGACTTGGGTAAAAAATTACATTGGGTCTATTTTGCCGATTACACAATATTACAGCAGCAATGTAAACAAATGGGATGGTAATATCTATCTGAAGGCCAACTACGAGCTGACATCAAAACTTAATGTCTATGCCGATTTGCAATACCGATATGTGAACTATTCGTTGAATGGAACAAACGATAAGTGGGATGATGCTACTGCTGCAATGCAAAAATTGGATGTGGCTAAGCAGTTTCATTTTTTCAATCCTAAAGCGGGTGTATTTTATCGTCCAAATGCAAATAACGATGTCTTTGCTTCTTTTGCTGTTGCCCAGCGCGAACCAACACGTACCAATTACACCGATGGTTCTGCCACTACATGGCCAACCAGTGAAACGCTTTATGATACCGAGTTGGGTTATAAATATCACAACAATACCTTCTCATTTGGCGCAAATGGTTATTTGATGTATTACCGCAATCAATTGGTTTTGACTGGCAAAATCAACGATATTGGTGAAATGCTTACCGAGAATATTTCTCGCAGTTTCCGTTCGGGAATTGAATTAGTGGGAGCTGTTAAACCTGTCGACTGGTTGCGTTGGAATGGGTCTGTAACCGTGAGCTACAATAGAATTATCGGATTCAAGGAGTTTGTGGATGTGTATGATGCCGACTGGAACTGGGCTTCGCAACAAGAGAATAAGCTGGGAAATACTCCGATTGCTTTTACGCCAAATTTATTGGCAAACAGCATGTTTACATATATGAATGGTAATTTCGAGGCCGGTTTTCAGTCTTTGTATATTGGTAAACAATACATTGATAATACCGGCAGTAATGACCGTTCGTTGAAAGCGTATTTTGTAAATAATCTTCGATTGAGTTATAACTTGCCTGTAAAAGGGATACGTGGTATTGGGTTTACGGTAATGGTGAATAATCTGTTTAATGAGCAATACATTAGTAATGCCTGGACTTATTCTTATTATCAGGGAGATAACTCAGGAACACAACGTTATAATGATTTTGGATTCTACCCACAGGCTGGAACTAATTTTCTGGCCGGGATTACTGTGAAATTTTAGAACGGATACGATACAAGAATGAAAATGGTTGAACGAGGAAGCGTTCAACCATTTTTTTTTGCCCAGAGTTAGAAATAAAAAAAGAGCTTACATCATTCGAAAATGATGTAAGCTCTTTTAAAAGCTCTCCCTCTTGGACTTGAACCAAGGACCCTCTGATTAACAGTCAGATGCTCTAACCAACTGAGCTAAGGAAGAATTTTTTGTTTGAATTTCAATAAAAAACCACTAACGTAATAGTGGTGATTTGCTCTCCCTCTTGGACTTGAACCAAGGACCCTCTGATTAACAGTCAGATGCTCTAACCAACTGAGCTAAGGAAGAATTTAGTTATACATTTTTTTCTCAAATGCTGTGCAAAAGTAATAGGTTTTATTGAAATATGCAATATCTTTGCACAAAAAATACGGAGAATTTTATGAAAAGAATTTTAGGAATGGGTAATGCTCTGACTGACATTTTATTGCAGATAGAGCATGATGAGGTGTTAGCGACATTAAATTTGCCAAAAGGCAGTATGCAGTTAGTAAATGGCCAATTTTCGGATCAACTAGGTACAGTTTTAAGCGGAATAGCAAGAAAAATGGCTACCGGTGGCTCTGCTTCGAACACAATAAATGGTCTGACGAAGCTTGGAGTCACTGCCGGTTTTGTTGGAAAAGTTGGAAAAGATGATGTTGGAAGCTTTTTTACTCGTGATTCTATCAGCAATGGTGTCACTCCTCATCTTTTGATCAGCGAAACACCTTCCGGACGTTGCACGGTATTGGTGTCGCCTGACGGTGAACGTACGCTTTGTACTTTTTTGGGTGCTTCGTGCGAATTGGATGCCAAAGATCTTACGCTTGAAATGTTTCAAAACTATGATATTTTCCATATTGAAGGTTATTTGGTGCAAAACCATGAATTGATACGCACAGCAGTGCGTTTGGCAAAAGAAGCGGGACTGAAAGTGTCTATTGATTTGGCCAGCTACAATGTGGTGGAAGATAATTTGGACTTTTTGAATGAAATAATCCGCGAATATGTGGATATTGTTTTTGCAAATGAAGATGAAGCCCACGCATTTACCAACAAGGAGCCTCAGGACGCGTTGATACATATATCGAACCATTGTGATATCGCTGTGGTGAAAATAGGCAAGGAGGGGTCTTATGTGAAGTCAGGCGATAGCTCAGTGCAGGTACAACCCCGCACTGCGAATTGTATTGATACAACCGGTGCCGGCGATTTATATGCAGCAGGATTTCTTTATGGCCTGGCCTGCAATTATTCGTTGGATGTTTGTGGACAGATCGGGTCGCTAGTTGCCGCCAATGTGGTGGAGGTACTGGGTGCAAAAATGACCGATGAGGTATGGGCAACCATTCATGAGGAAATTGATTTGATAGTTGGTTAATTGGTAATTGGTAATTGGTTGACTGGTTAATTAGTTAATTAGTTAGTTAGTTAGTTAATTGGGAATTAGTTAATCAGTTGACTGGCAATAGTTAGCTCTTTTATTTCTAAGTAAACCATCAATCAACCCATCAATCCATCAACTAATTAACCCATCAACCAATTAACCAATCCCCAATCAACCAATTCAAAATCAACCATTCAACCAAACAACCACTCGACAAAGAACCAATGTTGAAATCAATAAAGCTTTATACTGCCATTGTTCTTTCGATGATTTTTTGGTCATTTTCGTTTATATGGACGAGAGTGGCCATTCAATCCTTTCCACCCATGACACTGATTATGCTCCGGTTATTTATCGCGTCGGTATTGCTGTACACGGTAGCAAAGTTGAGTGGTAAGTTTCAACGGTTACGTGGCAAGGATGTGAAGATATTTGTGATGCTGGCATTTTTCGAACCGTTTTTATATTACGTGGGCGAAACATACGGTCTCACTATGGTGCAGTCGACATTGGCTTCGGTTATTGTTTCCACCATTCCGCTTTTTGCACCGGTACTGGCGTTTGTAGTTTTGCGCGAACGCATCGGTTGGGCGAATATTATTGGCATTGTGGTTTCACTTGTGGGGGTGTTTTTTTTGATTTATAATCCGAATGGTGGTTTTCAGGCCAACCCTATAGGTGTGGCGTTGCTGTTTCTGGCTGTTTTCTCGGCCATATGCTACGCCACCACACTTCGTAAGATATCAACGCACTATTCTACACTGAATGTTATCTTTTACCAAAGTTTGATTGGGTTGGGGTTTTTTATTCCCACTTTTCTGTTCACCGATTTTGCAACAATTCAAACTATAAAGGTGACCAGTGAAGCAATTACGGCTCTGATCATGTTATCGGTTTTTGCCTCCGTGGTGGCTTTTGTATTGTTTGCAGGAGCTGTGCGGCAGGTAGGTGTGGCGCGTACCAATGTGTTTGTAAATTTAATTCCGGTCTTCACAGCCATTCTTTCGTGGTTTATTCTCGATGAAGTCATCTCACTCCCCAAATGGATTGGTATTTCTATCGTTGTGGCAGGATTGTTTGTCAGCCAGTCGGGGAAGATCAGTTTCAAAAAGCTGAAAGAAGTGTAAATAATTGTCAATTATCAATTATTAATTATTAATTGTCAATTATTGATAGGGGTTTAGTCGGTAGTAAATAGTTTTTTAAGGTCATTTTAAAAAGGTAGTAGTAATGGAAAAAGTAAAATCAGAACATTTAAGCAAATTTAGTTTTTTTGGTTTAATCGTCACGCTGGGAATTGTATACGGTGATATCGGTACTTCGCCATTGTATGTGATGAAAGCTATTATCGGGGCTAATGCACATATAAATGCCGATTATATTATTGGTGCTGTGTCGTGTATTATCTGGACACTGACGCTGCAAACCACTGTTAAATATGTGTTGATTACCTTGCGGGCCGACAATAAAGGCGAAGGTGGTATTTTGGCACTTTATGCGTTGGTTCGTAAAAGCAAGAAAAAATGGCTGTACGTCATTGCAATTATCGGGGCAAGTACCTTAATTGCCGACGGTATTATAACTCCTTCCATCACTGTGGTATCAGCTATCGAGGGTTTGAAAGGGATAAACGGCGATACACCGGTTGTGCCTATCAGCATTCTTATTATCTCATTATTGTTTATTATTCAGCAGTTTGGTTCAAAAGTAATTGGTAAATCCTTTGGACCTTTAATGGTGATATGGTTTACCATGCTTGGTGTGTTGGGTGCAAGCCAGATTATACATTTTTTACCAATTCTGAAAGCGTTTAATCCTTATTATGCCGTACATTTATTAGCCACTTATCCGAGTTGGTTTCTGATTTTAGGAGCGGTATTTCTATGTACAACGGGTGCTGAGGCATTATATTCCGATTTAGGGCACTGCGGCATTAAGAATATCCGGGTAAGTTGGATATTTGTGAAGACAACCCTGATTCTGAATTATCTGGGACAAGGTGCCTGGATTCTTACCCACTTGAATGAAATTACTAAATCAACAAATCCGTTTTATGCCATTATGCCCGAGAGCTTTCTTATTTTTGGTGTGATGATGGCTACTGTAGCCGCTATTATTGCCAGTCAGGCGTTGATTAGCGGGTCTTTTACTATTTTCAGCGAAGCAATGAGTCTGAACTTCTGGCCACGTCAGCGAATCAAATATCCTACCGAGGTGAAAGGGCAATTGTATATTCCGTTTGTAAATTGGTTTTTGTATGCCTTTTGTGTAGTCATGGTTTTGTTTTTCCAAACATCAAGTAATATGGAGGCGGCCTACGGGCTTTCTATTACCATTACCATGTTAATGACCACATTGTTGCTGGCTTCGTATCTGAAAGCCAAGTTTAAACTGGCGCTGGTTATTCCGTTTATCTCGTTTTTCCTGACGCTTGAGTTTTTGTTTCTACTTTCCAATATGTTTAAATTCATGCATGGTGGATGGGTTACTATTTTAATGGCTGGAGCTATTTTTGCAGTGATGTTTGATTGGTACAATGCGCGGATTATTAAAAATAAATATGTCCAGTTTCTCAAGATTTCGTCATTTTATAAAATTATCTCCGATCTAAGTGCCGATACCACCATTCCAAAATATTCCACCAATCTGGTGTATTTGAGTAAAGCCGATTTGCAAACCGAAGTTGAAGGAAAGATTATCTATTCGATGATCAACAAACAGCCTAAGCGTGCCGATAATTACTGGATTCTTCATATCGACCATGTGGATGATCCGACGACGCTTGAATATACATTCGAAAAGTTGATACCGGATACACTTTTTCGTGTGAATATTAAACTGGGCTTTCAGGTTCAGCCGTTGATCAATGTTTATTTCCGACAGATTATTGATGAATTGGTACAGAATAAAGAGTTTGATCTTACCAGTAATTATCCATCTTTGAGAAAGAATAACATCCCCGGCGACTTCCGCTTTATTATCATTCATCGAGTGTATAATCAGAATCAGGGCTTTGCGTTCAGAGAGCGTATGACTATGAATTTTTACAGGCTGATAAGGCATTTGGGTATTCCGGATACTAAAGCTTATGGGTTAGATACCAGTAATGTAAGTGTGGAATCAGTGCCATTGGTCATCCGAACGGATCATAAGTACAAGATTAAAAGAATACAGGAAGCTTAATGCTTAGGCAATAAACATGAAAAGTGGAAGTAAGATGAAAATCTGGCTTCCACTTTTTTTATATTAAATTATTGTGTATTTTTGCATTGTGATAAAATGAAAAAGCGGGCACATGCTTGGTCGTTTCATTTTGCAGTAATTTAATGTTGGAATAATGAAACATGATATTGATTATCCGGAAATAGAAAGGTATGCTCGTTATCTTTCAACTTCTCAAAAGCAATCTATTCTTTCTGATAAAACGGCAAATGATCTGAATTTCGAAGAGCTGTTTGGTTACCTTGATCTTACTACTTCGAAAGTTGGGCAGCAATACTTCTACGCCAGATTGCGTTCGAACGAACTGACTCCTTATCAGGATAGGCATGAGGCAATAACTCAACTGTTTTCTACAAATGCCGGTTTCGCACAGGAAACAGAAAAACAATTGAGTAAATTGAGTAAGAATGATGCTTACAGCATTATTTCATTGTTTACCAAGCCGCTTCCAACTGTAACGAAGTTGTATTATTTTCTAATCAACGTTTTGCGCTTTGTTCCATTTATATGCGCAGGTCTTACCGTACTGTTCCCTTCGCAATTCTTTTTTATTCTGACCTTTGTCTCTCTTATTGTAAATGCACTTTTTCATTATTCAAACAAAAGTCTTCAGATTCCTTTTCAGAATTCTATACCCCAACTGATGAAACTTCATAAGGTTTGTCAGGTTTTAGTAAAGGAGTCGCGTTTTGATAGTATTTCGGCGGATGTACCTAATGCATTAGAGTCGTTGAAGCCCATTAATAAGATCTCTTCCTTGTTCAGAGTGGAACAGCTATTGCAAAGTGAACTGGCGGCTCTGGCATGGTTGATTATGGAATTGGTCCGAATACTGTTCTTGACCGAGCCTTATCTGTTTCACAAAACAATAAAGCTGATTAATGGCAAACAGCCGGAGATTGAAACCTTGTACAGCTTTGTGGGCGAGATAGATTCGTTACTGGCCATTGCTTCTATTCGCAAGTTGGACGGTGATATTAGCCAGCCAAGCATCGATGAGCAAAATGACCGACTTTCTTTTTCGGGGTTATACCACCCGCTGATTGAGGGGTGTGTGACCAATGACCTCGCTGTACGGGATACATCAATATTACTTACCGGCTCGAACATGTCAGGGAAGTCCACATTTATCCGAACGGTGGGCGTGAACACGCTGTTGGCACAAAACATTAATACCTGTTTTGCGAAGGAGTTTAAGCTAAAGTACCGACTCACTTTGCAGTCGATGATAACCGTGGGCGACGACCTGATAAACAGCAAGAGTTTGTTTTTTGAGGAAGTACTTTCGGTGAAGGAGATGCTGGATGCGTGCGAAACAGGACAACACCTTTTCCTGTTGGACGAAATTTTCAAAGGCACCAATACTCTGGAGCGGGTAGCGGCTGCGAAGGCGGTACTGGCTCAATTGATAAAGAACGACAATCTTGTTTTTGTGTCAACACACGATATTGAACTGGCTGAGTTGTTGCATGCCGAATATGCGCTCTATCATTTTTGCGAACATATCAGCTCCACAGAAGTGGCGTTCGATTATTTGCTGAAACCCGGTAAGTTGACATCATTTAATGCTATCAAGATATTGAAAATGAGTGGTTATCCGGATGCGGTAATTCAAGATGCATACGATACTATCAGCCAATGGGCATCTAAAACCTGTTTGGAACAAGGTCAAGAGATTTCTAAGTATAATTAAGTTCTCCATCAGTGCATCATTGAGCGAGCTTTGTATCATTGAGCGAGCTTTGTATATTATTGAGCAGACTTTTTGCAAATAAATGTGCCCCAAATAAAACAGAATTCCTTTTTGCGTTGTTAGAGTGATAATAACAATTAAAATTATCGGGTATATATGGCAAACATGCTGAGTACGAAAGAAAAGTCGGTACATATCAATATTGATTCGAAGTATTATGGTGCAATTGCCGAAATAGGTGGAGGACAGGAAACTGCACGGCACTTGTTTCAGGCAGGTGGAGCTTCGAATACGGTGGCTAAATCTATTTCGGCCTACGACAAGTTATTCAGCGATCATTTTTACAATCAGGGAACACCGTCGCGCTACGTGGCCGAAGATCGATTGTGCAAAATGGTGGACTATGAATACGGCGAACTGATCGAAATTCTGGATAAAAAGAACAGCCGTAAATTCTTTGCGTTTGCCAATACGGTGGAAACACTCAACTTTACCAAGACCAATCATGGAAACGGTTGGTTGGGAATAGCGGTGGAAGGCACTGATCGTTATCACCCCAATAAGATTTTTATCCATGTAAAGTTGCACGAAAATGATACATTGTTGCAACAATACACGCTTGGTGCGTTGGGCATTAATTTGATTTACGGCGGTTTGTTTGACTGGGAAGATCCCCGTACAATTTTACTTTCGTTGCTCGACAACCTGGACGCCGATAGGGTAGAGGTGGATTATGTGTATGTGGACGGCCCAGATATGAAGTGGGTGGACAACCGGCTGTTGAACCTTATGTTGGTGAGTAATAATATGACTCCGGCCATTATGTTTGATCAATCGGGGAAAGTGCAACAGCCCAGTGATATGTTGTACAAAAAAAATGTGCTGCTGCTGAGAGGAAATTTTAGACCCATCAACAAACTGGGAATGGATTTTATTCACGATAGTATGGCCATTTTTATGCGGGATGAAAATTACAGACCCGACAATACGATTGCTTTTTGCGAGATGTCGCTCAATTCGCTTATGCAGGACGAGAAGGTGGACGAAAAGGATTTTCTGCACAGGGTAGACTTGCTGAATATTATGGGACAGAGTGTGATGATATCCCGGTTTACACGATTTTTTAAACTGGTAAATTATTTTGGTCAGTTTAAAATGATTAAGCTTCGTATCGTTATCGGTTTACCAACCTTCGATAAAATACTAGAGAGTTCGAGCTATACCGATTTGCGGGGTGGCTTGCTTGAAGCTATGGGAGCGCTGTTTCAGGAAAATGTGAAAGTGTATCTATATCCCTATATCGATACACAGACGGGTGAAGTGGTTTATCCCGACGATTCGCATTTTTCGGAAGTGAATAAATTGCTCTGGCAATATCTGAACGCAATGAAGAAGATTCTTATTCTTAAAACTATCCCTTACAAAAGTCTGGAAATCCGGTCGGAGCATATCACTAAACTGATAGAGAATGGTGACGATAGCTTCGGGGATTGTGTGCCTACGGCTGTTTTCAACCATATTAAGGAGAACCGGTTGTTTGGGTACAATAGAAATAATATGTAGTTACGAGTTACAAGTTGGTAGTTACAAGCATCAAAAAGGGTTTGACAAATAAATGTCAAACCCTTTTGGTGTAAACTATTCTATGCTTTATAATTTCGCCATTTCTGCTTCGGCATTATCGTGATCAACGACTTTTACATCGTACAGAATTTGTATTTCGTAGGGTTTGCCTACAATGGCATTGTATAAATTTTCTACTCCTACATGACCCATGGATTGAAAATCTTGTTTCATAGTGGCGCAATTCGGATTTTCTTTGATGTATTTAAGCAATGGTCTGGAAACATCGAAAAATACTGAGATTCCACCAGCTTTCATGAATTTTGCCAATGCAGGAATGCTGTCAACACCATTTAAAATGGGTACACCCCACATTAACTGAACTCCATTGATGTTTTTGTTACGGGATAAGTTATCGGTAAGTAATTCTCTGCCATATTCAGGCATTTCGAAGGTGTAGAGTATTTTGGCTATTTTATCGTGACTGATCACTGAATTAAAACCCGATATTCTTTCGGTCATATTATCAGCACTTACTCCACCACTGAGTATTACGATTTGATTAGGAGTTTTATGAGCCTTTTCAAACATACTCATCATGGTTTCGGCGCATACTTTTCCGGCCTTTTTATTATCAGTTCCGATATAAAATAAGCGTTCGCTTTTAGGACAATCCGAGTCGAAAGTTCCTACTTTAATACCAGCTTTAATTGCTTCGTTAATAGGTTCTTTTAGAAATTCTGCGTCATTACAACTAATCAGGATACCATCCACTTTGTAACGAATCAGATTTTCAATCAACTCTTTTTGTTTGTTTTTGTCGATGGAAGTCGGAGCTTCCCATGTTACCACAATTCCCAGCTCTTTGCCCGCTTTTAATGCACTTTCTTTGACCTGGTCGAAGATGGCGTTATCTACTTTTGGAATAATTGCAATAATAATTCCTTTTTCTTCATGGTTTTTCTGTTTACACGAAACAAAAGCACCCATTAAAATGCAAAGCACTGCAAGTAAAAGCCAATTTTTTTTCATAATGTTTATATTTAAAGTTACTTGAAAAATCTAACTGTAATATACACCGGAGAACTTGTTTGGAACTTGTTTGCGAAGCGAGAAGTGAAATCTTTGATAATCTTTAAACAAATATAAGCAACATTTTGTTTTTAGTTGAGCCGAAAAATTTACAGATAATCATTTTTTTTATTGTATAAACAAAAAAATAGAAACGATGCATGTAGCATCATTTCTATTTTTTAATGTTTAATAATTACTTAGCGTAATTATTTCTTTTTCTTGAAGTCGTCAAGATCTGTTTTTTCGGTCTCATTTTGATAAGACGGAATGTGTTTTACGTGTTTGCCCGACTTCTCTTTTTTCGGCTTTTTGTTTCCTGCTGCTCCCATGTTAGAACCTCCAATTTAATTAAATAAAAATTATAAATTAATATTGAGTCGTGTTCGGTTATGAATCATAGCTGGACTGCTCGAATATACTGGCACAATAAACGAGCCACACTTATTAAAAAACCAATAAAGTCAATAAAGTAGCCACAATGGCATGCATTTACCGGGGATCTCCGAAAAATAAGTGCTTTGAACCTTTTTGCTCTTATTTTTATTTTACAGGAAAGAGCTAGCTGAAAACTGTACAAAATAAGGAAGAAATGCTTATTTTTGTAACTGATTTTATAAAATAACTGAAAATGAAACTTAAAGTACTATTTTTAGCAATGCTTATATCCGGTATTTGTTCGGCACAAACCAATGATGATCGCGGTTATCTGGTAAAAGTGGGCGATATGGCTCCCGACTTTAGCATGAAGTTGACAGATGGAACGACCGTAAAACTGTCGGACTTACGTGGAAAGATAGTGATGCTGCAGTTCACTGCTAGTTGGTGTGGCGTTTGCCGTAAAGAAATGCCGTTTATCGAGAAAGATATCTGGCAAAAGTATAAAACGAACCCCAACTTTGCACTGTTGGCTATTGATAGGGATGAACCGCTTGAAACGGTGCGTATATTTGCGAAAAGTATTCCTGTTAGTTATTCTATCGGTTTGGATCCCGGAGCAGATATTTTTGCATTGTATGCTGTGCGCGAAGCCGGAATAACACGCAATGTTATTATCGACAAGACCGGTAAAATAATTTTGCTCACGCGCTTGTACGATGTGGCTGAATTCAATAGAATGACTACTTTAATTGATTCGATATTAAAATGAACCAGTTAGGTCGAATGATTTGTTAGTTGTTCGAATAACTATATAGAAAGTGGGTGTTCAAATAGATTTTTGAATATCCTCTTTTTTTTGACAGAAAGATTTAGAGTTAAATAATGTTAACTTTAAATCTTTTTCGTATTATATAACGGTCTAATAATAAAAGATGTAAATGAATTTCTATTATTTAATTTCTTACAATTACAGTACTATGTATTGCATAGTACTGTAATTACATATATATTTGCAACGTGATTACATTAAAAGAAAATAATCAATGACGAATTGTTCTATTATTCGGCAATTTATCGGTTCGGTAATTACAATTCAACAGTAACATATATTACACTATATAAGAATGATTACACTAAAAGACATCAACAAAACGTACGATATGGGGCAGGCCTCGTTGCACGTTCTCAAAGGGATTGATTTACATATCGACAAGGGTGAGTATGTTTCCATCATGGGGGCGTCAGGTTCGGGTAAATCTACATTGCTCAATATTTTGGGAATTTTGGACGATTACGAAACGGGCGATTATCATTTGAACAATATTTTGATTAAAAACCTGTCTGAGAAACAAGCGGCAGTTTATCGTAACGAGTTGATTGGATTTGTATTTCAATCGTTCAATTTGATTAATTTCAAAAATGCGCTCGAAAACGTTGCTTTGCCATTGTACTATAAAAATATAAGTCGCAAGAAACGCAATATCATTGCCATGGAATATTTGGATCAGATGGGATTGAAAGATTGGGCCTACCATTTGCCTAACGAAATGTCAGGTGGACAGAAACAACGTGTGGCTATTGCGCGTGCCATTATCTCGAAACCAAAAATTCTATTGGCCGATGAACCTACCGGAGCATTGGATAGTGTAACGACAGTGGAGGTAATGAAGCTGCTCAGCGAACTGAATAGTAATGGTTTGACTACTATTATTGTAACTCACGAAAAATCTGTTGCTGACGAAACAAATTCAATTATTCATATAAAAGATGGACTGATTGAAGATATTATTCGTAAGTAACAGGATAATTTAAAAACATTAAAATCAAAATAATATGGGACTGTTTATTCTGCTATTGATTCCATTTGCAATTATTCTGGGGCTACTGTTGCCAATAATTGCCATTATCGATATACTGAAAAGTAAATTTCAAGGTAATGATAATATACTGATGATTTTGATAGTTATTTTTATTCCCTTTGGAGCAATACTTTATTTTGTAATAGCTCCTTCGAGAAAAATATAAATAGGCTCATACTAAAATTATACTAAAATGTTTTCAATAAATACCATAGAAGAAATATTCGCCAGCCTTAAACACAATAAGTTGCGTACTGTGTTGACGGGTCTATCCGTTTCGTGGGGGATATTTATCCTTATCGTGTTGCTGGGTGCAGGAAACGGGTTGAAAAACGGTGTGACATCAAACTTTAGCGAACGTGCTATCAATACTGTTCAAATGTGGGCTGGTAATTCTTCTTTACCTTATAAAGGATTGAAAAGTGGTCGGTCGCTAAATTTTGGCGAAAAGCAATTGTCTGATGTAAACAATGAACTGGTAGAGTCTGATAGTCAAACCGGAGTTATCGAAAAGCAATTGACACTGACCAATGGGAGTGAATATGGAATGTATGACATCAAGGGTGTAAATCCTAACTACCTTCAGATTTTCAATTTGAAGATTGATGCAGGAGATGGTCGATTTGTCAATAACCTGGATATGAAATCAAGTAGTAAAGTGATGGTTATTGATAAAAAAGTAGAAGAAGTGCTTTTTAAGGGAAAATCGGCTATTGGTAAATATCTTAAGGTAGGGCCATTAATGTTTAGGGTAATAGGTGTAAATTCAAAAAAAGAACGTTGGGGGAATGGTAGTGCTTATATCCCTTTTACTACTGCACAATATATTTTTAACCCTGATCGCAAATTCTATAGTATTGCCATGACTGTGAAAGGGTTGGAAACGAAAGAAGCAAATGAGGTTTTTGACGATAAACTGAAGAGTACCATGTCAAATAGTTTACGCTTTGACCCCAAAGATACTCAGGCATTGTGGGTTCGAAATTTTCAACGCCAGTATATCGAAACTCAAAAAATATTTCAAGGAATAACTATTTTTGTTTCAATAATCGGAATTTTTACGTTGATAGCCGGAATAGTGGGTGTGAGTAATATTATGCTTGTGTCGGTAAAAGAACGTACCCGCGAAATTGGTATCCGTAAAGCCATCGGTGCTCCGCCAGCTTCTATTCTGCGCTCTGTAATTATTGAAGCAATTATTATTACTACTATATTTGGATATATAGGAATGATGATGGGAATAGGGCTGACTGAGATGGTGAATTACTTTTTAGAGCAGTCAGCAGCAGGTACACCAGATGGGCCGCAGGTATTTAAAAATCCCACAGTTGCACTTTCTTATGTGTTAATTTCAACCGGTATTTTAATTTTTTCAGGCGTAATAGCCGGTTATATGCCTGCACGAAGAGCAGTACGAATTAAGCCAATTGAGGCAATGAGAGAAGAGTAGAAATAATTTTATATTCAAATTTTACACGTATACTATCCTATAACTTGTAAATAACAACAAATAATATGTTTGATTTAGATCGTTGGCAGGAGATTTGGTTTACCATAACACATAATAAATCTCGAAGTGTATTAACCGCTTTTGGAGTATTTTGGGGAATGTTTATGTTGGTCGTAATGGTAGGGGCGGGTATAGCACTTGACCGTGGTATAAGTGCCAACGTAGAAGGTTTTGCAACCAATTCATGTTTTGTGTGGTCTCAGGAAACGACTGAACCCTACAAAGGGTTTAAGAAAGGCCGAAATTGGAACATGGAAAATGCAGACATCCCGTTGCTTCAAAATAAGGTTCCGGAAATTCAATATCTGGCTCCCGTATTGTCTGGTGGTAATGGTGGTGGTACAAATAATGTTACTCGCAATGAAAAGGCCGGGAGTTATAACATAAACGGTTATTATCCGCAATATAACCTTATTGATGAGAGCAAAATGACATTTGGAAGATACATAAATGACATTGACATTGCTGAAAAACGAAAGGTTTGCGTGATAGGTGAACGTGTTTGTGAAGTATTATTTCCTAAAAATGAAAATCCTTTGGGGAAAAATATTCAGGTTAATGGTATTTATTTTCAGGTAGTTGGTGTAGCCCGGCATACTTCCGATATAAATATTGGAGGAAATCCGGAGGAATCGGTTGTGTTGCCTTTTAGCACTATGCAACAGGCATTTAATCAGGGAAATAAGGTTCACTACTTGGCAGTCACAGCTCAACCGGGAGTAAAAGTAAAAGTAATTGAAGATAAAATTCGTGAAGTACTCAAAACGAAGTATAGTATTTCGCCGGATGATAAAAAAGCTGTGGGTGGATTTAATGTGGAAGATCAATTTACTATGTTTTTGTATCTTGGTCTGGGAATTGGCTTTTTGATTTGGTTTGTTGGTTTGGGAACTTTGTTTGCAGGTGCAGTTGGTGTAAGTAATATTATGTTGGTTACCGTACGCGAGCGAACAAAGGAGATTGGTATTCGTAGAGCCTTAGGTGCTACACCCCGTAGTATAATTACTCAGATATTAAGTGAAAGTATTATTCTTACTTTAATTGCAGGTGTTCTTGGATTAATGTTGGGCGTGGGATTGCTATCGTTGGTAGGTATGGCATTAAGTGGTGGCGATCAGTTTTTCAAGGATCCTCAAATTAGTTTCAGTGTAGCCATTGCGGCACTATTTATTTTGTTGATTATCGGAACTCTAGCCGGATTTATTCCTGCAAATAGAGCAATGAAAATAAAACCTATAGAGGCGATAAGGGAAGAATAGAAACTAATTCATAATTCATATTGATATGGAAAAAATTTTGAAAACGAAAGATGCAAAAATTGTAATCGTATTTTGGATATTTTTATACACTCTCTTTGCACTTCAATTTTGTTATAACCTTGGAAAATTAAACAATATAGTTGAATCGGCTATCAGTTCAATCTCTACGTTGATTCCAATATTTTTGATTCAGATAGGTTCATTTATCATATTACAAAATAAAAATAAATATAAAAATTAATAATAAACTCAGTTTGCTTGTTTACCGGTTCATTCGCTTTCTGAAAACCCGTAACATGTAACTTGTAACTAATGTACATTATGAAAAAGATTTTTAAAATTGCGCTTTTGGTTATTGTTGCTGCTGCCGTGCTTTGGACATTTTGGTTCTTATGGCAAAAATCCCGTCCTGTAGTTAAGAAATATGAAATTGAAGAAGCTAAAATGGGGAATATAGAGAAACGTTCTGTTGCAACGGGTAAAGTAGAGCCGCGGAATGAGATTTTGATTAAACCTCAAATGTCGGGTATTATTTCCGAAGTGTATAAAGAAGCCGGAGACCATGTAAATGCCGGAGATGTGATTGCAAAAATCAAGGTAATTCCTGATATGATGAGCCTAAACAGCGCCGAATCGCGCGTTAGTCGTGCCGAAATTGCTTTCGAACAAACCAAGAAGAATTACGAGCGTGATGCAAAACTATATGCTGACAAAGTAATTTCTAGAGAAGAATTTGAAAAGACTCAGTTGCAATATAACAACGAAAAAGAAGATTTGAGTTCTGCAAAAGATAATTTGAGTTTGACGCGTGATGGAATTTCAGCAAAAACTAAAACATTTAGTAACACGTTGGTTCGTTCAACAATAACTGGTACCATTCTGGATGTGCCAATAAAAGTTGGAAATTCAGTTATTCAATCGAATAATTTCAATGATGGAACTACCATTGCCACTGTAGCTAATATGAGTGATATGCTTTTTGTAGGTAAGCTAGACGAAACAGAGGTAGGGAAAATTAAGGTAGGTATGCCTATGGATATTACCATTGGTGCTTTGCAAGATCAAAAATTGAATGCCATTTTGGAATATGTATCTCCAAAAGGAAAAGAAGAAAGTGGAGCTATTATGTTCGAAATGAAAGCTGCTGTAAAAGTACCGACGAATGTATTTATTCGTGCAGGATACAGTGCTAACGCCGAAATTGTGTTTTCAAAATCGGATAATGTACTTACGGTTCCGGAAAGTTGCATAGAATTTGGAGGTGACACAGCTTTTGTGTATGTTATGACTAAAAAAGAGCCACAGACTTTTGTAAAAAAACAAGTGAAAATTGGTCTGTCGGATGGTATAAAAATCGAGGTTAAGAGTGGGTTGAAAGCGAAAGATAAAATTCGTGCAGCCGAAATCTTAGAAAAGAAGAAAGAAGAACCAAAGAAAGAAGAAAATAAATAAGTCGGTTTGACTAGTTAGTTATTCAACTCCCTAATATTTACAAATGAAAACAAAAATATATATACTAATGGCAGCACTGCTAACAACAACGTTAGTAAGTGCGCAAAAACCCTGGACACTTCAGCAATGTGTTGATACGGCTTTGGCCAATAACCGAAATGTGAAACAACAGGTGCTGACTAAAAAAACGAGAGAAATTGCATATGATCAGGCTCGTAAAAATTTGCTGCCTGATTTGAATGGACGTATTGGTCAGAATTATGGATTTGGACGCTCATTAGATGAAAATAACAATTATACTAATAGTGCTGCAATAACTCAAAGTACAAGTCTTGGTTTTTCCAGTAGTGTGACATTATTTAATGCCTCTAAATTAAAAAATAATATAGAGGCCAGAAAAGCTGATATGTATGCCTCTGAGGCGGATTTGGAAAAAATTAAAAGCGATATTACTACGAGTGTTGCTGCCGGATTTTTGCAAATTTTACTAAATAAGGAATTATTACAGATTGCAACCGATCAGTTGGAGCTGACAAAATCTAAGATTGAACAACGTCATGCATTGGTTGGTGCAGGGAAAATGGCCGAAGGTGAATTGTACGAATTGGTAGCGCAACAATCAAAAGAAGAGTCGAGTAGATTACAAGCACAGAATGCATTGAATCTTTCATTACTTGACTTAGCTCAATTTTTGGAACTAGATCATTTTGAGAATCTCGATGTTGTTGCCCCGGAAAATTTGTCCGAGTCTGATTTGAAACTTCTCAGTGCGAACGAAGTTTTTGAGAGTGCTTTGACTCATCGTCCTGAAATTAAAGGTGCAGAATTTAGATTAAGAAGTAATGAATTGAATGTATTAACAAGTAGAGCTGATTATTATCCCAAACTTGATTTATCAGCGAGTTTTGGATCCTCGTATTATAAAGATAATACTAAAAATGCGGTTACTGGGGAGAACTATGTTTTTGATTCTTTCGGAAAGCAGTTTTCAGATAAGTTGAATGCCGGAATTAGTTTAAACTTATCTATTCCAATATTTAATAAATTTCAAGTGCGCAACAATGTTCGTACAGCTCAATTAGGAGTTCAAAGTAGTAAAATAAGTGTAGATAATGCAAAGTTAGAATTGAAAAAGTCGATTCAACAGGCTTACTACAATGCGATAGCTGCTAAAAGTCGTTGGGAAGCATCACAAAAATCTGAAATCTCTAGTCGCGAGGCATTTCGATTTGCGAATCAAAAATTTGAAGCTGGGAGGGGCACAAGTTACGAGTTATATCAAGCAAAAAGTAACCTGACACAAGTCCTTTCGGAACAAGCACAAGCTAAATACGAATACTTTTTCAGAGTGAAATTGTTGGAATTGTTGAAATGAAAGCTGTTTGCTAATTGGTTCAATTTAGATACCAATTAGCAACTAAAAATGATGAAATTATAAAGTTGATTTCTAATATTTAAACAAGTGTTGCCGCTTCATTGTCGATGTGTTTATTCTCCTAAACATATTGCCCGAAGCCAGAAACATATAAACTGAAAAACATATGAATGCAGATAACATTAAATCGCAAATGCGAAAAGGTTACTTGGAATATTGCATTCTACTTATTCTGAGGAAAAAGCCTGCTTATACTTCGGATATTATTGCCGAATTAAAAGATGCGAAATTGATAGTGGTGGAGGGTACACTTTATCCTTTACTTACCAGACTGAAAAATGGTGAATTGCTCGATTATCGTTGGGAAGAATCTACCCAGGGGCCACCACGTAAATACTACGAAATGACATCTAAGGGACAAGCGTTTTTGGACGAACTGGAGATGGCATGGGACGAGATCAATAATGTAGTGAAGAAGATTAAAGAGGATTAGAAACCTGTCTGTAATGAAAATTGCAGGCGCATAGATACTAACGTTTATGAAAAAGACATTAACTGTAAATTTGAATAACATCGTTTTTCATATTGATGACGATGCGTATGAAATGCTCCAAACCTATCTTCACGAAATTGCCGATCATTTTGAGGCTGATGAAGAAAAGGCTGAAATAATGAACGATATAGAAGCACGTATTGCCGAGTTGTTTACCGAAAAACTTCAAAAGAGTAAAAACGTAGTCAACTTGCTCGATGTTCAGGAAATTATCGAGATAATGGGCAAGCCAAGTCAGTATACCGGCGAAGACGAGGAAGAAGATAAGACACCAAAAGCTCCAAAATCGGAAAAAAAACAGCAGTCCCGACGCTTTTATCGCGATCCTGAAAATGCTATTCTGGGTGGAGTAGGAGGTGGTTTAGCCGCATATTTTGGATTGGATGTCACCATAGTGCGGGTGATATTAGCCTTTTTAGTCATTGTTTCTTCAGGTACATTTATCCCTATTTATATCATTATGTGGTTTGTGGCTCCAGTAGCTGTAACTGCATCGCAACGTCTTGAAATGCAGGGCGAAGATGTGAATATTGATAGTATAAAGACGGAATTGAACAATGCAAAAAATTATGTAGAAAGCGATAAGTTTAAACAAACTGCCAGTACCGTTGGTGATAAAATTTTCACGATACTCCGTTTATTTGTAAAAGTAGTTTTAGGGTTTATTGGTGCTATTTTGGGAATTGTGGGAGTTGTTGTTGTTGCTGCTTTAATTTTCCTTTTGTTCTTTTTAATTTTCGAACCAACATTTTTCAATAGTTTTGCGCCGGGAATGTTTTCCAATTGGGGAACAATTAATCCGGATAATGCTATTATGATTTTTATTTCATTGATTCTGGTTATCGGCTGCCCGATATTTATGCTTATTTATTGGGGAGTCAGAGCTGCTTCTGGAAAATATAACGGTTCGAAAACAGCATCGCTAGTAGTCTTAATTCTTTGGATAGCAGGCTTGTTTATGTTTTATAGTGTAGGTGCCAGCACATTCATTCGTTTACATCATAATGGTGAGCCTTTTCAGATCAATTGGAGTCGCGATGATAATTCGAACTTAAAAGATGAAGTTCGGAGCTGTGACGCTTTTTCATCGATTGAAATTTCCGGAAATATTGAGTTGACATTAAAACAAGATTCAACACAACAAGTCACTGTTTCAAGTCAGGAAGATATTCTTCCAAGGGTGGTTACCAAGGTTGAAAATGGCGTTTTAAAAATATATACCGACAATATTTTTATTGATAGAAACATAAAAGTTGTAATTTCTACTCCCGGCATCAAAAATATAATTGCTAAGGGTGCATGTAAAATTATGACCGATTCATTATTAACTGTACCTGAGCTTTCTATTGAATTGCTGGGTGCCTGCGAGGTGGATATGAACGTTGTTGTTGCCGGCTTGTTTACCGTTGATGCAAAGGGAGCTTCGGAAGCTCAACTTGAAGGATCGTGTGATAAGTTTAAATTAAGCGCGGTAGGTGCAAGCGAAATCAAAGCAACTGAATTAAAGGCTAAAAATGTAGAAGTTTATGCAGCCGGAGCCAGCGATACTAAAGTTTTTGCTACAGAGAGCATCGACGCCAAAGCTTATGGTGCGAGTGACATTGATTGCCAGGGCAGTCCAAAAACGATAAAACAATCGGATGGTGGAGCATCGAGTATAAATATTGAATAAACACAATAAGGTGCTGTAAATAAACATTTTATGTTTGTAAACCCCGTTTGGCAATTTTGCCGAACGGGGTTTTTGTTTGTGTATTATTCTACAAATATTCATGCTGATGTAGATATTCACTCAAATCTATATTATTCTTATAATTGGCCCATAATGATTAAAATATAATAAATATTGATTATTTAAAGTCAATAAATATTAAATATACAGCTTTAAATTAAGATGTGTTTACATATGTCAAGTTGATAACTGCGACAGCATAATAAATATGATTTATGTTTTGTAGCAACGGAGCTGTATTTATTTACTTTTTAAACTACAAAGGCATAGAAATAAATTTTCCAAATTGGAGAAATGCTTGATAAATCAAGTGTAGAGTGAATATCTTTTACAAAAACATTCAGAATTACTGCTGCTTTTTAGTCGAAAAAATTATATCAAGTATTTTACTAAAATTAATGTTGTAGTATTAAATATATTTATTATTATAATATGTGCTACAAATGACTGTATATCAGATAATTGAATATAATATATATATTTGATACGAAATTATTCAGTGAGAACAATTACAAATTTGAAGTTATTGGATACTGATTCGCAAAACATTTTTCCCTGAAATTTCAATTATCGTGTTGACTGTTTTTCAAATACTTACAGATCTACAGACAAGGAATGATGAAGTTATGAAATCAATTAAATACATATTATTTTTATTACTAATATCCAACTCAATTCTTGGACAGCCTGTCTGTCCCATAACCACTAATAACATAAGGGTCTGTCCAAATACTAATGCTCAGTTAAATGTTTCAGGAGCTCAGTTTTACTCATGGACGCCTTCCGCTGGTTTAAGTGATTCGACAAGTGCTAACCCAACTGTAAATGTGGCCATTACGACCAACTACTTCGTGACAGGTTTTAATGAAAGTAGTACGAATTTAATAGTCAATGGCGATTTTTCTTTGGGAAATTCCGGATTTACGTCTAACTACACCTACACTACCACTGATCTGCACCCTGAAGGATATTATGCTGTAGGTAAAAATCCAAAATCACTTCACTCAGACTTTTCGGCTTGTGGAGATCATACAACAGGCACAGGTAAAATGCTTATTGTAAACGGTAATGTTGTTCCGAATATTAAAGTCTGGGGACAACCAATAACGGTTAAGGCGAATACCTATTACGCGTTTTATGCTTACGTAACGCCTGTACATCCAACAAATCCACCGGTTTTGCAATTTAGCATTAATGGAAGTGTAATTGGTGCTCCTTTTACCTCGTCTAATGTAACCTGTACATGGCAAAAGTTCTACGCGGTATGGTATTCGGGTTCAATAACGAATGCCAATATAAGTATTGTAAATCAAAATACAATTGCCAATGGAAATGATTTTGCACTGGATGATATCAAGTTTGTAGAATTATGTACAGCTACCAATAAAGTGACGGTTACGGTGGGACCATTAACTTCAACAACGAATATTTCTACCTGTACTACTAATTTACCATATAACTGGAATGGAAGTGATTATAATGCTTCAGGAACCTATACAAAGCATTTAGCAAGTGTTCTTGGTTGCGATAGTATTGCCACTTTGAATTTGACAGTGAATGTTCCGACTGCTTCTACTACTAATGCCACTATTTGTCAGGGTGGTTCTTACTTATTTAATGGAACAAGTTATAACACAACCGGAACTTACACCAAAACTCTAATCAACGTTGCTGGATGTGATAGTATCGCCACTTTGAATTTGACCGTAAATGTTCCAACAAGTTCTACTACCAACGCCAGTATTTGTCAAGGTGGATCTTACTTATTTAATGGAACAAGTTATAACACAACCGGAACATATTCCAAAATATTGATAAATGCTGCGGGTTGTGATAGTATTGCTACCTTGAATTTGTCAGTGAATGTTCCAACTTCTTCAACGACTAACGCCAGTATTTGTCAGGGAAGTTCATACTTATTTAATGGAACTAGTTATAACACAACCGGAACCTACACTAAAACATTGATCAACGCTGCCGGTTGTGATAGTATTGCTACCTTGAATTTGACAGTGAATGTTCCAACTTCTTCAACGACTAACGCCAGCATTTGTCAGGGAAGTTCTTATACTTTCAACGGCACAACTTACAATGTTGCCGGAACATATTCTAAAGCTTTAATCAATGCAGCCGGTTGTGATAGTATTGCCACATTAAATTTGACGGTGAATGTTCCGACAGCTTCTACTACTAACGCCAGCATTTGCCAGGGCAGTTCTTATACTTTCAATGGTTCAACTTATAATGTTGCCGGAACATATTCTAAAACTTTAATAAATGCTGCGGGTTGCGATAGTATCGCTACTTTGAATCTGACAGTAAATGTTCCGACTAGTTCTACAATCAATGCCAGCATTTGTCAGGGTGGTTCATATTTATTTAATGGAACAAGCTATAGCACTACCGGAACTTACACCAAAACATTGACCAACACAGTCGGTTGTGATAGTATCGCCACTTTGAATCTGACAGTGAATGTTCCAACTGTTTCTACCACGAATGCAAGCATTTGCCAGGGTGGTTCATATACTTTCAATGGTTCGACCTATAATGTTGCAGGAACTTATTCAAAAACTTTAATCAATTCAGCTAGTTGTGATAGTGTTGCCACTTTAAATTTGACAGTGAATGTTCAGACTACCTCTACAACTAATGCCAGCATTTGCCAGGGTAGTTCTTATACTTTCAACGGTTCGACTTACAATGTTGCCGGAACTTACACCAAAACTCTAATCAACGTTGCTGGATGTGATAGTATCGCCACTTTGAATTTGACCGTAAATGTTCCAACAAGTTCTACTACCAACGCCAGTATTTGTCAGGGAAGTTCTTATACTTTCAACGGCACAACTTACAATGCAACCGGAATCTACACTAAAACATTGATCAACGCTACCGGTTGTGATAGTGTTGCTACCTTGAATTTGACGGTTAATGTTCCGACTTCTTCTACAACTAGCGCCAGTATTTGTCAGGGTGGTTCATACTTATTTAATGGTTTAACTTACAATACAACCGGAATCTATACTAAAACATTGATCAACGCAGCCGGTTGTGATAGTGTAGCTACTTTGAATCTGACCGTGAATGTTCCGACAAGTTCTTCCACTAATACAAGTATTTGTCAGGGTGGATCTTATACTTTCAACGGTTCGACTTACAATGTTGCCGGAATATATTCAAAAACTTTAATCAACGCCGTGGGTTGTGATAGTATTGCCACTTTGAACTTGACAGTAAATGTTCCGACAAGTTCTACTACTAATGCCAGTATTTGTCAAGGTGGATCTTATACTTTCAATGGCTTGATTTACAATGTTGCCGGAACATATTCTAAAACTTTAATAAATGCTGCGGGTTGCGATAGTATCGCTACTTTGAATCTGACAGTAAATGTTCCGACAAGTTCTATAACCAACGCTAGTATTTGTCAAGGCAGCTCTTACTTATTTAATGGTACAAGCTATAACACGACTGGAACATATTCAAAAACATTGATTAACGCTGTAGGATGTGATAGTATTACCACTTTGAATTTGACAGTGAATGTTCCGACTAGTTCTACAATCAATGCCAGCATTTGTCAGGGTGGTTCATATTTATTTAATGGAACTAGTTATAATACAACCGGAACCTATTCCAAAACCTTAATCAACGCTGTGGGATGTGATAGTATTGCTACTTTGAACTTGACAGTAAATGTTCCGACTTCTTCAACGACTAACGCAAGCATTTGTCAGGGCGGTTCTTATACTTTCAACGGCACATCTTACAATGTTGCCGGAACATATTCCAAAACGCTTATCAATGCTGTCGGTTGTGATAGTATCGCTACTTTGAATTTGACAGTGAATGTTCCAACTTCTTCAACGACTAACGCCAGCATTTGTCAGGGAAGTTCTTATACTTTCAACGGCACAACTTACAATGTTGCCGGAACATATTCTAAAACTTTAATAAATGCTGCGGGTTGCGATAGTATCGCTACTTTGAATCTGACAGTAAATGTTCCGACAAGTTCTATAACCAACGCTAGTATTTGTCAAGGCAGCTCTTACTTATTTAATGGTACAAGCTATAACACGACTGGAACATATTCAAAAACATTGATTAACGCTGTAGGATGTGATAGTATTACCACTTTGAATTTGACAGTGAATGTTCCGACTAGTTCTACAACCAATGCCAGCATTTGTCAGGGTGGTTCATATTTATTTAATGGAACAAGTTATAATACAACTGGAACCTACACCAAAACTCTAATCAATGCAGCCGGTTGCGATAGTATTACCACTTTGAATTTGACGATAAATGTTCCGACTACTTCTACGACTAACGCCAGTATTTGCCAGGGCAGTTCTTATACTTTCAATGGTTCGACCTATAATGTTGCAGGAACCTATTCCAAAACCTTAATCAACGCTGCCGGTTGCGATAGTATTGCTACTTTGAATTTGACAGTGAATGTTCCAACAAGTTCTAGCACTAATGCAAGCATCTGTCAGGGAGGTTCATACACTTTTAATGGTTCAACTTACAATGTTGACGGAACGTATTCTAAAACTTTAATAAATGCTGCGGGTTGTGATAGTATTGCCAATTTAAATTTGACCGTAAATGTTCCGACAAGTTCTACAACCAACGCTAGTATTTGTCAGGGAGGTTCTTATACTTTCAACGGCACAAGCTACAATGTTGTCGGAACCTACACGAAAACATTGATGAACGCTGCCGGTTGTGATAGTATCGCTACTTTGAATTTGACAATGAATGTCCCAACTTCTTCAACGACTAATGCCGGTATTTGTAAGGGTAGTTCATATCTTTTCAACGGTTCGACTTACAATGTTGCCGGAACCTATTCAAAAACATTGATAAATGCTGCCGGTTGCGATAGTATTGCTACTTTGAATTTGACGGTGAATGTTCCAACAAGTTCTAGCACTAATGCAAGCATTTGTCAGGGAAGTTCATACTTATTTAATGGAACAACTTACAATGTTGCCGGAATCTATTCCAAAACATTGACCAACGAAGCCGGTTGTGATAGTATTGCTACTTTGAATTTGACAGTGAAAAGTTCGTCGACTTCCACAACCAGTGTCAGCATATGTCAAGGTGAGAAGTACTCGTTTAATGGTTCGACTTGTATTGTTACCGGAACGTATGTTGCATATTTGACAAATTCAGTGGGCTGTGATAGTATTGCCACTTTGCATTTGACAGTGAACATGCCCACAAGTTCAACGATTGAATCTTCTATTTCTGAGGAAGATATAAAAATGTTTGGTGGTTATAAGTTTAATGGAACAGTTTATCATCAAGTGGGTACATATACAGTTAAACTGGTAAATACTGTGGGTTGTGATAGTATAACAACCTTGGTTTTAAAAGCAAGAGCACAAACAACTCAAGCAACTAAAGTTACGGTGTGTAGCTCGGAATTACCGTATTTATGGAATGGAACCTCTTACAATGTTACGGGGATATTTACTAAAACGTTGAAAAATAGTTTGGGAGTTGATAGTATTGCTACTTTAGATATGACAGTGTTGAATTCAACGTCGTCGGTAACTAAAGCAATAGTTTGTAGCGGAAATACTTATTATTTCAACGGCTCAAGCTATTCAAAGGCAGGTGCCTATGTTGCTACATTAAATAATTCGGCTGGTTGTGATAGTATAGCCACTTTAGAATTGGCGGTTGACACGGTTTATAATACTTCACAAACGGTTCAATTATTCACCGGTGAAAAATTTACAGTGAATGGACACGTTTATGACCAGCCCGGAACGTATACTGATGTAGTGACTTCGGCTAATAATTGTGAAAGTACGACTATCACCCAGATAACGATGGTGGACTTACCAAACGCATTTACTCCAAATGGTGACGGAGTTAATGATGAGTTTATGAAAGATTGGCACGTTCAAATCTATAACCGCAATGGCATTCTTTTATTCGAAGGCAATGATGGTTGGGATGGAAAATATAATGGCAAACCGGTAACCAAAGACACTTATTTTTTTATCTTATATTACCTTAATGATTCTAAAACAAAATCAAAAGAAGGCTATGTGATGCTTATTCGCTAATTGTTTATGAAAAAACTGATTCTTATATTGTCGTTAAATCTTGTATGTATGCTGATGGTTGCTCAATCTAATATTCGATTGAATAATTATTGGGCAAACTTACATTATATCAATCCGTCAGCGGTCTATGATAAGTATATGGCGGTGTTTAGTGTTGCGGCAAGCAAACAGTGGTATGGCTTTTCCGGGGCGCCGACTACCTTTTTTGCGTCGGGTACTACTTATATTGACAATATGCATTCGCAAATTGGATTAGTGTTGGTTCAGGATAAAATTGGTTTTACTTCTACCACAAGTATCGATCTTTCGTATGCTTATTCCATGCAATTACAGAATGATTGGCAGTTGCACCTGGGGGTAGGTTTAAATAACCTGAGCACATATTATGATCCTTCTCAGGTCAATCTGATTACAGATGCTGACAATAATGCTTATCAATATTTAAAATCGGAAAATAACTTTAATGCTGATTTGGGTATGGAAGTTTTATATAAATCATTGAAAGTAGGTATTTCAAGCCAAAATGTTTTTTCAATGTTCTCACATGTTGACTTTCATCAAACGAATACCAATTTTCTGTACGTTCGGTATAGGGATAATACTGATAATGTTGTTAGTATGGGTTATGGAATTTGTGGTATCCAGTATTCCAATATGTTTCAAATGGAGGTGAATGCCACCAGTTACCTGAAAATTCCTCCTATTGCGGGACTTAATATGAAGCCGGAATTAATAGATGTCGGTTTGTTTTATCGAACAGGGAGCGAGATAGGGTTAGTTTTTGGTTTCGAACTCAGCGAATCACTCCATTTATCCTATACTTATAACTATCATGTGGGTGGGATTAGCCGTAGCTCACTGGGAACTAATGAACTAATGCTAACTTATAATTTAAGCAAAAGAAATGTTTGTCATAGTTGCTGGTACTAATTAAACTCAAGTTTGTTCTTTCTATCCTCAAATTCGAAATTTGTTATTCATTTATGCACTGCTTGTATGTTAGAAATGGTTAATAATTTTGAATAATAATTTTTTTTATTCGAAAAAATGCTGTATTTTTGAACTTCAAATAAAAAGGAACAGTAAATTATGGCCAAAGAAGTTGTTAATAATATCGGTGCAATGTACAATGCACTCACTAATGGAAGTAAAATTGTTGGTAAAATTTTTGCAGATAGCGATTTTAGAATTGATGGTGAAGTGGAAGGAACCATTACCTGTAGTGGAAAAGTGGTAATTGGTCAAAAGGGCGTACTTAAAGGTTCAATATCATGTACAAATGCCGAAATTATTGGAACTGTAGAAGGTGATATCGTTGTTTCAGAAACCTTATCACTTCGTGGAACAGCTGTTATTAAAGGAGATGTAAAAACAAAGATCCTAATGGTTGAGCCAAACGCAGTTTTTAATGGAACTTGCTCAATGAGAAATACCGAAGACTCAACAATAGTTGAATAAATTTCAAAGATAATAAATAGAAAGCGTTGAAGTAATCCGTTACTTTAGCGCTTTTTGTAAATCAGAAACAACTTGTTTTATGGAAAAAGAATATAAAGCATTAGTAATAAATGAAGTAAATGCAGCTTTTGAGCAAACCATTCAAACTCTTCATATTGATAATTTACCAAAGGGCGATGTGTTGGTGAAGGTACATTATTCATCTATAAACTATAAAGATGCACTTTCGGCTACCGGTAATAAAGGTGTTACTAAAAAATACCCCCATACTCCGGGCATTGATGCTGCGGGTGAAGTGGTGAGTTCGTTGGATGACAAGTTCAAAATTGGCGATAAGGTTATTGTTACCGGTTATGATTTAGGAATGAATACTTCCGGCGGTTTTGGACAGTACATTCGTGTTCCTTCCGAATGGGTTGTACAACTTCCTGAAGGATTAACTCTTAAAGAATCAATGATAATTGGTACGGCAGGTTTTACAGCAGGCATTTCAGTGTTGCGGTTGAGCACATTGGTAAAACCTTCCGATGGTAAAATTATGGTCTCAGGAGCTACCGGTGGAGTAGGTTCTGTAGCATTATCGTTGTTGTCGAAGCTTGGATATCAGACCGTAGCTATTTCTGGAAAAGAAACTGAATATCCTTTTTTGCGAAAATTAGGTGCCATAGAAATTCTGCCTCGTGCAGATTTTCAAGAAGTTGATAAACGACCTATGCTTTCGGCTCAATATGCCGGAGCTATCGATACTGTGGGCGGGCCGATTTTGGAAAATATTCTGAAAACTCTTCAGCCTTTAGGTGCTGTAACCACTTGTGGTAGTGTTTCGGCAACTCAATTAAATATGACCGTTTTTCCATTTATTTTGCGCGGAATTTCGCTTATCGGTATCTCGGCTCAGAATTATCCGGGTGCCTTGCGCGAACCACTGTGGATTAAACTGGCAACAGATTGGAAACCAGATAATTTATTGGAATTGTATTCGGAAATCAGACTCGAAGATATTCCTGAAACTGTTGCCCTGATTTTACAGGGAAAGTTGAAAGGTCGCACCATTGTGAACATGTTGGATTAGGCCCTATTTATTGGTTTACAAGCGCTTTTGTATCGTTGAATTTACCATTTACGCTTAATTCAAATCTTTTAGTACAAAACCCTTTTATTAATGAAAAAAAAAGTGCAATTTTGCACTTTAATTCAAATCGAATTTTACACCACTTTCATAACCCTTCTTTTGGATGGCATTAGCAAACGAGAATTACTTAAAAACTCCCGAAATCTACTGTTTTGACGAGATAGAGAAGCGTGTTAATGCTTTCAAAATTCTTCACCCAACTGCTAAAATTATACGTTTAGGCGTAGGTGATGTCACTCGCCCTTTACCCCATGAAGTTATTCAGGCAATGCATAAGGCTATTGATGAAATGGGTCATGCTGAGACATTTAGAGGGTATAGTCCACCACAAGGTTACGATTTTTTAATTGAAAAAATACAAAAAGATTATCGAACCCTTGGAGTAGTATTGGATAAAGAAACAATTTTTGTGAACGATGGTGCAAAATCAGATATTGGAAATATAGGTCATGTGTTGGGCCGCGATAATATTATTGCGATAGCTGATCCTGTTTATCCCGTTTATGAAAATGCAACCATCATGAGTGGTAGGGCAGGAGTGATAAATGATGATCAGAAATGGAGCAACGTGGTGTACCTTCGTTGTACGGCAGAAACGGATTTTATTCCCGAATTGCCAACTGAAAAAGTGGATGTAATTTATCTGTGTAATCCGAACAATCCGACGGGTACAGTGTTGAGTAAAGCGGAACTGAAGCGTTGGGTCGATTATGCAATTGAACATCAAAGTATTATTGTATACGATGGAGCTTATCAGGCTTATGTGAATGAACCGAATATTCCCAGAAGTATTTATGAAATAAAAGGAGCTAAAAAAGTAGCTGTAGAAATACGAACTTATTCCAAAACAGCCGGATTTACGGGTTTACGTTGCGGTTATACCATTTTCCCAAAAGAATTGATGGTGTATACCAAAATGGGTGAAGTGTCTCCATTAATCAAACTTTGGAACAGGCGCATTACGAATTATACAAACGGTGTATCGTATATAGTGCAACGCGGTGCTGAAGCGATTTATTCCAGAAAAGGCAAAGCTGAAACTCAGGAGCTGGTCAATTATTATCTTACGAATGCATCGTTGATCAGAACTGAATTGGTATCGCTCGGATATGAGGTATACGGCGGAATTAATTCACCCTATGTTTGGTTTAAAACACCCGACGGACAAACATCATGGAAATTTTTTCAGCAATTACTGTATGACTGTCAGGTTATCAGTACACCAGGGATTGTTTTTGGTAATTCCGGTGAAGGTTACATGCGTTTAACAGGGTTTAGCAGTAGAGAAGATACATTAGAAGCATTAAGCAGAATACGAAAAGGAGGATTTTAAATAATTGATTTCTTAACTAAAATATAAAAATTATGTGTGGAATTGTAGGATATATTGGAAACAAACAAGCTTATCCAATTTTAATTAAAGGTCTTCAACGACTAGAATATCGTGGGTATGATAGTGCAGGGATAGCGTTGATTCATGGCGATAAATTGAATGTTTATAAAGCTAAAGGTAAGGTTTCTGATTTAATTCATTTTGCAGGACAAAAAGATATTGAAGGTACAATCGGTATTGCTCATACACGTTGGGCAACGCATGGCGAACCAAATATAGTAAATGCGCATCCTCATTATTCTCAATCGGAAGAGTTGGCACTTATTCACAATGGAATCATTGAGAATTATGCTGTTCTTAAACAAGGATTATCAGAACGTGGGTTCACTTTTGCAAGTGAAACGGACACAGAAGTTTTAATTCAATTGATTGAATTTGTAAAAAAAACTAACAAAGTTGATTTGACTACTGCAGTTCAGTTGGCACTTAATCAAGTGGTTGGTGCATATGCTATCGCAGTTATCGAAAAAGGAAGACCCGATGTAATTGTTGCTGCTCGTAAAGGTAGTCCGTTGGTAGTAGGTATTGGCGAGGATGAATTCTTTTTGGCTTCCGATGCAACTCCAATTATTGAATTCACCAACAAAGTGGTTTATATTGGTGAAGAGGAAATTGTGACATTGGAGCGTGGAAAGGAAATTAAAATCAAGACGATAGGAAACGTTGAAAAAACGCCGGAAATTAAAGAACTGGAAATGACCTTGAGTCAATTGGAAAAAGGTGGCTATCCACATTTCATGATCAAGGAAATCTTTGAACAACCAAAAACATTGGCCGACAGCATGCGTGGTCGTGTTAATGTTGATGAAAATAATATCACTCTGGCCGGATTTATTGATAATAAAGAAAAATTCCTGAATGCTAAACGTATTATCATTACTGCTTGTGGTACTTCGTGGCACTCTGGCTTAATTGGAAAATATGCCATCGAAGAATTTGCCCGTATACCTGTTGAAGTTGAATACTCTTCAGAGTTTCGCTACAGAAAACCGGTTATCAATAAAGATGACTTAGTGATTGCTATCTCTCAATCGGGCGAAACAGCTGATACGCTTGCTGCAGTAGAATTGGCAAAAGAGCATGGTGCATTTATTTTTGGTATTTGTAATGTGGTTGGATCTTCTATTCCACGTAATACACACTCAGGTTGCTATACCCATGCCGGTCCTGAAATTGGCGTTGCTTCTACAAAAGCATTTACAGCTCAGGTAACAGTTCTTACCATGCTTGCATTGATGATCGGTAAGGAAAAAGGAACTTTATCTGAAGAACAATATTTGAAAATAGTTGGTGAATTAGCACGTATTCCGGAAAAAATAACTCACTTGTTGAAACAAGATGCGAGCATTGCTGAATTTGCAAAAACGTTTACTTACGCTCAAAATTTTATTTATTTAGGACGTGGTTACAATTTCCCAGTAGCATTGGAAGGGGCTTTGAAGTTGAAGGAAATCTCGTATATTCATGCTGAGGGTTATCCGGCAGCCGAAATGAAACACGGTCCGATTGCTTTGATTAGTCAGGAAATGCCTGTGGTAGTTATTGCTCCAAATGTGGGTATGTACGAAAAGGTAGTAAGTAATATTCAAGAAATTAAAGCTCGAAAGGGTAAGATTATCTCCATCATCACCGAAGGTGATGTGGTGGTGAAGAACTTATCCGATTATAGTATCTGTATACCTGAAACGGAGGAATGTCTGGTGCCTTTGTTGGCGGCAATACCTTTACAATTATTTGCTTATCATATAGCAGTTGTCAAGGGTTGTAACGTGGATCAACCGCGCAATCTGGCCAAATCGGTTACTGTTGAGTAGTATAATTAACCCCTTCGTTATTGTTGGGGTTTTTTGTTTTATTGTTAATGTCTGAGTTTGTTTCTTAATTAGTTCAATCTTAGATTTTCAAATTTTCTAAATAAATTTTTTATGTGCGGAATAGCAATGGTAAGGCTTTTAAAGCCTTTGGATTATTATCAGGAAAAGTATGGAACTTGGCAGTACGGATTGCAGAAGATGTACTTGCTTATGGAAAAGCAACATAACCGTGGGCAAGAGGGAGCCGGGATTGCTACTGTAAAACTCGATATGCCAGCCGGTGAGGAATATATTTGGCGTGAACGTGTGGAGGGGAAAAATGCTATCCAGGAAATATTTGCAGAGATTAATAAAAAAATGGCGAGTTTTCCAAGCGAGGTGTATGCCGATGTTCAAAAATCGAAAGAACTCCTCCCTTTTGCAGGTGAGCTGTATATGGGTCACTTGCGCTACAGTACTACAGGAAAAAGCGGCTTGTCGTATGTGCATCCATTCTTGCGTCGTCATAACTGGAAAAACCGGACAATGGTACTTGCGGGTAATTTCAACCTTACAAATGTAGACGAGCTTTTCGATCATTTGACCTTGAAAGGACAACACCCCCGCGATAAAGGCGATACTTTCCTGATGCTTGAGTCATTAGGATTTGGACTTGATCAGGAAGTACAAAAAGAATATGATAAAATCAAACAACGTTACTCAAACGATATAACCATTACTCGTAAGATTGAAGAAAATCTTGATATCGCATCATTTATCCGTAAATCGGAAAAAATGTGGGACGGTGGTTATGTCATTTGTGGTATGTTGGGACATGGTGATTCCTTCGTTTTCCGCGATCCAAAAGGCATTAGACCAGCATTCTATTATATTGACGATGAAATCGTTGTGACAGCCTCCGAACGTCCTGTTATTCAAACAGCAATGAACGTCAAAGAGGAAGATATCAAGGAGTTGCAACCCGGTGAAGCCATGATTATCAAGAAAGATGGTACCGTTAAGTTTGAAACAATTCGTCGTGCTTCCAAAGAGTTGGCCAAGTGTTCTTTCGAACGTATTTATTTTTCCAGAGGTAGCGATATCGATATTTACAAAGAGCGTAAAAAGCTGGGAGCGCAATTGGCTCAACCTATTTTGAAAGCCATTGAAAATGATGTTGAAAATACTGTTTTTTCATTTATTCCCAATACAGCCGAAGTGGCATTTTTTGGTATGATGGATGGAATTGAAGCAGCTACAAATCAATCGCCAAGAGTCGAAAAGGTACTGATTAAAGATATAAAACTGCGTACATTTATTTCTAAAAACGATGAACGAAATGATTTAGCCACACACGTTTACGATATTACCTATGGTTCGATCCGTCGTGGAAAAGTGGATAATCTGGTGGCCATTGATGATTCAATTGTGCGTGGTACAACCTTGAAACAAAGTATTCTGAAAATTCTAAACAGATTAGAGCCTAAGAAAATTGTTATCGTATCTTCTTCTCCTCAAATTCGTTATCCCGATTATTATGGTATTGATATGGCGAGAATGAACGAGTTTTGTGCGTTCAGAGCGGCTATCGAATTGTTGAAAGAAACCGGACGACAAGACATTATCGATGAGGTATATGTGAAGTCGAAGGCTCAGGAGTTTTTGCCAAAAGAAGAAATAATAAACTATGTGACTGAGATTTATAAACCATTTACAATGGAAGATATTTCGAAGAAAATAGCCCAAATGCTGACACCAGCTGAGGTTGATTGTCCTGTAGAATTAGTGTATCAATCTATCGAAGGGTTGCATGGGGCTTGTCCTAATCACTCGGGCGATTGGTATTTTTCAGGCAATTACCCAACTCCGGGAGGAACGAGAATGGTGAATCTAGCCTATATAAATTTCTACGAGGGTAGAGATAAATAGCATTGAATCAAAATATTGAGATAAAAAAGGTTATTGAAATTCGTTTCAATAACCTTTTTTTTATGTTTACAGCGAATTTAGATCTTAGGTGCAGTAGTATAAAACTCTTTTAGATAAAAAGGTTCAAAATAGGCCACATCAACAAATTTCTTTTCAGTATACGCTTTTTCGGCCAATACAATCATGTTTTCAGCCAATGGGTACATGCCGTCAATAAATCTGGCATTGGGATGTGTGAGCGTTGCTTTACATTTCTCAGCGCCGTTTCCGAAGAAATAAACGCTGTGATTTTCAAGTATTTCACTGTACGAATTTTCGTCAATGATATCGGCCGAAATCTCACGTTGAATGATCCCTTCCTGATTATAAATTGCAGCGTATACTTCCATTCTGCGGGCATCTATCATCGGGCAAAATAGTGAGTTAGCAGCTATTTCTGTAATTTGCAACGCATTTGCAGTCAGGACTTCCAACGTGCTGATAGCAATCAGCGGAATGTCTAATCCGTAGCAGAGTCCTTTGGCTGTTGATATTCCAATTCGCAAACCGGTGTATGAACCGGGGCCACTGCTCACTGCCACTGCATCAAGTTTTTTGGAAGCTGATTTCATAAACTCCATAGCTTCAGCTATAAAAACGCTGAGTAAAGCAGCATGATTCATGCCTTCCGAATCGGATTTAGAGAATAAACATTGGCCGTTATCGCTTACAGCAATCGAACAAATGTTAGTCGACGTTTCAATATGTAGAATGATCATTTTAATCGGGTTGTTGAATTGAACAATGGTACAAAATTACGCATTTTAGCCGAATGAAAAAAATAAATCCCCGCTCCGGTTAAGTGAGCGAGGATTGTTTGGTACCTGAAAAGGAATTTTATTTCAATTTCACAATTATTGGATTGATGATCGACTCGCGATAGTTGTTTATTGCACTAAACCAATCTTCGTCGGTTGGGAATAACCATTTGTTCCAACCGGCTCCGAAATAGTAGGTGAATTTATCGCCAACACGGTAGTTTGTGAGCAATAAACCATGTACACCTTTGCGAATAGCTTTATTGGTCTGAACAGGAACAAAAACACCTACATAATCGCGTCCCGAGGGAATTTTAAACTCCGAAATGGCTTCCTCTGCATATGCAACAGTCCCATTCGCAGCGTTTAATTGTAGGTTACCCTTTCCATCGTGCAAGAAAATACCGGTTCCCAATTCCATTTTTTGTGATGGTCCTGTGAATTTCACTACAGCTTTGTTCAACATCGAACCGGCTGTGGTGGTAATGGTGATTTCTTGTTTGTAATAACCAGTTCCCACTTTTACCGAATCGTAGGTAAGGGTAAATGATGAACGAAGCGGACCTACTTCCAATATTTTGTAGCGGCTGAATTGATTTCCAACCCACAATGAATCGGCAGCGTAAGGAGCCACGCCTCCTGCACCTAAGGTATGTCCCACTTTATAACAATCCATTCCCTGACCTCGATCGAGATGATACGATAATTTGTTATGAAGTTCGTCATTATACATTTTTGCCATAAATACTTCATCGGTTTTCTTTACCCACATATCCACCCCGTTACTTGGGTTTTCGTTGGCTAAAGCCGGTCCATACATGCGGTAAGCCGCAATGTCATTTTCCCATGCCATATCGTCTTTGCGTTCCGGCACAAAAAATGCAGCCGTTTTGGGCTTTACAGTTGCCGGTTTACCTTCGGTAAGTGTGTAAGTTGTTGAAGAATTTGCCTTTACAGTGGCTTGAAAAATAAGCGATTGTGCTTTTTTCTTGCCATTGTAGCTGAGCTGATAAGCAATTTCTTCGTTTTTGTCATTTTTTAAAATGTATGATTTCGACTGGAAATTTGCTTTCAGTTTTAAAGCATTTACTTCCACCATTTCGCCTGCTCTATCATTGCTCGACGGGTTAGTGAGTACGATTGCGCGTTGACCAACAACGGTAGAAATAAACAGGAGTGAAGCAATTATAGATAATGTTATTTTTTTCATAACTTTTTTTGCATTAGTATAAGTAATAATAAATAATTATTGATACTATTAATTTCGACCTCTCCCTAAATCCCTCTCCCGAGGAGAGGGACTTTGCTGAGTGAAAATTAATAGCAGAGTCTCTAAATTTGAGATGCAATGTCCCCTTTCTCCTTGGGAGAAAGGGTTAGGGATAGAGCTTGCCTGCGGCAGGCAGGGTCAAAATTAGCAAAGATGATTCATACGATGCAAATTTGATAAATATATCAATAACAATTGCCATTTATTAATAAATAATTATTGATATTATTTTAGAGTAGCTTCAAGGTAAAAAGACTTGTAACCTGCCTACTGCAGGCAGGCTTGCAACTAAATACTCGTAACTAATTATTTAGGTTGCTTTCCAATATACGCCAAAATACCACCATCAACGTACAAAATATGTCCGTTTACGAAGTCAGAAGCTTCTGAAGCTAAGAATACTGCAGGCCCTTCAAGATCTTTAGGTGTTCCCCAACGCGCTGCAGGAGTACGTCCGATGATAAATGTATTGAAAGGATGACCATCTTCGCGTAATGGAGCCGTTTGTGGAGTGGCGATATAACCTGGTCCGATTCCGTTTACCTGGATGTTGAATTCTGCCCATTCGCAGGCAAGATTTTTTGTCAACATTTTCAAACCGCCTTTCGCTGCTGCATAGGCCGAAACTGTTTCGCGTCCTAATTCGCTCATCATAGAGCAGATATTGATTATTTTTCCAGCACGTTTTGCAATCATTCCCGGAGCTACAGCTTTAGAAACGATAAATGGTCCATTCAAATCGATATCAATTACCTGACGGAAATCTTTAGCTGACATTTCGATAGCCGGAATACGTTTGATAATTCCTGCATTATTAACCAATATGTCAATGACACCCACTTCTTTGGTGATTTTTTCTACCATGGCATATACACCATCTTCGTCGGTAACGTCGCACACATAACCGTGAGCAGTGATACCATCAGCTTTGTAAGCAGCAATTGCTTTATCAACGCTTTCCTGGCTCAAATCATTAAATACAATTGTTGCTCCGGCAGCAGCATAAGCAGTTGCCAGTCCGTAACCAATACCATACGATGCACCTGTGATTAATGCAATTTTTCCTTCTAAACTAAATTGACTCATATTCTTATTTAATTTTAAATATATATTCTTATTAAAAATTCTTAGCGTAATTCGGTGTGTTTGTAAAAATTTTGATCGCTATAATCAAGATTTTCGCCGGCCATACCCCAAATAAACGTATAATTGCTGGTGGCTGCAGCCGAGTGAATAGACCATTCAGGAGAAATTACGGCTTCGTCACCTTTCATCCAGATGTGACGCGTTTCGGTAGGTTCGCCCATAAAGTGACAAACAGCTTGTCCTTCGGGAACTTCGAAATAGAAATATGCTTCCATTCTGCGGCTGTGTGTATGCGCCGGCATGGTGTTCCAAACGCTACCCGGAGCCAGTTCGGTCATACCCATTTGCAATTGGCATGTTTCCAATACCTGACAAACAAGCATTTTGTTGATATTACGGTGGTTAGAACCTTCTAATGATCCCATTTCGGCAACAACCGCATCTGTTTTCGTGATTTTTTTATCAGGGAAAGTTTTGTGAGCAGGTGCAGAGTTGAAATAAAATTTAGCAGGATGAGCAGCATCATTGCTTTCGAAAGTAACAACACGATCTCCCGCACCAATGTATAAAGCTTCTTTATAACCTAATTCGTACACAACGCCATCTACCGTTATTTTACCGGCTCCACCTACATTGAACGTTCCAAATTCGCGACGCGATAGGAAAAATTCAGATTTCAACGGGTCGATTGTTTCAAGACTCAACGTTTCGTTAATAGGCATTGCACCACCTACCACTAATCTGTCGTAAAGTGTGTAGACCATGTTTACTTCATTTGTTGTAAAAACTGTTTCAATCAAATGTTCTTTACGTAAACGTGCTGTGTCATACTTTTTCGCATCTTCGGGATGAGAAGCATAGCGAACCTCATAGTTTGTCTTCATTTTTTTATTTTTGAGTTGTTTTATTTATTTTGATAATTTATTACAGTTGCTGAATGAAAATGGTAACTGAACACCTGTTGTGAGTTAAATATTGTTTATTCAAACTGCTTTTAAATTGGTTGACCAAAATTACTAATAATAAAAATGATAACAAGGCTTCATTTTTATGTTGTACAACATGTTTTTGAATTATTGGGAAAATTGATTTATTATTCGCTATTGCTATTTTTCTGTGTGTCAGTTGTATATTGTATTTATATGTATTTGCATGAATCTAGGTTGCGTGCTAATTGAACCCACGGTACATTATTAGTCAGTTATTCGTCTTGATATATGAAACCAATCAGATGGGGTGTAGAGAAAGTCTAAACGAAATTTCAACCTCTTTTGTAGTTGCTTTTTTATAAAGCTGAGCCCTTATTTATACTGCATCATTGCAATTTAATTCAATCGTTTATACGAATCGGAATAAATTTTTACTCAATCGCTAAGACATTCTGATTAATCATTTTGTAGTTAGAAAATATGTATTACTTTTGCAAGTAAATTTTTCTGTGTGCGAACACGGATTTGAAATATTAGGACCAAATGAAAGAAATAAAGTCAAAAATACGTATAAAAGACATTGCCGTTTTGGCAGGTGTCTCGGAGGGAACGGTTGACCGCGTACTGCATCAGCGTGGTGATGTTTCGGCAAAGAGTCTCGAAGCAGTAAACAAAGTGCTGGAAGAGATCAACTATATGCCAAATTTGATGGCACGATCGTTGGCTTCTAAAAAACACTATCGTTTTGTTTGTCTATTTCCGGCTCATCAACCGACTGATTATTGGCAAAGTATAAATGATGGATTTAATATGGCAGCTGATGAATTTCTTCACCATAATGTTCAGATAGAGAAAAAGTATTTTAATCAGTTTGATGCGCAGACTTTTATAGCTACTTCCAATGAAATATTGGAAACAAACCCCGATGCCGTATTTATTGCTCCTATCTTCAGAAATGAGACCTTGCAATTTACATCAAAATTAGTAGAGCTTCAGATCCCGTTTTCGTATATCGACTCTATGATTGAAGAAACGGACTTTGTGACCTATTACGGTCAGCATTCGTTTCAAAGTGGGTACATCGCTGCTAAGTTATTACTTCATTCGGGTTGCGCTAATAATAAAATTCTGATTATCAGAACCCAAAGAAAAGGGGCTATGTCTAATCAAACCCTGAATCGGAATAGTGGTTTTATGCAATATATTAATGATAATGGCCTTGCAGACAAGCTGGAATTGATAAATGTGGAGTTTAAGGATGATGATGAAATGGCGAATCTGGAAGTGTTGCGCGAAGTATTTGCAACACACACTACTATAAAAGCGGCCATCACGTTTAATTCAAAAGCATACCGCTTGGCTATGCATTTGGAAACATTGAATAAATTGGATGTGCAGTTGATCGGGTATGATTTGTTGGAACAAAATGTGGACTACCTCAAAAAGGGCATGATTGCCTATTTAATTGCTCAACGTCCGGAGAAACAAGCTTATTGTACGGTTCGCGATATGTGTAAGGAGCTGATTTTTAAGCAGCAAGTTTCAACAATAAATTACGTTCCCATCGATATTTTGATGAAAGAGAATATCGATTATTATTCAAGATTCAGAGAGTAAAAGAAGCGGATATTCAGTCATCAGTCATCAGTTATCAGTATCATCAGTCAATTGATTAGCGTAGCGTCTAGCTGTTTCTTTTACGGCTTGACGCGTATAGAATAAAACAAATAAGTTACAAGCCTATAGCTTGTAACTATTTCCTTTTAACTCAGAATATTCAACGATATATTTTTAAAAATAATATTCAGATAAACAGACTTGTAACTTGTAACTCGTAACTATTCCCAATAAATATAAAGTTCAACTAATTAATATATAAACAAATAAAAAAAAGTTCTCTCTCATGGAAAAATTAAGTAGAAAATCGGCCAATGTAACCAAAACTTATCCGGAACGTATTATTCAGTTCGGAGAAGGTAATTTCTTAAGAGCATTTGTCGATTGGATTGTGTTCAACATGAATAACAAAGCAGATTTTAATTCAAGTGTAGTTATTGTTCAGCCTTTGGCGAATGGAATGATTGACATGCTGAATGATCAGGATGGTTTATATCACCTTAACCTACAAGGCTTAGACAAAGGAAAAGCTGTTGATAGCATTGAATTAATTGACGTTGTAAGTCGTTGTCTTAATCCTTATTCTCAATTTCAGGATTATTTAAAATTAGCCGAAAACCCTGACATGCGTTTTGTGATTTCGAACACTACCGAAGCCGGTATTGCTTTCGATGAATCATGTAAACTGGATGATGCACCGGCCAGTTCATTTCCCGGTAAACTAACGCAATTGCTTTATCACCGTTTTAAAACGTTCGATGGTGCAATGGATAAGGGACTGATAATGTTGCCTTGCGAATTGATTTTCCATAACGGAACAGAATTGAAAAAATGTATCGAACAATATATTGCATTTTGGAATTTGGGCGAAGAGTTTGCACAATGGTTCGAAAAGGCTTGTGGTGTTTATTGTACGTTGGTAGACCGTATTGTACCTGGTTATCCACGCGATACTATCAATGAAATTCTTGAAAAAGTACAGTTGGAAGACAAAATGGTAGTGAAAGCAGAAATCTTTCACTTGTGGGTAATCGAAGCTCCGGAGTCGGTAGCAAAAGAATTCCCTGCTGACAAAGCCGGATTGAATGTATTGTTTGTTCCAAGTGAAAAACCATACCACGATCGTAAAGTGACTTTGCTTAACGGACCTCACACTGTTATGTCTCCGGTAGCCTATTTGTCAGGTATTGATACTGTTAGCGAAGGTCTTAAAGACGATGTTATTGCAAAATTTGTGGATAAAGTAATGTTCAAAGAATTGCTCGAAACACTTGATTTGCCAAAAGCAGAACTCGAAAAATTTGGTGCTGATGTGCTTGACCGTTTCAAAAATCCTTTTGTAAAGCATTTCTACACAAGCATTATGCTTAATTCATTCCCTAAATTTAAAACCCGCGATTTACCTGGATTGAAAATTTATCTGGAACGTCAGGGTAAATTACCTGAAGGATTAGTGCTTGGTTTAGCCGGTATAATTACTTACTACAAAGGAGGTAAACGTGGCGATGTAGAGATTGTACCTAACGATGACAAAGCCATTACCGATTTATTGACAGAGCTTTGGAGTACCGGAGATGTGGCAAAAGTTGCTCAGGGCGTTTTAGCCGCAGATTTTATCTGGGGCGAAGATTTGAATCTTGTTGAAGGATTGACTGCCAAAATAGTTGAGAATTTGACATCAATTCAGGAAAAAGGTATGTACGAAACTGTAAAAGCAATTATTTAAATAGATATTTGGTCTAAGTATACGAGGAAATGTGATGTTTGCTCGTATGCTTATTGACTATATAATAGATTGTGTAGCTGTATACACATAAACTCGTTTACTTTATAAAAATGAAATATATAAAAATAAATGTCTCCGACAATGTTGCTGTGGCTTTGGTAGACTTACAAAAAGCTGAGAAAATAACTGTTGACGGAGTAGAAATAACGATTAATGCAGACATACCTGCCGGGCATAAATTTGCTCTGACTGCGTTGCCGGCTAATTCTCATATTATCAAATACGGTTATCCAATAGGACACGCTCGCGAGGACATTGCTCAGGGAGATTGGGTAAACGAAAAGACGATTAAAACAAACCTGGATAGCGTGCTTGATTATGAATATCAACCACATGAAGTTTCGTTGGATATACCTAAAAAAGACATTACTTTCAAAGGTTATAAACGTGCGAATGGTGAAGTAGGGGTGAGGAACGAAATCTGGGTTATCCCAACGGTAGGTTGTGTAAACGGTACTATCAATTCGCTGGCTGAAACACTTCGTGCTGAAACTCAAGGTAAAGGTGTGGACGCAATCGTTGCTTATCCACATAATTACGGTTGTTCACAATTGGGCGAGGATCACGAGAATACCCGCAAAATTCTTCGCGACATGGTGATGCATCCCAATGCCGGTGGTGTATTGATCGTAGGCTTAGGCTGTGAAAACAATCAGGTAAAAGCTTTCCGCGAAATGCTGGGCGATATAGATGAATCGCGTATCAAATTTATGGAAACGCAAAAAGTAGATGATGAAGACGAAACAGGCATGGAGTTGTTACGCGAAATTTATGAAGTCGTATCGAAAGATCAACGCGTGGATGTGCCAATTTCAGAACTAAAAATCGGTCTGAAATGTGGAGGCTCCGACGGTTTCTCGGGAATTACTGCAAATCCTTTGTTGGGAGTTTTCTCCGATTTTCTTATTGCTCAGGGTGGTAGTACCATTTTGACTGAAGTACCTGAAATGTTTGGTGCTGAAACCATTTTGATGAACCGTTGTGTGAACAGAAATATGTTTGATAAAACAGTTTTGTTGATCAATGATTTCAAACATTACTTCGAACAAAATAATCAACCTATTTATGAAAACCCATCTCCTGGAAACAAAGCAGGTGGTATTTCAACGTTGGAAGAAAAATCGCTTGGTTGCACTCAAAAATGCGGAAAATCCCTGGTGAAAGATGTGCTTATGTATAGCGAACGTCTGAAAACTAAAGGATTGAACTTGCTAAGTGCCCCAGGTAACGATTTAGTTGCCGCTACAGCTTTAGCATCAAGCGGTTGTCAGATCGTGTTATTTACTACCGGTCGTGGTACTCCATTTGGAAGTTTTGTACCTACGATGAAAATTTCTACCAATACTGCATTGTACAATAAAAAGCGTGGTTGGATAGATTTTAATGCCGGAACCATTGTAGAAAATGAATCGATTGAACAAGTTAAGGATCGGTTTGTTGATTACATTGTCAGTGTGGCAAGTGGTGAGTTGGTAAATAATGAGAAGAAAAATTATCGCGAAATTGCGATCTTTAAAACAGGAGTAACATTATAAAAAAAAGTATCTTTTTCGACAAAATATTTTAGACGTTCTATTGCTTACACACTTTTTTGAATTAAATGATTTAAATTGCTATATATTAACCAATAAATTTTTTTATCATGAAATTAGGAAAATTCAGTATTGGACTTGGCGACAGGTTTTCTCATCAAGGTGTTGCACAACTCAGGGCAATCGTAAAAGCAAACCAATCAGGTTTGGATATTTGCCCCGTTTGGAATAAATCGAATCGTGAACATATTTATGTTCATTCTCATCCGGCGGATGTCCGCAAAGAAGCCGATGCAGCAGTAGCTACATTGGGTTTTGCGGGAAAGTATTTTGTTGATGCTGATCATATAAATTTATCGACAGTAGCACCTTTTGTTGCCACTGCTGACTTCTTTACTTTGGATGTGGCTTCATTTATCGGTAAGGAAAGCAGTCCGGAAGATGTAAATGCTTTCGTGGCTTCTTGTGCTAAGTATATCGGGGATTTAAAAGTTCCGGGTATTGGACATCCACTGGTTGTTACTGATGAATTATTGCGAAAAATTGCCACTAAATTCTTAGCAGCCACCAAGCAAGCTGCTGAAATTTATACATTCCTGAAAGAAGAAAAAAACGCTGAAAACTTTGTTACTGAAGTTTCGATGGACGAGGTTGAAAGTCCGCAAACTCCGGTTGAGTTATTATTTATCCTGAAAATGTTAGCAGATAAAGGGGTGCCTGTTCAAACCATTGCACCTAAATTTACCGGACGTTTCAACAAAGGAGTAGATTATACCGGTGATTTAGATCAATTTGCCAAAGAATTTGAAGAAGATGTATTGGTGCTTGATTATTGCGTCAAAGAATTTGGACTTCCTGCTGAAATTAAATTAAGTGTACACTCCGGAAGTGATAAATTCTCCATTTATCCGATAATGGCTGCTGTTATTCTTAAACACGATAAGGGATTACATGTAAAAACAGCAGGAACTACCTGGCTCGAAGAAGTTATCGGACTGGCTGTTGCCGGCGGAGATGGACTTGTGTTGGCAAAACAGATTTATGCCAATTCACTTGGTAGGAAAGATGAGTTATGCGCACCCTATGCCGATGTAATTGATATCGATGAATCAAAACTTCCTTCGGCTGCCGAAGTAAATAGCTGGAGTAGTGATAAATTCGCCAATACATTGCGACATATTCCTGGACATCCTGATTATAATCCGAATTTCCGTCAATTGATTCACGTGGCCTATAAAGTTGCTGCCGAACTAGGTGTAGCTTATACCAGCTTGCTCGATAAATATGCTGACGTAGTTGGGGCATGCGTAGAAGAAAATATCTACGATCGTCATCTAAAACGCTTGTTTAATTTATAAATATAATCCCCGGTCTTCGTCAATTGATGGAGGCCGGGAATATAAAAAATCTGTGAAATGAAAAACCTTTTTGATATAAAAGACAAAGTCGTAGTTATTACCGGAGGAACCGGAGTACTTTGCGGAAAAATGGCCGAATACATGGCCGAACAAGGCGCAAAAGTAGTTGTACTGGCCAGAAATAAAGAACACGGCGAAAGCTTTGTTGAAAACATAAAAGCGAAGGGACATGAAGCTTTGTTTTTACAGTCGGATGTAAATGACAAGGCCGTGTTGGAACAAAACGCTGTTGACATTGTGGCAAAATATGGTCGCATCGATGTACTGGTAAATGGAGCAGGTGGAAACATGCCGGGCGCCACCATCGGACCGGATAAAACAATTTTCGATTTAGATGTTGATGCTTTTAAAAAAGTAGTTGATTTGAATTTGTTTGGTACCGTTATTCCTACCATGGTTTTTGCTAAAGTGATGGTAGAACAAAAACAAGGCAACATTATCAATATCTCTTCAGAATCTGCACTTCGCCCTTTGACCCGCGTAGTTGGATACGGTGCTGCTAAAGCGGCAGTTACTAATTTCACCAAATACTTAGCCATTGAACTGGCAACAAAATACGGTGAAGGTTTACGTGTAAATGCAATGGCACCGGGCTTTTTTATTTCGGAGCAAAACCGTGCTTTGTTGACCAATACCGATGGTTCATTAACCGCTCGTGGCAATACAATTGTTGCCCATACACCTTTCGGTCGTTTTGGTGAGCCGGAAGAATTGCTTGGAACGTTACACTGGTTAGCCAGCGATGCATCTAAATTTGTAACCGGAACACTTACGGTTATTGATGGTGGATTTGATGCTTTTTGTATTTAAACCCCTAGCCTCCGTCAGTTGACGGATAAACTCTAAAGGGGAACTAGGTAAGTTTTATATTTTTATTCGTTTAATGAATTAAGGTTTTAGGAGTAATATTTAGAAAAATCCCCTTATTGTCCGAAGGAGAATAGACTAGCTTTATTCCCCTTTAGGGGTTAGGGGTCAATAAGATTATGTATTTATGTAAACAATCGTGGAGATGGTACGGGCCGAATGATCCTGTATCACTTTGGGACATTCGTCAAGCAGGTGCAACTGATATTGTTACGGCATTGCATCAGATCCCCAATGGGGAAGTATGGCCTATTGAAGCCATTAAGTATCGGAAGAAAATAATTGCTGAAGCAGGTTTGGTATGGTCGGTAGTGGAAAGTGTTCCGGTGCACGAAGATATCAAAAAACGCACAGGGAACTACAAACAGTATATCGAAAATTACAAACAAAGTGTTCGTAATCTGGCTGAATGTGGTATTTTCATTGTGACCTACAATTTTATGCCGATTCTCGACTGGACACGTACTGATTTGGCTTACACCATGCCAGACAGATCTAAAGCATTGCGTTTTGAAATGGCGGCTTTTGTTGCGTTCGATTTGTATTTATTGAAACGGCCAAATGCTGAAAAGGATTACACTGTTGAGCAGATTTCTAAAGCCAAAGCCCGTTTTGACGGCATGACTGAAGAAGAAAAGGAAACGCTTGTTCGCAATATGATTGCCGGTTTGCCGGGAGCTGAGGAAAGTTTTACTATTGAGCAATTCCAAAAAGCTCTTGACACCTACGATGGAATTACCGATGATCAATTACGTAATAACTTGTTCTATTTTATCAACGAAATTACAACTGTAGCCGACGAGGTGGGAGTACAAATGGCCATTCACCCTGATGATCCTCCGCGTTCTATCCTCGGATTACCAAGAATTTTGAGTACAGCCGAAGATGTTCGTAAACTATTTAGTGCTGTTCCAAGTTTATCTAACGGAATTTGTTTGTGCACCGGTTCGTTTGGTGTTTCGTCGGTAAATGATTTGACGTCGATGTTACGCGAATTTGGCGAACGTTTGTATTATGTTCATTTCCGCAGTACCCGTCGTAACGAGGATGGTGATTTTTACGAAGACAACCACCTGGAGGGCGACGTAGATATGTACGAAGCAATGAAAGCTTTGCTGGTTGTTCAGTATACTTATAAACGCAATATTCCAATGCGTCCCGATCACGGACATCAAATGTTGGACGATTTGCACAAAAAAACAAATCCGGGATATTCCGGTATCGGCATGCTTAGAGGAATGGCCGAACTAAGAGGTCTGGAATTAGGTATCTCGAGAACATTGTTTTAGTCCCTTTAAATCTCCTGTTTTCCGGGACTTTAAGACAATGTATTTGAATTAAAATTATAACCTGGCAACTCTATTTCTTCCGTTAGCCAATGGAGGAAATAGAGTGCTTTAAATCTAATATCATGAGCATTGAATTAAAACAAAATTGCGCGTACTCTTTATTGGTAGCAACCAGCATGGGAGTTCGCATTACTCCCGTAAACGGACAACCTGTTCATAGCAGCAAATTATTCCAAATGGAGATTTCGAGTGCCGAAACAAATGTGGCAAGTATTTCCTCTTATTTAGGACTTCCCGTAAAAGTGTTGACCACTTTCGTAAAAGATAGCCCCATTGCACAAATGATTAAAAGTGACTTACGTAGTCGTAATATGGACTACGAAGGCGTTGAAGTTGAGCAAGGTGATCCATGGGGATATCGTCATCAGTTTAATATTGCCGATAGTGGCTACGGTTCACGCGGGCCACGTGTGTTGAACGACCGTGCCGGTGAAGTAGGACGCACATTGAACGTAAAGGATTTTGATTTGGATCGTATCTTTGCAAAAGAAGGTGTTCAAATATTACATTTATCAGGTTTAATTGGAGCATTATCGCCCGAAACAAGTGAGTTTTGTCTGCAATTAGCCCGCTTTGCCAAGAAAAACGGAACACGCATATCGTTCGATTTAAATTATCGTGCTTCTTTCTGGAAAGGACGTGATCAGGAGTTACGTGATATATTCACCGAAATAGCTTCGGTTTCTGATATCTTAATTGGTAACGAGGAAGATTTCCAACTCTGCTTGGGAATTGAAGGACCGGAAGCCGGCGGAAAAGGTATCGAAGCTGAAATTGACGGATTTAAAGGCATGATTGGTCGTGTGAAAGAAGCTTTCCCAAATGCATCTGTTTATGCTACCACTTTGCGTCAGGTGATCAGCACCAATGAACATCTCTGGGGAGCTATTATGCTCGACGGTGAAACATGGACAGTGATAGAACCTCGCAAAATAAACGTGCTCGACCGTATTGGCGGTGGTGATGGCTTTGTGGGTGGTATGCTTTATGCCATTCTGAAAGGTTGGGCTTCTGAAAAATGGGCTCAATTTGGTTGGGCTTCCGGTGCACTAGCCACCACTTTCCTAACCGACTACGCACAACCAGCCGACGAAGAGCAAGTCTGGAGTATTTGGGGCGGCAATGCCCGCGTAAAGCGATAAGAACATTTTGAATGAAACTATGTTTTCTATGTGTCTATGTGGTTAAAAAATTGAACCACATAGGCACATAGTTCATATCACAATCGTAAATCTAAAAAATCATGCTTTACTACGAAATAGGTTCAATAGACCACGAACTGAATGCCGAAGATTTGAAAAAAGGTCTTTTTGAAGCATTGGATAAAATTGGTAAGAAACAGAAAGTTCTTGCCATCCCCCCTGATTATACCCGCTTACCCAGTCGCGCCGGTGAACTTACTGAGTTTGCGTGGCAGTACTTTGGTAGGGCTTTAACCGATGTGTTGCCTGCTTTGGGTACGCACAGTCCCATGACCGATGCTCAAATAGCTCATATGTTCGGTACGCTACCTGCCTCGCTTATTCGCGAACACGATTGGCGCAATGATGTGGTGACAGTAGGAACTGTTCCTGCCGAATTTGTAAAAGAAGTTTCGGAGGGTGCTGTCGATTTTCCTTGGCCGGCTCAGGTAAATAAACTACTTTTGGAAGGCAATTTCGACTTAATTCTATCCATTGGGCAGGTTGTACCACACGAAGTAGTGGGAATGGCCAATTATAACAAAAACGTTTTTGTTGGCACCGGTGGAGTAGAAGGCATCAATAAAAGTCACTTTGTGGGTGCTGCTTATGGCATGGAACGAATGATGGGACATGCTGATACACCGGTTCGTCGCATTTTTAATTACGCATCGGATCATTTTACCAACCATATGCCAATTGTTTACGTGCAAACGGTAGTTGGGTTGGACAAAACAGATGGAAAAATAAAATGCCGCGGCTTGTTTATTGGTGATGATTTTGAAGTGTTTGATAAAGCAGCTAAACTGGCTTTGTTGGTTAACTTTGAAATGTTGGATAAACCATTGACGAAAGTGGTTGTTTATCTTGATCCAACGGAATTTAAAAGCACCTGGCTTGGCAATAAATCCATTTACCGCACTCGTATGGCAATTGAAGATGGTGGTGAACTGATAGTGCTGGCACCGGCTTTGAAAGAATTTGGAGAGGACAAAGAGATTGATCGTTTGATTCGAAAATACGGCTATTTTGGAACACCTGCAACCCTGAAAGCTTGTGATGAAAATGAAGAACTTCGAAATAATTTAAGTGCAGCAGCGCATTTAATTCATGGTTCATCCGAAGGTCGTTTCAACATTACATATTGTCCGGGAAAAGGAGCAGAGAACCTCACTCAAAAAGAAATTGAAAGTGTAGGTTTCAAGTATGCTGATATTGATGAAGTGACTGCAAAATACAATCCTGCAACACTTCGCGAAGGGTATAACACTATGGCAGATGGCGAAGAGATATTCTATATTTCCAATCCTGCATTGGGCTTGTGGGCATTTAAGGATAGGTTTAAATATTAATTTTTCTTTGAACCACATAGGCATATAGAAATCATAGTTTAAATATTATTGTGTGAACTATGTGATATGTTTAAGAAGCTTTTATAAAGGAATATTTTCCACGTTTTACAACAGAATATTTTTTTAAAACTACATAGGACATAGAAATCTTAGTTTAAATATTATTATGTGAACTATGTGTCTATGTGGTTAAACTTAGAAATTTATGACGCAAAAGGAAATTAATCAGATCAGTTACAATATAATTGGGTTTGCTATAGAAGTTCATAAAGAATTAGGTCCCGGTTTATTAGAAAGTATCTATGAAAAATGTTTAGCGCATCTGCTTCTTCAAAATGGATACAAAGTAACAAGGCAACAGTCGGTACCACTAAATTTTAGAGGATTAGATCTTGACTGCGAACTTAGATTCGACTTAATGGTGAATGATGAAATTATTGTTGAACTAAAAACAGTTGAGGAACTTATTCCAATTCATGAAGCACAATTGCTCACTTATCTGAAACTACTAAAGAAACCCAAAGGAATACTCATCAATTTTAATTGTACTAATATCTTTAAAGAGGGGCAACGTACTTTTGTAACTGAATATTTCCGTTTATTACCAACAGAATGAATTAACCACATAGACACATAGAAATCATAGAAAAATACATTCTGTGACCTATGTGCCTATGTGGTTCAAAATAAAAATATGAAAATAATAATAGACGATAAAATTCCTTATATTCAGGGAGCTTTCGAAGAAGTAGCCGAGGTGATTTATTTACCGGGAGCTAAAACTACCTCCGAAGTAGTGAAAGATGCCGATGCTATTGTGACGAGAACACGTACCATTTGCAACGAAAAATTATTGGCAGGTTCAAGCGTGAAATTCATTGCTACCGCTACCATTGGTTATGACCATATCGATACAGATTATTGTCAGACTGCCGGAATAAGCTGGACAAATGCTCCGGGCTGTAATTCAAAATCAGTGGAACAATATATTGCTTCAACATTATTTGTGCTGGCCGAAACAAAGAAACTACAATTGAAAGATTTGTGTATCGGTGTAGTGGGAGTGGGCAATGTGGGCAGTAAAGTGGCCAATGTGTGTGAGATACTGGGCATGAAAGTATTGCTCAATGACCCTCCACGCGAACGGGCCGAAGGATCGGCCGGATTTGTGAGCCTGCAGCAAGTAATGGAACAGGCCGATATCATCACTTTGCACGTTCCGTTGAATATGAAAGGTGCTGATGCTACTTTTCATTTAGGAAATGATGATTTCTTTTCAAAATTAAAGAAAAAACCGGTGCTGATAAATTCGTGCAGGGGTGAGGTGGTTGAGACAGATGCGGTGAAGTTGGCTCTGAAAAATGGTTTGCTTTCTGATTTCGTATGCGATTGCTGGGAAAATGAACCGGCAATTGATTTGGAATTGTTATCTTTGACCACCATTGCAACTCCGCATATCGCCGGCTATTCCAAAGACGGAAAGGCTACCGGAACACAAATGAGTGTGAAAGCAATTAGCGATTTTTTTAATCTCGGACTGAACAATTGGCAGCCCAAAGGGGTTGAAGTACCTATACATCCAACTCTTGAAATTGACGGTGCTGGTTTGACAGAACAAGAAATTATCTCAACAGCAATTCTTGCCACTTACGATATCCGCAATGATGATCGTGTTTTTAGAAATGATACCGAAAGCTTTGAACAACAACGTGGTGACTATCCCGTACGCAGGGAGTTTCCGGCATTTACCATTCATGCAAAGAATGTAGATGCTTTGGTGCTTGAAAAACTGAGAAAGTTAGGATTTAATTAGAAATGTATTCATTCATTTTATATATCAAAATATTAAATTAATTATAAATGAAAAAACTAGCAGATATTGGATTAATCGGTTTAGCCGTAATGGGCGAAAACCTGGTCTTGAACATGGAAAGTAAAGGTTTTACTGTTGGTGTATTTAATCGTTCGGTAGACAAAGTTGATAAATTTATTGCAGGACGTGGCGCCGGAAAAAACTTTATTGGTGCACATTCTATCAAAGAACTTTGTGACTCATTGGAAAAACCGCGTAAGGTGATGATGCTTGTAAAAGCAGGTCAGGCTGTAGATGATTTTATTGAGCAATTAATTCCGAATCTGGAAGCGGGTGATATTATTATTGATGGTGGAAATACCCATTTTCCGGATACAATCCGCAGAACAAAATATGTTGAAAGCAAAGGTCTGTTATATATCGGTACCGGTGTTTCGGGTGGCGAAGAAGGTGCATTGCTCGGCCCATCGATGATGCCGGGAGGTTCGCCTGCTGCATGGCCTGCTGTGAAAGAGATTTTCCAGGCTGTATCTGCCAAAGTGGAAGATGGTACTCCTTGTTGCGACTGGGTAGGCGAAGGAGGTGCCGGTCATTTTGTTAAAATGGTGCACAACGGTATTGAATACGGTGATATGCAAATTATCAACGAAGCATATCAGGTGATGAAAGATTTACTTGGACTAAGTGCTGATGAAATGCACGAAGTATTCAAAGAATGGAACAAAGGCGATTTGGATTCATATCTTATTGAAATTACGCGCGATATCTTAGCCGTAAAAGACGTAGACGGAACACCATTGGTAGAAAAAATTCTGGATACTGCCGGACAAAAAGGTACCGGTAAGTGGACAGCTGTTTCGGCACTCGACTTCGGTATTCCCTTGACGTTGATTGGCGAATCGGTATTTGCCCGTTGTTTGTCTGCTCAAAAAGACATGCGTGTATTGGCTTCAAAATCGATCAGCGGTCCTGTAGTTAACTTTACAGGTGACAAAAAACAATTGATTGACGACTTAAAAGATGCACTGTTTGCTGCAAAAATCATTTCGTATGCACAAGGTTACAACCTGATGATGGAAGCTGCCAACGAATACAAATGGAATCTAAACTACGGTGGCATTGCCTTGATGTGGCGTGGTGGATGTATTATCCGTTCGGTGTTCCTGGCCGATATCAAAAAAGCATTTGATAAAAACCCAACACTCGAAAACTTGTTACTGGATCCTCATTTCAAAGACATTGTTGAGAATGCTCAGGCCGGATGGCGTCGTGTTTGTGCAGCTGCACTTACCAACGGAATACCTGTTCCTGCATTGACTTCGGCACTTTGCTACTTCGACGGATTGCGTACCGAAAGACTTCCTGCCAACTTGTTGCAGGCACAACGTGATTACTTTGGTGCGCATACCTACGAACGCATTGATAAACCACGTGGCGAATTCTTCCATACCAACTGGACAGGTCGTGGTGGCGATACTGCTTCTACAACGTACATCGTTTAAGCTACCAGAATAGATACAAAAAAGGCTGTTTCAAAATGAATTGAGACAGCCTTTTTTATGTGGTATAACTGAGTGATTATTTCACTACAGTAGCTTCCAGATTTTTTGCTCTGATCTTGATAAAGAACGTTGAGCCCGGTTTGCTGTATGTAGCTTGTACGTATCCCATGCCAATACCTACTTTTGTATCGGGCAACATGGTTCCTGAACTTACTTCACCAATGATCTCGTCGTTTTCATTTGCGATCTGGTAACCATGACGTGGAATTCCGCGCTCTTTCAGTTCAAAGCGAACCAACTTGCGGGTAACACCTTCGGCTTTTTGTTTTTCGAGCAATGGTCGATCGATAAAATCTTTTCCGTCTACAAATTTAGTAATCCAACCTAAACCTGCCTCAATCGGTGAAGTGGTATCGTCGATATCATTGCCGTATAAGCAATAACCTTTTTCCAATCGCAATGAATCACGCGCACCCAGTCCGATAGGTTTAATGCCAAACTCAGCTCCCACAGTGAAAAGCGCTTCCCAAATTTTCGGACCATATTCGTTGTAGAAATATAACTCAAATCCACCTGCACCGGTATAACCCGTATTCGAAAGGATAACTTCGTATACACCTGCAAAATCGCCTACTGCAAAGCCGTAGTATGGTATTTTTGAGAGGTCAACTTTGGTTAGCTTTTGAAGCAGTTCAGTGGCTTTAGGTCCCTGAACAGCCAATTGCGCCATATGATAGGATGCATTTTCGAGAACGGCCCCTTCGGTATTGTTAGCTACGCACCAGTTCCAGTCTTTTTCAATATTCGAAGCGTTGACCACCAATAAGTACTTGTTGCTTTCGTAGTGGTAAACCAGCAAGTCGTCCACAATACCGCCTTTTCCGTTCGGGAAACAAGAGTATTGCGCTTTGCCGATAGGCAGAATAGAAACATCATTCGAGGTTACTTTCTGAAGAAAAGCCAATGCATTAGGGCCTTTTACCCAGAACTCACCCATGTGCGAAACATCAAAAACACCCACGCCACTGCGTACGGTCAGATGTTCGTCGGTTATTCCGCTTGGATATTCGATGGGCATATTATAACCAGCAAATTCGTGCATTTTCGCTCCTAAAGCAATGTGAAGATCAGTAAATGGAGTTGTTTTCATTTCTAAAAGTCGGATTGTATGATGACAGTTTTTATATATGTTTTTTTGAGAGAACTAATCGATAGTAACCGATTCGGCGATTTTTACAATAACCTGCATGGCTTTTTCCATCGATTGTACAGGTACAAATTCGAAGCGACCGTGGAAATTATGACCACCGGCAAAAATGTTCGGACAAGGAAGTCCCATGTACGACAGACGTGAACCATCGGTTCCTCCACGGATTGGTTTTACTTTTGGCGTAACACCCACATCATTCATGGCATTGAAAGCAAGGTCGATAATGTGCATTACCGGTTCAATTTTTTCGCGCATATTGTAATATTGATCGCGCAGCTCCAACGTGGCTGTACCTTCGCCAAACTCGGCATTGATTTTATTCACCAAATGCGCAAATTCTTTTTTACGACGTTCGAAACGATCGCGGTCGTGGTCGCGGATGATATAGCTGAGCGATGATTTTTCAACCGTTCCTTCCATATTGGTAAGGTGGAAAAAACCTTCGTAGCCTTCGGTATGTTCGGGTGTTTCGTGACGTGGAATCATGCTGGCAAACTGGTGTGCCACGCGCATAGAGTTCAGCATTTTGTGACGAGCATAGCCCGGGTGAACGTTTACGCCTTTGAAGGTTACTTTTGCCGAAGCAGCGTTGAAATTTTCAAATTCCAGCTCGCCTATTTCGCCACCATCCATGGTGTAAGCCCATTCAGCTCCAAATTTCTCTACATCAAAATGGTCGGCACCCTGTCCAATTTCTTCGTCGGGGGTAAAGCCTACGCGAATCTTTCCGTGTTTAATTTCGGGATGTGCTACCAGGTACTCCATGGCACTTACAATTTCGGCAAGTCCCGCTTTATCATCAGCTCCAAGTAGCGTATTGCCATCGGTAACCACTATATCCTGACCAATATAAAGCAGAATCTCCGGATACTTTGTAGTTTCCAGTACAATGGCTTTTTCTTCGTTGAGAACTATATTGTTTCCGTCGTAATTTGCTACTACACGCGGTTTTGGATTTTTTCCACTCATATCCGGACTGGTATCCATGTGAGCAATAAACCCAATGGTAGGTACTTCTTTTTGGATATTAGCTGGCAAAGTAGCCATTATATAGCCATTTTTATCTACATCCACTTCGGTTAACCCAATTGACTTCAGCTCATCCACCAGGTATTTAGCAAAAATCATTTGCCCCGGTGTGCTAGGTGTCATATTGGTATTCTCATCGGAAGTGGTAGTGAAACTTACATATTTCAAAAAACGTTCGGTGATATTCATATTGGTATGGTTTTTTATAATTGAACACAAAAATACGCAAAAAATGGTATACAAATTCGTTTTTTAAACGTTTTTTATTGACAGAATGTTTATGGTTAATTGTTTGTGATAAAACTGCCCTTGTCGTAAATTACAGTAGGGACGGTAGGCTTTGTGGAGATGATGAATTTCTTTGATATTTATATGCTCTGGCATGGGGCTCGCGACTTCCAAGTCGCGTTTATTTATGTTGTAATATTCGCGACTTGGAAGTCGCGAGACCCGTTTGCAAAGCCTATCCATTACCTCACTTTACCGTACCCGATTATTTCCGTACCTTTGCGCTCGCTTTTGAACCAAAAGTCGACAGAAGTGTTTTTTACAGAAAAAGTTATGCAATCAAAAATATATCAACTAACCGATTTCCTTCCCACTACCAAAAAAGAGCTCGAAATACGCGGGTGGAGTGAGGTGGATGTCGTTCTTTTTAGCGGTGATGCCTATATCGATCATCCTGCTTTTGGTGCGGCAGTAATTGGTCGAATACTCGAAGCGCAGGGATTACAGGTGGCCATCGTGCCACAACCAAACTGGCGCGACGACTTGCGCGATTTCAAGAAAATGGGAAAGCCACGTATGTTTTTTGCCATCTCGGCCGGAAACATGGACTCGATGGTGAATCATTATACTGCCAACAAACGCCTGCGTTCCGACGATGCGTACACACCGGATGGTAAATCGGGCATGCGTCCCGACTATGCCACCATTACTTATGCCAATATCATCAAAAAGCTATATCCCGAAGTGCCCTTGCTTATCGGGGGTATTGAGGCTTCGCTGCGTCGGTTTACGCATTACGACTATTGGTCGGATAAGTTGATGCCGAGCATATTGGTAGATACGAAAGCCGATTTGTTGATTTACGGAATGGGAGAGAAGCCGGTAGTGGAACTGGTACGTCAGATCAAAGAGGGTAAAAGCTTTGCCGAGATGACGGATATTCCTCAGACTTCATTTGCGTCGAAGGAAATTCCTCAGCACCCGAAATGGAAAGATATTACCTTGGTGTCGCACGATGTGTGCCTTACCGACAAAAAACTATACGCTTCGAACTTTAAGCACATTGAGCAGGAATCGAATAAATATGATGCGGCTCGTCTCCTTCAGAAGGCTGGTAATCGTTGGATAGTGGTGAACCCACCTTACGAACCGCTCAACGCAGCCGAACTGGATGCGTCGTATGATTTACCTTACACCCGTGTGCCGCACCCGAAATATAAAGGCAAAACCATTCCGGCTTACGAGATGATTAAGTTCTCGGTGAATTTGCACCGGGGTTGCTTTGGTGGTTGCTCATTTTGTACTATCTCGGCGCATCAGGGCAAGCACATTGTTTCGCGTTCCAAGGAATCAATTTTGAAGGAGGTGGAAAACATTACAGCCATGCCCGATTTTAAAGGCTATCTAAGCGATTTGGGCGGCCCATCGGCAAATATGTACGGCATGAAGGGTATCAAGAAGCACATCTGCCGACAATGCCGTAAGCCGTCGTGTATATTCCCGAAGGTATGCTTTAATCTCAATACCGATCATAATCCGTTGCTGGACATTTACCGGTCGGTGGATAAAGTGCCGGGCATTAAGAAATCGTTTATCGGTAGTGGTGTGCGCTACGATATGCTGTTGAGCAACACCAAAAACAATGAGTTTAATAAAAGTCATATTGAATATATTCGCGAATTGATTACCAACCACGTTTCCGGACGGTTGAAGGTGGCACCCGAGCATACGTCGGATGCGGTGCTGGATTTGATGCGCAAGCCTTCGTTTGCTTATTTCGGACAGTTCAAGCAGCAATTCGAAAGGATAAACCGCGAGGCAGGACTGAATCAGCAATTGATTCCCTATTTTATCTCCAGTCACCCGGGTTGTCACAACGAGGATATGGCCGATTTGGCTATTCAGACAAAGAAGCTGGACTTTAAACTGGAACAGGTACAGGATTTTACGCCAACACCCATGACGCTGGCTACCGAAATCTATTACTCGGGCTTTCATCCCTACACGCTGGAGCCAACGTTTACAGCCAAAACAAAGGATGAAAAACTGGAACAACGGAAGTTCTTTTTCTGGTACAAAGGCGAATTCAAAAATCAGATTATCAAAGACCTGAATCGCTTGAAACGACCGGATCTGTTGAAGAAGTTATTTGATAGATAGTTACAAGTTACAAGTTACGAGGTCGGGCTGAATTTCTTTGTTGAAATTCAGCCCGATTCTTTATTTTACCACTGTTTTTATATTTCTAGTTCCCATGTTTTGGCTATGTTTTCTTCTGTCACCTTGAGCTGACAGCCTTTGCAATCGGCTCCATCCAGAAACAGTTTCCATTGCTTAATCATTTGCGGAACATACATATCTTTTCCCGGAATAAAGTAGATGCCATTGCTATCGCAATATTCCTTCAGATAATTAGTTCGCTCATCTTTTTCGGGCATGTTATGATCGAAAACCATTTTACAACCCGACAGTACATCCAGAAGACTGGGCACATTATCAATGTCGGCTGATGACACTTGAGTGGCATTTACGACCAGATCATAAGGTCCGTCGAATTTCTTCAACTGCAACTCTTCCATTTTCGGTTTTACGCGTTCGGCATTTCTACCGGTCATGGTTACTGCTATGCCCAACTTACGGAGTACATGCGCCGCTACACCCGATACGCCGCCATTGCCATAAATGACAGCTGTTTTGATGTGGATGCCTGAACTTTTGAAATGATTTTGCAAGGCTGTTTCAAATCCAAAAGCATCTGTATTGTAACCGTACAGCTTACCGCCGATGTTTACTACCGTATTCACAGCGCCGGTGCTTTTCGCCAATTCCTCTATTTTATCGATATAAGGTATAATGCTCGATTTTAAACCTTGTCCTGTTACGGCACCACCAAGCATGATGGGTGATCTGAGCAGGTTGGCATAGCTTTCGGCAGTTATTTCATGTCCAAAGGTGAAGTAAACAATGTTGGCACCTAACTTCTGCAGGGCCTTGTTGTGCTTTTCTATGGACGACTGACTACCCGAAGTAGATAGCAAAAACAGTGTTTGCGTATTTAGCGGAACAGTCTGACTACTTATTGTTAGTGGATGGCTCATATGGTTTTCAAATTTTATTGTATACTAAGTAACGTTTCTCATCCCAGATTTCCTCCAATCCTGCTAAATATTTTCTCAGGTTGCCAAGGGATGTCGTCGCCAAGAATCATACGTGTCATTGTTCGTCGCTCTACGAATCCGTTTTTCTGTAAAAATTCAACTCCAGCAATATTTTCTGTAGGAAGTACAGCCTTATCAATCATTGCATATTTAAGTTGCATCAATGCTAAACCTGCTTCAGCGGTATCGGCAAATATAAAGCCTTCCTTTAAATCGGGAACGTAAAAGCCTAATAACTTGTCGTTTTCTACATACAAGATGGTGCTCAATAAATAATCATTCAGGAGCATTTCTCTTTTTTCTCCCGATACTTGTCGGTCCAGTTCGTAAACCATTGCACGGTATTTTTCCTCGAAAGGAACCAGATGATCCGAAATAGGAGCAGGCGTCCATGGTTTTTCTCTTTCCATAAATGAGTAGCTCGCCACGGTTCTGTATCCGGCTTTTATATACACCGGTTTCCCCAGTTCTGTGGCGATAAGCGAGCAGGTGGCTATCGATTCGTTTTGGATTTTTGCAAGCAATTCGTTGACAATGGCTGAACCGATACCTTTGTTTCTGTGTCGGTCTGCTACAATGATATGGGCTATCCAACAGCTATTTTCAAAAATAATCAGGGTGCCTGTTCCTACTATTCGATGGTCAATTACCGCTTTTATGGGGTGACAAAACGACGAATGGATATAAAACTCAATGTCAGGAACTATATCTGCCCAATCATGTGGCTGAATGGTACGTATCTCTTCTAAATCAATATAGGTTATTGGCTCGAATTGCATAGTTTAAGATTTTGTTGTCATTATTTGTCGGGTTCTGTTGTTGGATGATCTCTTTCCCATTTTTCATGATACTTAATACTGAATTTTTCATGAAATTCTTTGTAAGGTAAATTAATATCTTCTTCGTCCATTTCATATTCAATAAAAGAGTCGACATGCTCACAGCGAAGTTTATAGTCTTCATACTCTTCGCGTATTTCAACGGCATATATGATCCACCCATCATAATCCAAATCCTGCAATGCCGGATAGTATTTGAGAACAAGTGGTTGAATTAAATCATAATACTCTTTTTTTAATCCTTCTACTTTATTGAAATATTTAATGTCAGATTCCCATTCTTCATCCGCTATTTCTTTTATTTGTTCGGCTGTTAGTGCATTTAATAATAGTGGATGATTATCCAGCGAATGGTAATCGGGTACAGGTGGTTCTGGCGGTCGTGCATAGAAATCAATCCAACTTTCAAAATCCGGATATTTTTCACGAAGATTGACTCCCTCTTTTTGATCCTGAACTAAAATATTGAGCATCAATAAAAGTCGGTGTCCGGCCTTTGAAACCATCCAGTTGATATGATCCATCACCATTGGTCTGAACTCCGTTTCGAGCAATGGATACTGTTTATACATGAGTTTACGCACAGCAGGTGCGAGCTCTTTCATCACCGGACAATAAATGTTGTTGTAAAAAAGCGTAATGTCAATAGTAACCCCTAATTCGGTTTTGGATGCACGATTAAAGTATGCGAAATTATTATCGTACCATTTTTCTAATTCCGACATTTTGTAATCATCTTCCTCTTCTTCCTCTTCAAACATAACTCGACAATTTTAGTGTTGAACAATAGATTCTTTACGCATAAAGCAAACTCTAAATGGTAAATGTTCAAAATCTTTAAATCCGGTTTCTACAAATCCTTGCGATAAATACCACTTTTTAAGCTTACTATTGGAATCAATCAGGGCAATAGAGATAATTTTACCTCCTGCGTTCTTTATTTTATCTGTTGCAAAATCCATTAATCGAACGCCAATTCCCTGATGACGAAACTCCGGTAATACGGATACTTTTTCGATATAATACGTGTCAGTTTCTCTTTTCGATTTCTCGATAGCTATACAGCCTACTAAACGGTTTCCCATCTTCAACCCATATAGCGCTATTCCATTCTTTAATTGCTCCCGCAACGTTTTCTCGTCGATAAATGCATTGTTGGTGGGATTATCCTCTTTCGTGAAATTAAAATCTCTGGCTATCGTTCCGTGAGACAGGTTCAATACTTTTAGTACAGCTGATACATCCTCTTCCGGATTGATATAGATAAAGTCCATTTGATTGTTCACTTCTTATTATTTTAGGATAAACCAGCTCACTCGATTATGCGCATTTATACTTACAAAGATATGAACATTATTTTACATGATTCATTGCGATGAACATAAACTTTACTCAATTTATACTTAAGGATACTTGCTTATAAACAAATAGTGAGTGGCTTTTATTATTCTGCAATAAATAAATTGGCCGAAAATCAATTAAGAAATCCGGCCAATTTATTCAAACTGAAATACAATTAATTAGTTAGAAGTAGTACTTCATTTCTACCTTTTTATTTGTGTATATAGGTTTTTGCATCTCAAAATTACTCAGGTAATCCTTGTAACGTTCAATTTCACCTTTCAACTCTTGCTCTGTGGCACGAGCCGGACCCCAACTAATAAACGGTTGAAATACAGTCATGCCTGTAAAATAGAACATACCGTGTTGGATGGGGAATAATATCATATTGATATCTCCATTGTTTCCATCATCGGTGTAGGTATGTTTCGGGCCGCCGGTAGTCATGGTAATAAATACGCTTTTGTCTTTAAAAACACCTTTGTCATAGATGCCTTTACCACCTCCATAAGCAAATCCCATGGCAAAAACACGGTCGACCCACCCTTTCAAAATGGCTGGCAAACCAAACCACCAAAGTGGAAAATTGAAAATCAATAAATCACACCATTCCAGTTTTTCCATTTCATCCTTCAAAGCATCCACAAAATCGTTGTTACGATAGGAACTCAACTGTTCGGTCTGATATTTGAAAAATTCAGGATTGGCAACCGATTTAAAATCATATCTATCTCCAACCGGATCGAAATTCATGGCATATAGGTCACTCACTTTTACTTCATATCCCTTTGCTAAGAAAAACTCTCGGGCTGTATTTTTTAAACTTGAACAGAAAGATGCTTTTTCGGGATGTGCGCTAATTATTAATACATTTTTCATATCGAATCGTTTTATTGTTATAACCACAGCAGCACAACGGTTTACATGATTGTTTTTTTACTTTGTAGCGTTTATATTTTCAACCTGAATGATTTGTATTCCATTATGTCTGTTGTAGGTTGTGTTGTTTTTATTCATTTCATTCACTCAAAATCATTTTACTAGTATTAGAAACTGTTTAAAAATAAACGTTAATCTGACGTTATGCAAAGTATCAGCTAAATATAAGTTCATTAGCCTGTCGGAGAATTAAACTATCTTATAGTTTTCCATTCTTTTTTGTCTATTTGCACCTTTATTTTTCTCAAATAGCCCGCTATTTTTCGAAAAATAAAGCCACAACTAGCCTAAAAAACAATTGAAAAACTATTTAAGATTTATTTTTAAACAGTTTCTTAATGCTTCGCTCACTTCTGTTACCGGTCGTTGACACTGTTTGTCTCTACACACGTAAATTGTTGTTTCTCCTTCCACTAACTTTCCGTTTAGCATTTCTAAGTTTCCTTCGGCTTTTCCACCCGAAAAAAATACATTGGGTAAATAATGGCTGTCAAATTCTTTGCGCATTGCTTCACAGTCGTTTCCAACTATGGCTACCTCGTAAGGTGCACTCGCCAACCAAGCCATCAAAACGTCCCAATTGGCATAATAGGTGCCGTGTTCAATCGCGTTTTCTTTTATATTGTTGAGCATTTGTATTGCTTTTTCTATATAGTCGTCATTGTACAGGTATTGACCCAAAATGAACAGATTCTTAGCCATTTCGGAATTGGAAGACGGAATCACATTGTCCGACAATTCCATTTTACGGGCTATCAACGAGGAATCAACATCGGATGTGTAATAAAACATGCCACTTTTCGTATCATTAAAGTGATCCAAAGCATAGGCAGTCAATTGCTGCGCCTCATTCAACCATTTTTCGTCAAAAGTAGCCTGGTAGATATTGATAAATGCTTGAATTGTAAAAGCATAATCGTCTAAGAAGCCATTGATAGCTGTATTGCCCATGTTGAAATTTCTCGATAAGCAATAATCAGTGGTTTTGATATTGGAAAGTATAAACTCAGCGTTCCTCAGTGCAATATCCAAATACTCTTGTATATCAAAAACACGGTAAGCATCAACATATCCTTTTATCATTAGTGCATTCCACGAGGTCAGTAATTTATCATCCAAACCCGGACGAATGCGATGAGCACGTTCATTTAGGACTATCTGTTTTGCTTTCAAAACTAGTTTATTCAGTTCAGCTTCTGAAATAGAATACTTTTGGGCAATTTCGCGGTAGGACAAAGTTCGGTGAAGAATATTCTGTCCTTTTTCCCAATTTCCCTTTTGTGTAGCACTGTAATAATCACCTATTATGTTAGCTGAAGAGCCTAACATCATTTTCAGTTCATCGTAGGTCCAAACATAGAACTTGCCTTCTACACCTTCACTATCAGCATCCAACGAGGCATAAAATCCACCCTCCGGTGAAGTTAGTTCGCGTTGAACAAATGCCAGTGTTTCTATCACTATCTGTTTGTAGACCGGGTTCTTTGTTTGTTGATAGGCTGCACAATAAAGGCTCACCAGTTGAGCATTGTCGTACAGCATTTTTTCGAAATGTGGTACTTTCCAAACCTCGTCTACCGAGTAACGGGAGAAACCACCACCTATCTGGTCGTAAATGCCACCTTCACTCATTTTATCTAACGTTACGAGCACCGCTTTTAGTGCGTCAGCCTGGTGGGTTAGATGGTAATAATGCAACAGAAATTGATGCCCCGCAGGTAAGGGGAATTTAGGAGCAGCTTTTGTAGCACCCCACACAAAATCAATGTCTTTTTTCCAGTTCTCAAAAACCGCATCCAAATCATTTATGCTTAGCTCGCTTTTTGAGTTGGCGCTATAGATCAATTCGGTATTCTGAACTCCATCAGTCAGTGTTTTGGCCTGTTGTTCAGCTTTTTCGGGATAGCTTGTTACAAAGTTAGCAACCTGCGCCAGCATATCCAACCACTCCGCTTTGGGGAAATAAGTACCACCGTATATGGGTCGCCCATCGGGTAGGGCAATGCAGTTGAGCGGCCAACCTCCGCGGCCACTAAGCAGTTGCACAGCATTCATATACACCTGGTCAACGTCCGGGCGTTCTTCCCGGTCTACTTTAATAGACACGAAATGCTCGTTCATAAAATCGGCAACCTGCTCGTTTTCGAAACTCTCGTGTTCCATCACATGGCACCAATGACAAGCCGCGTAACCAATGCTGATGAGTATCAACTTATTTTCTTTCTTCGCTTTTTCCAATGCTTCAGCACCCCATGGATACCAGTTTACCGGGTTATGAGCATGCTGCAGCAAGTACGGACTGCTTTGCAGAATAAGTGGATTAGTATGTTTATGTTGAGTAGTATACATAACTTCTTTTTCAGCCTAAAACGGTTGAAAAAGAAAAAGGTTTTGGTTGATAAGATTATTTAATCAAAACGTAATAATTTTATATAAAACAGGAAGTTATGCTTACTAATTTGCCGTTTTTGTTTCGTTTAGAAGCTCGTTGATTAAAAATAATATAACAAAACAGTCCACCCATTTGTTGAGTTTTGTTCAACAAAATGGGTGGACCGAATAGGTACTTGTATAAAGGTAGGAGGGAGGTTAATCCCCGAAAATAATTACATAAAGTGATATAAAAATACGATGGTTGCGTCCAAAGCAGTTTTACGATTGTCTTTTATTTCGAGTGATACCTGAATTTCAGCTTTTGCAATTCCTCTTAAATTTAATAAGGATTTTAGTTTAGCACGCAGACGCACTTCGCTGTTTACCAACACCGGTTGATTAAAACGTAAACTCTCGATACCATAATTTACAGTTAGTTTCGAGTTATTTACCTCTACTATCTGATTCCACAAAAAAGGCATTATTGAGATGTTCAAAAAACCATGTGAGATGGTTGTTTTATAAGGGCTCTCATTTTTAGCTTTTTCGGTGTCGATATGTATCCATTGGTGATCCAGGGTGGCATCAGCAAACAAATTAATCTGATCTTGCGAAATCGTTATAAAATCTGATACTCCTAATTCCTGACCAATAAATTTTTCAAATTCGGCGAAGCTATTGATGACAATTTTACTCATTATTTCTGAAGCGTTAAATATCTGAAGATATAAAGTGATGTTTCTATTAATTTGAGTACAAATGTACTGAAATTTTAGTTTTTATGAAATAGCAAATCCATATTTTAGAGAACAATTTTTCAGAAAAATTTATAATTGGATAACCGCTTTCGTGAAATTACAGATAATGTAAATAAATATTTACAAAGAAATGCAGCACTAAAACTAAAACAAGGGCCAGACACAAACCTCCTGTGATAAGAATATAAAAATCGAAGCGTGATGTATACGAACGATATAGTTTTGGCATCAACCAAAACGAATAGGGAAGATACAACACAACCGATGTGATCACTGCCGGGAAATAACGTTGTAGAACAATTGTTCCAACAATATGTGGAAAAACTGCATTGACGACAAATACCGACACCAATATGGTCAGCAGGTTTTTTCGGTTCGATTCTTTTGTTTGAATATTGACCCACATAATAAGCAGCCAGGCAATGATAGTAGTCAACCCAATGGCTAAGATCACTGCATTGGAGTTGTGTGGACGCAGACCTAAAGGTAGATGGGTTGGATATACAAAATGAACCAATCCTACCGTCTCTTCAATATTATGCAAGGTGAATAATGCGCCTGCTATCAGTAATTGTTTACTATGATTTACTCCGGACATCATTCGTTTTCTTTAATGTGTATCCTTGTCAGACAAGATTGTTTCTGTTATTTCAACTGCATCCTGAATGTATTTCAAACAATGGGTGAAGTATAAATCCAATTCCATAATTTTAGCCATTCCTTCGGGTGAATTCATATCATGCTCATCCAGCAACTGGCGGCAGCAAATTGTTTTGTTCCGGCTTTTGAATTCATTGATAAGAAATAACGAGTGTTTATAGGCTAATGCCTTATCGTCTTCACTACCATTTTCGCCTTTGCCGTATTTGAGTCCAATGGCCATCAGCGCTCCGGTAACGGCTCCACAAGTTTCCTGCATGCGGGCAATGCCCGATCCGAAAGGACTTGCCAGTCGGAGGCAACTATCTTTCGATAATCCAAAATCTTCGGCAAATGCCGATAAAACAGATTGAGAGCAGTTGAATCCGCTTCGGAATCTTTCAGTAGCATGTCTGGTTTTTTCGCTCATAATATTTTCAATTAATAATTCATAAAGCACAATTCATAATTAATCAATTCCAATTAATCACTTACCATTCATCATTTTCTTTGACATTCGATGAAATTCTCTCAGTTCCAGTTTTTTCTGAGGGGATAACTGAGTGTAGGGAACACCTTCTATAGCTCCTTCGAGTCCAAACAATAACTGAATACATGCCCCCGGATCGAGTGTTTGTAAGCGGAGGAATGCCTGTTCAGTCCCTGCTTCTTTTAGTTCTGCAGAAGAAGTTATACCTACCTCTATCAGCTTTGCTTCGGTGTCTTTACCAATATTGGGTTGCTTCAATAAATCTGATACCATAGTCAATGTATTATTCGTTATCATAAGCATCTAAAGCTGTTTGCAAGCAGGAAGAAACACCTTTCAGTCCGCAAACGGTAAGGGTTATAAGAATGGTGTCCATAATCTCGTCGCGGGTAGCTCCAAGTTTCTTTGCCATTTTTACGTGAAAGAAAACAGCAGTACTATCGCCGGTGGATGATTTTATACCTATATAAACCAATTGTTTGGTTTTAGCATCCAATCCGGTGGTGGCTTTCAATGCATCGATAAGCCCATCGAATGCCTTGGCTACTTCGGGGGCTTCATTCTGAAAAGTGTCTAAAGTGCTTTTCATATTTTTTAAAATGTAGTTGATTGTTTTACTTACTCCTTGCCTCTTACTTCTTACTTCTGTTTAACGAACGATTCGAAGGCAGTAGCAAATTTAGTAGGCGTAAATTCTATAATTTGATAAGTAGCGGCATTGTGGATATTGAACGGATCTTCGGAAATAATGCGTTGAGTTTCTTCCAAACTGTCAGCATTACAAAGAATCACACCGCCGGTGCGAGGGTTTTGTGCACCCGAACAAACAAATTTGTTGAGCGAGTAGTACTTGTCGAGGTAAGCGCGGTGTTCCACCAAATGTTCCTCAATTTTCCCGAGGCCATGGGTGTAAGTTAGAACAATAACGTACATGATTGTGTGGGTTTTTTAATTAAAAAACAAAGGTAGGATTTTTTTTAATTAAGTATTCAATAAAAATGAAAAATGTGAAATGAAGGTTGAAAAAGCGATACCCTTTTTTGACGATTACTGTTTTTATTTTGATGCAGGAACAAAAACTACTCGTCTTATCCAGGATAAATGGAGCAAGGAAATGGCTGTTGTTGAAGCTAAGTCCGAACTTCTCAGGAACAAACAACTGTTACACCGATTATGCATAGTCGAATACCTGTGGTGCAACAGTCGGAATACAAAATTTCATTTAATATAAAGGAATAGAACCTGTCTGGGGTAGACAAGTTCTATTCCTTTATTTGTTTAGTGGACGTTAATTTATCAAATACATATTTATATCCATCAGCCATAATGTCCCATGAATACTGCTTCTCAGTATATTCTTTTCCTTGCAGTGATAGAATTTTTAGCTTATCTTCGTCACTGAGTAGTTTATGAATTTTATCAGCCCAAGCCTGCGCATTTTCGCTAGGCAGAAGGCAACCGTTTTTTCCGTCAATAACTGCATCTTTTATTCCTTCAATTCCTGAAGCTACCACATAGGCACCTCTGATACTGGCTTCGAGTGCCACCAAACCAAATCCTTCGGTGTCTCCTTCCACTTTTATGTTTGGCATTACAAACAAATCGGCTAATAACAATACCTGAAAAAGGTCTTCGTCAGAGACTTTTCCTAAATGATATACAGATTCCTGTTCTGCAACTAATTTTATAAGCTCTTTTGTATCTGTTGCAAATCCGAGCATAAGCTGAATAGTATGACTTGCTGTTTTAGGAAGACGTTCTACTATTCTTTCGAATAATGCTGGTTTGTTATTTAATGGCCCTATCATCAGAAAAATGATATTTTTGTCAAGTAAAGGCATAACATTTTTCAAAAACCACGAAAATCCTTTTCTTTTAACTGGTCTACCAGTGGAAACAATAATACGTTTGTTTGAAACATCAACTTTATACAGATGTTGTAGCCGTTCTTTTATATTTTCATTCGGTTGAATGTTGGCTAATTGATTATCGATACCATTCCTGACGGTGAAAGTGAGTTTTTCATTAAATCCCCTTTTGATGCATAAATTGCGGGTAGATTCGCTTACACATATTGCTCCGCTGTAGTTGGTGAGTTTGGGTATCAGTTTGTTTTGGAAAAACGAATGAGGAAATGTGATATCCAGTCCATGATAGGTTACTACTACAGGAATGTTGGTGTAGTTTTGTAACCAAAGGCATGCTACTCCCATCAAACCGTCATTTAGATGTATGAGTTTGATATTAGGGTTTTCCTGAAGCGTGGCTTTTATTTTTGATTGTAGACGTATAAACCATAGCAGTTTATTCCCTTTTTTTTGATAAGCAATTACATGTGTTTTATAGTGACGTGACATTCCTTTAATCAAATGGTAGCTTTGCTTTTCCATGCCACCAATCATGGGCGGATATTTATGTGTGATAAATAGAACTTCTGTCATTTGTGGAGTTTTATATGTACGCCTTTTGTTGTTGCTAAAACCAATATTCCCGACAAACCGAGCCAGAATAGCTGACGGGTTCTTCTGGCCAGGGAAGCAACTAACCAAATTTCGTTGCTCATAATGCCAATAGTGTTTAGCATCACTTTATTACCGTATTCTTCAACTCCAAGCTGTCCGGGAATGATGGAACCTACAGTTTTGAATATCATAACACCCATTTCTACTGAAATAACATCAATGATGGAGACATTAATGCCCAGAGTTCGTAGTATAATATAAAATTCTAACGCTCCAAATATCCAGTGAATGACAGACAAAAAGAATGCTGTGAGAAATTCTCTTCTGTTTTGGTGAAAATAACAAGATAAGGTTACATTAATTTCGTAGCATGAAGTCAATGTTTTTTCCGATAAAATTTTCCAACCGGTTTTATCACTTATTTTCCTAACGGTTTTACTGAAATACAGATCTTTATCCAGTAATAGTTTCGACAAATTATAGCCAAAGATAATCAGTGTCGTTACTGCTGTCAGGATGATATAAATATCTTTTTGATCATTGTTTTTGAAAACAACAAAGTAAACCGAAGAGATAACGACCAGGAAGATGGCTGATAAAAAATTGAGTACTCTCGAGAGCAACACAGAGCTTAATGCATTGTGTTTTGTTACTCCTTTTTTATAGAGGTAAGACGTTTTGAGGCTATCGCCGGCTACAATGCTTGTAGGATTAAAAACAGCCAACATCTCTCCAATTAATCTGTAAATGAATATCTCGGTTATTGAGAATTTCTTACCATCATCTCCCATGCAAAATATCCACGACATGGATGAAGCCAGATAAGCTATAAATGAGCAAATGATAATTGCCAAAAACATTTCCGGCATCTGATATAAATAAGTTTTTAGCGTATAAAAATCGATATTAGATATAAACCTGACAATAAGAGCAAAAACAGTTATCAATAATGCTCCGATAAAATAAAATCTATATTTTTTTACAATAGTTGTTATATTCATTTTTGCAATAAGTAAGAAAGTACTTTTGTTTTAAACTGTAAAGTAACCGCATCGAAATAACTTGGCACAAGATAATTCTTGCAGCTATAACTTCTGGCCAAAGAGTTGATGTCTTTAAAATACGTGTTTGCTAAAGTCTCCCAGTTTAATGTAGAGGTATATTGTAAACCGGCTAATTTCATCTTTTCTTTGAGCAAATTGTCGTGTAGTACTGTGTTTATTTTTCGTATATATTCTTCAGCATTATTTGGTTCGCACAAGAATCCTGTTTCTCCATCCATAACTAACGATTGAGAACCACCACCTCTGGCAATAATAGGCGTACAGCCACAAGCCATTGCTTCTACAACAACATTTCCATACGTTTCGGATACAGACGGAAATAAAAAAATATCGCTTGAAGCAAAGATTTTGGCCAGTGTGCTATGATCCGTAAATCCAAGAAATATAGCTTTTTTCATTCTTTTTCGTGCTATCTGTTCAGCCACACCAACCCCGGTCACTATAAAGTTTACATTTAATTGTTGAGCTTCAGCTTCATCATAAATATTAAACAGTGTTTCAATATTCTTTTCCCATACCAGTCTTGAAGCAAATAAGATGCAAGGTAGACCATTCCCGGTAATATTTTCCAGAAAGGATTTATCTTTTTTAGACGGATTAAATAATTGGTTGTCGATTCCCCGCTGCCACACTTTTAATAGCTTCTCGGAGATGCCCATCTCTTTAAGTTCTGTCACCATTTGCATGGTTGGAGTATAAATTAGGTTACATTTATTATAAAATGATCTGTATAATTTCTTAGCGATAGATTCGGCCGGCTTTATGAGAAAAGGCATTAACCCCAGGTAGTATTTTATGTACGAAATGAAATGTGTGTGGTAAACAGACAGTACCGGAATATGATTTTTATTAGCATAATTCAGCGCAAAAAAACCTAAAAAAGAGGGGGTTGAGATATGAATTATATCGGGATTAAAGTCAGAAAGCTCTCTTGTTATTTCTTCTTTGGCCAGAAATGGTATAGCGACTCTATAAGTACAATTGAAAGATAAAGTAATTGCCGGAACTTTGACAACCCTATGTTTCATTTCATGGTTTGGAGGTGTACCGCAAAAAAAAAGAAATTCAAATTGTTCCTCCGGAATTCTTTCAATGAGTTGATACATTGTTTTTATGGCTCCATCAAGATCTTTTGTCAGGATGTCTGTAAAAAAAGCGATTCTTACTTTTTGTGGAGAATTCATATGCGTAATTTTTCAAATGCTTACAAAATCGATATTTTAATAATCCGATTTTGCTAAATATGGAACAACTAACGTTGCATAAGTTGGATGTATAACTACTGATCGGGACTCAATCTTACAGCTATAATGGTTATCTTTGTGAAGTAAATAAAAATAAGTGACTAACGCGGAAACGACTTTCGAATAGAGCTGAAAAATCATACTGTATTCATTGCTTTGTCATTGATATGCAATGAATATAAAAGAAATAATAAAATATGAATATTCGTTTTGTTGCCTACTCATGATTTAAGAAAAGTATATGTCGGTGCTCTGCACCTTATTTGAAAAGACTCAAAGGGACAGCGTTCCGAGATATTTGTAGAAACGTAATTGTTATTGAATCTTGAGGTGCAGCGCACCGATATATTTATTGTTATTGGACTATAGATTTGTTTTTGGTAAGACAAAGGATAATCAAATAATGCGAATCAGTAGTTGAAAAAAATAGTCCGTAGGCTTCGGCGTGAGCTCAGTCGAACGGACTTATATATCCATAGAATAAACAGATCTACATATTTATTGTCCGTAGGACATTCACGTTTTACCTTGTTTATCCCCTACGGGGAATTGGTTGTATCTGTTTTTATTTTCTATTGATATGTATTCCCTACGGGAAATAACTCATTATAAATAGAATGTGTATGTATGCAACTACTGATTCGCATATATAATAACATTATAGTACTCCCCACTTATTATGCGTAAAATAATTCATATCGACATGGACGCTTTTTTTGCTTCTATAGAACAGCGGGATAATGCTGACTATAAAGGTAAGCCTTTGGCGGTGGGTTATTCCGGACCTCGGGGAGTGGTGGCAGCTGCAAGTTATGAAGCCCGGCGCTATGGTGTTCGTTCGGCCATGGCTTCAAAGACTGCTTTGCGTAAATGTCCTCATCTGATATTCGTGATGCCGCACTTTGAGGTTTATAAATCGGTATCCAGGCAGATAATGGAGATCTTTCACGAGTACACCGATTTGGTAGAACCGCTGTCGCTGGATGAGGCTTTTTTGGATGTAACTGAGAATCATAAACAGATGGCTTCGGCCACTCATATAGCGCAGGAGATAAAACAAAAAATACAGGAAACCACAGGACTAACGGCTTCGGCAGGTGTGTCGTTTAATAAGTTTCTGGCCAAGATAGCTTCCGATTACAATAAACCCAACGGTTTATTCGTGGTAAAGCCAAACGATGCCGAACGGTTTGTAGAAACGCTTTCGATTGAGCAGTTCTATGGGGTGGGGAAGGTGACTGCAGAGCGGATGCATCAGTTGGGTATCAAAACCGGTGCCGATTTAAAGCAATGGTCGGAGCAGGATCTGGTGACTAAGTTTGGAAAGGCTGGGCACAGCTATTATCAGAATGCCCGTGCCATAGATAACCGACCGGTGGAATGGCAACGCATCAGGAAATCGGTAAGTTCCGAAACAACTTTCGAAACTGATACCGACAACTATGAGGAACTACTGCCCGAACTGGAAAAACTTACCCGCGAGGTGATAGATTATGTGGCTAAAAAAGATTTTAAAGGACGCACGGTAAGCCTGAAGATTAAGTTCTCAGACTTCAAAGTGATTAGTCGCAGCAAAACATTCCCCACGCACGTATCCGATTACGAAACATTGTTCAAAACAGGTTCGGAGCTACTACAGTTGGTTGATTTGACGCCCAAGATTCGGTTGATAGGGATAGGTGTAAAGAACAACGAAGAAGAAGAAAGCTGGGCAGATGCCATTCAACTACGCATAAAGTTTTTGGAAGATGAAATGACGGAATAAGAGTTTTTTGAATACAGAAAGAGAAAAAATAAACAATGAATGTCCGTTTTTTCACCCACTCATGATGTAAGAAGAGTATATGTCGGTGCGCTGCACCTTTTTTATTTCTTTTCTACACGTTATTCTACAAAGATTTTGGTGCTCTGCACCTGATACCGGCACTCACAATTTAGTGCGTTGCACCTTATTTGACAAGACTTAAAGGGACAGCGTCCCGAGATATTTGTAGACGCATAATTATTGTTGAATCAAGAGGTGCAGCGCACCGATATATTTCTTGTTATTGAACAATAGATTTGCTTTAGGTAAGACCCTGGATAATCATTAAATAAAAACAGTCTGCCTGCACCTCATTCATGTTTGATAACCAATTCCACAGATTTACACCATCTTACTAAGCAATCTGTCTATGTTTTCGCGGTTCATCAGCGATTGAGGTTGGGTAACTCCTACAATCTTTTTTACCAGAAAGCGTTCGATAAAGTTCATCTTGAACGTCTTAAGTTCTCCACCCACCAGTTCGACTGAGAAAGCATGCTTTCGTAATATTTTGGGGTAAGCGTAAGCTATATTTTGCTCAAATTCTTTCACATTGAGGCAGCAAAGATACAAGCCTACTTTTTTTTGTAGCAGTTCGTGCATGTTTTTGTTGCAGAATTTTTGCACTACCGATTGATTCTTGCCGGCATGAATAGAACTACCCACTACTATTCTGTCGTATGAGCTAATATCAGGTTGTTTATTGTGCGCAAGGTTGAAAAGATCAACTTGCTGTGGTTGTAAATGTTGTTGAATTTTTTTTGCTACCATTTCGGTGGTTCCATGATGGGTAGCGTAGATAATAGCTGTTTTCATTTCTGATTATGGAGGTTTTAATTCACTAATTCGAGGACAAAAGTAGCAAAAATAACTTAAGTACGATATAAGTTGGCTCTGCTGAAAGACTAAGTCTATTTTACAAGATTAGATTGCGGTGCTCTGCACCTTAGACTTATCCTGGAAATAAAATTTCTACAAAGATCTCTCCACGCTGTGGCTTTGTTACATGTGCAGCGCACCGTACTATTTGTAGCGAATTATAAAAGAAGGTTACAAAGGTGCAGCGCACCGAGCCCAAAGTCAATCCATGTTACAGTTCTAATTGCCCTACAACTATTCTGAATTAGTAAAAAGCAAGATTAGTATATTCAGGTATAAATAAAATTACTATGTTTGCACCCTTATAGCAATTGATAATATGACTTCGCAAGAACTAAGTAAACAAGAATACATTGCGCGCATTAACCGCATCATGGAGTATATCGAGCAGCATATCGACCAACCGATCAATCTCTATGCTATGGCGCAGATAGCGCATTTCTCACCATTTCATTTTCATCGTATCTTTACTGTATTGGTAGGAGAAACGCCTGCTAATTTTTTGCAACGCATCCGAATAGAAAAGGCAGCGCAACAACTTAAAGATAGTCCCTCCAAAGTTATTGGCGATATTGCTTACAGTTGCGGGTTTAGTAGCTTGTCGTTGTTTAGCCGCACGTTTCGGAGGCATTTTGGAGTAAGTGCCAAGGAATACCGGCAGTTGGAAAAACCACTGCTGGTAAAGGATGGTGTTTACTTTAGCAAGATGGGTCAACAGTTGAGCAAGAAAAGTAAACTCTTTGTTGTCGAAAATGAGGAATTTTGTACCAACAAATTAAAACAACTCATTATTATGGAAACAGAAGTTATTGTAAAAGAAATGCCCGAGCTGCAAGTTATTTATTGTCGACACACGGGTGCGTTTAATCAAATCGGACAAGCGTATGGTAAGCTAATGCAGTTTGCCGGTCCGCGTGGATTGCTCAGTTCGCCAAACGCGAAAACACTTACGGTGTATCACGATGATCCGTCGGTGACAGAGATAGATAAAATGCGCCAAAGTGCCTGCCTTATTGTAAACAGCGATGTGAAAGTGGAAGGCGAAATAGGAAAGATGACTGTTCCGGCAGGAAAATATGCCGTTGGACATTTTGAAATTGTAGAAACTCAGTTCGAACAGGCATGGAACACCATGTGCCTGTGGCTTACCGAAAGTGGTTATGAGCCGGGCGAAGGGTATAACTACGAGTTGTACTACAACGACCATACTCAACACCCCGAACGTAAATTTATTCTGGACATTTGTATCCCTCTCAAAAGACTATAATGAAACACGATTGGAAAAAGCAGGAGAAAACTTTCTATGCACCTAAAAGTAAACCGGAACAGGTACATCTTCCGGCTATGAATTTCTTTAGCATCCGTGGCGAAGGAAATCCCAATCATCCGGCCTTTGCCGAATATATAGCTGTGTTGTATTCGTTATCGTATGCGGTAAAGATGAGTCCAAAATCGGGGCGTGCACCTGCCGGCTACTACGAGTACAGTGTTTATCCGCTCGAAGGGGTGTGGGATATTACCGACGAAGCAAAGCATAAATCTATGGAGACGTTGGATAAAAACACACTGGTGTTTAACCTGATGATTCGTCAGCCCGATTTTGTGACAGCCGCCTATGCTTCGGATATTATCGAACAGGTAAAAAAGAAAAAGCCCCATCCTTTGCTTGACAAAGTCAGGTTCGAAACGATAGAAGAAGGCAATTGTGTTCAAATCTTGCACCTTGGTAGCTATGATAACGAAGCTCAGAGTTTTGCAACCATGGAAGCCTTTGCAGAAAGTGAAGGCTTGGCACGAAAGTACAAAACGCATCGCGAAATCTACTTGTCGGACGCCCGAAAGACTGCGACTGAGAAGTTGAAAACCATTTTGAGATTTCAAGTATAGTTGCAACAGAAGTAACAGTTCGGTAAATAGATTAGACTATTCTCTTTCTCTTATTTTTCAACCAAATTTCGATTATAGAACACCCCAAAAAGGGAGTATGACCTAAGTTATGCTCCCTTTTTTTTGCGTGAGTAAAGCCATACTGCTTTGTATGTGTCTGAATTATAAATATAAATTGAGATTCAGTGTTATGAATGAGTATATAACAATCAGTTCTACCGCTGTTTCCCCTAACAACAGTTCATTCGCTATATCTATTACCCTTTTCACTATTAATTTTGCTTTATTCCCATATTACAATGAAGCATTGTATATAAGGAATGGTATATTGTATACATACAATAGAGCATTGTATGTAAGGAATAGCGTATTGTATACATACAATAGAGCATTATATGCAAGGAATGGCGTATTATAGACATACAATGAAGCATTGTATATAAGGAATGGCGTATTGTAGACATACAATGAAGCATTGTATACAAGGAATAGGGTGTTTTCAAGAAACTGTGTAAACCATAAAGCGAACTTTCAGTTATTCACCGTAGGTTTTACCTTATCCTGATAAGATGCAGCAATTATTTTTAATTGTTTGAATATTTTCTTCCGAAAAACCAATGACATGTTAATTATTATTTGTATGTTTGTGGGGTGAAAAAATAAACATAAAATAAGTGGTAGCGGTGAAGTATTTAATGGGAATATTGGCAAGTTCTGCTATATGGATGGCTGTGTATAATTCAGTAGAGTATAAATAGGTGTTAGAGCAATGAATAAAACTGAAACAAGATCGGATTATCAACAACTTTAAATATTAATATTATGTATTTCAAAGACCAAATTAAAATTCTCGGTGACAGAGTTACTAAGTTGAAAGACCAAATTTCAACTGAAGAAGCAACAAAAAATGCATTTATAATGCCGTTTTTACAATCACTCGGTTACGATGTGTTCAATCCTACCGAAGTAGTGCCAGAATTTATTTCAGACATTGGTTTGAAAAAAGGGGAGAAAATTGACTATGCTATTTTCATGGACGGAAAACCAACAATTTTAATAGAGTGTAAACATTGGTCACAAAATCTAAGCATACATGATGGTCAGTTATTGCGTTATTTTCATGTTTAGAAAGCTAAATTTGGTTTGTTGACAAATGGAATTAATTATCGATTTTATTCAGATTTAGTTGATCCGAATAAAATGGATGAAAAACCATTTCTGGAATTTAACATTCATGAAATAAAAGATAACCAAGTTGAAGAATTAAAAAAATTCCACAAGTCATATTTTGATGCAGACAGTATTGTAAATACAGCAAGCGAACTGAAGTATACAAATGAACTTAAACAACTTCTTCAACAAGAGCTGAATAACCCGTCTCCAGAGTTCGTTAAGTATTTTGCAAAACAAGTCTACCCTAGTAATATATCTGCTAAAATTCTTGAGTTGTTTACAAACTTGACAAAAAAATCAGCTCAACAATATATTAGCGATTTAATTACTGAAAGACTAAAAACTGCTCTTACAAAGGAAGACGAATCTGCAAAAGAACAAGACAGCAAACTTGAATTGCAAAACCAAGAGCCAGAAAACAAAGTCGAAACGACAGAAGCTGAATTAGAAAGTTTTATGATTATAAAAACGATTCTCAGGCAGAAAATTGACATAAAGAGAATTACTTATAGAGACGCACAATCATATTTCGCTATTCTTCTGGACGACAACAATCGGAAAACAATTTGTCGACTTTATTTGAATGGAAACAAGAAATACTTTGTCGTTTTAGACGAAAATAAAAAAGAAGTCAAAACAGAAATTCAAACACTTGACGATATTTTTACTTTCTCTGACAAGTTATTCGAAATCGTTGAAAACTACGATAAAAAATAATAAAGAAGAATATTCATAAGTCTAGTACATAGGACTTCATCTGGTAGACATGACCAAGTATGAAGTCCTAGTTGCGATACATCATTTTTGTGGTACTTTTTTCTGAACTAGGATTAAGCAGATGAATCAGATAAAAACAGATAGTCTGATTCATCTTTTAATATGATATAATCGTGGTTCAGACATTTGCGAGGTAAGAACGCTGAAGCTTGGAGAAAGACAGGAATAATTGAAATAATATGTCACACGAGATTAAAAATATTGTAAAAAGAGAGAATGCTGTTAGAAAGCAATTTCTAGGAATTGACTTTGAAGTGCTTGCAGTTGGAAAAGAATCTATGGTGACAAAAATGTTATTTAAAGATTCAGATTTCGCACCTCTACATAAACATCCAAATGAACAAAATGGATATGTAATTTATGGTCTGTACAAATTGACTATTGACACAACTGAGTTTATTATCTCTAATGGGGATGCTTATTCGATACCGGCAAATGTAGAACATTCGTTGGAAGTTATTGAAGCAGGTGAAATAGTTGATGTATTTACCCCAATACGTATAGATTATTTATAAAAAAAACAGATTATGCCAAACTCAAACATTCCATTTCAAACCATCGATTGGACAGAAATTACTAAGACTGAACACACAGGAGAAAGTGGAACTGCATTTTGGAAAACTATTCAGTTCTCCGGATTAAGAATAAGAATAGTTGAGTATTCAAAGGGGTATAAGGCTGATCATTGGTGTAAAAAAGGACATATTGTACATTGTTTGGAAGGTGAATTTGTAAGCGAATTGCAAAATGGAGAGGAATTTATCTTGACAAAAGGAATGACCTATGTTGTATCGGATGAATTGAGCTCACATCGCTCGATCACAAAAGATGGCGTAAAACTCATGATTATTGATGGTGATTTTTTGCAATAGATAATTGAATATGACAAGTTGATCTATTATGATTGAACGGAATAAAATACAAATTAGTAAAGCCCAAAACAGTGATGCAGATGTGTTGACTGACATTTCATTTGCAGCAAAGAAGCACTGGAATTATCCTGACAGTTATTATGACTTATGGAGAGATGAGCTAACCATTACGAAGGAATATATACAGCAAAACATCGTGTTTAAGGCTTTATATATGGACGTTGTTATCGGTTTTTATTCAATTACGGAGAATAAAGAAGATTTCTACAGTGGTGACACATTTGTAAAAAAAGGATTTTGGTTAGAACATCTGTTTATTAAACCCGAATATCATAAATTGGGAGTTGGTACGCTAATGATGAATCATGCAAAACAAGTATCAAGAGACTTAGGCATTACTAATCTATTGATTTTTGTAGATCCATTCGCAAAGGGGTTTTATGATAAGGTGGGTGCAGCATATTTGTATGACTCTAAATCGTCAATACCCGGCAGAATGATACCTGTTTATGGTTTGAGAATTTGAAACTCGAATCTCACTTTCGTTAAAGTATATTTACTGATTAGTTCATTTCTGAGCGTAGCGTAGACATTGACTTAATAAGTTACATTTTGATTCTGATAATTTAAAAATTCTGGTAATTCTGATTGAGATAAATGTACAACAATAAATAATACTCACCATGATAACATCAACCGAAATAAAAGAACTGGCAAAGGAGTTGGGTGCCGATATATGCGGCATTGCTTCTATTGATAGATTTGATGATTCGCCTGCGGGTTTTCATCCTATGGATGTTTATAAAAATACTAAATCGATTATCTCCATTGCTTGCTGCATTCCGGGAAGTTCGATGTATATAGATTCACCGTCGCCCTATACTGCCATAGAGGATATTGCTTTGGCTAGGGTGAATCAGATTGCTTTATCGCTAACGCTGTACCTCGAAAAATGCGGATTTCAGGCTATCATGATTCCTTCTGTGCCTTATGATTCCTGGGATGCTGAAACGATGACCGGAAAAGGTATTCTGTCGTTAAAGCACCTGGGTTATAAAGCCGGCGTAGGATATATTGGTAAAAACTCTCTGCTCTGTAACGATGAATATGGCAATTTAATAAAGCTGGGTGCTTTGATTACCAATGCTGAATTGGTAGCTGACCCTTTTATAGAAAAGAGTTTGTGTAAAGAGAGCTGTACGCTTTGTATTGACAGTTGTCCGGTTGGAGCCATAGGACCGAACGCAGAAGTATGTCAGAAGAAATGCCGGGAATATGCCGAGGTACCCAATAAGCGAGGCGTAGAGATATATGCTTGTCACGAATGCAGAAAGGTTTGTCCGAATCGTAATGGAATAAAAAAGCGCTAAACGCCGTTTATCCCGATTTAAAATGCGTCGGAATAGCTTCATTAAAATGCTGAAAAGGAATGAGCAAAGAATGAGATAGCCTGTCTACAGCAATTAATCATTATCTTGTGCGTTATTGCTAATGAAAACAATAGATGTCGTGTTTTTTATATCCATTGCTGCTACGGCAATGGAACTAAATGTAATAACACTCACACATACAAAACGATATAACTAATTTACGGATGAGAAAATTGATATTGCAGGTTTTTATATTTTTCACCTGTTTATTGGGCTGTTGCTTATTAGTGCTAATGCTGATACAGCTTAATGCCAACAAAGAGGAACTGGCACGAGTAAAAGATTATAATAAGGGAACTATCAGCAACCAGGAAAAAGCCCGCGTGCTTAAAACATTGCACATACTTGAAGATGGTTATTCCAAAAGAGACTTGACGGCTGTTGATGGCTGTGTGGCAAGTACGTTTAGCAATAAAGATGTGCTTATTCTGGGAACCAACCCTACTGAAATACTTACCGGAAAAGAGGGAGCTAAAAACTTATTGCTGGGCGACTGGACCTATTGGGGGAAGGTAAAGTTTCATTTGGACAGAACACGTTTTGATCAACTGGATAGCACAGTGGTCTATGTGGCCACTACTGGTGAGGTAAAGATTGATATGTGGCGAATGAAGCTTCCGTTACGAATTACGGGTGTGTTGGTAAATGAAAATTCTCATTGGCTTATCAGTAAACTGCAATTTCAATACGATACGAACACAAACCTGATTATATTTTCATGGTTGGCAACTATTGGGTTTATAATAAGCCTGATCCTTACTGTGCTGATTTGGCTATGGACTAAGCTGAAAAGAAAAACTCCACGCAGGGTAGTTTCAAAATACTAGTTTAATGTAATACTAACTCAAGTGGAAAAGAGGCTGAATTCGAGGGAATCAGTCTCTTTTCTTAGTTATATGTTTATGAAAATGTTCTTTGTGTTCCAATTTTGGTTTTGACAATTATTCATCGTTTTGTACGTTATAAGTGTAATTAGCAATCAATGTGAAGACAGTTGTTCTACTTACAGCTGTTTTATCAACTATTTAAAAGAAATAATGGAATTTTCAGGTACATTAAAGCGTTTTTTTAGATACAATCGTACAGGATCATTGGTGCTGATGGCAACAGTAGTATTACTATTTGTTCGATGCAAAAATGATGATACCAGTCACTACTCCGAATTTCAAAATCCACTGCAGAATACCACTGTTGGTCCTCCTGCGGGTAATCCCGATGGCAATTATCCAATCCCTTTAGATGCGGGTGTCGAAGATGTATCTCAACCAACACATGTTATTGGTAAAGGTACTCCAGAGAGTGTTACCGAAGAGGCATTTATTACCGCAGTGGCACAAGGTGGCGTAATTATGTTTAATGGCGGAAGTAAACCTTTTACACTTACGCTTACCAAACCGGCTAAAGTATTCAATGATGCAAGTCAAAAAGTAATTATTGATGGAGGTGGATTAGTAACCATTAGCGGCGGTGGAAAAACCCGTATACTTTACATGAATACCTGTGATCAAAATCAACATTGGACTACTTCGCATTGTGATAATCAGGAATTCCCTCAACTCACCCTTCAGAACATTACTTTAGCTGATGGTAATTCTACCACCGAAACAGAATTTGATGGTGGAGGTGCAGTTTGGGTACGTGGTGGTAGGTTTAAAATGATAAATTGCAAATTTTTCAATAATGTATGTGCTTCCAAAGGAGCTGATGTTGGAGGAGGTGCTGTAAGAGTATTCAGTCAGTATAATAATTTACCTGTATATGCTGTGAATACAACCTTTGGAGGTGCTAAAGGCTATGGAAATACAGGGTCCAATGGTGGTGCCGTAAGTAGTATCGGTGTTTCGTGGACCTTTATAAATTGTTTGTTATCCTATAATGTTGCCAATGGTAATGGCGGAAATCCTGCACAATCGGGTACACCTGGTGGTGGGAGTGGAGGTGCTATCTATAACGATGGGAACACCATGACTTTAACGCTGCTGGGTACACGAATAGAACAAAATACGGTCAATGCTTATGGTTCGGCTGTTTTCTTTGTTACAAACGATCATGCAGGGTCTATTCGTATAGACAAAAGTCTTATCCAATTAAACAATGGCGGATCGTGGTATCCTGTTTATCCGGCTATTTCTATGCATGCCGACACAAAGATAAATGTAACCGATTCAACCATCAAATAAACTAAATCTCAGACCATTTTTGTTGATTTGTCAGAGTTATAACCTGGCAACTTCATAATGAATGACAGTAATCTGATTAAAAAGTGTATCAAATACGCTAATAGCTTGTGTATTTGAGTTGAAAGGGGTAATTTTACACTCCTTTTAATGCAAACTGTTTGATGAATTCAATTAAATTTTTCTATTACAACAAAAAGTACTTTGCTTCTGCCTTTTTGTTTTCATGCTTTAGTTTTATTTTCAGTACCTGGGTAACCTATATTCCACAAATATCTGAAAAGCTTGATATAACAGAAGGTGGGATCGGTAAAGCCATTTTCTTCTCCGCTCTCGGTGCATTTGTCATGATTCGTATCTGTCGTCATTTTGTAGATAGGGTAGGAGTTGGCAAGTACACTTTTTATGCATTAATTGTTTACTGTATTTCTTTCTATGGTCCATTTCTGGCCTATAGTTTTAATACTTTATGTATTAGCTTGTTCTTTTTTGGGATGGCCGGTTCGTCGTTTGCTATTTCACTAAATTCATTAACTGCAGCTATCGAAAGACAAGATGAAATTTACATTATGTCGCGTAGTCATGCTTTTTGGAGCATTGGGGGGATGATTGGAGCTGCTACCGGTAGCTTTATCGCCGTTTTATTACACAACCCGATAATGCATATATCTATTCTGGTGGCCATCATACTGTTGGTTCAATTCAAATTAAAGCACCATTATTATCACCGGGTTGGTGAGCAGTTGATAAATGAGCAGCATAAAAAGAAAAATCTAAAACCACTTTACCTCATTGCTGTTATTGGACTTGTAATAATGGTTGCAGAAGGTGCTATTGCCGATTGGAGTGCTTTGTATCTGAAGAAAATCATTCTGCTGGACATGAAATACATAGGATTTGGTTATGCGGCATTCTCCTCAGCCATGATGATTGGACGTTTTACGGGCGACTCGCTCAGCAAAAAACTGGGTTCATGGCAATTGATTACCTATTCGAGCTTAACCGGAATAGTGGGTTTTTTACTGGTTCTTATTCTCAATCCGGTAGTTTCTATTCTTGGTTTCTTTATTGTGGGAATAGGCTTTTCGGTAGTCGTTCCTGAGGTGTACAGACTGGCTTCAAAAGTGGAAGGTATAAAGACTGCCGATGGTGTTTCGTTTATTGCAGCCACTTCGAATATTGGTTTTCTGGTAGGACCCGTGTTATTGGGTTTTGTAGCTGAGTTTCAATCTTTGCATCTTAGTTTTATAGTGCTTACCGCTTTTGTGAGTATAGCATTTATTATTGCTTTTGTGAAAAATAGGACTAGCTTAAAATTAATGTGATTTAGAAATAAGATTCTTTTGAATCTCAGCATTTTACAAGTCCGAAGGACTTGAATGTGAATAGCCATCGGTGAAACCGGTGGACAACAGAAAATATAACCGAGAACCCCGAATTGGGTTCAATATATAAATGCATGATATTGAACCCCATTTGGGGTTCTGGTCTGACTTTATCAATTATCCACCGGTTTCACCGATGGCTATTCACATTGAATCCCTTTAGGATTCAAATATTATTTCTCTTTATCCATAAGTATTAACTTATATCGAGCTCACATTAAAATAAAAAGGCAGGCTGTACTCGTTTGAGTTCAGCCTGCCTTTTTTATGGTGAAAAATTCACGGTGGAATTTTATTTATTCAATTTATTGATAAGCTTTTGATTTTTCCGTCTTGCCATTTTCAATTTGATAGTGTAGTCGAGCTCATACAGAGCCGGAACGAACATCAAGGTGAGGAAAGTGGCAAAGCTTAATCCAAAGATGATAGACCATGCCAACGGCCCCCAGAAGGCAACATTATCTCCCCCAAAGTAAATGTGCGGATTCAGCTCCGTAAACATCGTGGTGAAGTCGATATTCATTCCCACTGCCAATGGCACAAGTCCGAGCATAGTGGCAGTTGCGGTAAGGATTACCGGCGTGATACGTGTTTTACCTCCTTCGATAATGGCACGACGTGTACGCAGTCCTTCTTTCTTCTTGACATCAATAAATTCAACAATCAATATCCCGTTTCGGACAACAATACCTCCAAGTGCCACCACTCCAAGTCCGGTCATCATGATAACCAAATCCATATTGAAAATCATTACACCAAGCAAAACTCCGATAATGCTGAAAATAACTTCGCTTAGAATGATAAGCGATTTACTTACCGACCCAAACTGCGTGATAAGGATAAAGAAAATAGCACCCAGTGCAATAATCATAGCCATCATCAGGAAGTTGGCGGTCTCGGCCTGATCTTCTTGCTCGCCGGTTAGTTTTACAACTGTTCCTTCGTGAAAATTAAACTTTTTTGCTTCGCGATTAATAACCGGAACAATATCGTTAGCAGAATAACCTGACAGCACATTGGAAAAGACGGTAATAATTCGCTTTTGATCCAACCGTTTGATACCTGCATACGACGAAGTATAATTAATAGTGGCCACTGTGGACAATGGAATACTCCGCAATTGACCGGAATTCATGTCCCTATAGGTGATTTCCAGATTTACCAATGCATTGATATTTTCTCGGGTTATTTTGTTGTACCGAACCATAATGGGGTATTCATCCTCATCCTGCTTTAGTTTCGATATTTCTTTTCCGTACAGAGCAGTCCTTATCTCCAAGCCGATTTGTCCGGTTGAAAGGCCAAGTCGCTGCGCCCGGTCACGATCTATTTTTACGATTATTTCCGGTGAATTTGTTTCGAAGTCGGTTTTTAAATCTTCAACTCCCGGAATCTTCAATGAATCAAGATAAGTTTGGAAAGCGAAAGCATCTGATACCAGATTTTCCAGGTTTTCGCTGGTAATCTCAATATTAATAGGTTTCCCTGTAGGCGGACCATTTTGGTTTTTGTCAACCGTAATTTCGGCGCCGGGAATATCGGCTACTTCTTTACGAATAATATTCATATATTCGGTAGATGAGATGCCGGTAGTCCGTAATTTATGCTCTACAAAGTTGATAGAAACTTTTCCTTTATTGAATGGAGTTCCGGTAGTGGTAAATCCTTCTTCTTCGGCACCAATGGTAACATTCGAAATGATGGATTCAACATCCGGATTATTTTTACCCAACGCTTTATACACCCGCTGTTCGGCTATACTTGTAATACTATCCGTTACACTCTGATGGGTACCACCCGGCATTTTTATGTAAACATAAATATTATTCGGATCACTTTCGGGGAAGAACAACACTGTTGGTTTTACCATTCCAGTGATGATAATAGTGACAAAGAATAGTCCGATCATTCCACTCAATATCCATACAGGTCGCGATCCCTGAAGAATAGTAGTAAGTTGGCGTTCGTAAACACCCATAAAGTAAGGCCATATTTTCTGCTGAAATATATTAATTGCTTTTACCAATACATAATGATAAAATAGTAACATCAATACCCCAAATACCAGGAAGTTAGCCAACCCGTATGAATTCGTGAGGTAAAAGAGTACTCCTGACTTCAGGAAGACGGCTAGCCCCAATAATTTAGAGAGGTAAATAAGTATTGCAAAAGAAAGCATAACGATAATTACCGTTTTGTAGCGTTTCCATGCGCTTTGCTTTAGTTGTACATCGTTATCATACTCGTGTTTCATAAACGACACAGCAAACACCGGATTGAACACGTAGGCCACAAAGAGCGATGCAAACAAGGTAATGATAAGCGTTACCGGCAGATAATGCATAAACTGCCCAACTATGCCCGGCCAAAATGCCAGCGGAAAGAAGGGTGCGAGTGTGGTTAGTGTGCCGGATAAAATAGGCATAAACACTTCACCTGCTGCCATTTTTGCTGCTATATTGATGTCGGGATGTTTACGATGCAGACGGTGGGTATTTTCAATCACCACAATGGCATCGTCCACCACAATTCCCAGTGCAAAAATAAAGGCAAACATCACGATCATGTTCATGGTATATCCCAGTCCCGGAAGAACCAGATAAGCCAAAAATATTGACAGTGGAACGGATAACCCTACAAAAAATGCATTGGTGAAACCCATAAAGAACATCAACACGATGGTAACCAGAATGAAACCGATAATAATGGTGTTGTTTAGTTCCTCGAGTGTATTTCGCGTAAAACGACTCTGATCTCCGGTAATGGTTATTTCCATATCCTTAGGAAACTCATGCCCCTTCAGTTGATTTTCAACAATATCTTTTATCTGGTCGGAGGCGTCGAGGAGGTTAGCTCCACTCTTTTTTACCACATTGAGCGTAATTACATTTTTACCATCCAAACGGGCAAAGCTTTCCTGTTCCTCATGGCTGTCTTCCACATCTGCCAAATCGCTAAGTTTTACGTAAGCTCCGCTGGATGACTGAATTACAATATTTTTCAAAGTTTCCACATCGGCAAACTGTCCTTTAATACGAACCGTATTTCTGATACCATTATTCGTTAGCGAACCACCTGAAATGGTCATATTTTCCATAGCTACAGCCCGTTCTATATCGCTAAATGTCACTTTTGCAGCTTGCATTTTGAAAATATCTGCATTGATCTGTATTTCGCGATCGAGTGCCCCCACAATATCTACCCGGGTAATTTCTTTCAATCCTTCTATTTTATCCTGAGCTATTTTGGCATAATGTTTCAGTTTGTCCAGATCATAGTTACCCGAAATATTGAGATACATAACCGGCATTTCGGAGATGTCAATATCCATAATATCAGGTTGTGTGGGTAAGTCGGTGGGCAAATCGCTTTTTGACTTATCCACTGCATCGCGCACCCGTTGTTTGGCCGTTTCGATGGACAGATCAGGATCAAACTCAACGATGATAGACGAGAAATCGGGAACCGAATTACTGGTTATTTTCTTTACATCCGCTATCGATTTCAGTTGTTTCTCGATAGGACGGGTTACAAGATTTTCAATGTCCTCGGGTGAAGTTCCGGGGTAAACTGTATTGACAACTATATAGGGTATAACTACTTGCGGAAACTGCTCCTTGGGGATAGAGTAATAATTCATCATCCCGAGTATCGTAATCAGTACGGCAAGTACATAAACACTTGTCCTGTTATCTATAGCCCAGTTCGTTGCAAAAAACTGTTTAAACTTGTTTTCTTTCGACATATTGGTCATTTTTGGAAATTAGAAAACTATACTTGAACCGGCGTTTAGATTTTGAAAGCCTGCCGAAACAATTTTTTCGCCGGTAGTAATGCCTTCAAGGACTTCAATAAGCCCATCATAATCCTTTCCGGTTTTAATTGTTCTTTTATCGGCTATCCAACCGTTACCTTTTTGTTTGGCTACATAAATAAACTTACCTTTCTGATCATTCTGAACATAGTTTACAGGCAAGCTGATGGCTTTACTATTGCTGTAATCTTTGATTTTGATATAAGCAATCATATTGGCACGTAGCACCAAATCTTTCGACGAAACTTTACATTCAACTTTGAAAGTACGGTTGGTGGGGTCAATAAACCGACCGGCAAAAGTAAGTTTTGTTTCAATATCCTTGCCTACATCAGGAAAGTTTACCAATACCGAATTGCCATCGTGTATACGGCTTGCGTATGCTTCCGAAACATCTGCCGAAATTTTAGCTACACTCATATTGATAACACGAATGTTAGAAGTAGGTACGCCTGGCGATACACTTTGTCCAACGCGTAAAGGCACACTTTCAACGGTTCCGGAAATTGGCGACACAATTCTGGCTTGCTTAAGCTGTTCTCTCATTGTTCCCAAACGTTGTTCCAATGATTCTTTATTGGTTTTTGCCTGAAGGTACTGAACCTCGCTGCCAATTTTTTTATCCCAAAGTGCACTTTGTTTCTGAAAAATACTATTGGCAAGTACAAGTTGTGTTTTCACTTCTTCGAGCGATTGCTTCAAAACCCGACCATCGAGTTCAGCCAACAACTGACCTTTACCCACATTCGATCCTTCTTTTACATAAACTGCTGTAACAATACCCGGTATCTGCGGACTGACAGCAATGTTCTGATCACCATCCACGGTGCCCTGAACCTGAATATAATGATTAAACACCGTTTCAACAGCATCTGTTACACTCACTGTTACAGATTTAGAGTCATTCTTATTGCCCGGATTGACTTCATTTTCGAGCTGGGAAATTTGGGTGTTTAGTTGATCACGTTCAACTTTTAGTTTGGCCAGCTCAGCTTTTTTGTCGGACGATGAGCACGACGATAAAAAAACGATGAGTACTGAATAATAAATAATTTTTCTCATTGTAATTATGTTTTAATGTCTAAGTAATTTAATGTATTTGGCGGTTTATTTTAGTAATATTCAGACAAAGCAAACTTGTAACTCGTAACTGTTTACTTGTAACTACTTATTTGTTTAAACTGTCTTGATTGATATTGTACATTTTTTCGAGTTTGGATCTTGCACCCTGTAAATCATAAATACTTTGATAATAATTGGTCAGGTTGGTCAGGTATTGGTTCTGGCTGGTCATTAAATCCATGCTCGATGCTATTCCCTGTTTGTACTTCTCCATCGTTCGTAGATAAATATCGTCGGATAGTTCCTTGCTTTTTTTCTGATTGAGGTATCTTTCCAGTTTCAGTTTTACATCGGTCTGATACTGGCTTGCCTGCATCTGCAAACTGCTGGATACATATTTGCTTGTGTTTTGAGCTTTTTCTAACGACATGCGTTTTTGCGACACCACAGCTAACCGTTCGCCACTACTAAAAATGGGTAGAGTAAGATTGATACCTACAAGATCTCTCGGGGCAAAGTTGAAAGCAGAGCTGTTTAATTGTTCGTTGTGATTGTAGAAGCCTGATATTGTCGGTAGAAAAACCATTTTAGAGAGACTCAAATCCAATTTTGCTATTTTCTCGGCGGATTGAATCAACTGATAATCCACATTTCTGTTTATATTGAATTGTTCCGCTGTAAGTTGCATACTGGTTTTTACAAGTGAGTCGCCCGATTCCATTTCATCAGCAAGTTCCAATTTAGCAGTTTCTTGTAATCCTAATTGAATCTTTAATAAACGATATCCCAAATCCAGGTTGCTATCAATTTGGTTCATCATATTTCGAACATTATTGGCCGTAACCTCCAGTTGGTCAACATCCGTCTTTTCCAAAAATCCCTGTTTATGCATCTCTGCTATTTCCGACAGAGTTTTATTGATATTATCCAGATTTTGAACTAATATTTTACGGCTCTCTTCGGCTAATTGCAGCATGTGATAGGTATTTACAACTGTTTCAACCACATCGAGCTTTGTTTTCTCATCAGTTTGTTTCGAGAAATTATAATACACTTTTGTAGCCTGCAAACCAACAATATACGATCCACTAAAAATCAATTGTGAGACAGTAAGATCGGCAGTAATGTTATCTTTTATCCCAAGAGCAATGGGAGTTCCTGCAACATTATTCATATATATGTTTTCGCCGGTCGATAATTGTAGTTCACTTGTAGTGCCGATTCCGGTGGCTGGATCCATGGGAACACGGGTCTTCGACAACTGTGTGCCAGGAAAACTCAGAACCGGAACAGAAAAGAGATGTTGATAACTCGATTTTACATCAACATGCGGTAAACCCATAGCAGTTGTTTCCCAAATTTTCTTCTGGGCAATTTTCAGGTCAATCTTTGAGTTGATAATGTTAGTGTTGTTTTGTAAAGCCATTTGTATGGACTTCTCAAGAGATAGTTTTTCGGTTTCCTGAGCAAAGGAAAGTATTGTTCCTCCCAGGATCATAGCTACCAACAGTAGCATCTGTTTCTTTTTTCTGAACATGCGTGAAATAATTATTGGTTTAAATTTGTTTTTGGCACTGAGTATTTCTATGGTTCAAAAGTAATCTTTTTCATACTGGCTTATTTGTTAAACTCGTTGAACCAAAGAAAAAAGGGGGACGAACGTGATAAAAATACGTATAAATACTATTTATAGCTTTATAAATAGGACACAGATAAAATATTTATCAACCGAAATACATAAAAAGTCAGACTTAAAAGCACCCGGTTTTATAGCTTATTTACATAAAAGAGCTGTAAAACAGTTTGTCCCCAAGTCTGAAAAACAATTATATATAATTAATGTTCAAAGATACAAATAATTTAAAATGAATATATATACAATGAGGTATTTTATTTGATTTTATTAAAACTAGTCGTATATTTGCCCAAAAATAGAAATCATTTTACAGACGGATTTTTAGAGAGACAAAACTAATCTAAACTATAGAATGTTAGATGGTAAGTTTGAAATAATTATGAAAGGAGGTACTGATGATTGAGAACAGAGATAAAATACAAATCAGAGAGATTAGTTATAATACTCCCGATTATACAAAGGAACTGGTTTTGAGAGACAAAGTGCTCAGAAAACCACTGGGAATGAGCTTGTATGATGCCAATCTGGATGCAGAAAAGGACGATGTGCACATTGGTGCATTTGTGAATAATGACATGGTTGGTGTACTTATTCTGACCAAATTGAATGCCGACGAAATAAAAATGAGACAAGTGGCAGTTGACGAGGATTGGAGATCGTTGAATATTGGACGTGCATTGGTTGTTTTTGCAGAAGAATCGTCTAAAATGAAAGGATTTAAAACCATGTTGCTCAATGCGCGAAAGCCTGCTGTTGGATTTTACGACAAACTAGGATATGAAATTATAAGCGACGAGTTTCTGGAGATAAATATCCCTCACTTTAAAATGTGTAAACACCTTTAAAAACAATAATATCTAAGTATGATTCAATTAAGTTACTTATGAGAATAATAGCATCAATTCTAATTGCACTGGTGGCATTTGAGCATATCTATATTTTATGGATGGAAATGTTTGCCTGGGAGTCGGCAGGAAAAAAGACATTCAAAAATGCGTTGCCCGAAGAACTATTTAAACCAACCAAAGGGTTAGCTGCTAATCAGGGCTTGTACAATGGGTTTTTAGCAGCCGGTTTGGGATGGACATTTTTTATATCCGATATGCTTTGGAAAACAAATATTTCGGTATTTTTTCTGAGTTGCGTTGCTATCGCCGGAATTTATGGTGCTGTAACTGCCGATAAAAAGATATTCTTTGTGCAAGCAGTACCGGCTATTGTTACCTTGGTGGTTGTTTTATTGGCCAATTGAAACAGAAATTTAAAATATACAAGTACGGCGTATAGTTTAAAACTACACGCCGTACTTGTATAAAATAAATTGCAATTAGAACTTTTTCAGCTCTTCCAATAGAATTTGGTTTTCTTCGGGAGTTCCAACCGTAATGCGCACACAACCCAAGCATAACGAAACCGTATTGCGGTTACGAACAATAATGCTCTTGTCAACTAAATAGTGATACAACGCATTTGCATCATCCACTCTTACCAACACGAAATTAGCATCTGTAGGGTAAATGTGTTGAACAATCGGTAATTGTTGTAATGCATCTACTAATACGGCGCGCTCGGTGAGCAATGTTTTTACCCATTGTTTTACCTGCGTATCATTTTTTAAAGCCGACAACGCTTGCTTTTGGGTCAGTATATTGATATTGTAAGGGTATTTTATTTTATTGAGCACCGCTATTATTTCGGTTGAGGCAAATGCCATTCCCAGGCGGATAGCAGCACTTCCCCAGGCTTTGGAGAATGTTTGCAGAATCACCAGGTTCGGATAGTTCGATAGCATTTCCGAGAAACTGCCTTCAGAAGCAAAGTCAATATAGGCTTCGTCTAATACCACTATTCCTTCAAACGAAGTCAGTAGTTTTTTAATTTCATTACGGTCTAAACTATTACCGGTCGGATTATTAGGGGAACAAAGCCATATAATCTTGGTATACAGATTTGTTGCATCGAGTAACTTGTCGGCCGAGAATTGGAAGTTTTCATCCAATAATACCTTGCGGTATTCCACGTCATTTATGTTTGCACTCACTTTGTACATGCCATATGTTGGCTCAATAGCAACTACATTGTCGATACGTGGTTCGCAAAAGGCACGAAACAATAAGTCAATCGGTTCATCGCTTCCATTGCCCAAAAAGATGTTTTCGGCAGGTACACCCTTCACGCGGGTGATTTGTTCTTTCACTTCCCATTGCAAAGGATCGGGATAGCGATTAAAAGGTGCATTGTAGGGATTCTCGTTCGCATCCAGGTAAACCGACGCTTCCCCTTTGAACTCGTCGCGAGCGCAAGAGTAGGGTTGAAGGGAACGGATATTATTTCTTAAGAGCTTGTCTAAATTCATTTCTTTTACTTCGTGTTATTTTGCTCACTACATTCGCGTTATTTGCTTCGCGATATTCACTTCGTGTTATTAGCCTTCGGCGTTATTTATTGTACGTATCTAATAAATTCCCTGTGTACTTGTCTACTTGTTAACTCGTTTACACTGATTACTGATCACTGTTAACTGAAAAGACTGCTAACGTCTATGGCTGCTATAGGTTTCAATTACCTCTTTTTCTTCCTGCAATCTAACTTTAACCGCATTGCTGTGTGCTTGTAATTCTTCGCTTTCGGCCATTAAAATAATGGCATTGCTCAAATTAGTCAAACCTTCCTGAGTAATTTGCTGGAAAGTGACTTTGCGGATAAAGCTATCCAGATTCACACCGCTATACGCTTTAGCATATCCGTTAGTTGGTAAAGTATGATTTGTGCCAGAAGCATAGTCACCGGCACTCTCCGGCGTGTAGTTTCCAAGGAATACTGAACCTGCATTCACTATATTTGCTGCTACACCCATGTAATATCGGGTTGAAATGATAAGGTGTTCAGGAGCATATTCGTTGGTCATTTCCACCGCTTCTTCGAGCGTTTTCACAACGATAATTTTACTGTTTTTCAGCGATTTACGCGCCATTTCTTTGCGTGGTAATTGTTCTACCTGCAACTCAACTTGTTCTAACACCAAATCTACCAGCTTCTCACTAACAGTGATCAGGATAGATTGGCTGTCAACACCATGTTCGGCTTGCGAGAGTAAATCAGCAGCAACAAAGGCCGGATTGGCCGAGTCATCAGCTATTACTTCTACTTCCGAAGGACCGGCAGGCATGTCGATTGCCACGTCGCGCAATGAAACCAATTGCTTAGCTGCAGTGACATATTGATTACCCGGACCAAAAATTTTATATACTTTCGGAACTGTTTCTGTTCCGTAGGCCATAGCTGCGATAGCTTGTGTGCCACCCACCTTGAAAATCCGATGGATACCGGCTACTTTAGCCGCATACAATACCGCGGGGTGAATTTTGCCTTCCTTATTGGGCGGTGTACACAATACTATTTCCTTGCATTCTGCAATTTGTGCAGGAATTCCCAGCATCAAAACAGTAGAAAATAAAGGGGCTGTACCTCCCGGTACGTATAGACCCACTTTTTGGATAGCAATGGCTTTTTGCCAGCAAAACACACCCGGAGAAGTTTGAATCTCGGGTAAATCTTGTTGTTGCTCGGAATGGAACTTCCAAATGTTGCGACGAGCCATTTCTATGGCTTGCTTCAAGTTGGACGATACCAGCAATTCGGCTTCAAGCATTTCTTCTTTGGTTACTTCCAACTGAGAAAGCTCTACTTTATCGAATTGTTTGGTAAATTTCATCACGGCTTTATCGCCCGAAGTGCGTACTTCATCAAGTATTTTTTGTACTGTGTCGAATAACGAGGTGCTATCGAAAGTGGGGCGGGTGAGGAGTGATGCCCATTCGGTACGAGCCGGGTATTTAATTACTTCCATACAAATTTATTTCGTGTTTTGTAAATTCTATTGTTGATTGTACGATGAAACTTTTTTCGAGAATATATCCCATTTTTCATACAGATTTTCCATATCATCCAGCACAATGTCGGCTCCGCTGCTGGCTAAAACGGCTGCATCCAATGGACCTGTATTTACCGCTATGGTGAAAAGTCCTGCCGAGGCGGCCGATTCTACTCCAAGTGGTGCATTTTCGATAACGAGAACTTCCCAGGGTTGTAGCCCCGATTTTTTTAATGCCATCAAATAGGGCTCCGGATGTGGTTTACCATGTTTTACGTCGTAGGCAGTGACCATTTTTTCTTTATGAAACATTCCCGGAAAATTACCATCCAAACTATCAATTAATGTTGGTTGGCCGGAACCTGTTACAACGAAAATATCCATATGTTGTGACTTCACTTTTTTTAGCAATTCCATTGCAAATGGCATTCTTTCCGGTTTACCACATGACTCGAAAAAATCTGATTTCAAATGATATATTTGTTGTTTTTCCTCATCAGTAGCATTTCTTCCATATATCTTAATGAAAACTTCATCAATAGTGGAAGCACCAGTGCGTCCTTCGTTCATAAATGCTTCATGTTCGGTGAATGGTAATCCTACTTTTAACATGGCTTTTACCCACGATGAAGCATGATGTTTCATCGAATCGAAAAGTACTCCATCCATGTCAAAGAAAATAGCTTTTGGTTCAAATCTGGGATAATTTCTATCTTTTATAAAGGTTTCTATTTCTGTTGTAAACATACGCAATAAATTTTGTGCAAAGATACGGATTTTGCTTTTAAAATGAGCTTTTTGTTAAGCATTTTGTTTTGAATTAAAACGAAATGCATGTTGAATTGAATCACCCATTGAACTATTATTTAAAAAGTGAGGAGAAGTATCAAAACTTCCCCTCACTTTTTAAATTTAGTTGAAGTTGGATCATTTAAACGTACAAACACATTTAAAATACGAACGGTTCAACTTCCTGATTATATTTTATCTGAAATTATTGCTTTTTGGTGTAAATATCCCAGGCAATCCAGTTCACTACGTTTGTTGCAAAATAGGTTTGACGTAAGGAGATAAACAAAGTACGAATGGTGTCGACCGAAGTTCCAAGCAATTGACTGATGGTTGAACTTGTACCATCGTCGAATGTAATTTTAATCTCGCGGTTATGATTGGCAACACAAATATTGGTTGAGTCTTCCACCGTGCCTGTTGATACATTTACAATTTCAACTTTCGATTTTGTTTGCAACACGCCTGCTACATATACTTTTGCGCTATCCAAACTGTTTTTTCCTTGTGCTCTGATAATTTGAACATCACCAATGGTCAATGAATAAGATTTTTCGCGATGTCTTTTGGTTACTGCCGATTTAATGGCAGTGTATTTTTCTTCGAAAAGAATCTTAGTTCCCTGAGTGATAGAATAGGTCGACACAGCTGTGTCTCCATTCGAATAACTACATGTAGCCAGATACCCATTTGCAAACGCAAATTCGGATGAAAAATTAGTACCGGTGGTTTTGTTACTTGACGATTGAATTTTTAGGTCGCCGGCATTTACGTTTTTGATGTTAATATTCGACGCCAATGAATAATCCCAACCCAGAAAACGATTGAATTTGTAGTTGTACTTCGAAACAGAGATAACATAATCATTTGCCAATAGCGTATCGGCAGGCGAATAATGCAACATTTCACCGAAATGTTTTACCTTACTCTCGGGCAAACGAACAATCATTTGAGTATTGTCAGCCGTTTTAGTAAAATAGCGAAGCATTGACATGCCACCTCTTTTAAATCCTACCGCTTTGTAATTGTACACGCCCATAATATCAGCCAACGCAATGGTACTGATGGTTGAATCAACTACAATCGATCCAACCGATGCTTTCACCATTGAAGGACTACTCGCAGCAGCTGTTCCTGTAATGCCCAAGACCTGATAACCGGGACTCGATGTGATTTGCCCAAGAGCAGAGGATAAATTTTGCGCATTTTGATCTATCGAACTTTTAAGGGACTTGTCGCTCATGCTGTCCTGGTTTGAGCAACTCCACGTAAGTACAGCAAAAAGGGTAATTGCTAAATAAAAACCTTTTGTCTTCATACACTTAATTTTTTAGAGATTATTACTTTTGTTTGTACAGACTAAAACTAGTGTTTTTAATTTATAGTATGTTTCAAGCTCAATTATAACAATAATTAAAAGAGGAAGTTGAGTGAATTTTCTTAAATTTTCTGAAAGTGACGATGGTAATAAGTGATAGTAGTTACGAGTTTAGACTGACTGAGTATTGAGCTTGTTGATAAATAAACAAAAAGCCCGTCTGTCAATAATCATTGACAAAACGGGCTAATAAAAAAACTGTGATTGTTACTTACATCAATAAGTCATCCACTTCATTTTCAAGATGACAGGCATCTTCTGGCTCAGCGTGAATATAGACTTCGCTGCGGGGTACGAGTGTCCGTATGTTAGCCTCTATTTTATCGCAAACACTATGCACTTCACGCAGACTTAACTCGGGATCGAAGTGAACATTGAATTTTATAAACGTGTCTGCCCCGGCTGTACGGGCTTTTAGGCCATGATATTTAATCACTTCCGGAAATTCTTTTAAGGTGTCACGCACAATCTGTGTAGTATTTTGAGGCGATTTATCCAACAATACATCAATCGCTCTTCGTCCCAATTGATACGATACAAACAACACAATGACAGCTACCACAAGCGCAGCCACCGAATCGGCATAAAAGAAAATAGGCCAGTGAGTCCATTCGTAAATTTTCACACAAACTAATCCGAGCAGTACCACTGCCGAGCTCCAAATGTCGGTAGAAAAGTGGAGCGCATCCGCTTCCAGTGCCTGACTATTGTGCTTTTTAGCTACAGCATATAACATTTTCGAACGCCATGCGTCGATTACAATTGAAGTAATAACTACAATAAAGCTAAATATGGTTTGAATAGTATTTAGTTCCAGCCCTTTGCCCGAAATAATACGATGTGTTGCTTCGTAAATGATCCATACGCAAGTAACGAGAAGTAGAATAGTTTCAATAAGTGCTGAAAGGTTTTCTATTTTTCCGTGCCCGTAATTATGATCTCTGTCAGCAGGTTTGTCGGAAACTTTTACCGAGAAGAAAGTAATTACAGCTGCCACCATATCGAGTGCAGAGTGTAAGGCTTCGGATAGAATACCCAAACTGCCTGTGAGCAGGCCGACAACCAATTTAAAACTGGTGATAAAACCCGCTGCGAAAACAGAGTTAAGAGCAACAGTCTTTTTTTCTTGAATCATAATGAATATTGATAGATAAATTTTCGTCAAAAATACTCAAAGAAATGCTTGCGTCACCAAAATGGAGTAGTTATTTTGATGTAAAGGCTTAATTTAGAATGATACAAATTAGTGTTTATGACCAAGAGAGAGACTGTCTAGAGTGATAAAAAGACACTCCGAAGTGATTTATCAGGACTAATTAGTGCTAAATTATCACTCCCTACTATTGATACAAAAAAAGAGTTGCACAAGATTTAGTCCTATGCAACTCAATTTATAATGATATTCAGAGCCTGTTTTCTAGCAAAACTCAGATATTTAATTAAGCATTAATTCTTAGCAGGCTCAATTCCGAAAGTAAAACCTCCTTTTACTCGTTCGATAAGTTCCGGTAATATATCTTGATATTCACCTACAATACCGAAGTCTGCAAAATGGAATATGGAAGCTTTCGGATTACGATCGATAGCAATGATTTTTTCGGATTCTTTCATACCTGCAATATGTTGTATCGCACCCGAAATTCCAACTCCAACATACACTTTAGGGCGAACTGTTTTACCGGTTTGTCCAATTTGTCGTGCATATTCTGAGAATCCTTCATCAACTACTACACGACTACAAGCCCATTCAGCCTTTACACCTTTCTCTTTCAATGTTTCAGCCAGTTTTTTGATTAATTCTAATCCATCACCGGTTGTGCCTCTACCTCCGGCTATAATGATGTCTGCATCAAACAGGTTAACCGAATTTCCTTCTCCACGCACTGTTTTCAGAATCTCAACAGAGAATTCCTTTTTATCTATAGTGGGTTTAAATTCCGATACTATACCTGAGCGACCTTCTACTTTTGCGGGAACTTCGAAGGTGCCTGCACGGGCTGTAGATATCTGAGGATACACAAATCCAAGAATGGTAGCCAGTTTACTTTCGCCATAAGTAGGACGACGCGAATGTAGAATCGGTTTGTTGATTACTTTTTCTTTCCGGTTTACATATTCGCCAATTTCCAAGCCGGTACAATCGGCCGTTACACCACTTCCGGTTTTTACGCCAATACGTGGTGCAAGTTCACGTCCTGCTGTAGTTGCTGCAAATAAGGCTATTTCAGGTTTTCGCTCTTTAATGATTTGTGCAATGATGGATGAAAATGGCAAAACTAAATATTCTTCCAGTCTGGCATCATCAACCACAATTACTTCATCCGACCCATGTTCGAAAAGTGTTTGCGTCAAACTATTAATGTTTTTGCCGATTAAAACGGTCATGATTTTGGTATCATTACCCAGTTGCTCTGCCAAATGACGTGCAGGAGTAAGCAATTCGATGGACGGGCGGGAGATACTTCCGTTCGTTACTTCGGCCCAGGTAATAATTCCTTTTGCGCCGTTTCTGTTATCATAAAGTGGGAACTCCGGTTTTTCTGAAGTTTTCTTTTCAGCTGCTTCTTTTTTCTCCAGCACATTGGCACCTTTACCAAAATTAGTAACCATACTGTCGACGAGTGTATTTTCATTATGTCCTTCCGACATAATAATCGGAGCTCTTTCGCTCACAATATTTACAACTCCTGCAACAATAGTCGGTGAACCTCCAAGTCCGATTTTCTCAGTTCCTAATCCGATATCGTCAATCCCAAAAACTGTCACTTTTGTGCTTCGCGCTTTGATAGCTCCAACCAACGACGGTTTACGTGGAGGAATACCGGTAGGAGTAAGCGAGATAGTACATGGCATTGGCAGTTTCATCATTTGATAACCACCTTCAATGATACGCTTTGCAATTACATTTCCTTCGCCATCTGCTTTTACTGTTTCCACAAAAGTTGCTTGTGGTATCCCTAAATTTTCAGCTACCTGCGATGGTACGTGAGCAGTGTCACCATCGCTGGTTTGACGACCGGCAAGGACAATAAAAGGTTCTTTTGAATCTTTTGAAAAGCCCAAATGTTTTAGCATGGTTGCAATAGCTAATCCTGTGGCATAGGTATCGCTACCTCCCAGCTTTCTGTCCGACAAAAGATAGGCTTCGTCGTAGCCCATAGAAATAGCCGTTTTTAGTGCTACTTCGAATGATTGAGGTCCCATTGAGCAAACAATTAGTTTTGCATCGGGATATTGTTTTTTTAATTGTAATCCTGCTTCAAGACCAAACTGACAGTCAATATTGATGATCGATTTAGCTTTTGTTCTATCCATCAAACCATCATCACCCATGCGCATTTCAGTTGGGAGTGGTACTTGTTTAATTAAACTTATTATCGTTAGTGCCATTTTAAATTATAAATTAAGAATTGATAATTGTGAATTATGCATTTTGGAATTATGCATTAACTACATGTTTTGAAATTCCGGACCATTACCACCATTGGGTACCGACCATGTGATACCATCGCCAGGGGTTTTAATATCACAGGTTTTGCAATGCATGCAGTTTTCGGCATGTATACGCAACTCTTGATGTCCGTTTTTGTCAGTATGAAGTTCGTAAACTTCCGACGAACAAAAGAACTGGCATGGAGCACCATATTGTTTGATATTAATGGCTGCAAATGATTCCGGGTTGTTTATTTTTACGTGAGGAACTTGTTGTTCATCATGATTTACACCTGAAAAATAAACATCTGTAACTTTATCAAAGGTCAATACCTTATCAAATTCTAATTTATTCTTAAACCTTTCTTTAAAAGGTTTTCCTTTAAACTCGGCTAATGTTTTAGTTGCATCTTTGTCAGGATGAGATTTTAATCTACCACAAAAACCAGCTCCACCCGTAATTAGTTGTGTTCCAAAATGCAGTGCGCCTACAATTAATCCTTTCGAAAATCCCTGGCGGAAGTTGCGAACAGGATACAAATCTTTGTAAATTACACTTTCTTTAATCGACAATTCGTATGCTGATAATACTTTTTCAGAATAATCGTTAGCAGCCAGAGCCAATGCTGCCGTTTTAGCTGCCAGCATCCCCGACGTAATTGCCAAATGCACACCTTTAAGTGCCGGCATTGCCACTAATCCTGCACTATCGCCTACTATCAATGCATTGTCGGTGTAGAGTTTAGGAATAGAGTAATAGCCGCCTTCGGGCAATGTTTTAGCACCGTACTCTACTAATTTTCCGCCTTTTAGGAATTTTGAAATAAACGGATTTGTTTTCCATGCCTGAAAAGCATCGTGAGCATCAAAAGTAGGATCTTCGTATTCCAACCCAACTACCAAACCTACTGCTACTTTGTTGTCGTTCAATCCATAAACAAATCCACCACCAAATTCTTTTAAATTTAACGGGTATCCCATTGTATGATATACTTCGCCGGGTTGGATGTTCCCTTCAGGTACGCTCCATACTTCTTTTACTCCCAATGAGTAAATCTGACAGTTTTTATCTTTCTCTAAATCAAATTTTTGAATAAGTTGTTTTGCCAAACTTCCGCGAGTTCCTTCTGCAAAAATGGTCAACTTTGCTTCAATGCTTGAACCTTCCTGAAAATTTTCCATCTGTTTTCCATGATGATCAATACCAGTGTCCTTCGTTTTCGCACCAATCACTTTACCATCTTTATAAAGAATTTCGTCCACGGCAAATCCTGCATAGATTTCCACTCCTTTTTCTTCGGCTTTTGTTGCCAGATAACGGCAAATTTGACCTAAAGAAGCAGTGTAATTGCCAGCATTGCTCATGTAAGGAACATGGAATGGTAATTTGAATGATCCGTTTTCGCTCAGCATTACTGTCGAATCTTTAGCTACTTTGGCATTGAACGGAATTTCATTAAAGTCCACATCGGGCAATAAGTCTTTAAACACTTCAGGTTTAACTACAGCTCCCGACAAAATATGGCTGCCGATTGAACTTCCTTTTTCAATCAACAAAATGCGCTTGTTCAAGCCCTTTTGTTTGAGGATGTCAGCCAAATGAATTGAAGTTGCCAGACCTGAAGGTCCACCTCCAATAATTAAAATGTCCGTTAATACGGAATTAACATTACTCATTATTCCTTTGATTTAAATTGTGATTATGATATTGATTAAGATATAAAATATAGGTGTTTGCGTCACTGTTCATATTCATATCAGATTTTTCAATTGATAATTTTGGTATGAACAATAACCTCCAATAACTTTTATTGGTTGCAATTTGTGTAGGTAATTGATGTTGGGGAATGTATCAAGAAGACATATTAATCTTGACTCGAATATATAGTTCGATTGGATTTGGCTGGAATGCGTGTTGTGATTTCAAGTGATTCAAGATTATGATTTAAACTAATATTTGATATCTAAATATATTCGCTCAAGTATAGTACAAAAATGTTTCTCAATTCAATATTTTGTAACTTCGACATTGCAAAAATAGGCATTAAAATTGGTCGACCAACCTTTTTTTTGATGTTTTATTATTTAAAAAATCTTAAATAATGCACATTTTACTGAACCTTGTGCAAATTAATGTGTTTAAAGAACCATTTGTTCCGAAATTATCAAGATTTCGATTTCTTAATAATTTAGGTCAATGGTTTTAATATAATTTGTCCGTTGGCTTATTTTCCGTACCTTTGCACCGAATCGTATCCCGTCAGGTTTTTGTTAGAACTTGTGGATAGACAACGGATGCGTTGAAACTTATATATGTCATTTGAAAAATTAGATCTTGTAGAGCCGATCTTAAACGCTCTTAAATCAGAAGGTTATACCACCCCAACACCCATCCAGGCAATTTCAATTCCAATAGTACTTAAAGGTCGTGATTTATTAGGCTGTGCCCAAACTGGAACCGGAAAAACGGCTGCATTTGCAATTCCTATCATACAACAATTGTATCTTGCGAAAGGTAATGATAAAGGGCCTCGTAAAATTAAAGCGTTGATAGTGACCCCAACACGTGAACTTGCCATTCAAATTGGCGAAAGTTTTACCAGTTATGGTTGTAATACCGGTTTGCGTCATACCGTAATATTTGGTGGAGTTCCGCAAAGTCAACAAGTAAATCCCTTGAAAATGGGAGTGGATATATTGATAGCAACTCCGGGTCGTTTACTCGACTTAATAGATCAGAAATATGTGAAGTTAAATGAACTTTCTATTTTTGTGTTGGACGAAGCAGATCGTATGCTCGACATGGGTTTTATTCATGATGTGCGAAAATTAATCAAAATTATTCCGGCTAAACGTCAGTCGTTATTCTTTTCGGCTACAATGCCGGACTCAATTCGCACCTTAGCGAGTACAATTCTTACCAATCCGGAGGAAGTGGAAGTTACGCCTGCGTCGACAACTGCCGAAACCATTCAGCAGGAAATGTACTTTGTAGATGCCGAAAACAAGAAAGACTTATTGATACATGTCCTGCAAGACAAATCAATTGCAACTGCTTTAGTTTTTACACGTACTAAACATGGTGCTGATAAAGTGCAACGTTTCCTTACCAAAGCACACATCAAAGCGGAAGCTATACATGGTAATAAGTCGCAGAATGCACGTCAGAATGCATTACGCAATTTTAAAGACCGTACCACCCGCGTATTGGTTGCTACCGATATTGCAGCACGTGGTATCGATATTGATGACCTTAATTTGGTTATCAACTACGAAATTCCTAATATCCCTGAAACTTATGTTCACCGCATAGGCCGTACGGGTAGGGCAGGGCTGAATGGAAAAGCCGTTTCGTTTTGCGATGCTGAGGAACGTGAATTTTTGCGCGACATTCAAAAACTGATTTCTATCCGAATTCCGGTGGTAAATGATCATCCGTTTTTGGCAGTAAATATCCCTGTTGAAGGTGCTCCGAAAAAGAAAAAACCGGCACCACATGCACGTCCGGTAAATCCAAACAAACGTCCTCAGGCAACTAAAAAAGATGTTGTGAGAGAACCAAGAGTGGAAGCTAACGGAAAGAAAATTGAGTTATCACCACGGAAAACTGAAAACGCACCAAAACGACCGGAAGCTACTCCAAGAAGAAAAGAAGCAGCAACGATTGAACCTCCTAAAAAACCACAAAGTGCAATGAGCAGATTTTGGGGTAAGAATAAAACAACCAGATAGTTGTTGAATTATACAAAAAATCCGGTAGATATGAATTATCTACCGGATTTTTTGTATGTGTTGACAAATTGAATGGTGTTACTTAGTTATTCGCTCTAGCCATTTAATCATACCTAACATGGTAAACATAGAAATGCAACAGGCTACTACAAAGACAGTCCATGTTAATGAAATAGGAATGCTTTTATAGAAGATCGCTCCGATAAATAATAATTGATTACCAACAGCTGTAGCTCCAAGCCAACAACCTTGCATAATTCCTTGATATTTTGGAGGTGCGACCTTCGATACAAATGAAATTCCTAATGGGCTGATAAATAATTCAGCAATTGTTAGAATCAAATAAGTTCCAATTAACAGAAATGGAGTTACGCGTTGCGCATCTGGTAAGCCCCCCATTGCCGTAATCTCAGTTTTAGTAGGTAATCCCATTGATCCTAAACTCATGAGTACATATCCTAATGCAGCTATCCCCATACCAATAGCAATTTTCTTTGGAGTTGAAGGTTCTTTGCCTCGTGAACGTAATGCTCCAAATACAGCCATGATTACAGGAGTTAAAAATACCACAAAAAATGGATTAATAGATTGAAAGATCTCTGCTCCTTGAAGCGTTGTGAATCCCAAATCTAATTTCAGTCCGCTCAAGTCAGTATAGTCCTTTGCAAAGAAAGTAAGTGTCAATCCATTCTGATGGAAAGAGAACCAGAAGAAAATTACAACAGCAAACACAGCAAATAATGCATATAATCGCTGTTTAATTTCTGCGGCGTCCATCTCAATAGTTGTCGAAGCTGCTCTATCTGAAGCTGACTTTGGATCAGGAAAATTCTTTTTGTTTACGATATATACTACTAACGAAATAAGCATAGCTATAATTGCCACAGCAAATGCATAATGAAATCCTGTTGCAAATAAATTCAAATATTCTTTTGCAAAAGTAGTCATATCAGTACCAGTGTATCCCACTTTTGAAGCTAAATCACTCATCCGAGTGGCAGCTTCAGCGGAAATATTTCCTCCAATTTGTTCGTGACAAAGTGCAGGTAAATCAGAATTATATGCAAAGCCGTGAGAACTCACCCACCAGTTACGTACTCCTACAGCAGCAAATGGAGCAAAAATAGCACCTACATTAATAAACATGTAAAACAGTGAGAAACCAGAGTCACGTTGACTAGAATACTCAGGGGTGTCATACATTTGACCAACCAAAGCTTGTAAGTTTCCTTTAAATAGTCCGTTACCAAATGCAATGACGAATAATCCAAAACAAGTCATTCCAAGCGTAAGTGCAAATGAATTTACAGGAACTGGTGTCGGCGTTGGAATAGCAATTAGAAAATATCCAATGGTCATTAAAATTAGACCCACAAGGATAGTTCCTTTGTAATTACGTTTTTTATCGGCAATAATTCCGCCAACAAATGCCAAAATGTAAATAGAGAAATAGAAAACTGAATAAATTATTCCTGCTTTTGTTTCATCGAGTCCAAACTTCGACATAAGAAATAGCGATAAAATTGCCATCATGGTATAAAACCCGAAACGCTCGCCCATATTGGCTAATGAGGCAGCTACTAGACCTTTAGGATGTTTTTTAAACATAGATTCATTGAATTAGTTGTTGATTTTATTGTTTACTTTATTTTGAGCCATCATGGTTTCATGACCACTCCTTTATTTTTTCGTCCATCTACTTTCATTATCATTGGTTTCTCGAAACGTATATGGCGCACGTATTCCGATTCATACTGAGCAGTTTGTGCATTCAAAAACTCGGTATCAAAACTACCATCCTGTTGAAAAGGATTAATGGTAAAATACGCTACACCAAACGAAGTCAGGTTTTGAAAAAAGTGCGTTCCCTGACTTGGGTCAACTCTGTAATTGGATAAGCCGCACTCAACAATAAGTCGGGCATTGCTGATGTTCGACCATTTAACGGGTATGCCTAACCACGAATCGGCAGAGCCCCAGCGTCCAGGACCAACTAACACATAATGGCGGTTCTCACTGATAAGTTCGCGGTTTATACGCTCAAGTTCAGTTACAATCAGCTGATTTTTAGCCGCATTAAATGCCTCCGGCTTTACATATATAATGTCGTATATGTCGGTTGAAATTCCATGACCTAAAGCACTTTTACAGGTAATAATGGCGTTCTCTTCGGGTATTGCCCCGATATTTTCATTTACCATCTCTTTGCTGTCAACTATGGGGCGAATCTGCAATAAATAGAAAACATGTTGTTTTAAAGGTGAATAATCGAGATTCACTGCAAACTCAATTTCAATGGGGCGACCCATTTCAACCTGAGCAATTCGCAACACTTCCTTCAAGGTTTCGGATAATGGAAATACATTGTGTTTTAATATATTAGCAAATGTGATTATTTTCCGTCCTCCTTCGTACAGACTATCATTTATCACTTGGTCCTGAGGATTAAAAGTGGATGCAATGTAACGCAATGTGCCATCTTTTTCAGCATCCGAAACTCTTAGTTTGAGCAAATTAAATCCATCGTCAACTTGCGGCACGAAATGCATTTGGCCTAAATCCAGTGCGTTGAAATAGGTCTGTGTTTCGCGCAGAGCAAATTCTAATGTACTCGTTTGCAATATGTTGTTGGGGTAGGCGGGGGAGAAGCGCAAACTCGTGCCACCATCCATTATGTATTTGCCCAAACCTAAAGCAATATTGGCAATACCATCTTCAGGTTTCTCAGCTCCGATGGGGTAATAATTGAGCGAGCGCGCCACTCCTGAAAACGAAGGATAAAACCGGTTTTCATAGGCATTTCCACAAATTTCCTGTAGCACAATAGCCATTTTTTCCTCATCGATCACGTTTTTTGTGGCAGTCATATATGCTTTACTATCGTGATAAAAAACGGATGCGTAAACGGCTTTGATAGCTTCAGTAACCATTTCAAGCATTTGCGTTTTGCTTTCGGCATTATAAGGCACCATGTAGGTAGAGTAAATTCCCGCAAATGGCTGATAATGCGAATCTTCAAGCAAGCTGGATGAGCGAACTGCAATAGGTGAGTCGATAGCCCTCAAAAATGCATGTAAATCGGCTATTAAGCGTTTGGGTATCCGCGCTTTAAGAAAGTGTTTTAGAATTTCATCGTCTGATAACTCCGATAATGCTATGGGATATAGTTGATTAAGCTCCATAAATTCCGAAAAATTATCGGCACACAATACCACCGTTTTAGGAATGGTGATTTGCGTATTTTCGAAATTTTCAAAACTCACATTTCGTTTAATCATGGCATCGATAAAGGCCAGTCCACGGCCTTTTCCACCAAGTGATCCTTCGCCAATACGGGCAAAGTTAGAGTATTGATCAAATCGATCACGTTGGAAAACAGCCACCACACCTCGATTTTTTACCTTTCGGTAATGAACTATCGCATCGAAAATGATTTGCCGCACTTTTGCTAAATCGCTGGCAGCAAAATTATCAACATTGATGTTTTTCAAAAATTCGGCCAACGGAAACATGGCGCGCGAATAGAGCCAGCGAGAAATATTATTTCTCGAAACATGAAAATACAGGGATTCATCGCTGATTTTGAAAATGATCTCCTGCAATCCTTTCAGGTTTTCAACGCGGGCTTCTTCTTCGTAGGTGAGCGGATTGATAAATAGAAAATCGCCAAAACCAAAGTTGTCGGTAATCTTTTCGCGTAAATCTATCAATAATGTTTTGGAATTTTTATTTAAAAACGCCGCTGATAAGCTGTCGGCATGAGCGTGATTTTCTTCCTCGGCCGATTCAATGATAAGTGGAATATGTTTGTCCTGTTTTCGAATTTCATTGCATAAATTGACTCCTGCCAATTTATTTTTTATGCCGTTTTGGGGGTAACTCACATCAGTAATCACGCCAAGCATATTGTTTTTGAATTTTTCGTAAATTGCCAGGCCTTCCTCATAAGTTCGCGCCAACAGAATTTTAGGACGCCCCCGCATTCGCAGCATTTGCTCGTGTTCGTTCAGTGCTTCGGTCATAAACGAGCGACTTTGTTTAAACACAAACTTATATAAATGTGGAACTATGGACGAATAGAAATGAATAGCATCTTCTACAAAAAGAATTACCTGAACACCAACCGAATCCACATCTTCTTCAACATTCATTTTATCTTCTATCAGCTTTATAATTGCTAATAGTAAATCTGAGTTTCCTAACCAGCTGAAAACGTAATCGATAGCACTTAAATCCTCATTGGCAATACGCTTCGATACCGATTTTGAAAATGGCGTCAGTACCACGATGGGAATTTCGGGGAAACGCTGTTTGACACTTTTTGCCCACTGAAATGGATTGATGCTATCTCCACTAGGCATCGAAATAATCAATTCAAAGGTTCTTTCTTTGAGCAAAGCATTGGCTTGTTCTTCGCTGGAAACCAGTGTGAAGCGTGGTGGGTAGCGTAGATTGAGCGATGTGTATTCGTTGAAAATAAGCTCGTCAATACGACCATCTTCTTCCAATACAAAAGCATCGTACTTGCTGGCGTATAGCAATACATTGTATATGCGATGCGTCATCAGGTTTGCAAACGATGTATCCTTGAAATATAGTTTTTTTATGCTTGGAGAATTCATTTCAATTGAATATTGACATTGTTGGGAAGTGATTGAACAAAAGTAATAAAATGATTGAATTTATGAATGAATAATGTATAATTATTTTGAGAGTTATGATTGTATTCAAAATTTAGGATTTGTAATATTTTGTTTTAATTGTAGAATAATTTGGCAATTCAAAAAATAGAGTTACTTTTGCTGACTGATTAGTCAATTTAAAAAATGGAGAAAACAAAGAAAATATTAGATGTAGCCTTAAAGCTTTTTGTTGAGTATGGATTTCATGGTACGCCCACGAGTAAAATAGCTCAAGAGGCTGGTGTTGCAAATGGAACGTTGTTTAATAAATTCAAAACGAAAGATGATTTGATTGTGGCGTTATTTGTCGACATAGAATTGCGTATGTCCAAATTTGTTGAAGAAAATTCGAAAGAGGCTAGCTCACTTAAAGATACTTTTAAAGAACTCTATTTTGCGTCACTTTATTGGATTATCGATAATAAAATAGAATTTCGGTTTATACAGCAGTTTAAGACATCTCCGTTTCTTTCACTTATCGCTCCGGAGGAAATTGAAAAAGCTCATAAGCCCATTTGCGAACTTCTGCAAAAAGGTATCGAAGCTGGAGTCATTAAGCCCTTGCCAGTCGATTATTTGGTAATGCTCATCAGTAGTCTTACCTATGGTCTTAATGATTATCTGATTAAAAATGAATTTTCAAAACCAAAGCAACATGCTGTTATCAGCGATACTTTCGATTTGCTTTGGGATATGATAACCTGATTTTTATTTGGCTTAGAATTGGAGTGATTAGTCAATCTAAATAGATTGTGAATATTTAAAATTAGAAAATAATGAAAAAAGTAGCATTAGTAACCGGAGCTTCCTCCGGCATAGGAAAAGAAACCGCAAAACTATTGGTTCAAAATGGATACACGGTTTATGGTGCAGCCCGCAGAGTAGAAAAAATGGCTGATCTGGTAAAAGAGGGAGTCAAACTTATTGCCATGGATGTAACTGACGAAACGTCGCTGGTAAATGGAGTAAATGAGATTCTCCAAAACGAAAATCGCATTGATTTGTTAGTAAACAATGCAGGCTATGGTTCGTTTGGCGCATTGGAAGATGTGCCTCTTTCTGAAGCAAAATATCAGTTTGAAGTAAATATCTTTGGCTTAGCCCGACTGACACAGTTGGTTTTGCCAACCATGCGCGTTCAACATTCGGGTAGAATTATTAATATTTCATCCATTGGCGGAAGTTTAGGAGAACCTCATGGGGCATGGTATCATGCCACTAAATATGCTGTTGAGGGCTTGAGCGATAGTTTACGGATGGAGTTGAAACAATTCGGAATAGATGTCGTTATTATAAAACCAGGGGCAATAATTACCGAGTGGGGCTCAATTGCCAGCGATAATCTGTTGAAAACATCCGGAAACACCGCCTACAAAACATTGGCACACAAACATGTGAAAATGTTTGAGAGGACATATAAAATGGGTTCTCAGCCAATAGTCGTGGCCAAAACAATAGTGAAAGCAGCTATGGCCACGAGACCAAAAACTCGGTATGCTACGGGAGGTGGAGCGAAAATAATATTGTTTATGCGTAAAATTCTTTCTGATAGAATGTTTGATAAGATGTTTCTAAGCATGATGAAGTAATTTTCTTAAAAATGCATCCAATGAATAAACTAAGAGTCATTATTACAGGAGCAACCGGGATGGTTGGCGAAGGTGTTCTTTATGAATGTCTGCATCACCCCGAAGTGGAAAAGGTATTGGTAATAACGCGTACTTCGTGCGGTTATTCACATCCAAAACTTACTGAAATAATTCATAAAGATTTTTTTGATCTATCATCTTTGAGTGACAAACTTACAGGTTACAATGCGTGTTATTTCTGCCTCGGGGTTACTTCATTGGGCAAGAAAGAAGCTGAATATAGCAAGCTCACTTATACATTGACACTAAACATTGCTACAACGCTTGTCTCACTAAACCCCGATATGACGTTTTGCTATATTTCGGGTGTCGGTACCGATAGTACTGAGAAAGGACGAACCATGTGGGCACGCGTGAAAGGACGAACTGAAAACGATTTAATGAAATTGCCATTCAAGCAGGTGTATAATTTTCGTCCGGGCGGCATAGAACCGTTTTTGCCATTGAAACCCACGCATACCTATTACAAAACATACAAATACATGAAAGGGCTGATTTCAATAATGAAAGTGATTACTCCAAATTATGTGATAACATTGAAAGACCTGGCTGCAGCCATGATAAATGCGTCTTTAATAGGATATTCCAAAAATACGCTGGAAATGAAAGACATGAAAATATTGGCGAAAGTATCCGAAAAGGTTGATTAAAAGGCATATTCGTAGCATATTAAGCAACAAGGGCAGTATTCCTTATTAAAGAATACTGCCCTTATTAATTTGTTATCAGTCGAAATTAGCTTTGTCGGGCTACTTCGCCATGATGAATTAAATCCAGTCCTACGGTTTGTTCAACATCAGTTACACGCACCGGAATAAATTTGTTGATGGTTCTGAATAACAATACGGTGAAAATAAAGGCGTAACTTATTGCAAATAAAATGGCTACACATTCTTTTAGCAATAACATTCCATCACCGCCAAAAAATAATCCGTTGGGAATGGCTGCATTGATTGAACTGTTGGCAAAGAACCCTAAACAAATTGTGCCAATCACACCACCCATTCCGTGAACGCCCCATACGTCAAGCGCATCGTCCCAACCTTTGTGCTCTTTGAATTTTACAGCTAAGAAACATCCAATTGCCGCAATTACTCCGATGATGGCAGATGAATAGATGTCTACATATCCGGCTGCAGGAGTGATGGTGGCCAATCCGGCAACTGCACCTGTCATCAATCCGATAAAAGTAGGTTTCTTTTTGCCGGTGTTCCATTCAATCAACAACCAGGTTACAGCTGCAAACGAAGCCGCAGTATCAGTATTAAGAAAAGCCGAAACGGTAACTGAATTAACCGCCAATTCGCTTCCGGCATTAAATCCATACCATCCAAACCACAATAAAGCAGTTCCGATAGCTACCAACGGAATGTTGTTCGGATCCGTCTTTTCCTGACGACGACCAACGAAGTAGACCGAAGCTAAGGCAGCAAATCCGGCTGTTGCATGAACGGTAATACCACCGGCAAAGTCAAATACACCCCACTCAGCAAGCAATCCACCGCCCCAAACCATGTGAACGAAAGGATAATACACAAAAATTTGCCACAATACAAGGAAAACAATGTACGATTTAAACGATACCCGATTGATAAATGCTCCTGTGATAAGCGCTGGTGTGATAATGGCAAACATCATTTGGTAAGCAATAAAAATGTATTCAGGGAATCGTTTGTCGGGCGAGTAAAGCGTTGATGGTGTTATACCATGATAAAACGCTTTGTCGAAATTTCCGATAATACCAAAAAAATCGGTTCCGGAGTGCAGGTTACCGCTAAAGCAAACAGAATAACCGAATGCAAACCAGAGTACAGTGCCTATTCCCATAGAAACAAAGCTCTGCATCATAATACTTAAAATATTCTTTTTACAGCCTAATCCTCCGTAAAAGAAGGCTAATCCGGGCGTCATAAGCATGACAAGACTGGTGGCCAGGATCATAAACGTGGTCAATCCTACATCTAACATAATGGTGTTTTTTAGTTTGATGCAAAAGTATATAAATATGTCCATATTTCCTACCAAAATGTAGGAAAATTTAATTTTGCCATTCAAATTGTCATAAACTGATGATATTAATTGTCAAAATGATATGATTTTAGATATATATGCATTTTGCTTTTGCATAATAAAGTGCTAAAGTTGAATACAAATTGCTTTATTTTAAACGAAAACGGCTTTGAATTCAATAATTCAAAGCCGTTTTCGTTTAAAATCTTATAACTTTATATAGTCACTTCATTTATCAATATTTTACCATCAACAAAGTCCTGAATATTCATCAAGGTGGTTTGAGCAATGTTTTCAAGCGCCTCTTTTGTGAAAAAAGCTTGATGTGAAGTAACAATCACATTGTTGAATGAAAGCAAGCGAGCCAGAATATCATCATCCATTACATTATTCGATCTGTCTTCAAAGAAATAATCACTTTCTTCCTCGTACACATCCAATCCAGCCGCACCAATTTTCTTGCTTTTAAGTCCTTTTATAATCGCATGCGTGTGAATCAATTTTCCACGTCCTGTATTTATTATCATTACACCATCTTTCATTTTGGCAATTGATTCAGTATTAATAATATATTCCGTATCTTTATTTAATGGGCAATGAAGCGAAATAATATCAGATCGACCGTACAGTTCATCGAGCGAAACGTATTCAACATTATATTGCTTTGCAAATTCATAGTCGGGATATAAATCATATGCCACTATTTTCATCCCTATCCCACAAAGAGCCTGAATAAGAATTTTGGCAATTTTACCGGTTCCAATCATTCCGGCCGTTTTTCCATGCATGTCAAACCCCAAAAGTCCATTGAGCGAAAAATTACCCTCGCGGGTTCTGGAATAGGCTTTATGCGTTTTTCGGTTTAAAGTCAGCATCAACGCAAGCGTGTGCTCTGCTACTGCGTAGGGCGAATAAGCCGGAACACGTACAACTTTTATTCTGTTGTGAGCAGCTTTTATATCCACATTATTGTATCCGGCGCAGCGTAGTGCTATGAGTTTTACGCCATTTTCAATTAAACTATCGATTACATCGGCATCGACTACTGCATTTACAAATATGCAAACCACGTCTGCACCTTTGGATAATACTACATTGTCTTTGTTTAAATGTCCTTTATAAAAACGAATATCGAAGCCGTACTTTTCGTTGGCTTTCTTGAATGATGCTTCGTCATACGGTTTAGAATCGAAAAATGCGACTTTAATTGCCATAAATTCTGTTTTTTGGTTTTTGTTTAACACAGAAACATATTTTTATAAGGCATTGTTCAATATACAGACTGTATTTATGACTAAAAAATTGCTAAAACAGGCATGTTTGACCATTGATTAATTAATTTTTCAGACAAATAGTATTGTCAATCAAAGAATTATTCGTATCTTTGCCCCGCTTTAAGAAAAACTAAGTATTAATTACTAATAAGCTAACAAACAGTATGTTAAATCATTATGAAACCGTTTTCATTCTAACTCCCGTTTTGTCTGATGTACAGGCAAAGGAAGCGGTAGAAAAATTTAAGACCATTTTGACAGAAAATGGCGCGACAATCACGAACGAAGAAAACTGGGGATTGAAGAAATTGCAATACCCAATTCAAAAGAAATCGTCAGGTTTTTATTCATTGCTTCAATTTGATGCAGATCCTACAATCATCGCTACGTTGGAAACTCAATTCCGTCGTGACGAGCGTGTACTCCGTTTCTTATCGTTCCGTTTGGACAAATATGCGTTCGAGTACGCTGAAAAAAGAAAAAGTATTAAATCTAAAGAAGTAAAGGAGAACTAAACCATGGCAGCAAACAACGGAGATATCAGATACTTAACTCCACCTTCAGTTGATGTAAAAAAGAAAAAATACTGTCGCTTCAAAAAAAGCGGTATTCGTTACATCGATTACAAAGATGCAGAATTTTTGAAAAAATTCTTGAACGAACAAGGGAAAATCCTTCCACGTCGCCTTACAGGTACTTCGTTGAAATTTCAACGTAAAGTAGCTCAAGCAGTGAAAAGAGCACGTCATATTGCGTTGCTTCCTTATGTAACCGACATGATGAAATAATAAACAAGGAGGAAAAAGTATGGAAATTATATTAAAAGAAGATGTAATCAACTTAGGTTACAAAGGCGATATCTTGAAAGTTAAGGACGGTTACGGTCGTAACTTCCTTATCCCAACAAAAAAAGCGATTTTGGCAACAACTTCAGCTAAAAAAATGTTGGCAGAAGACTTGAAACAACGTGCTCACAAAATTGAACGTATCAAAAACGAAAGCTTAGAATTGGCTGAAAAATTGAAAGACGTTACATTGACTGTAGGTGCAAAAACCAGTACTACCGGTAAAATCTTTGGAGCTGTTGGTCCTATCCAATTGGCTGAAGCTTTCGAAAAAGCAGGTTATGCTGTTGATCGTAAAGTAATCGTACTTAAAGATGCCGTTAAAGAAATCGGAACTTACACTGCTACATTAAAATTACACAAAGAAGTAACTATCGACGTTGCTTTCGAAGTAGTAGCTGAATAATATTTCAATTCAAAATCTCAGGAAAGAGCCGATGCACATTTTGTGTATCGGCTCTTTTGTTCGTGGTTGAACTTAAGCAATGATATTCTTAGCTTAACATGCATTCGCTTCTATCGAACTCACTTTAGTTTAGCATTTAAAATACAGGGAGATTTGAATAGAATCTGCGGATAAACCCAGTCTATTTTTTCAAGATTAGATTACGGTGCACTATACCCTCCATATTTATCCATAAAATCAAATTCCGACAAAGATTTGGCTACGCCGATTTTCAATTCGCCAATCTGTGGCTTTGCATCAAGTGAAGCGCACCGTTATATTTGTAGCTATTTACGACAAGAACAACCAAAGGTGCAGCGCACCGTAATATCACATGCAAAGAAATTGAGAGAATAATCGCTTAAACCTTGCACCTTAAATGCAAAGTTTGATTGTATTGCATTTAAATATAATATGCTAAATGTTTTTCAGCAAACCCTAAATAACAGAAAAGAGATAAAAACAAAAGGCTAAGAACTGAAAAAATTCAAATCTTAGCCTTTTGCTGTAAATCAGATCGGCAATTACTTAGGTTGCCAAAACTGGATCTATGATTTGTTTTTCTAAATATAACGTTTGCGTAGGGAAGGCGAATGATAATCCGGCTTCATTGAAAGCGCGTAGAATCTCAGTATTCACTTGCGATGGTGTTTCCATTACATCCGCATTTTTCCGAATGAAATAGATGTAGGTAATAATCAGTGCAAAATCGGTAAAGTCGGTAAAAGCAACGGTCATCTCTTTGCCGTCGACATTACGAACTTTATCGGGCATATTTTTGAGTATTTCCATGGCCTCGTTCATTTTCTCGGGTGTGGTACTGTAGGTGAGTCCAAGTTTCATCAGTACTCTACGTTGTGGTTCTTCAGATACGTTTTCAATCGGCGCATCTACCATTTTGTAATTAGGGATGGTTACCAGTCTTTTATCTAACGTTCTGAGACGCGTACTTCTTATGCCGATGTCTTCCACAAATCCATCATATTTATCTACTTTTACACGATCGCCAATACGAAAAGGACGGTCGGTAAAAATAGTAATACCTCCAAAAATATTTTTAATCGTATCCTGAGCTGCCAACGCAAATGCCAAACCTCCAATCCCCAAAGTTCCTAATAATGCTCTTACATCTACGCCTATGTTGTTCAACGCCATTACTCCACCTATGGACCAGATAATGGATAAAAAAGTTTTTCTGATAATGGAAATCAGGTGCGAATCGAGCCTTTTGTTTGCGGCATCTCCTGTTTTGGGAATCCAATACTCTTCAATTAAAGCATTTATTAACCGGGCAACAAACCATGTTATGTTAATTACGATAAGTATCTGGTAGGAAAGGAAAATAAAATGCTCGAACTTGGCATTCAAATCGAGCCTCTTTGCGGCTATCCAAATAGCAAAAAGCATAATCCCGAATAAAACCGGAGCTTCCAGCATTTTAAACAGAATATCATCGAGCCTGTTATTGGTTTTGGATATGAGTTTTTGTATTACATGCTTATTGAGCAATACGATGGCCTTGTTGAGAACAAGTGCACCTACAATAATAAAGAACGAAATTAACCAGTTCTGAAAGCTGTTTCCGTAAAAAAGTTGTTCAGTCATGAATAATAAATTGAAAATTTAATAGTTTGTAAATTTAAATTTCTTTCGGGAGCGTAAAAGCCACCGCATCACTTGGCATGCGCCAGTCGCCTCTTGGCGATAGATTGATGGAACCCACCTTTGGTCCGTCAGGCATACAGGAACGCTTAAATTGTTGCGCAAAAAAGCGACGAAGAAACGTTTTCAGCCATTTTTCTATCACTTCATCTGAATACGTGTCAGCAAATGCATTTTTTGCTAAAAATAGAATTTTAGCAGGCGTAAAGCCGAAACGAACAAAGTAGTACAGAAAAAAATCGTGCAATTCGTACGGTCCGACAATATCTTCGGTTTTTTGTGCGATATCACCATTCTCATCAGCCGGAAGCAATTCGGGACTAACCGGTGTGTTGAGCACATCTTGTAAAATGTCCTTTGATATAGTATCGAGCTGATTTGAAGCCCAATCAACGAGGTAACGAACCAAGGTCTTAGGAATGCCATTATTTACAGCGTACATCGACATATGATCGCCATTGTAGGTAGCCCAACCAAGCGCTAATTCCGATAAATCTCCGGTACCTATCACCAATCCGTTGTGTTTATTGGCAATATCCATCAATATTTGAGTTCGCTCACGAGCCTGCGTGTTTTCGTAAGTTACATCATGCTGATTCGGATTATGATTAATATCCGCAAAATGTTGAATACAAGCATCTTTTATTGAAATTTCTAGCATAGTTATGCCGAGTGATTTCATTAGGTTGATGGCATTCTTATAGGTTCGGTCGGTAGTCCCAAACCCGGGCATGGTAATACCAATAATACGCTTGCGGTCAAAACCTAGTTTATCTGCCGTTTTTACGCAGACCAATAAAGCCAGTGTTGAATCCAAACCACCTGAAATGCCAACCACTACGTTCTCCGATTGAGTATGTTGCCAGCGCTTTGCCAATCCTCCAACCTGAATGGAGAAAATTTCTTCGCAACTCTCGTCACGGTTACTCAATGGTGGTACAAACGGATGCTTATCGTATGTTCGTTTTAATGGTAGATCATTCGACGAAACCGCTTTAAATTCTATCGTTCGGTACGACTTATCAGACCTGCCATTACCAAAGTTCGAATTTCTAATTCTGTCGGCTTGTAATCTTTCTATATCCAGATCGCTCACAATAAGTTGCGACTCAAATGAAAAACGCTCAGATGTCGCAATAAACTTACCATTTTCAGCAATCAATCCATTTCCGGCAAAAACCACATCAGTGGTCGATTCGCCGGCACCGGCCGAAGCATACACATAACCCGAAATACACCGCGCAGATTGTTGTTCAATCAGTTGACGGAGGTATTGATGTTTTCCAATCAGTTCGTTACTAGCTGATAGGTTGAAGATAACTTCCGCACCATGAAGTGCCAGTTGCGAACTTGGAGGAATGGGCACCCACAGGTCTTCGCATAATTCAATGCCAAAAGAGAATTCGCCGTTTGAAAAAAGTAAATCTGTTCCAAATGGAATATTCTCACCTGATAAAGTTACGGTTTGTGTTTGCACATTGGCACCTGAAGTAAACCAGCGTTTTTCGTAAAACTCGTTATTGTTGGGCAAATTTACTTTGGGAACCATTCCCAAAATACGACCACTCTGCAGTACTACTGCAACGTTGAATAGTTGATGCTGAACGCGCAGAGGCATGCCAACTATTATAACTGCCGAAATAGAATATGTAAGTTTTTGTAAATCGCGCAGCGCATTTTCGGCATCCGAAAGTAGCTGATGCTGATAGAAAAGATCGGCACAAGTGTAGCCTGTAATCGACAGTTCGGGAAAACAGACAACTTGCACTTTTTCAGCTTCAGCGCTAAGAATCAACTCGACCGTTCGGGCAATGTTGAAAGCACAATCGGCAACTCTGAGTTCGGGTATAGCTGCTGCTAAACGTACAAAACCATTATTCATAATTAGTTACGTGATATTGGTTACAAGAAAAATAACATCAATGAAACAACACAAATAAAAATATTGGAGTAATAAGCGTTATTTCGGCTACAACTTCAGTTACTTCATTGATACTCGATGTGTTTGTTATACACAATGTTGTGGTATATCAATTGGAATTTTTACCAATTCGGCCACTTGTCTACCCAGTTCTAAGCAAGCTTTATAATTATCTTCCTTTAAACCTTGTTTTTCGTCAACGGATATTTCGGCTTTTGTCCATTTCATGGCTTCCACAAAGCTGTTCAAACGTTTTACAGCTGCACTAGCCCATGTAAATGATCCAAAGCAACCAAAGATACGATGTTTCACACCACGAATTTCAATTTTGCGAAGCAATGATTCAACTTCGGGATATAGTTCGTTGCTATAAGTAGGACTTCCAACAATTAAACCTCTGTATTTGAATATGTCCTGCAAAATAACGGATGGGTCGCTTTTCGATACATTGTGAATGATGATGGTTTTGATACCATTTTGTGCTAATCCCTGAGCTACGGTCTCTGCCATCAATTCAGTGAAGCCGTACATCGAACCGTACACAATTACAACACCTTCTTCGCTATCGTAACGGCTATATTGATCATATTTATCCACTACCTCACTCACATATTCTTTCCATATAGGACCGTGTGTACTGCAAATCATTTCTATGTCCAGTGGTGTGAGCTTTCTCAATGCTTTTTGTACTGCTGCACCATATTTACCTACAATATTGGCATAATAACGTGTCATTTCATCCCAATATCGATCGATATTCATGTCGGTATCTACTACTGCGCCATCTAAGGTTCCAAAACACCCAAATGCATCGCCCGAGAAAAGAACTTTTTCACCTTGGTCAAAAGTCATCATTGTTTCCGGCCAGTGAACCATCGGGGTAAGATGAAATTGTAATTTATGTTTGCCTAATGACAATACTTCTTCATCTTTTATTTCCAACATGTTGTTATCCACGCCGTAAAAACCTTCCACCATCGACAATGTTTTACTATTGCCAACGATTATCATTTCGGGATAATATTTTCTGATTAGTTTTATAGACCCGGAATGATCGGGCTCCATGTGGTTGATAATAAGGTAGTCTAGTTTTCTTCCTTTAAGCTGTGATTGAATTTTATCTATAAAAAGATCTCCCATCGCAATATCAACGGTGTCGATAAGTGCAGTTTTTTCATCAATTATCATGTACGCATTGTACGAAACCCCGAGTGGGAGAGGAAGCATATTCTCAAATTTGTGTTTTTGACGATCGTTAACGCCAACATAAAAAATGTCTTTTGCAATTTCTTGATTTTGAAACATGAAGCTATTTATTTGTAAAGATTATACCATAAAAACACCTATACCAATGTGTTTGTTTTTTCTAACTGCAAAGATAAACAATTCTATCTATTCATAAAGCATAAATTACAATTCATAATTAGCATAATACTGAACTTTTTAGGGATTAAAAGGCACTTCTAATGAATAATTGACATTGAACTTCCGTTTCGATAGATTTATTTCTTTTGAAAGTTTTTCTGTACTTTTGCATGAAGATAGATAAATTGAAGTGAAAAAAGTAAGTTCAACTGTTCACACATAACCGTTCACTGATAACTGAAAAAGATGATTGTTTGCATTGCCGAAAAGCCCAGTGTGGCACGTGATATTGCTGAAGTACTAGGTGCTAAGATTCGAAAAGAAGGATATATTGAAGGAAACGGTTACCAGGTAACGTGGACCTTTGGGCATTTGTGCGGTTTGCTCGAACCGCACGAATATGCTCCCGAATGGAAAGCATGGGCGCTGAGTCATTTACCTATGATTCCACAACGATTTGGCATAAAGGTAATGAATGATAGTGGTATTCAAAAGCAATTCAAAGTGATTGAAACGCTGATGACTAATGCTGATGAAGTGGTGAACTGTGGTGATGCCGGGCAAGAAGGGGAGCTTATTCAACGGTGGGTAATGCAAAAAGCTATGTGCAAATGCCCAGTGAAACGGTTGTGGATTTCGTCACTAACCGAAGAAGCTATCCGAGAAGGATTTGCGAAACTCAAAGATCAAAGCGCTTTCCAGACGCTTTACGAAGCCGGACTTTCGCGCGCAATTGGCGACTGGCTGTTAGGAATGAACGCAACTCGACTTTATACCCTTAAATACGGAAAGAACCGTCAAGTACTTTCCATAGGTCGCGTGCAGACGCCTACGCTGGCATTGATTGTTAATAGACAACTGGAAATTGAAAATTTCAAGCCCGAAGCCTATTGGGAGCTGAAGACAGTGTATCGTGATACCATTTTTTCTGCGTCGAGTGGGCGTTTTTCGAGCGTTGAAGAGGGCACTAACTTCCTTGATACTGTTCGTACTGCAGATTTCTTTGTGACTGATATTATTCTTAAAAAAGGAACTGAATCTGCTCCACGCTTGTTCGATTTGACCTCACTGCAGGTTGAATGCAACAAGAAATTCGGTTACTCGGCCGACGAAACCCTGAAGATTATTCAAAACCTTTACGAAAAGAAAGTGACTACTTATCCACGCGTGGATACCACTTATTTGACAGATGATATTTACCCCAAAGTGCCCGAAATCCTGAAAGGAATTAAAGACTACGAATTGCTTACAAAACCTCTATTGGCAGGAAAATTACCTAAATCGAAAAAGGTTTTTGATAATAAAAAAGTAACCGATCACCATGCCATTATTCCTACCGGTGTACATCCCACAGCGCTTACCGATACCGAACGGGCTGTTTTTGATTTAGTTGCGCGACGCTTTATTGCCAATTTTTATCCTGAATGTAAAATAGCCACTACCACTGTTTTGGGTGAAGTGGAAAAGGTTGAGTTTAAAGTAAACGGAAAGCAAATTCTGGATATGGGATGGCGGGTAGTTTTTGCAAAAGCAACCGCTGATGATAAAGAAGGAGAAGAGGACGATGAACGTACGTTACCACTTTTCGAAAAGGGCGAAAGCGGTTCGCATGAGCCTACATTAGCCGAAAAATGGACCTCGCCACCAAAACCTCATACAGAAGCTACTTTGCTGCGAGCTATGGAAACGGCCGGAAAATTAGTTGATAATGACGAATTGCGTGATGCATTGAAAGAAAATGGTATTGGTCGGCCGTCAACTCGTGCTGCCATTATCGAGACCTTGTTTAAACGGGAATACATCCGCAAAGAGCGGAAAAATCTTATAGCTACCAACACAGGCGTTGAACTGATTCAAATTATCCAGGAGGATTTACTTAAATCGGCAGAGCTAACAGGACTTTGGGAAAAAAAGCTTCGTCAGGTGGAACGTGGAGAGTATGCTGCAAAGGACTTTTTGGACGAATTGAAAGCAATGGTTACGCAAATAGTATTCAATGTAAAAAGCGACAACCGAAGGGTGGGAGAGAAGCCTGTAGTTATCAACAATACCGATCCACTTGTGGGTAGCGTTTGCCCGCTTTGTGGCAAAGGAACGCTTCTAAAAGGTAAAACAGCCTATGGTTGCAGCGAATGGAAAAGTGGTTGTGCGTATAGATTGAATTTTTGAATTTTACCGATATAAAAAATCCCGCATTAAAGTTTTGGCTTTTAATTCGGGATTTTTAATTTTACAAATTTTATCAATAAAGTGTCACCTTGATAGCTCTATTGGCTGCCTTAAGAATATAGGTTTGACCTCGGGGTAAATCCGATATTTCAATAATGTTTGAGCTTGGAACAATAACACGCATGCATTTGCCGCTTAAAGTGTAAACATATAAAGTGTTATCTAAATCAGGAAAATATACTTTTATATTCCCAACCACATCTACAAGTGCTAAAAGTTTCTTTTCCAACGGATATTTTAGCGTGTAGGTGGAAATAGCATTCGAAAAATCAGTAATGTTTTCGTAGTTCAATGCTGTATTTTTATCGCTGGCTCTCACTTTTACAATGTATTCAGATAATGGTGCCAAATTCAAGATAGAATCTGAAGTTGTGGTTAGCCACTTATCGCGTTCAATATACGATATCTTTTTTGCAAAATTAACTATCACGTCATCGAAAGTCACAGAGCCCGATCCTTTGATGTAGGTAAATCTAAACTGTGTGTAATTATCTGTTTCCAGAAAAGAATAGGTTTTGCTTTTTTCGGACAATGCAGTGGTTACAGGAATACTATCAATTTTGTACCAACCACCTTGCTCTTTTTGTGCTTCAACTTTGAAGCCTCCACTTGTACCTCCCATCGAACGGAGATAAAAACTAAGCTTAACCACAGGTGTCATGTATTTTTCTGTAACAACCTTCTCTCCATTATTTGCAAACTGTAATGACGGAACAGCCAAACCACTATAGATAGTTGAATTTGAAATATTTACAGGAGTAATAGTCCAGTTTGTAGGAGCTGTTATCCCTTTGTCAAACTCTTCTGTCAAAGAAGACTCCCCGGTAGTAACGTTATATACGGTTAGATAATAACCTGCTGCAGGTTTATTTGTAGAATCCGATACTGCTTCCCAGTTAGCCACAAAGCTTGAAAACGTGACAGAAGAGGATGCTATTGCCACTGGGGGTACAATGTATATTTTTCTGGTCGATTGACCCGAAAGAAGTGCGTCTGCATAGTCGCTAGTGCCAGATTTTAATACAATTTTATCTTCGTGCGTTGAAGTGTATGAGGGAATCGTAGGATTATACCTGATTTGAATATTGGTATTGTTGACAATCGAATCTGCACCTGGAACTAATATGATTTTTTTTCCCCAGGCTGTCTCAGGATCCGTTTCTTTTTTCATTTCAAAGTGAGTTCCAACACTAAATGAAACATCGATATTTCCTTTTAAATTACTGCCATTGGTTGTTACCGGTTGAACCTGTGAAGGCGTACCCTGAACAGTCGTAAAACTGTGCAGACTTTCTTTCAAAACAACATTAGTAGCAAAATGGAATTGAATAATCCCATTCGTTTCGGTAATATTTGTGAGAGGTTTTCGTATATCCGTTTTATCACGTAGCAACGGAGTGTATGACTTGACGTTTTGTGTTCCTGGAAACGGGTCGCCCGAGAGTGTGGCGTCATTAGCAATTCCATCAGCTTCGACAATGTCGTATCCCATTGCTAAAGCATTGTTATTTGGCCCATTATCTGCCCAGTCGGCTGCGTTGTAATAAATGTGTGATAGTAACATACCATGCCCTGGTAAATAACTATCCCAGCCAACTTTCTGTCTGTTTTCGAGGGTGAAAAACTCAACAGGTGATGGATTAGAACCTACTAGATTGTGATTGCCATATTGTGTAAAAATATCAGCTTTGTTTGTTGTATTCAAATTCTCAAGTGTATATTCACCTGAGGCTTTAATTTCTGTTGGAACGAGCCAATTTAGATAAAAACGATCAAATGCTGAGTAAGATGGGGGAGTTCTTCCCAAGTTTAAATATGCTCCATTATCCATAATATTCCAATCCGAAAGAGTCTGATGCTTGGCATCGTTCGTTGCATAATAATCAGGGAGTCCAAGCACATGTCCAAATTCATGGCAAAAAGTCCCTACTCCACACATATTTGACCCTGATTTGCTGCGAAGCTCAGATGTGCACGCGTAATCATAGACAGAAACGCCATTGAACTTTGTGTTATAATTTGCTAATGACCAACGATGTGGCCACATAGTATTTGCAGGAGCACCTTCAGCTTCGTTGTATCCGGCGTAATAGATAAATACATTATCTACAATTCCATCTTTATCAGTATCGTAATCTGAGAAATTCACGCCATTTTCTGACGCTGATTTACAAGCATCAATAACCATTTGTCGAGGATTTTTATCAAGACCCGATGCATCATTTTCACCGTAATAGGCCATCGCTTGTGGTAGTTTGTATGGCCCTACAACATCAAACTGTGGGTCAAATAGACTTATTGAGTTATCACTGAAATAATCACGCGCTGATCCGGTACCTCCATTGGCACTATATCCGGTCTCCGTCAACAAGTTAGAAAAGGCTGTTTTGGTATTGGCAACTACAAAATTATTGTCTGTAAAATATACTAGTATTACCAGAGATTTTGGAGACCCAACTAGAGGGTAACTTTTTTTTGCCACAGTAGTTGAACTGGAACTGGAGTTCGCTAAACGCTTAACTCTACTGGCTATGTTTTGCTTTGTGTAACTAATATTTTTACTCAATCCCTGCACGAAAATTTTTTCGGTAAGATTCCGTTTCTCGACGTTATTGGCTTTAATTTTAGAACTATATAATTTACCTTTCGTATTAGCTTGAGCATAAGTCAAAATCCCCATATCGTCAGGAATCAGGGTATAACCATCCAGGGTTGTTTTGTAGTTGAAGAATTCATCACCTCTTAATCGGATCGTAATTTCAGTTCCATCGGCTTGCTTAACGGTTATCGGATTTGGGGTAGCCGGTACAGCATATAATTTGGATAGGGATAATATAGTGACCGAAATAACAAGTAGCCGGTGTAAAGATTTCTTCATACTTCAAGTGCTTTTGCGAGCAAAGATAATAAAAAAGGGAATGTCAGGACTGTTTAACACTAATTAAGCGGTTAAATTAGGTTTTATTTAGTGAGAAATAAGAATTGCTGATGTTCGGAACATTCAACTTACAGGATAGTTCTAAATGAATGTCAGATTTAGCACTTAATGAATACTGTATTTGGTCAATTGTACTATTTCATAAATACAAAATAAACAGCCAGTACTAAACAGATACAAGCAGCTAAATGATTCCAGTGCAAACCTCCGGTGTTGAATGCCACGGTGGAGAATACAATAAAAACGATCAGCGTAATTACTTCCTGAATAACTTTTAGCTGCATGAGTGTAAACGAACCGCCGTTGCCAATATATCCAATTCTATTGGCTGGAACCTGGAATGAATATTCCATAAGTGCTATTATCCACGAAAAAAGTACAACTCCATACAATGGCCAATTGGTAATTGATCCGGTCTGTTGTAACTTCAGGTGTCCATACCACGCGAAAGTCATAAAAATATTCGAAACTATTAAAAGCAGAATTGTATATAAGGCATTCATAAAATGATATTTTTGAAATAAAATGTTGATGAAAATATTTCACCAGTCGGTATTTGATATGAAGCGTATTTTACTCCTCAACATGTTTCGTAAATCTTCGGTCTACTTTTTTTGGTAGATATTCTTTTTTGATATTTTCCATGGCTCCCCAAATGCTCTGACGAACATCCGGATTCCATTTTTCGAGTTCTGTGAGCAGATTTTTGGCATCACGTCGCGATGAGTCTTTTTCGTGTGGGCAGTTTTTCACTTGTTTGTGGTAAGCTCTGATTTGCTCCATCTCTTTCATCTCCTTTTCAGTAACTAAAGCCAATGGCCGAATGATGGTCATATCAAATTTATCCATTTTCAGTTTTGGAGGCATAGTACCAAAAGACCCCTGATATACTAAGTTTAAAAGTAACGTTTCAGCTATGTCGTCGAGATGATGTCCCAATGCTATTTTATTGCAATTAAGCGTTTTTGCGACTTCGAACAATGCTTTTCGGCGATGCCATGAGCAAAGAAAGCAAGTAGATTTGCGCGTGTCGGTAGTGCCGTCGAATTTGGTGGTGTGGTGTACAAACGGAATTCCAAACTGAGCTGCATGATTTTTTAGATATTCTAAATCCGATTGATACGAAATGTTTTCGACGGAAATATGAACAGCAGTAAGCTTAAAGCGAGGAACAAAGATTTTCATACGTTCGCCCAACAGTTCAACTAAGGCCAAAGAGTCTTTTCCACCCGAAAGTCCGATGAGAATATGATCGTCGTTGTCTATTAATTGGTAGTCATTTATTGCTTTTTTTACTTTCGACTGTATTTTTTGGAGCGTTTTTCTATCCGACTTGCTTAATTCTTCTATCATATTTGTCATTTTTGAGCTGCAAAATTACTATAAACACATGGAATTATGCCGATAATGGAAAATATATTTGTTTTCAATAAAAAAATATCTTTTCTAAGATTCTGTTTTTATTATTGTTAGCATTGCGTGGGTTTGAAATGAATAGAAAAACCTCCATTTTTTTCTCTCAGGTATTTGCAAATTATCAAAAAGAAACTATCTTTGCACTGCAATTGCGGATAGCTCTTCTCGTAGAACTAAAGTTTGCAATAGTAGCTCAGTTGGTAGAGCACGACCTTGCCCCAAGAAGTTGGATATGAAAACGACCTTGGCAAGGACTAAATAGAAATACGTTTTTTATTTACCAAGAAAATATTGCGAAAGTAGCTCAGTTGGTAGAGCACGACCTTGCCAAGGTCGGGGTCGCGGGTTCGAGTCCCGTCTTTCGCTCACAAAATAAAAGGTCTAAGCGAAACGAGTGAGTTTCGCTTTTTTTCTCTTTACAATAAAGTATGCCCAAATGGTGAAATTGGTATACACGCTAGTTTCAGGTACTAGTGGTCGAAAGGCTGTGCAAGTTCGAGTCTTGTTTTGGGCACCAACAGATTTTCCTCATTTTTTTGAATTATGCGCTGATGGTGAAATTGGTAGACATGCTACTTTGAGGGGGTAGTGCCGGTTACGGTGTGTGAGTTCGAATCTCATTCAGCGCACCAATATAGATAAGTGGTTGATACCATGCGAAATGCAATAGCGTTTCGCATGGAGATACGAAAAAAGCGCAACAGTAACGCAACATTAATTTTTTACGGTGGTATCAGTATCATTGTAAAAAAAAAATGTCCATACCAAAAAATTTCCCAAACCCCGGTACAAAAGGTATTACAAACTATTTGCCTGCGATCCTTAAGGAATACGCAAGCGGATGGGTCATTGAGTACTCAGCAGAACACCCCGTCACGCACGAACTTACCCGTAAACAAATACGACTACAGCGAATTGTAAAGCGATACCCACGCATTAAAGATGCACGGCTTCACTGCAATAGAATTGTAGCCAATCTGAACACGCAACTTGCAGGCGGTTGGAATCCATTTTTCGAAGCTGAGGACGCACGCATGTACGAGCTATTTAGCGATGTTGTAGAAAAGTTTATCGCCGAAAAGAAAAAGGAACTAAGAAAAAGTACATTACGATCTTACGTGTCATTTTCCAAAATCCTAGGTGAATGGGTAGACAAACAAACACCCGGTTTAATTTGCTCTGTATTCACTCAATTATATGCAGTTCGTTACACAGATCACATATATAACCAGCGTAACGTAAACATGACAACGTACAACAATCATGTGAAAATGGGGCGTGCGATGTTCAATTGGATGAAAGAAAAATGTTACACAAAACAAAATCCGTTTGAACTTGTGAAGCTTAAGCCGAAAAGCAAAAAGACACGCGTCATCATTCCACCCGAAATAAGAAAGAATATAATAGCTGATTTAGAAGTAAATAGCCCTCAATTACTATTAATCTGCAAACTTGTGTACATTAGTCTGATCCGTCCAAGTGAAATAAAACTGCTAAGGGTAGGGGATGTTGATTTAATCAACCGAAACATTAAAGTAGTTGACACGGTAGCAAAGAACAAAAAAACACGCTATGCAACTATAAACGAGGAAATTATAACGGCACTTTTAGAAATGAATTTAAGCCAATACCCGCTAAACTATTACTTATTTGGATTTGAACTTATGCCAACCGAAAAAGGAGTAAATGACTGCTATTATTCGAAGCGGTGGGATAAGCTCCGCAAACGCATTGATCTGCCAATGGAGATGCAAATGTACAGTTTACGCGATACGGGTATTAATGGAATGCTTAAAGCTGGTATAGATGATCTTTCGGTAATGCAACACGCGGATCACTCCAGCCTAGCAATGACAACGCTATACGGTAATCACTTCGACCCGAACCTAAACACCTTGATCCACGATAAAGCCCCGAAGTTTTAAAACGCAAAAAGCCCCTACAGCATTGCACTGTAGGGGCTTTTTGTGTCGGTATGATTATTTCAATTTGAGCCTTATAAAAAAGTAAAGTAGAAATAGCAGTCCACTAATAGAACAAATTCGACCAAGCCATATAAAAATAATATTATACCATGGTTGTTTTTTCTCGTAGTAAAGTTTCTTTTCAATTATACGATCTTTAAACTTAGTGTCGAATACCGTATCTGTTTTATTCAAAAACTTATCCCGGAACAAAGTTTTAAATTTCTCTACCCAAACCGTGTCACCTTTTTGGTGGATATACACACTGTCAAACTTGTACACAAATGTACTATCGTGGATCAACTTGTTTTTGTACACGTCCCTGTATTCAATTTGCTTGATAGGCTTACACGACGCCAATACGGAAACGATAACCAGGAATAAAATAAAATACCTTTTCATGCTGTTTTCTTTTTAGTGAATTGAAGTATTAGAGTTATGAAATAACCTAGGAATGCCGTAACTTGTATAATTACAATTGGAATTGTAGCTTTCCATTCTTCCGGTAGTCCAGCGTAATAAAGTGCCACGGTTGCAATAGCTGACAAAGTGACTTGTAAAAACTTTACTGTTTTACTTGTTTTCGCTTTCCAGCGTTTTTTAATTTTTTGCATCATTTGAACCGATCTTGTTTTAAATCGAGTTTGCCCTCAATTCTAATTAATGTTTCGCGAATAAAAACGCCCTCTTTTATGTGATCTTTAAACTCTACTTTACTATTTGTATTGTCAGCTTCAATTAATCTTATCCGGGCTTCTACCTCATAAATACGGGCGTTCATTGCAGCCCACGAACCACCCACACTAAGCAGTAGTGTAAAAACCCAACCTATTATTATATTTCTACGATTTTGCATGCGTTTAATTAATTTGATAGAATAATATACTTTTAATCCCGGTTACTTCACCGCTTATGTCAACGGTAGAAATTTTACTACGAAAGAAATTCTTTGGCGGTATTGCTCCAAAATCTTTAGCAACACCGAAAGATAAAATCTTTGCTTTCTGTTTGGTTATAGGTGGAATTACACCCGTGTTGAGTGCAATTCCAATTGTAGCTATTATCATATTTATTGGTCATAGTCAGCGTTGAAGTGTCCATTTAGCTCAGTACGTAAATACTTTAATATTGGCACTTTATAATAATAGTTCACCGTGTCGAGTACTAACGTAGCAAACTCCTGGTCTGCATTAGTCACCGCCCACGCATCGTAGTAAGCTATCTTATCGTTTGCAACCTCACTAAATAAAACGGGTTCATCTATGTGATCGCCAATTTTGTGATAGAGCATATAACAGCTTCCAAACATAGGGGAACTGAAACGGGGAAATGTTGGCGATGGTGTAGCAATGTCATCGTAAGGAATAACCTCTATACTTTCCATAGGAACGGCCAAAACCTTTTTTACAACTGTACCACTATCACCATTAAGCAGGGTGAACGCTAGTACATCATCATCCGTTTTAAAAAAGTAGTCGGGTAGATATTGATTTCCATTAAAAATTGCAGCTTGATAGATCGAGCGCAACGGATTGCAAACCTTGTAGATGCAATTCGGTTCGAGTGCATCCGCCGGGGTTAATGCTGTGGGGTTCATCAAATCCTGATGTTTCCCAAAGTAGTAACCGAATGCAGAACCATCGTTTGAACTTATTGTAGTTCCGTCAAACTTAATTCCGTTAGGTATTACAATTGTTTCATTGCATTTTAGTCGGTTCCAAATTTGTCCGCTAGCTGCATTAAAATCTATCGTGTCATCTACATTTATACGTAGTAAAGTACCTGCATTAGCCGTATCGCTACCATCGGTATTTACATCTATAGAAACGTTCCAATCAGCCGAAACAATCGCATCAGCGGGTTTAAAACAACCTACAAAACTGCCTGTGTCACCCGCATATAATGCTTCATTGTACAAATTAGGATTCAAAGAATAATCGGCAATAGTACCATCCGGGTTATATCGATTAAAGATATTTGGGTGAGTTCCACCATCTTTTTCTTCAAATATGATTTTACATGTTTCATTTTCAAATGAATCAGTATGAAACAAATCATTTGCAAGCTGTTGGCTCATTCCAGCAGCAACATAAAGAGCTCTTAATAATTGCGCATTCGCATAACTATTATTAGTCCAGACTGGATTGTCTAAAACTACATCGCCATATTTAAATATACAATTACTAGAAAATGTACAATTCCGAAATTGCTGGTAAGCACCATTCACAATGCGTACAGTACCCAATACTAGCCCATTTGTAAAAATAACCTTACCACTACCTGACGATGGAATATTTACACCATTAAATGTAATATTTTTTAGTGGTATAATATGATATTGAAGAGCGTAAGCGGTTACCCCTTTTTTATAAAACAAATAACTGTATACCCCCGTCAATGTTATTCTTTCTATATTTTCAATGTATAATATCTGTGATGAAGCCCATTCATTGCCATCAATTACTACGGTTTCACTATCAGTACTTAATCTACGTTTGCTAGTTGTTTGTACCAAAAAATTGGCGCCTAAAACATATTGATTAATGTCATCGCCAATTATCATCTTATAAGTAGAGAACGCCTCATTAATCACACCACGAAAAACAATATAAGTTACACCGCTTTTTTGGTTCGCTTTAAATGCAGACTTAAAAGGATATTCACGGGTTCCATCGCCTGTCAAATCATCGCCAATGTACGTATGCACAAAAGCCGTATTGGCGTTAGTGATAGCCGTTGCGCTATCCGTGCCGTCGGGGTTAGGAACAAAGCGAGTTTTAAATAAATTAGCCATCGTTATACGGTTTTAATGTTTATTTGAAAATCACTACACCCCCAGTCGTTTTGACTATCAGTTTTATAAATTGGTTGAACTTCTACAATAAAGCCATCGACCAAAACAGAATACAGAGCCGGGCGTTTGTATTCGTCCCTTTCTTTAATTTCCGTTTTGTCGTTAATCTGCGAGTTTACATTTTTATTGTACCATGGTTGAAAATCAGCACTTTGTTGCGACAATGGTAACGTTTCATCGAACTGTATTTTGTCGGTTATATTTTTCATATTAGTATCATTTTGCAGTTAGAGTTTTCATATCCAGCCATGATCATTAAATCATTAATGATTATTTCAGTTCCAAGCGGAATAACTACGCCCTCAAGGTTTGTTTTGTTGTAATCAACTCCATCTATAGTTATATCAATATCCGAACAATTAGAGGCTAATTGTAAGTGTGTTATAGTTTTATTCACCGTATAAGCCGGTATTAGCTGAGGGAATACCACCCCATTTGCTCCTTGCTTGAAAATAGTTATCTTTTCGCCATCGGCATCATCGAATAGAACTACATCGCCCCCGGCATTTACACCTAATGATTTTACAGGAGTTCCGCTAGATGTCAATCCAATTCGTACATTATCAAATGATATTTTTTTACTAATGATCGAATTACCATTAATAAAGCCCTCACCCGGCATCAATTGATCCGGAACGTAAAACCAAGTAGTATCGCCGGTTACGAAAATAGAATTGGCAGCATCGGAAGTAATCAACACGCGCGAGAATCGCTCGAATGAATTAAGAGCCAATACACCTGTGATACGAATGTACAGCTTACTGAATCCACCACAAGCTACTTTAACCCAAATAGGTTGTATCACGTTGTTTGTATTCCACTCCACGCTATTTGTGTTGTGCTGTATGCCGTCGATGTTTACTAGACCGGTATTACCACCACCACCCAAAGCTGTAATGGTTATGTGTGGTATTGGCATTCTCAGGTTATACGAAGCGTCCAAACCATCGGTAACGAAAGTACAGTTCTTACACTGTATGTACCCGGTTTCACTAAATATATAACCGGTAAGATTTGGATTTGAAAAGCTTATGTTTTCGTAGTACTCGTTAGCTGAAGTGAGTTTAAAACCACTTAAATTAAATGTGACACTCGGTACACCAATAATAGCAATACGACGGCCATACGTTGTATGCGGTGCAAGAAATAAGTCAGCATCCAATGTGATTGTACCTGACGCGTAAATATTAGAGGGTAAAGGATCCACACGAGCGGAAGCCCAAGCAGCTTTTAGTTCTGCAAGATTAGTAACGTTATAGGTAGTGAATGCACCCCCATTGCCTGAGTTTTGCGCATCGATTAATTGTTGTACCTCATCTAGCGTGAGATCACTAGTACCACCATCGGCATAAAGCCCGGTTTCCTTTATAACTAATTTATTTCCCGGATCGGTAGCAAGATGAACACCCAGCGGGGTTTCATGGCTTCCATTGCCAAGCAATGATATATTTGTTTCTACAGTGGATAAACCACCTTTTGAGGGGCTTATAATAATCATTTTTTAGCCTCCTCAAAATAAGTTTTTACTACTAGCACTTTGTCAGCTTTCCCAATTTCTGAGGTGAAAATTACATTTATATCTTCATCGATAATAACGTAAGGTTGGTTGTCAAATACCCACGACTCATCAGGTTTCAACGTGATAACATCATATACTGTAACTACAGATTCACCAACGTTTTTAACGATGATACAACTAAATCCGTCTGACATAATCGGTTTATTCTCAACTAACAATTGCCTTTTTGTGGTCGCCTTATATTTTAATGCTGTGATTGTCATATCTTTTGTTTTTTAATGTATTTGAATCCGTAGTAAAGAAGTCCCCCAGTAATCAGTAATATACCCGACCCAACACCTACGGTTTGGAAATTAATTTTTTTTTTATGGAATTGACAATCGAAATTACACTACGTGCATAATTTGGATCGGTAGCATACCCGGCTTTGGCTATTTCACGAATATACTGTTCTGAATTGTCTGCATACTTCAATGCAGTTTGATATCGAGCGTTTGACGCGATAAACTTCCCGTAGTCCTCAAAGCTTTCTAAAGCACTAGGATAAGCCCTAAACCATGCTTGAACACTTACACGTTTACCGTTAATCACTTCGTGTGTCCAAAGTAATTGTTTTGCACCCGTCCAGCTTGTGCCCGCCTTAATTCCGAAATACATGTTACCAACTACGGTTTTGCCCCAGCCCGTTTCTTGTGCGCTTTGTGCCATGGCTGCAAGTGCATTGACACCATACTTTTTTTGTATTGCCAATGCAGCGCTATAGGTTGCATTTATAAATTGTTGGATTGTCATACAACGTGTTTTTTGATAGAATTTAAAACCGATGAAGCCAAAGTAAAATAACTCGGATTTGTGCCATAACCGGCATCAATTACGGCTTTTAAAAACTTTATTGGATTGTTAGTGTGATCAAAAGCAGCAGCGTAGCGATCCGATGTTTTAAGGTTCATTGCATAATCTAGAAATGCTTCTGTAGCACTAGCATACGCCCGAAAATAGGCTTTTACAAGTACTCTTTTACCGTTTACCACTTCGTAGGTAGATAGCAGTTGTTTTGCACCTTTCCACGTAGAACCTGCTTTCATTCCAAAGAAATTGAAAGCCGGTGCGTGTTCATTCCATCCGCTTTCTAATGCCGCCTGAGTTAGCGTAACCAAGGCGGGTACACCTATCTTAGTAGCTACCTCGTTAGCGTGAGGAGTGTAACGCAATACAAATTCTTTTATACTTAACTTTGCCATTATTACAAAACTTTATGTCTAGCCAATTTATAAGCCAATGCCCCGGCAGCTAACGCCCACCACCAATTTTTATTAATTTTTGCGGTTGTACCTGTTTCCGTTGTGGGGGTAGTATTAACCGGGGTCAATGGTATATCACTATTTAAATCAGTTGCCGTATTGCTTGATGTTGGCTGCGTACTCGCATCGGAATTGCTCGTATTGTTATTACCAGCACTATTATTAGTAGTATCATACGTAATAACCGACGGTGTAATAATTACATCGTAAACGGGATCAGGCGTTACAGGTGGTAATATATCTGAAGCCGTAAACCCACCACCAGACGAACCCGAAGTTGAGAAATCATCTTCGCCATCTCTTACATTTTGCGTGTCATCAACCGATAACTGCCCAACTCTATATAAAAGTGGTTTCCCTAAAATATTAGTTCTTTTCATTGTGCTTTATTGTTACGTGATAATAAGAATTTATCTATTGCCCAAAAACCAATTAAGCCAGCACCTAGATACTTTATTGTATTCAGAAATGATTTACCGCTTGCAGCGTCGATGGCTTCCTGTGCTTTCTTTTGATTTGCTGCGTTTTCGGCCATCAATTGTTTGTAGGTATCAGCCGGTAGATATTTGACAAGTTGAGATGTGAGATCAGCACTTAACGAAAAATCCGCTTTACTTTCAGCGTGTAAACTTTTAAATATCGCCCATGTAGTTACAGCAGTGGAAGCGATAAGGATCACGGCCACAACGATAATGTAGATTACCGGTATAATTCCGATTTGCGGAGTTTCCATAAAGGTGACAAGCGATTGATTGTACACACTGAAATTTGGAGATGCAGCTTCTTGCACATTTTCCACACTTTCACTTTCCTTTAGCTTTAAATTACGAGCTACCAAACGCGCCTGTAAGTTGTACAAGTTTTGGCGAAAACCTACGGGCATAGCCACGCCAACCGTTTGCGCCAATTCCAAACCACGAGCACAAAGCAAATTGTTTTCAAGAATCCATTTATTATTATCAATTAATTCATTGATAATGTTTTGCGTTACTTGATATGATCCGTTACTAGAGGTTACCCTTTGCCATTGTGCCATATCGCTCGAAAAGATATAGCCGTATTGGTTATTGAAAATAATCTGATAACCGTACGATCCGTCGGAAAACTCAACACCTAAGCCCGTGAGCGTAGCAATATCACCGCTATCGAATACAGCTGTAACAGTTCCGTATTTCCCGGACTCCATTTTTGTAGGGGCACCCAAACCAATTTCAACGCTATTGATAGCTTTGATCTTTACGTTTGCAAGTGCATCGAGTTTTAGTGTGAATATATTTTCGTACATAATTTCTTATTTTTTTAGCATCATACCCTTTACAGTTGGGTAATCAAGTTGAATAAACCCGGCATCAATTTTTTTGCCGTCGGCTGCAAAGTCCGCAATAAATTCCAATACTTCTATAAATTGAGGATCAGCACCGCCCCACTTAGCAATTGCCAACTCTATACGTGTAGACATTTCGTCTATTTCTTCCTCTGTGACTTCGTGTTGATCCTCTACTACACCATCAACCGGTATAGTGTGATGTGTACCAGCAATACCCATTTGTGCAGTGCCCGGAATCATTTTACTCATCAGCATACCGATAAGCGGTTCGGCACGATTAAGTATTCTATTCATCGCACTATCACTTTCTTTTAGTTCTGCTTTTGCTTCTTTCAATTGAGCTCTTAAATCATCCAATTCACGGGCTTTACGATCACGATCTAAAGCGTCAGCGATACGTCGTTCTACCTCATCGGTTGTAATACCACTAACTACAGGTTGAACGCCTGCAACCGCTGGAGCTGATCCGCTTTCAACGTTTGCAAATTCTTCCATAAATACACCACGCCCAGCCGTTTTATTTGCCTTAGCTTTAATCACGTATCTACCACCGTGTGAAAGTCGCATTGTTTCAATAAAGCGGTTTTTTCTGTCCTCAAAACTTTCACCCTCTACAGAGTCAAAAACTTTAGAGTTATCATCCTTAGTGGTGGAAACTGTAAACCAATCCAGTTTATTAAGTTCTAACCACGTGATCACGTTCGTTACATTCTGTATCATTGCTCTAAATTTTAGCGGTTAGCGTCCAATACGCAATTAAAAAACACGGTTTTCAAATCGTTAGCAGTAACGCCCACGGTGTCGATGTACGAGGTTTGAAAATCGAAAGTGATATTTTGCAAACGTAAGCGGTTAACCGTTTTGGATTGATCAAACAAGAACAAAGGAACTTGTCTAAAAAATTCTTCCGGTCCGGAGCGTAACGTAATAAACTTGTTACGGGCGTAAGCTGCACTTATGCCGTCGTTACCGTTTGGCGTTTTAGCCGGGAAAGACAACAAAATGTTTTGGAATCTTTTTTTGTACAAGTCTATATTTTCCGCAAAATAAGTACGTGACTTAGTTAGCTTCAGTTCGAAAAAATTCATTTCGGTACGGTTGTTCTTTTGTGGAACAATACCCCAAGTTTTTTCATTGTCGAACCAAAACACGAAATACAATGACTTACCAGCCACATCACCCGGAACACATCCCGACACGTCAACCGTTGACCGTGGTAGATCAATAATTTTGTTTATGAATAAACGGTCATCATAAGCAGTGAGAACCGTAGCGGGCAATTGTTGGATCAATTCCGTTTGTGTGTTTTTTTCGACGAAAGTCAGGAAAATAGATTTTTCTACATTAGCTGCAATGTTAGCCGATCCATCAGGGCACAAAGTCAAATTTTCGTTTACACAAAAATCGATGTGCTTAATTCTCTTACCATCTAAAATGTCGATATAAGGGAACTTTATTTTTTTACTGTTACCTGTAATTGGCACTTGCACACCGATACAGCCGGACACGTGTTTATTCATATACTTTTAAAATTGAAATGTGATGTTTACGTTTTCGGAAAGTCCGCGATTACGGAAAAAACTTTTTTCAGCGTCGATTTTGATATTATCGAAACAGAATGATTTAAGACCCTTGCACTGCAAAAAGCGGGTAGGAATATTCTCAATTAGTCCCTTGTCGGTAACTAAATGCAAATAGCCGTATGTTTCGGGGGATGCAACGATTTTTTTGATACACTTGTGTTTAAGGGTATCACCAAGCAAATCGACAAGCTTAATGTCATTTTCGCCATTTACAGTGATAGGTAGAGAGATAGTGCCCGTTATTTCGTCATTGAATGCCGAGAGCGGTTCGGTTTGGAAAAATACGATCAGAACGATTTTAAACACCGCGTCGGAGTTCAGCGCCTTAAAATTAAAGCTGGTATTGTTCCAATCAATTACGCGATCTATTTCCCATTCGGTATGGGTGTCGGTAGGTTCAGAACCTAGAATAAAATTATTGCTATTGTATTCTTTTACAATAACATTGCCGTCAATGTCTTTAGCGTTCATTGAGATAGAGAGCGCACCAACATCTAAGAGTGTAGCCAAGGGTTCGGCTGTAGAGGGAGTGGAGTATTCCACTGCATTTGAAGCAAAAAGGTACATAGAGGAAATTTTCTTTCCACGTACAATTTCGGAATTAAAATAAACTGTCCTTTCGGCAGCATTGCACGTTAAAACCAAACATGCTGAGTTTTGTATAATTTGCATAATATGTGTGTATTGGTAGTGTAGTAGAGAGTAATAAAAAACGGCTCACTCATTTTTCAATATCTATTCAATATTGTTTCGTGAGCCGTTTTCGCATCACGAGCAGAATGTCAAATGCTTAGAACAATAGTTCGTAAGGATTTGACTTACCATTCTTTTTTCCTTTCATGGTTTCAACAGCTCCACCCTCGTAGATAAATCCGTCGAAGATCAAAACTGCATACGCTTTGTGCCCGGCAGGAACTCCAAAAGTCGCATCGTTTTTGAATGGAAAAGAAAGTTCGAAAGGTTGGTTTTTTGTTCCAGCCAAAACAATACCCTCTTCAAGTTGAACCAATACGTTTTCAATGTTGAATGCAGGATAAACACCGTTTGATACCACAACATCATCAGTAGCTTGAAGCACGGCAGATGGTTGAATTTCCGGTACAAACAAAAAGTCGTCGGTAGCAATACGGCTGTAGTTCACGCTTGAACCTGTACGCATTTGCAATTTACCGTTGTAAATAGCGAAAGCGTTTGTGTTTTCAAAACCTTTTAAGCCAGCAGGCAAATGCAAACCAGCTTGAACAGGGTACGACAATAAAGGAGCTTGACCCGGTGCAGCATCTGCTTCAATTACCAATGCCATACCGATAGCAGTAGTTACAAATAAATCGCCTTTTTCCAAAAGCAATTCAAGCGGATGACCTACAGCCTTATCACGAGTGATACCGAAAGACAACACGTCTTTACCTGTTAGCAACTGAGCCACTGCACGCACCTTTGTGCGTTGTGGAGTAATACCTTGTTCAACGTAATACGCTGCACCCTGATCGAAGCGTTTTCTACGCAAATCTAAATCTTTAGTTATATTTTTCATTTTTCAAAAATGTGTGAGGATTAAATAACTTGTGAGGGTTGAGTCTCAGTTGCTTTTTCAGTACGCATTGCGCTTGCTGGACTCCAATCAGCACCTACAACAGCGCGAAAGTCGTTCGATGCACCAATACCATTGATACCTAACTTTTCGGCTACTTTGTAGCTTTCAGATAAGCGATACGCTCCAATTGCCAATGCAGCATTAGAAGCCGTTGCTACCACGTCGTTTTTCACCACTTCGGGCAATACTAACCCAATAGCGATTAAACCGTAGTTTACCATGTCAGCGTTAGCTGGTTTTCCTGTGGTTGCGTCCACTTCGCCCTCGATCATAGTCGATGCTACTTGTACCAAAGCACCTGTACCACCTACAACTAGAAGCGACTTCACAACGCCTTTCGCGTTGAATTTTTTCTTTGCCATTTTCTTTGTCTTTTAGGGGGTTACTTTACTTTTTTTTCTTTGATCTTCTTCACTGAAGCGATAACAGCGACTTTCTTTTTGCGAGCTGCAATAATAGGAGCATTGTCCTTATTTACTTGCTCACAGCGTTTTTTGTAGTTTTCCCACACTTCCAAACTTGCTGTAGCTTTTGGAGCTTTTAGGTGTTTTTTCAACTTTGTTGCCATGTTGTTTTTAATTAGAATTAATTATTTAAATGAAAAGAGTTTATTTTGTTTTTGTAGCTAGAAATAGAACGATTGCCCCGGCTGCAACATATCCCAATGTAGAACCCATTGAAGCACTGGGACCGGTATCGTAATTGACTGAGTTAGCCCACCCGCCGGTAGTTGGATAAGTAACGTTATCTTTTGGACCCGAAGTAATACCCAATGAATTGAATATTTTTACGATCCACTCGATAACACCGCTTACATCTTGCCAAAATGTTTTATCTGCTTTTACCACCGCACCGCTTGAATTTAGCTTATTAAAAGCCACTTCATTAAGGCTTGTATACTTTTTACCCGTCATTGGGTTATAGTTCGCTGTAGCCGAAATGGTACCCGTTGGAGTTGGCAAATAATTACCGTTAGCGTCGAACGATGCACCAATAGCACTACCATATTTAAGATGATAAGCCGTACTGTAAATGTGACTCAATACTGCTTCGGGTTCGGCACCGTATAACTCCCGGATGCCTTGACGGGCTAGAGTAATCAATTCGTCAAAGCTCGGTGTTAATGGAATTGTAGCTATTTGGCGTAAACGTGCAATTTGATTGGCACGCCTTGACATAATTTCTTTGTCCATTTTAGCCGTTGGCGAAATGAATATGTACAAGTAATTATTTGCCCCTCTCTTAAAATCAGTTTCGAATGCCATCTTATTTTTTCTTTTTACTTAATAATGCGAATAATAAACCCACTCCTAAAATTGGCAAAGCATATTTTCCGAACGACGATGTACTAGTAGCCGTGGTAGTTGTTGCCGTTGTAGTTCCCGGTGTTTGTACCGTTGGATCGGGCGTAATAATTATATCGGGTGTTTCGTCGAATGCGTCGGTATGATCAATTATCAACCCGTAAAAATCTACATTCCATTCAGGTAGCCACCTACCTATTACATCAAAATTATATGCATGATCAGAAGCTAGACGTGTATCGTTTATTGCTTTAATAATCTCAGCATTCGTATACGTATTAAATGTGCCAGACTCTACTCTCTTCACAATTGCATCCATACTATTTAGCGACGAATCTCTAGCAGAGCACAATTTTATTATTGTAGTTTTTATCCTTGCAATAAAATAAGGAACTGTGTAACCCGATTTAGCAGCTATATTCCCAAGCGACCAAAGCGCGTCGGAACGTTTATTTAACAACGATTCTACAAACTCAAATCGCCTAGATATTTCCTCAGCCGGATAAAGTGCGAACCAATACGCAAAGACACATGCAGTGTCAAAGACTTTGTTTTGATCCGCAATAGACATATCATTACTACCAATGTGTGCAGTTTTCATTTTGCAGCCCCTTTCTTCTTTGAACTCGCACGAGTCAATAAATACCCGGCTACTAATGCAAAAGGCAAAGCCAACTGACTAAGCGTAAAACCCAACCCGCTGGTTGAAGTACTCGTATTTGTTTTTATACTGCCAAAATCGGTTGCAGGATCATACGACCCGGCTGTTATATTTGCATCGGATGGTTTAGAAGTACCACCACCAAAAATCAATTTAATTAAACCTACTAAGGCAGAAATAATGCTGATTACAGCTAACACAGTAGCAACGGGTAAACCTACAGCATCGCTATTAATAGTTACACGCCCCTCTTTCAATGCTTTGATAAACTTTTCAGGAGTTAATCCTGTACGGGCAATAATACCACTTCGAATACTGAGCAACATGGTAGCTTCATTCTGATATTTATTAATGTCACGCATCCATGCGAAAGTGTCTTTTTGCTTCAATAATTTGTCGCGAACAATAGCCGGCATAGCGTTTATTTCGGCATTAGATATATACATGTAAATAAAGTAGATACCACTTTCTTTTACCTTAGCTACAAATTCGGATTCGCTGATTGCACCAATAACCGGAAGCACAACGTTATCGTTAATCACATTTGCGGTTATATCGGCAAATCGCTTTTGATCGTACGTTTTGTATGCGTAACCATTGTGATAATGTTCCTCAATGATTACAAATAAATCGGATAGATTAGCGTAGCGCGCATCTACATCGGTAGTGGTAGCATTAAAACGACCCTCAGCCACCATACAGCAGATAATAAAAGCCATTTGCTTAAATGCATCCGTATTGCCATCTACATGATTGTAGGCATGAAGCAATGAAGCCACTATGTCCAATTCGTTAAGGAAAAAAGCACGATCTTTGGCAGTAGTGGAAATGTTCAACATCTCCATGTTGAAATCTATTAAGCCATACAGATAATGTTTACCACGACTAATATTAGCCTCGTTTTCGTCACCAATCCACACCTTGTAGCGATTAGAATCTACAACGGTGCCCGTGGTATGCTCCACTTGACCAATGCCCGATAAACGATATATGTTAGTTCCTTTCATATCTATTTTTGTGGTGTATGTAACCTCGTCATTAAATAATTTACGATTACCATCGTACCCGGTTACGGGGTCTATGGTAATTTCACCTCCATTGCCATCGGGTACTGCCACATATACATGTGTCACATCCTTTGAATGGGTGAAGCCAACAAAACGGAACGTGTGATCTATACCTAAGCAACGGAGACAAGAAGCAGCGAAAATGGCCATGCTCTTACAGTCTCCAAACTTATCATGTACAAGTCGCGCCGGGGTTTTTACCCATTGCACCCCCGGAGGGTCTTGTTTATAGGCTACGTGCGAAACGATATAGTCAAATATGTTTCGGCATGTTTCCAGCTTATCACTTCCTTGTAGCTTGTGTGCAAGTTCGTTAACTTGTGAAAAACTACGGTTATATTCGTCGTACACCAGCGATGCAATATCGCTGGTAGTTCCGTTTCGTTTTACTATTCGTGTGTGTCCGTCTGCTATCATTATAAGCCGTTTGCAAAGTCTTTTACTGTCCAAACCACGTCGAATGGTAGCGTTTTATAATTAGCACTTAAAGTGCCGGTAACTTCTAAATTAGAGTTCAGTAGATTGTTAGCTAAGATTTGTTGCCAAAGTTCCGCTCCGATCACACTTGCATCAATGGTTACGTTTACATTGAAATTTTGTGAGGAATTACCCATCAGCAAAAAAGATTGAGTTTGGTAGAACTCAGCAATCTTTTTACCATTCAGTAAAATGTCTGCTTTGATCCATTGCATGTGCACCTTTGTGCTACCATTATTTTTTAGCTTTACGCTCACTACAGCATCTATTTTGCTTTCGCGGATGTTTGTAGGTATAAATGAATTAAGGCTAATTTCGAGCTTTAAAACTGCAAGAATGGTAGGCAAATACCAAAAGCCCAAACCGGCACCAGCAAGAAGTAATATTTTAGTTATGGGTTTCATTAGCAAACGTTATTTTCTTAAGCGTTGCAAATATATGCGAGGAATAAAAAAGGGTTGGGAATTTTGAATCGTTACGGGAAAAGTGGGAAATGTGGGTACAAAAAAAGCCGTAACGGAGTGCGTTACGGCTTGTGAGAGTAGGAGAGTAGAGAGATATATGTTTATTTGAATTTCACAACATCGGCTTTGTTTCCGTCGATAATGATAGCTTCACATGTAGGATATTTACTTTTTGCTGTTTTAAGTAGATGATTACGAACCTCAGAATATCCACCCGAAAAAGAAAGAGTCATTTTTACAGTGCCAAGATATTCATATTCCATAACCGGCTTAGCGTCGTGGAATACTCTAACGCCTTGCACTATTTCTACGTTAGCGGTTGATTTACTAACGGTGTAGGCTTCTACACCAGCACCGACAAGAACGGTAAAAGATACGCCTAAGAGTAGGCCGAGAATAAGTTTTTTCATAATGTATACTATTTTTGTTTTGCAAATATAGAATTATTTTTCTTAAAATCCAAAATAAGACTTAAATTCTTGCATGGTCAATACCTTTGGCCAAGTCTTACCGAGCGCATCACGCGCTAAGTCGATACGCCTTTGCGCTGTTGATTTACTCCACTCCGGTACAATTGACTGTACCTTTTTAATAGTCACAATTTCTACAGTTACAACATCCGTGCCATTTTTCATGTAAAACTCATTTTGCGTGTAAGTCAAGTATATTTGACAAAGGTAAATATAATGTTATAAATAGCAATGGTTTAAGTGAAAATTAATGAATGTTTTTTTCGTTGCATGGATCGTGTATTTATCGGTGCAATTTCGTGTAGTATAAAAGGGGTAAGGAGTAAGGGGTAAGAGGTAAGGAAAAAGAAAGAAAATAGAGATAAAAAACGCACCGGGATCAAATAAAATAGTGACATAAAATATCTGTTTTCCTTTTTCTTACTTTCCTGAACATATAGAGAAATGCAATCAAAATTTTGTAATTTTGTAATTTTGTAATTTTAAGAATTTATCTTATTGATTTATAAAGAGTTATATAGGTTACAAAAATTTTACAAAAGTGGTTACAAACTTTGTAACGAGTTGTAATGTACGGAGCAATGCACAAAGGTGCATGAAGTGTGCAATTTAGTTACAAAGTCATTTTATTTTTGTAATTGTTTGTAACTATTTTTGTAACTTTTTTTGTAACTCCATAACTCTTTAATTACTAAGTTAGTATTTACTCTTTTCCTTATTAAGTTACAAGTTACAAAAATTTGATTGCATAATTAAAGGGGAAAGGGGGAAGTTGGAAAAGCGAACCAAAGAACATGATCCCCGGCGCGATCCGCTCGCGGTGTATCGTAAAAGGGGCGAAAGGGGCTGATAGTTTGTAACGGAAATGAAAAAGCCCCGGCGTTGGTGTACGTCGGGGCTTTTCGGTTGGGTGGGAGTGATTAAGGGATCAATTGCATGTTTCTTACGGTTATGTGTCCGTCTGAATGCTTTTGTCTGAGTTGATCATTAATGTGCTGATTGGTTATATCTTCTTTTTTGTCGAATGAAAATATAATAGAATAAAAATCATCTACATGCCCTTTGCTAATTCCGGTGAAAGTGTTGATTGAATAATTGACTATAATCTTAATCATGTGGTTTGTTTAAGTGTTAGTTGTGCAAAGATATGAATTGTCGATTAATTATTTTTCGATTAGCTTTTATTTCTAGCAGTAAGCTATCAAAATCGAAACTACCTTTCTGTTTTAAATTCAATGACCCGTTGATATACCCGCTAAAATACAAGAGCAAACAATCCTCAGTGGTCAATGTTATTTTAGACTTATCGGCTTCAATCTCTTTAATGATCTGATTGAACTTTAGAGAGTCAACCAACTGTGTAAATGCACTATCAGACTTTTTGAAATCTTTTTTAAATCGGTTTTGTGCGATGCAGTTAACTGAGAGTAATGTTACGATAATCAATAGTAAGTGTTTCATAATATATAATTGTTTAGTTGTTAGTCTTTATAGTTTGATAGATCGGTAATAACAATACCACACTTACCACATCGGTGTAAATCAGCATCTTTAAATATTACTGTGTGGGGGCATTCCGGGGTTATTGGTTCGGTTTTCTTACACTCCATAATCGAAAAGCGACTGAGGAAGCTAGAGCCTAGTTTTTCGATATGATCCCTTTTTATGCTTTCGTCGCATGTAATGATGACTACGGGGTCGATAGTGAACGGTTTTTCATTTTTTCTCGAAATTGTAATTGGTTCTGATACAAGAGCAATAAGATTATCTAAAACAGGAATTTTTGACACGTCGTCTATAATGATAAGCTTTGTATCCGGGTTGCAATACTTAAATATAAATGGTAGTGTATATAAGTATTTCGAGTCATTCCTACCGGATATAAAAACTTCATTCCCTCCGGTTTCAATAGCTATTAATCTTGCAAGTGTGGTTTTACCGCTACCGGCTTCACCTGTGATAATAATTCCTTTTTTCATTGTTGTATGATTTTTAAATGTTAGTGTTTGATACATGAATACATCTTTCGGCTACTTGTACAAGCCATTTTGCAAGGTCAATGGGTGTTGCTTCCCTTTCATATCTCGATACTTCAGGTCGATAACCAGGTTCACCCTTTCGTTTTGAACTATTAATAACACACGGTGGTAAATCGAAATTAATAGGTATATCAGGTAAATCATTCTTTGGGCAGCCAACAATGTACAAAAGCGTTTTCTTTTCGGCTCTGTGTCCCCACCAGCTTTGGTTTATACATAAACTATAACCGCCATACTCATCAACTTCATTGCCGGTTGGTAGGCTCATTTCTTTCCATAACTTTGATGCTCTAGGATGTTCTAAAATACCGCCGTATTTTCTTATTTGGTGAATTGAGTAAATAGCTAGTTCTTTTTCACCGTCCCGTGGTTTTGCAAAGTGGCTCAGCTGCCCCCATGCTCTACAAGGGGGGTGTGCTATTATTGGATTACCACCCGGCCACTTACGGGCATCCCTTACAATGTCCCAACAATCCAAACCCATTGTTTTATATATAGAGTCTTCGCGTGTAAATAAAATTAATACTTTAGTCATAATGTGTTTGTTTAAAATGGTTTTCTATCGGGTAGCCCCTCTTTGTTTAATATCATTGGTTCACCAGCTGCATCCTTAGTGCGTACATAGATCATCTCAGTAGTTTTGCCGGATATGTTGCGCGTGATACGTTTCGGCTGGTTACATAGCTCTTTGGGGTTTAGTTCAAACACCCAATCGGCATTTTTGCAAAAGGCTTTCATTGCTTTAGTGAATGCCTGTGTAGTCCAATTCTTTACTTTACTATCGTTCACAAAGTCGGTGAATGCTTGTTCGCGCGATAGCTCTATGTTTATGTTGGTGCCGTCATGACTGAAATACACATCCGCCCAGCTTCGGAATTGATTACCCATAGTAGCAATGTTTTGGCGTTCTTGCACTTTTTTCATTGGGGGCTGTATTTTTACATTATTGGCACATGTAGATAAATAGAATTGCTGACACTCAACAAGAAAATTAATGTCCTCATTCCAAAAATCCTCTGAGTATTTGGCGTTACAAATGTCATAGCCAAAATCGGAACGGATCGCCCGGCTTTCACGGTACCCGTTGTCTTCTGTGGCTTCGTGGTAATAGTCGGAAAAAACCACATACAACAATCTACGAGCGGTGGAGCTACTACCGGAGCGTGGGGGAAAGTTTGAGGTAAAGACTAGCTTCGGGCTATCCTCGGGGCTTAGCGGTTCGCTCTTTACGTGTTTGCCGTTTATGTCCAAACCGCCCGTTATCTTGTCGTAAAAGAAATCGAAATCTATATACTGATCGGCATCATCCACAAGTATAAAATGTGTGTTGCGCGTTACGTTTTCGAAAATGTGGGGGTTTTCGGTTAGCTTCTTGTTTCGACCGCCCAGCGTTACGGTAGTGACAAACTTTTGCAAAAATCGCATCATAAACGATTTACCCGAACCGCCCGAACTTACACCGTCTTCACTCACTTTGTCTTCCATAACCCACAGCGTCCACGACTTCGATTCAGCTTTATACCGGTGCATAATGTAACCGATTGCAAAGATTTTGGCAATAAGGTTTTGTTGTTGCTCCTCTATTTGTTCGTAGCTCAGGCGTTGGCCGTCGATAGTAAACTTATTTGCAAGCGCGTAGGCTTCGTCTTTCTCTTTGTCGCCCGTTTCCATTTCTTCGAGTTCCTCGCGCCAATACATACGGCTGGAGTTGATAAGGTAGCGGAAATAGTGCGATTTAATATCGAGAATGTCGATCATGTATTCGTCGTTGTTTTCGCTTTGCGTGATCTTAAAGGACGGGGCAAGGCGTTTGAAACGATGCTTTGAAATTGCCGTGTCCCACACGTAGCGACCACTTTCGGCCGGGCGATGTTCTTTTATACTGTCGGGCGTAATTTCAAGGGTTTTGTTTGCAAAAAACATGTATTGTTTATTGTCCTCGAAGTTCTTAAAATCCAGCTCAATAATATTCAAGTCGTCCATAGTTACAGTTTTGGTGCGTGTGCTATTCAAAACTAAATTTAACACAGTTATATCTGCGACGTTTTCACGCACGAAGCGTACAATGTAGGCGCGTATGTCTTTGCTGGTTACTTCTCGCACCGTGGAGCCAACAACTTGTACAAGGGTTTCCTTTTTTGTGTTCGGGTCTTGTATTTTACCGAACCCGGCATCCGATAAGAAGTTGAGCAAATAGGCAGTGTTGATCTCCAAAGATTTGCCGTTCTTAGTTTCTACCCATTGCCAAAAGCGATACGGCATTGCAATTTTAAGCAGGTTTTCGAAGTCGGAGCGGAGCGATCGCAATTCTAAGAAGTCCCGTAAATCTTTGCGGGGTTTCCCGCGCATATCTTTGAACGTGGAGAGCCACATCGGTAGTTTTACGGTGTGTATGTCCAAATGCTTCATGCCTAGCTCCACGCCCTTGCGAAGTCCCGTAACATCAATATCGGGGATGTTGTACACCTTTTCGGCATACTTGCAAATGTCTTTGTACGCCCAGATGTCGATTGTTGCACTTTCGGAGTTGAGCCAAAGAGGACAAAAGCCGTAACTTTTAGTATTGATCGCATCACGTTCGCCCGAACAGATCACTACGGCATCGAGTTTTTGTTCTTTGTACGCTTTGGTTTCATTGGCTTTGTTGCTCTCGAAAATACGGCGTTCGCTTTCGTTTAGTTCGCTCCATGCCTTGCGTAGTTCGTCGAGTCCGTTTATATAGTCTTTAGGCTTAGCACCTTTATAGAAAAAGCGATAGGCTTTGTCGGTGTTCAAAGGTTGGTAGACTTTTACAAAAGGATCTTTGTCGGTAGGGCAAATGCGTGCGAAAATAGGGTAGTGTTCGTTACTCGAAACGATGGTAGTTTCCAACAACTTTTTGTCGTTCAGCTTTGTAAGGCTGTACCATGCAAGTGCTTTATAGCCCAGCGCATCAACGTGTCGTTGCTCCACCTTTGCGCCTAGCACTTCGAGTTCAGCGGGGGTAAATGCTTCTTTTGCTTCATACGCGAAATGTCCAGCCGGTTCGCTTTCTGTAGCCGGGCGTTGTTTGAAGTCCGGTTTATTAATAGCAGCGTTAAGCGTATTGCCTACACCGTACCGATCGGCCAACGTACAAATGCATTCGGCTACCGTCATACCCTCTTCACGCATCATTACATCTATGGGGCTTTTAGCGTGTGCGTCATCTCCAAAGTCTGTGATTTTCCAAACGTTACCAAACTGCATTAAATAAGTGCTGGCTGTTTTTTCGCCCCTTAAACAGAAAGGTTTTTTAGTGGTTACGCTGTCTTTAGCTTGTGGGTAATAGAATAAGATTATATCTAAACCGTTGTTTGTTGCTGTGTAAATATCTTTAATGTCGATCATCTGTTTATTTCAGTGACAAGGTCTATAACTTGTGAGTGTGTAAGTTCTATTTGTTTCGACGTAGAACCCTGTTTAATTGTAAATACATAGGTGTTGATACGCTCGAACGAATACGTTATTTCTATGCCGGTATAGTGGTATGTTTGGCCACATGTGAGGGCTTTGGGGTTGGTCATACAATCTTGAATGCAAGTACATGATACTTTATTCCGGGCTTTGCGCCCCATTCTTCCAAACCCTCATCTATGCGTAAATCGGTAAGTTCGCATTTCATAACGGCTCTATCCTTATCGAATGCACGTGCTAAGAATAGATCAATATCTTTCGGATCGTAAAGCTTTCCTTTTATCTTTACCTTACCATCAATGAAAATGCGATTGTAGAACGGCTTAACGTCTCTGTATTCCTCGCGTTTGTAGTGAAAGTATATTTCATCCCACCAAAATTTTGTAAGCGTTAGAACTAAGCGGGGGCGTTGTTTAAGTTTGAAATATCCTACTTTTCTGTCAACTCTAGCAACAAAAGGAGATTTAGGATGACACGGTATTTTGTGGCACAAACCGCAATGGTTTAACGAACACTGAATACATTCCTTATAAACCCTAGTGCTTATAAATTCATGATCTATACCGTCAACACTTACAGTATTTTGATCCTCAGAAACTATTATTATTTTGTCCATAGTATAATTAAATAAAATATCCATTATCGCCATCATCCCGCTTTTCGGGTAGGCATGGGAACGGCCAAAAATCATCATCGGTGCCTATCTCGTTGCACAAATTCAGTAGCGCGCAACTGTTACACTTTTCCGGGGTGTCATCTACTGAGTCGGGCACAAAGTCGTATAGCTCCACGTTGTCAATGACAACGGTGTTTTGATCGGGGGAAATATTAATGTTTTGCATGATCGTGGATTGTTTAAATAAATACCCCGTTAACTGTAACATAGTATCCAAACTTAGCAGCGTATAACTCAGCTGCGCGTAGATCATCAAATTCGCATACTAACTCATAACGGTATAAGTCCCATTTCTCTAAAACTTCGATTTTATCTTTTGGCATAATATTCAATGATTTGTTGGTTATAGCAAACAATTAAAAGGCTGATAATAAAAATAATGCTAAGTGCTGTAAACACAGCTAATTGGCGGTAGTAGCGTTTCATATTACTTGAAGTCGATAAAATAGGTTTCGAACTCATGTTTAATGCCGTCGGTTACTGATTTAAGGTTATAATCTTTACTTAGCGAAAAGAAATACGAACCGCTATCCTTTGTGTCTATCGACACGCTTTTAAGTCCTGCAACGCCCGGAATAGCTTCCATTCTTTGAGTTATGCATAAATGATCCAATACGTTGAAATTCGTTTTTATATTCAAAAATCGAAGTCCCATTAAATGTCTGATTTGGAAAACTATCGTTGTGCCGATTGGGGCTTTAAGTTCGGTAAGTGGTGTTTGTAGTGCCATAGTAGTAATGTTTATGAAAAAGTTTTTCGTCGTAACCTTGTTTTACTAATTCTTTCTTTTTGGCTTCGAGTTGCCAAAACGGTTTATCTTCCAATACAGTTTTGTTTCCGTACTTCAATACACCGGTATTAGGTTTCGGTTGTGTTCCCATTTTCTTCGAGTTTAAAAACATTGGTGCCGTCGTACTCCTGTGATAGCTTATTAATGATTGTCCGTTCCAATAATGGAACTCTAGTAATTCCGCTTTTCCAATTACGGAAAATATGATCCTGCGATTTGCATCGCTCAATGATTAGTCGCTTTATAGTTTTGACATCTCCCGCCGGGATAGCGTCCATCCATACACGCAACTCATTTACTACTGTTTTAACTTCGTTTGTTTCCATTTTTTTTAATGTATTATAATTGGCTTGTTTATTGTTTTGTCTAAATTTATTACATTTGTATAGAATTAGACATTGCAAAGTAAAGTATAATTTACTTACGAGCAAAGTATATTTGACATGTCAAGTGTTATTTATAATCAATTATAAATAATTAAAACACTAAAATTATGGATTACAAAGATTTAAAAGAAATTGCAGACTCAAAAAATATTGAGATCAAAGACCTTTCAAGTGAAGTAGAAATGACACCAAACGGTTTCCGTGAGAGTATTAAGAACGAAACAATTCAGCTTCGTAAGCTTAGAAGGGTATGTGAAATACTAGGAATTAGCCCACTATTATTTTTAAATAACCCTAGTGGAGTATACTTACACAATGTACATACACAGGTAGGAGACAATAACCAAATGGCTATTGATAACAAGGATCGCGAAATCGAAAGTTTGAGAGAGCAATTAAACGCTAAAGACGAACAGCTAGAGGATAAGAAAGTAATTATAAAAATGCTACAGGAAAAAATAGAGGGTACAAGCACAATGAATATTGCAGCTACACCAAAACACGCGTACAAAAAGAAGTAATAATGAAAGAGTCTGAAAAAATCGCATTGGCCGTATTGGTTGCCATCTGCTTTGGTGTTGCTTTAGGTTTCGGCTTTTACGAGCATGAACGAAACAACGAACTAGAGAAAAAACAAATCCGTGATAAGGCTTATTTAGATGGGTATTTGAAAGGCAAAGCGGATGGAGCACAACAGGTAATTGACTTGCAACATGAAGCAGATACCAAAATGTGGGACGAATTAAACGCAAAAAATAATTAGAACTCAGACTTTTAAACCCTGTAAAGCGTCACAGTATCGCAACACGAAAAGTGATATTTAACCGATTTTAGTTGTATAACTATCTGATATTCATTGTAAAAAATTAAAACGTAATTGTGTGAGTTCGAATCTCATTCAGCGCACCAACAAAAAAGAGTTTCTTCCGAAAGGGAGAGACTCTTTTTTTGTTGGTGGTTGTTATTATTTTAAGCTTACTTCAGTCCAATTTTATTGTATCCTTCAAATACTTTGCTTGTTTCGAAGTAATAGGTTTTGTTCCCTTCATCAGTATTTACTTCCAGTTTATCGTAACACCCTTTTTTATTGCAGATGCTTTGTTTTAATAGTTTTGCATCTATCATGTTAAGCATAAAGTATTCTTCTTCAATTTGAATCACTTGCCAAGCTGTCTCACATGACTTTCCATTTCCGTTATCAGTTATTGACCGTAGAAGTCCAAACTGAATAGCTTTATATTTCTTTGCATTTATACTATCGCCAATGATTCTATATGTCTGTCTTAATATCTTATGCGCTATCAAACTGGTATAATCAATACTTAGCATCTCTTTTGTGATTTTTATAATTCTTTGATAATCGGACTTGTTCATCTGATCATACATATCTCTTCTCAGACTATCAAGGATTGATGATTGCTCGTATGCAAGTATAAATTGTTTACTTTCAACAAAACTAAATCTAAAGGCCTTATAGTCAATATTTGTTGCGCCTGATTCAAGTTTCTGTACATACTCAGAGTATTTGTCATTGAAATTTGGCACTGTAACTTCTTGTCCAAATGAATATATTGAACTAAAAAGGATAATAGTAACAACTGCAAATGTTTTTCTCATGATACTGTCGTTTTGCTTAATTATAACTTAAATAAATCTCCCGACGAGAGATTTTATTCATTAAAATCGCTTCAAAATGAATGGTTAACTTTAAGTGTGTAAATATACAAACAGTTTTTTAACCGGCAAGCATTTACATAAAATAATTTTTAAATGGGCTAAAAAAAGTACAACCTGACAGGTATCTGCCAGGTTGTACTTCTACTATTTTTGATTTATTGATGAATAATGAACGTGAGCGGGGGTGAGAAGTTGGTGCGCTAAATCCGCTTATTGGCAACACTTCTCGAAACTACATTTTTCATTTGCTGTTTCAAATTCGATGGTAACATGTTCAATGCCTTCTTCGTGGAGCGTTTCACGTATTTCAGACTTTAGTTCCGCCAGTTTTTCCATCGCTAATGCATTACTGAGTACCACATGTACCGTGAGTACGTTGTATGTGCCGTCCACTGTCCAAACATGCAAATCGTGTACATCTTCTACACCTTCAAATTTTTGAATACGAGTCGCTATTTCAGTCATGTCTACTTCTTCGGGTATGCCCTGAAGTATAATGTGAAGGGTTTGACGTAGGTTTTTATAAACGTTAGACAATACAAAAATGGCAATGGCAATGGACATTATAGGGTCAATAATAGGCACATCGAAGAAATACATCACCACAGAACCTATCAGAATAGCAGTCCAGCCGAGCACATCTTCGAGCATATGGAGCGATACTACTTTTTCATTTATGGAGTGACCTTTGTTTAACCGAAAAACAGCTGCACCATTTGCCAATATTCCAACTATTGCCAAAAGAAACATACCTCCGGCATGTGCTGCTTGCGGGTGAAAAATACGTGGAATGGCGGCTGAGAGCACAAAAATACTACCCACAATCAAAACAATGGAATTGATAACGGCGCCTAGCAGCGAAAAACGCTTGTAACCATAAGAAAAGGATTTGTCGCTGCCCCGCTTGGCCATTTTCTGGAAATACCACGCAAGTCCAAGCGAAAGCGAATCGCCCAGGTCGTGTACCGCATCAGACAGGATGGCAATACTATTGGTAAGAAAACCACCCACAATCTCGATTAGCGTGAATGCCACATTAATAAAGAATGCAAGTTTGATATTTTTCAGATCGGTATGATCGTGATGATTATGATTATGTTGATGATCGTGTGGCATATTTAGGTTTTAGAAAGTCTAACAAATTTAATTTAGAACAGTTCGTTTTTATTGAGATAATTAATGATCACTATTTAAACCATTCACGCACATTAATATCATAGCCGGCACCCTGCATATAATTGTAAGTCGCCAGATTCAGACCTTTACCGTAATATTCCAAATCGATCTCGTTAGGTGTGCTGAACGGAATTTCATTGTTGGCAAATGTGCCCGCTGGAATATCAATTCGTTTAGCGCCTACACTTTCGGGGCATTGTCCCGAAGGACTATGAATAGTCATGGCGTATCTGTGCCAAAAAGCCGATTGAATATAGCCTTCTTCGAATAATCCCCTTACAACTTCCAGTGAATCAATAGTTTCTTTGGTAGATTCGGTAGGGAAGCCGTACATCAGGTAGGCATGGGTCATTATACCTGCTTCGGCAAAGTTTTTCATGCTTTCGCGGGCAGTTTCTATGGTTATACCTTTGTTGATAAGCTTCAGAATACGCGGCGAAGCCACTTCTAATCCGCCCGAAATAGCTATGCAACCCGATTGTGCCATCATATAACAAAGTTCCGGGGTAAATGATTTTTCGAACCGGACATTCGTCCAGTAGCTCACCGTTAGTTTGCGACGAATAATTTCTTCGCCCAATTTTCGGAGCAGGGCAGGAGGTGCCGCTTCGTCTACAAAATGAAATCCCGACTGTCCGGTTTGCTGCATGATCGTTTCCATGCGATCAACAATCAGTTGGATAGATGCCGATTCATAGCGGTTAATATAATCCAGACCGCCGTCGCAAAACGCACATTTCCCCCAATAACAACCGTGTGCCAGCATCATCTTGTTCCAACGTCCGTTGCTCCACAGTGCGTGCATGGGGTTGGTGAGCTCAATCATATTAATGTAATTGTTTTGCACCAATCCATCGTAATCGGGTGCGCCAATTTCGGTAAACTTTACGTTCTCTTTGCTGTCGAAATTTATGCGCACAATCTCGCCCGTTTCGGAACGATAAAGGGTGCGAATGAGCTCGTCGCCGTTAAGCAGTCGTAATAAGGGCAATTCACCATCATCAAACGTGATATAATCGGTGTAATCAAAAATAGTTGAGTCGGAGATGCTTCGTAACTCAGTGTTTACATATCCTCCACCCAGTAGTATTTTTATGTTGGGGTGATATTGTTTCAACCATTGCGCGCAGCGTAGTGCACTGTATAAATTCCCCGGAAATGGAATGGTAAATCCTACCATATCGGGGTTACTGTCAGCCATTTTTTTTGAAAAAAGTTCCAGCATTAGCTCGTCAATAAGCGAGAGTGGTTTGTTCAACTCTTGTTGAAGCGGTTCAAATTCGGGCAACCGCAGACAAAGCGACTCAGCATATCGTATCAGTTCAAAACGAGAATCAATGGTTTGGTTGATAAAATCGCATAAATCTTTTAAAAACAGGGTGCAAAGGTGGGTGGCACGGTCATAGTTGCCGATCATTCCGAATCCCCATTCCAAATCATCATCATTGGGCAAACGTTTACTTTGCGGCCAAAATTCCAACGAACAAAATCGTTGCGCTAAACTACTATCTTTCCCTCCCAAAAAACGCATTACCGGTTCTATTGTTTTAGCATAGAAATTTGCATTTTGAAGGAGTATTCTGTTGGGTTTTGAGAGTTTTGAATGTGTGGAAACAATTTCGAAAATTTCCTCTAGTTTTTGACGGGTAAACAGTGCATTAATCAACTGAATACTTAGGTCCATTTGTTCGGCAGCAAGCCCCTGAGAGCGTAAAAAACCTACCAAATGACATGTGGCAGGGTAGGGTGTATTTAGTTGTGTGAGTGGGGGAGTGACTAACAGGATCTTCATGCAGTTTATTTTTCTGCAAACTTACGAATATTTCCTCTAAAACCACGATAGGCACAATAGATAGTAACCTATTGTGCCTATGAAATTTTATAATGTATGCTTAATGCTTATTCAAATATCAGTTCGCCAAAAAACTCAGGGCAATGGAAATTCGGCTTTTCGGTCTTGATAGGACTCCAACTTACATAATGAGGAGAATCGGTGCCATCGGCACATTTATAAAAATTGCCCAGTAATTTTTCGGGTAAATTATTGGGGTCAATACCCATCAATGTAAATGGTATTTTTACTGTTAGTTCCCATTCGAACATGCCTTCCATTTCATTAAAAGCACGACGCCCAATTGATGGGTAGCGTTTAATTTGAGCTAATTCGTCTAATGTGTAGCGTACCACACCTTCTGTTTTACTTTTACGCTTAGCGGCATTGCAGGTTCCTATACAATTAAATTCGAAATTCATATAGTTGTCACTATCTGCCAACTTGCAAAAAAACTCAACACAGCTGTCCTCATTTACCGACTCCAAATCATTGGAATAAATGGCACGAAGCATACTTCCTCTTACAGAGTATTTGATAAATATGCTGTCATTCGAACGGGCAATGTTAAATAGAGTAATGGGGCGATACGGATATGTTTCTTTCCAGTTCAAGTTTTCAACCAAATCGCGATGTCCAAAACCATCCATTAGTTCGGATGCTGCTTCTAACTCTATATCATTCAGGACATCATTATATAAAATTTTGATTTGTTTCATGTTTTTATGTAGAGTTGTAATTTACTGCAATATTAGTCAATAATTTGATAAAATGAAATAGATATGTAGAAATAAGTGTATAAATGTCACTAGCTTTGCTGAACATTAATATGTCTGTATAACATTTTGAATTTTAAATAGTTTAGAGTTATGTAAATAAAAAAGGACAAATCAATATAATAATTGATTTGTCCTTTAAATACTGGGAACTTAGAATGTTCTAGTTATTTGCTTCTTTTTCAGCTTGATTGTATTCAGAAGTTATACTGTCAACCACCTCTTTTACCGAAGAAATTTTAGTGGCACGGTAGGCATTACTACCTGCAAATGCATATCCTTTGTCCATTTTTCCCTGGTAGGCGTTGTATAATGTAACAATAATACAATAAGGTACTTTTTTGTAATCGCAAGTATGCAAACAGTTGTAAGGACATGATTTCGGAGCAGTAAGACCTTGTTTTACTTTTTCTAAAAATTCCCCTTTCAACGCACGACCAGGCATTCCAACCGGACTTTGAATGATTTCAACATCATTCTCATTTGCATTAATATACGTTTCTTTGAACTTGATATCAGCATCACACTCATCTGTAGGAACAAACCGGCTCGACATTTGCACACCTTTAGCACCTAACTGCATAATGTTGTACATGTCTTCACCAGTATAAATACCACCGGCTGCAATTACAGGAATTTCTTGATTGTATTTCTCCTCAAAAATAGCAACTTCTTTTACCACTTCCGGAATCAATTTTTGAATTGAAAAGTTTTCATCTTCAATTTGATTTGCTTTGAAACCTAAGTGACCTCCGGCTTTAGGACCTTCAACCACTACTAAATCAGGCAAATAATTGTAAAGTGTTTTCCACTTTTCACAAATTATTCTTGCAGCTCTTGCCGAAGATACTATAGGAACAAGTTTTGTAGTACAATCAGGCGTAATGTATTTAGGTAAATCCATTGGAAGTCCGGCACCAGCGAAGATTACATCCACTTTTTCAGCAATTGAAGTTTTAACCATATCGCCAAAATTAGTCAACGCCATCATAATGTTGACACCAATCAGTCCATTCGATTTTTCTCTTGCCTTTTTAATTTCCTCTCTCAACCCAATAATGCATGCTTCCATATAGTCTTTGGCTGTATTACGATATATCAAACCAAGACCTGCACAAGAAATAACGCCTATACCACCCTCATTTGCAACAGCAGACGCTAAACTAGACATGGAAATTCCAACACCCATTCCACCTTGTATAATGGGGATGCGAGCTGTGAGATTTCCGATTTTTAAATTATTCATATTGCACATTTAAACGATTATTGTGCAAAAGTACGCAATTTTGGCTAATAATAAGCAGATTTATTATTGGTTAAAATGTTTTTAACGGTATTTGTGTTTAATGCAAATTTATTATTTGCATATTAGTCTTAATTTATTTATAATAAATACGGATTAATTTATTTATATTGAGTGTGTTATATTGTTTGCTGTTTCGTGTTTATGAACAAATTTCGGATAAACTTAAATAGTTGTAATTTCTTCAATAATTACTACCTTTGACATCGAAAATACAAATTTGATTAGAAATATTAGAGTTCAATGACCTACACTGCTATTGATTTTGAAACTGCACACGCCAATTACCCTTGTGAAATAGGGTTGACACGCGTTGAAGATGGAGTAATTCTTGAATCTAAATCCTGGTTGATCAAACCTGCCTGTTTTCCTTATATGAACCCATGGAATGAAAGAGTTCATGGAATTTCTGCCGCTAAAGTAGCCAATGCTGCCACTTTCGAGGAACTTTGGAGTGAGTTAAAACCATGGATAGACGATAAAACGCTTGTGGCTCATAACGCTGCATTCGATATGCGTGTATTGCGGTCTGCATTAGCACATTACGATTTGGCCATTCCGTATACCGATTATTTTTGCAGTGTAAGTTTGTCTCGCAAGACCTGGAAACATCTATCAAGTCATTCACTGGGGGTGGTGTGCGACTATCACCAGATAAGGTTTAATCATCACCGGGCAGGCGATGATGCTCATGCATGTGCGCTTATTGCGCTAAAAGCTTTCGAAACTGTAAATGCCACAAGTGTAGAAGATGGGCTTTCTAAATTGGGAGTGGGGCTAAAGCGACTTTAGAAACATAAAAAAAACCTCTCCGAGCTTCACAGCAAGGAGAGGTTATCATTTGTAGATAACGTTCTTATTTACACACATTAAAAGTGTTTGCTACAAAACAAACACAGTTTTCATTTAAAATACGTTGATATCGTAATTAGGTTCGTCAACTGTTTCAGAAACTAATTCGGTATAAAGCACTTTTCCATTCTCATCAACAGCTACGACTGAGCGAGCCATCAACCCCTTAAGCGGACCATCTGCAAACAATACACCATAATCCGTAGCAAATGAATTGTAACGGAAGTCTGAAGCTGTAATTACATTGTCCAATCCTTCAGCACCGCAAAAACGGCTTTGCGCAAAAGGTAAATCTTTTGAAACGCAGATAACAACTACATTTTCTTTTTCGGAAACCCATTTGTTGAATTTACGAACCGAGGCAGCACATGTACCTGTGTCTAAACTCGGAAAAATATTAAGTAGTACGCGTTTTCCTTTGTAATCGCTCAAATGAATTTCATTTAAACCACCACCTACTAATGTGAAATCGGGTGCTTGAGATCCTACTACCGGTAATTGACCGCTTGTCTGTACGTCGGTTCCTTTAAATTTTACTGTTGCCATCTAATTTTATAATTAAGTTTAAAAATAATTTCGTTTGTAGTCTAATAACAGCCTTAGCTGGAATTTTGTTTATATTTGCAGAACTTTTTTTTGAAAAATAAATTATGAGCCAACTTAGAACAGCATATTTTCTACTACTTGTAGTCACTCTCGGACTTGCTTCGTGTAAAAATTCATCTGAACATCGGGTCGGTAGCGAGTTTACCGTGTATGTACAACGGTTTCAGGATGAAGCCACAAAACATGGAAAAAATCTCGATTTGATTAATGGAGGTTTAATCGTAGAATTGGCTGATTTAAAGGATGGTGTAGCCGGTTTGTGTCATTACGAAAAGCCAATCAGGATAGAAATTGATAAAACCTATTGGGATGCAATAAGCAAATACGCCGATGCCGATTTAATGAAAGAAGATCTGCTGTTCCATGAACTTGGTCATGGATTCTTAGGTCGGAAACACTTGAATACTCTTCTCGAAAATGGAGATTGGAAATCAATTATGTGTGGTGGCGATAAAATAAATGGTAGAAGTTGGAATATAAATTATCATGGAGTACGTCGTACTTATTATGTTGATGAATTATTCAATGAAAGCACTGCTGCGCCCGTTTACTCGAGTTTGCAGTTCATTGCAGATACTACCGGTTTTACTCCTTCTTATAGCTTAAATTTCGATTCTCCATCACAAGCCGGATGGCCTATTGTCGATGCAACCAATTATTCAACAACTCTTACATCGGATGGAAGACTAAGGTTTCAATCAAAAAATGCCCAATCATATTTGGTTTCTACACCAATTCAAACAGCCATATCATCGAATTTTTCTTACGAACTGACCATTGAAAATCCTACTGGAAATATAACTGATCAGTATGGAATTATTTTTGGGGTCATTCCGGATGCAACCGCTAATAATGCTCCTCTGGAATATTTTAATATCAATAACGGTAAGAAAATGTTTATGGGTAATCGAACCTACTATAGCTTTTTTACAGAGCTTGATGAGTCGAAAATAGTGCCTACAGGAAAGAATAAGTTAAAGGTATTCAAAATGGGCAACATGATTTATTACTTTATAAACAATACTTATACATATTGTTCGGAAATTGTTACGACTGCTAGTTTGAATAGATTCGGTTTTATTGTACCTGCTCAGGGAACGATTTTGGTTGATAATTTTATCATTGCTCAACCCAAAATTTCAGGTGCTCCGACAAGGGTTATACAATCTCAGTCTCTTCAGTTTGAAATCACTCCAATGGGTGTAAATACACAAAATAGTGTTTTGAATAAATAATGTCTCAATTTTAATTTCAATAATCTTCGCCGGTTGTTTTTGAATAAACAACTGGCCATTTTAATGTATTTCATGTCTAAATTTGTTATCTATCAGGTTCTTCCCCGCCTTTTCGGCAATTTCAATACAACAAACAAACAAAACGGTTCAATAGAAGAAAATGGCTGTGGAAAGTTTAATAGTTTTACTCCAAAGGCTTTAGATGCCATTAAATCGCTCGGCATCACTCACGTTTGGTACACCGGCGTTATCGAGCACGCTACTCAAACCAATTATTCAGCTTACGGAATTGCTCAGGATCATCCTGGAGTGGTAAAAGGCAAAGCAGGTTCGGCCTATGCTATCAAGGATTATTACGATGTAGATCCCGATTTGGCAGAGAGTGTGGACAATCGTATGGCGGAATTCGAAGACCTGGTGAAGCGTACCCACGAGGCCGGTATGAAAGTGATTATTGACTTTGTTCCAAATCATGTGGCGCGTCAGTATCATTCGGATGCAAAACCGGCGGGCGTTGTTGATTTAGGCGAAAATGATCACTCTGAATGGGCTTTTTCACCACTAAACAACTTTTATTACTTACCTAACAAGCCTTTTACACCTGATTTTGATGCCCAAGGCTATACTGAATTTCCTGCAAAAGCAACTGGAAATGACCAATTTACTGCTTCACCAACGCGTAACGACTGGTACGAAACAGTAAAGCTCAATTATGGTGTTAACTACGTTGAAGGAGGTCAAAAGCAGTTTGATCCAGTTCCGGATACTTGGTTCAAAATGCGGGATATACTGTTGTTCTGGGCTTCCAAAAATGTAGATGGATTTAGATGCGATATGGCAGAGATGGTACCGGTTGAATTCTGGGGCTGGGTTATTTATCATGTAAAATTGCAATATCCAGAAGTGCTATTTATCGCAGAAGTATACAATCCTGCCGAGTATCGCAACTATATATGTAATGGTAAATTCGATTACCTGTACGACAAAGTAGGCTTATATGATATGCTTCGTGATGTTACCAGCCGGAATTTTCCAGTACGTGATGTTACCAATTCATGGCAAGCCTTAGGTGATTTAGAAAATAAAATGCTTAATTTTCTCGAAAATCACGACGAGCAACGTATTGGTTCCGGTTTCTTCTCGGGCAATGGTGTGTATGCGCAGCCGGCCATGATTGTTGCAGCTACGCTCACTCAAGCACCGGTGATGATATATTGCGGGCAGGAATTAGGTGAGCATGGTATGGATAGCGAAGGTTTTAGTGGGGTAGATGGGCGAACTACTATTTTCGATTATTGGGGTGTAAAAACAATACAGGCATGGGCGAATAGCGGAAAATTTGATGGTAAGAGACTTTCCAATGACCAAAAAGCATTGCGTTCGTTTTATAAAAAACTATTGGCTGTAACACTTGCTGAAAAAGCTATAACCAATGGATTGATGTACGATTTGGTATTTGCCAATTTAGAAAACCCTAAATTCAATACTCACGAGCAATACGCTTATTTTCGCAAATTCGAAGATGAATTGTTACTGATAGTTCTAAATTTCGACGATAAACATTTAGATACAGAAGTTTGTTTTCCATTGGAAGCTTTTCAACATCTGAATCTGAAAGAAGGGCAAACCTACAGTGTTGTCAATCTGCTTGATGATGCTGATAAATTTCCTTTACAAACATTGAATTCCAAAGAACCTTTTGTAATTCATATGCCGGCATGGAAAGGCTTTATTCTCAAACTGACCAAAATCTAGCTGTCCGATTTTGGTTGTTGTTTGTGAGAGGTGTTTATCAGTGACAATAATTGAATCTTTATAATTGTAGAAATGAAAACACTATTGATTTACTCAACATTTGTCTTGCTGTTTTTCATGACGGCTTGTTCATCCACCAAAACAGCAACTGAAACTATCGGCGAAGTAACCCGAAAAGTAGAATCGAAAGATGTTACCGTAACCGTTCATTATGCCAATCCGTTAAGAATGAAGCAGGTTGTCTTGACTTCCGAGTATGATTTGCGCATAAAAAACGACTCGGCTTTTGCCTATCTGCCCTATTTTGGGGTAGCTTATTCAGCACCTTATGGAAGTTCCGAAGGTGGAATTAAATTTGCTGAACCGATGAACGACTATGCTATCACGTCCAATAAAAAGTCAAATGGATGGGATATACGCTTTAAAATCAGATATAAAGAGGATGTTTACGAGATATTCATGAATATTTTTAATAATGGCAGTACCTCGTTTTCAGTTACTTCTCAGAAACGAGACATGATTTCGTTTAGTGGAGAAATAAAACGTTGAAATTCTTTTATTCATACTGCTTAATATAATCGGATAAAATGCTGCCTGGTCTATCAGACCATTTCTGACCCTACAATGCATGTTGGGCACTTATTTTATTGACAATGGAAACTTATTGTTTGATTAAATAAATACCTTTTTTCTTCTATTTGTAAATTATTCAAATCTCCAACTGCAGGTTTCTTTGTTTTTCGTTCATAATACTTTCAAATAGATTTTAACTCGTGAAAAACATGCAAAATAATTAAAGAATTATTTCTTTAATTCGCTTGCTATTCGAAAAAAAAATCGGATATTTGTACTTTAAATTGATTTTTTGAAAATACGACTCAACAAACTGAAATATAGCTAGTTGAAATTTGATAAGTGAATTATTTTTTGATAAAAACAATCAATCATACGAATTATAAAATGAAAGAAATTAAATTCAGTCTTGTTTACCGTGACATGTGGCAATCATCGGGTAAATATGTACCTCGCAAAGACCAATTAGCTAAAATTGCCCCGGTTATCATCGAAATGGGATGTTTTGCCCGTGTAGAAACCAATGGTGGTGCTTCTGAGCAAGTAAACCTATTGTACGGTGAAAATCCAAACGATGCTGTTCGTACTTTTACAAAACCGTTTAACGAAGTAGGTATTCAAACACACATGCTTGACCGTGGTTTGAATGGTTTGCGAATGAATCCGGTTCCTGCTGATGTACGTGAGTTGATGTACAAAGTAAAGAAAGCTCAGGGAGTTGATATTACTCGTATTTTTTGCGGTTTGAACGATGTGAGCAACATTATTCCTTCTATTCATTATGCTAAGGCTGCCGGCATGATTGCTCAGGCTACTATGTGTATTACATACTCGGAAATTCACACTGCTGAGTATTACATCAACATGGCGGAACAATTGATCGAAGCAGGTGCTGATGAAATTTGTTTGAAAGATATGGCCGGTATTGGTCGTCCTGTACTATTGGGAAAAATCGTAAGCGCTGTAAAAACAGCTCACCCTCATATTGTTATGCAATATCACGGTCACTCTGGACCGGGCTTCTCGGTAGCTTCAATGCTCGAAGTTGCCAAAGCTGGTATTGATTATATTGACGTAGCTATGGAGCCTCTTTCATGGGGTATGGTTCACCCTGATGTAATTACCATTCAGGCGATGTTGAAAGATGCAGGCTTTAAAGTAGCTGAAATCAACATGAATGCATATATGGAAGCCCGTCGTTTGACTCAAAGCTTCGTAGATGACTTCTTGGGTTATTTTATTGATGATCGCAACAAATTCATGACTTCATTACTTGTTGGTTGTGGACTTCCGGGTGGAATGATGGGTTCTTTGATGGCTGACCTTAAAGGTGTTCACGCCGGAATCAATTCTTATTTGAAAGGTGCAAACAAGAAAGAACTTTCAACGGATGAATTGTTGGTAATGTTGTTCGACGAAGTTAAATATATCTGGCCTAAACTTGGTAACCCACCATTGGTAACTCCATTTAGTCAATATGTAAAAAATATCGCTTTAATGAACGTTATGTTCCTTGTAAAAGGACAACCACGTTGGAGCATGATCGATAAAAATAGCTGGGATATGATTCTGGGCAAAGCAGGTAAGCTTCCTGGAAAATTGGATGCTGAAATCATTGCTTTAGCCGAAAAGAATAAATTTGAGTTCTTCGAAGGTAATCCTCAGTCTAATTATCCTAATGAACTGCCACGTTTCATTGCCGAAATGAAAGAGCTTGGATGGGATAGAGGTCAGGATGATGAAGAATTGTTCGAATTTGCAATGCACGAAAAACAATATCGTGATTTCAAATCGGGCGAAGCTAAAAAACGTTTCGAAAAAGAACTTGAAACTGCTATCAAAGAAAAATTTGCAACAAGCACCATCGAATTGCCTGATTTACGCGCATTGAAATATCCAAATGCTGAACCGGTTGTTTCTAACGCAACAGGACGTGTATTGTGGGAACTTGATTTCAATGAAGTTTCTGTAGAGCCTGTTCACGGAAAAATAGTGAAAGAGTTCGATACACTTTGTACTATTCAAACAAACTACGGTTTGGAACACATTGGTAGTTTCTGCAACGGTCGTATTGTTGGTGTAGAAAAGAAACAAGGTGATATTGTTCGCAAAGGCGAAGTATTAGCTTATGTAGAAAAAGACTGAGAAAATTAGTCAATAAACACAAAAGAGACCTTGCAAAATTGCAAGGTCTCTTTTGTGTTATAAAATTTAATGCTAAAGCAGATCTCTTAGTGTACCTACAAAGTTTTCAATATCTTCTTCAGTAGTGTCGAATGAGCACATCCAACGAAGTTCAAGCGTTTCTTCGTCCCAAATATAAAATGGGTATTTTGCTTGTAATGGCTCAATTGCCTTTTGCGGGATAATAGCAAAAACGGCATTGGCTTGCACTTTGCGGGTTATTGCTACACCCGGAAGTTGCTGAATTTCGGCAGATAGAAGTTGTGCCATTTTGTTGGCATGTGTAGCCATTCGTAACCATAAATCATTGCTTAATAAAGCTTTGAATTGTGCGGCAATAAATCTGTTTTTCGAGAAAAGCTGTGCAGACTGTTTTTGAAAATATGGTGCATTGGCTTTTAGCTCTTCGTTAAAAACCAAAACCGCTTCACCCATCATTAAACCATTTTTGGTTCCACCAAAGCTCATAATATCAACACCGCAGTCCACAGTTGCTTCTTTTAGTGTAACACCCAAAGCAGCTACAGCATTCGATATACGCGCGCCATCCAAATGAACATACATGTCGTTATCATGCGCAAACCTGCACAAAGCTTTCAGTTCGTCGATGGAATATATCGTTCCTACTTCGGTACTTTGACTTATCGAAATGACCTTAGGTTGGGTATGATGTACATTTCCAAGGCGTGAAAGTAATGGTTTTATAAGTTCCGGGGTTAATTTACCATCGGTAGTCGGAATCGGTAGGAGTGAGCAACCTATGCTTTGAGTGGGTGCACCACATTCGTCTACATGAATATGAGCTAAGTCGGAACAAATAACTGCCTGAAATGGTAGAGTACAGCATTTTAGACAGATAACGTTTGCACCAGTACCATTAAAAGAGAATAAAACACTTACATTTCCAAACTCCCTTTCGAAAAGTTGAACGGCTTCGGCGGTAAACGTGTCATCACCATATGATATTTGGTGGTGCGAATTGGCTAGTTGAATGGCTTCAAAAACTTCGGGATGAATTCCCGAATAATTATCACTTGCGAAAGATTTCATTAAAATTTAAATTTATCAAAGAAACTTTTTGATTTAGATTCTTCTGCAACAGCACTTTCAACAGTTTCAGTTTCTTTGTACTCGCGTTGTGGAGCTTCACCTTGCTCTCGTTTAATAAATCCAACAACATCCTCAAGACCCTCAACAAATTTATCGAAATCCTCTTTGTATAGGAATATCTTATGTTTTTCGTAAGTTACCTGTGCATCTTCATCAAAACCTACCACTTTTTTCTTGCTTTCAGTGATGGCCAGATACAAATCTTCGTTACGACTCTTCTTTACATCTAAATAATAAATTCGCTTTCCAGCTTTAATTGCTTTTGAATAGATAATTTCGTTGTCTTTCTTCTCAATTTCGATTTTTCTTTTCTCTACTTCCATAATGTTACGATTATTATTCTAAACTGCTATAAATAAATGCATTAAAAATTGCTTATTCTTTCGTTTAAACTGATATTATTCGATTAAACTGCTCATTGTTAATTACAAATTCGTTAGAAATGCTATACTATTTTTACGAATTGAAAATGAGTCCTCAAATTTCAGTATTTTTTTCCAATTTATCAAGCAAAAACGTATTTTTTATTTCAAAATAATGCATATTCTTTTTCGGAGATAGACCAAATAGTATACATAAATCATATTTTAAATTTCAAAAGCATTTAAGTATTAAAACGATGTAGTAACAAAAAAAAATCGCTACCTTTGTAGCGAAATAAAAAAAGCGCTCCCTGTATTTTATGATTAATCGAGTATTATTACGCACTAAGATTGTTCAAATCTTATATTCCTATTACAAAAGCGATAGCAAATCGTTGCCTATCGCTGAAAAAGAGTTGTTTCATAGTATTGAAAAAACCTACGATTTGTATTTCCACTTGTTGAATCTGTCTGTCGAGGTAACACGATTTGCTGCAAATTTGATTGAAACAAAACGTAACAGACTTCGCCCTTCTGCCGAAGATTTAAATCCCAATACCCGTTTCATTGACAACTCTTTTGTAGCACAACTATCTAAGAATGTGCGATTCAATGAATATCTGGACGATCATAAACTTTCGTGGGTAAACAATCCTGAAATTATCAAAGAAACTTTCGAATCAGTAATCGCTTCAGAGTATTATTCGGAATATATGAATGCTCCTACAGCTGATTATGCTGCAGATAAAGACATTTGGCGCAAAATATATACAAAAATTTTGTTGAAAAGCGAATCGCTTGATGATTCTATTCAGGATCAGAATATTTATTGGACGGATGATATTGAAATGGTTATCAGCTTTATTATCAAAACAATAAAAAGATTTGATGCCACAAAGGGCGATGAACAAGAGTTGTTGCCAATGTTTAAAGACGAAGAAGATGCCGAATTTGCACGTAAACTGTTACGCAGTGTGCTAACCAAAGGAGAGAAACTTCGTGAAATGATTGATCTGAATACCAAAAACTGGGAGTTGGATCGTATCGCGTTCATGGACATTGTAATTATGGAAGTGGCATTATGCGAATTAATGGATTTCCCGACCATACCGATAAATGTTACATTGAACGAATATATTGAAATAGCTAAGAACTACAGCACCGAAAAAAGTGGAACTTTTATCAATGGAGTGCTGGATAACATTGTTGGACAACTTAAAAAAGACAATAAGTTGATAAAAGTGGTAATGTTTAGCGACAATAAAAAATAATAAACTATTTTTGCAAGTATAAACTTTTAAATTAATAAAGAATATGAATCTATTAAGCATTATGTTACAAGCGGCGCCTGCAGCTGGTGGTGCAAGCCAATACTCAGGTATTTTGATGATGGTATTGATTTTTGTGGTTTTCTATTTTTTCATGATTCGTCCACAATCAAAACGTCAAAAAGAAATTAAAAAACAACGCGAAGCTATGAAAGCCGGCGATTCAGTTGTGACATCTGGTGGAATTTATGGAAAAGTAAAGGACATCAAAGATTCAACTGTTATTGTTGAAATAGCTGATAATGTACGTATTAAAGTTGATAAAAACTCTGTTTTTGCCACAGCTGAAGATCTTCAAACACAAGCAAAATAATTGGGTTTTATGGCTGAAAACAGCGGCATAAAATTTTTAAAGTATTACTCGCAAAAGCTTAAATCATTCTTTTTCTCAAAAGATATTTTAAGCTTTTTGCTTTTTCTTGCCCTTTCAGCTGCTTTTTGGTATATCAATGCGTTGGGTAAGGACAGGGAAACAATTCTGAACATTCCAATACGCTATGTAGGTGTTCCACAGTATATTGGTTTAGGAAAAAATACACCTACCAGTGTTTCACTCACGGTTAAAGATCAGGGGTTACGACTGTTTTCTTATTCAAACGAAAACAGACCTCCGGTTACCATTGATTTATCCCGAACGTTTTATCAAAAAGGAGAAATTCTGATTACTTCCGATCAACTCAGATCCAAAATAGGACGAAGTCTGTTGGGTACTACCACTGTGCTGGAAATAAAGCCGGATTCAATTTTGATAAAATATGAAAAGTTGAGCCAAAAAACATTGCCCATCGAACTGGTATCCAGTATTGAGATGGCTCCGCAATACATGTTGGCCGAAAATATTCGACTGGAACCAAACCAGGTCACTGTCTTTGGACCCAGAAGGATTCTTGATAAATTGAAAGCAATTAGAACTGAATTGGTTGAAGCTAAAAACTTGAGTGATACGATTTCTCTAAATTGTAAATTGAAATCTATTCCATCGGTTCGATTCTCGAGTCCAGATATAAAATTAAGCCTTTTTGTAGAACAGTTTACCGAAAAGAAAATCCAAATACCTATTAAATCAATTAATTGTCCGGCTAATCTGTTTATTCGTACTTTTCCGGCTGTGGTAAATGCAACCTTTACTGTTGGGTTAAGTCATTTCAATTCATTGAGCTCAGACGATATGTCGGTGTATTTGGATTATAATGAGTTGATAGTAGGGAAATCGTCTAAACAAAAACTTAAAATTTCAACTAAAAGTTCACACATTTCAAATATCAGAATTGTACCACAAGAGGTAGAATTTATTTTGGAACAGAAATAAGATATGAAGAAAATTCAAATGGTTGACTTGCGCAGTCAATATGATAAGATTAAAGATGCTGTTGATGCAGGCATCCAAGATGTTATAGATAATACCGCATTTATAAAAGGTGCAAAAGTGACTGAATTTCAACGTGATTTAGAAACTTACCTGAATGTAAAGCATGTAATTCCGGTTGGGAATGGAACAGATGCGCTTCAAATTGCATTAATGGCTTTGGGACTTAAACCGGGCGATGAAGTGATCACTCCAACATTTACGTTTATCGCCACAGCCGAGGTCGTTGCGTTAATGGGTCTTACACCCGTGGTAGTGGATGTTGACTTTGATACTTTCAATATTTCATTAGAATCAGTAAAGAAAGCTATAACTCCCAAAACAAAAGCCATTGTTCCTGTTCACTTGTTCGGTCAGAATGCTGATATGGAAGCTATTCTAGCGTTGGCTAAAGAACACAATCTTTTCGTAGTGGAAGATGCTTGTCAGTCGATTGGTTCGGTATATACGTTTAAAGACGGACGTCAGACTCAGTCGGGCTGTATGGGTGATATTGGCTGTACTTCCTTTTTTCCATCCAAAAATCTGGGTTGCTTTGGCGATGGTGGTGCCATTTTCACGAACAATGATGAATTAGCGGCTAAAATGCGGGCTATCTCTAATCATGGTATGGTGGTTCGTTATCATCACGACATGGTGGGGATCAATTCGCGTCTGGACAGTATTCAGGCCGCTGTATTAGGTGTGAAGTTGAAATACCTGAATGAATATAATGCCGCCAGATTTGCTGCAGCAAGCTATTATAACGCAGCATTTGAAGGTAATGATAAGATAATTACCCCAGCTGAATCTGCTAACTCCACACATGTTTTTCATCAGTATACATTGAAACTAAACGGTGTCAATCGTGCAGAGTTGATTAAGCATTTGAATGATAAAGGTATTCCGGCCATGATTTATTATCCGGTTTGTTTGCATTTGCAAAAAGCATATGAGGATGACCGTTACAAAGCCGGTGACTTTCCGGTAGCAGAAAAATTGAGTGAATGCGTTATGTCACTTCCAATGCATACCGAATTGACGGAAGAGCAACTTAAATATATTACAACGAGTGTGTTGGAATTTATTGGATAATCACCACCAACTGCTAATTGAAGTTTAAATTTATTATCCAAACTATGAACGAATATTTTGCACACGAAACAGCGATTGTAGACGATAATTGCAGTATTGGAAAAGATACCAAAATTTGGCATTTTTCACATATTATGTCGGGATGTGTAATTGGCGAAGGTTGTAATATCGGACAAAATGTAGTAATTTCGCCTTCCGTAATTTTAGGTAAAAATGTAAAGATACAAAACAATGTATCTGTCTATACAGGTGTTATTTGCGAAGATGATGTTTTTCTGGGACCTTCGATGGTGTTTACCAATGTCATCAATCCGCGAAGCCATGTAAACCGCAAAAGTGAGTATGCGCAAACACTTGTGCGTAAAGGTGCCAGTATTGGAGCTAATGCTACGGTGGTTTGCGGAAATGAAATAGGTGCGTATGCATTAATAGGTGCCGGAGCAGTCATTACAAAGCCTGTAAAGCCTTTTGCATTGGTTGTAGGTAATCCTGCAAAGCAAATAGGTTGGGTAAGTGAAAACGGTCATAAACTGGTTTTCAACGCTGCCGGAATGGCTACCTGCATTGAAACCGGACAAGAATATGAGTTGCTGAATGATGAAGTGAAACGAGTAAAATAACCACATAAGAAAAGAATAAATGATTAAATTTGCAGTAATAGGACAGGGGCATATTGGAAAACGCCATGCAGAAATGATTCGTTTGAATCCTGATTCTCAATTAGTAGCAGTTTGCGATGTATTGGCCAAAGACCAAATTGGTTTAACGGATATAAAGGAAGCCTTTTTTACGAGTTACGAAGAGTTGTTAGCATCCGATCTGGATATAGACGTTATAAATATCTGTACTCCCAATGGTTTTCACTCGGAATATGCTATCAAAGCGCTGCAGGCAAAGAAGCATGTTGTACTTGAAAAGCCAATTGCGCTGACAAAAATTGATGCTGAGTCAATTCTTTTTAAATCGTTGGAAATGTCTCGCCACGTATTCTGTGTGATGCAAAATCGTTATTCTCCACCTTCGGTTTGGTTGAAAGAAATCATTGATAATAAAACGCTGGGAGACATTTTTACTGTGAAGCTCGATTGTTATTGGAATCGTGACGAACGTTATTATAAAAAAGGCAACTGGCATGGTGATGCGAAACTGGATGGTGGTACTCTGTTTACCCAGTTTTCGCACTTTGTTGACATTATGTATTGGCTGTTCGGAGATATTCAAAATATCCGTGGAAATTTTGCAGATTTCTCACATAAAGATTTGACCGATTTTGAAGATAGTGGAGTTGTTACCTTCGACTTTATAAATGGTGGAATGGGTAGTTTGAATTACTCTACCGCTGTATGGGACAAAAACCTGGAAAGCAGTATTACTATTCTTGGTTCAAAAGGAACAGTGAAAGTTGCCGGACAATATATGAACGAGGTATCGTACTGCCATATAAAAGATTATGTAATGCCGGAACTGGCACCATCTAATCCGCCAAATGACTACGGATTGTACAAAGGTTCTGCCCAAAATCACCATTACGTGATCGAAAATGTGGTAGAAAAACTGAAAGACAAGGGAACCATTACCACTAATGTACTTGAAGGATTAAAGGTAGTTGATATTATCGAACGCATTTACAATGTGCGCGATAAGCAGTGGAAGAAGACTGTCTAAAATACAGACAACAAAATTGAAATTATTTACGAATAATCAAAATCAGAATATATGTTACAAAGAATTCAAACCGTATATCTGTTGTTAATAGTGATACTCTCTTGTATTGCTTTCTATTTACCAACAGTCGATTTAATCAATATTAAAAGTGCTCTCCACTATATTATTGATTTTAAAGGAGTGTACTTGGTTCAGGAAAAGGGAAATGTTTGGGATTCAACTGTATGGGGATTAACATCAATTTCAGCAGTGATACCTTTTATTGCCTTATATACTATTTTTCAATACAAGAACCGGGTAAAACAAATTCGCTTATCAGTTATCAATATGCTGTTAATGCTTGGTTATTATGTGGTTTTATTTATAAATATATGGTTTATAAGTGGTCGTTTAAATGCTGAATGGCATTTGCATTTTGTGACTGCACTACCTTTAGTTTGCATGATACTTAACTATTTAGCCATTGGTTCTATAGGAAAAGATGAAGCATTGGTAAAATCTGCTGATAGAATCAGATAAGAAATCACTACAACTTAATAATCAAACGCTTCCAGAGATGGAAGCGTTTGTGGTTTTCAGCATATTTCTGAACAATAAAATGCTTTCATCTGTTCTAACCACCAAAATATAACTGATGAAATCAACATATACATTCATGCTAACAGGTATGCTTTTGTTATTGACGCAAACAGCATGCACTCAATCAAAAAAAACGATGAAATACAATCCACTTACTCCCGAAGAACAAGCAGTGATTCTTAATAAAGGAACCGAACGACCTTTCACCGGCGAATATGTTGACAACAAAGCAACCGGAACTTACGTTTGCCGACAATGTGATGCACCGCTTTATCGATCGGAAGATAAGTTTGATTCGCATTGCGGATGGCCAAGTTTTGATGATGAAATTCCCGGTGCAGTAAGCAGACATACCGATGCCGATGGACGAAGAACTGAGATTACCTGTAAGAATTGTGGAGCACATCTCGGTCATGTCTTTTTAGGTGAAGGTCTTACTGAAAAAGATACCCGTCATTGTGTCAATTCAATTTCTATGAAATTTATCCCGGCGACAAAAAAGGTGATCGAAAAAGCGTACTTTGCCTCGGGTTGTTTTTGGGGAACCGAATATCATTTTATGAAAGCCAAAGGAGTGATAAGTACTACCGTTGGTTATATGGGTGGACATACTACTTCTCCAACTTACAAAGAAGTGTGTACGGGTGAGACCGGTCATGCCGAAACTACCGAAGTGGTTTTTGATACAACCAAAACAACCTATGAAGATATGTTGAAATTATATTTCGAGACGCACGATTTTACACAAGTAGGAGGGCAGGGGCCTGATATTGGTGATCAGTATCGTTCGGTAATATTTTACACTTCCGACGAGCAAAAACGGTTAGCTCAAAAATATATTGGTATCCTAACCGATAAAGGATACAAGGTAGCTACACTATTGGAAAAGGCTCCGGTGTTTTGGGCTGCCGAAGATTATCATCAGGAATATTATGACAAAAAGCACGGCTCACCTTATTGCCATATTTACAGAAAAATTTTCTAAGTGATTCTACAGACGAATCTCAGACAGTGTTCTTACAATAGGTGAAGACACAGAAAACATAAACGGCTGGCCTGAATTAATCAGATCAGCCGTTTTCAGTTACAATATATAATTTTTATTTATCAATATCTGGAAGTATGGAGACTTCTTTCGTCAATGCCGAACAAGCTCTAACAAAGACAAGTGAAGTTGCAATATTTAATGGCCTCTTTAACAGTCATTTTTTCTTTGATGTTTTTGGATTTTGCCAGTTGATTACAAACAGTGATAATGCCATTATCCAGTATGTCCTGTCCATTAAAAATTTCTGCACTCATGCAGTCTACCGTGCATGCAAGGATTCCTGCGTCACTTAGAGATTCAAGACTTTTTACACCTGCATTATTTTTACCGATTCCTGCATCGTTAAAGAATACTGCTTTAAGGTTATGTTTCTGTGCATAATGTCCTGCACTTACACCGCCATGCGATCCACAGACAACTATATCTCCTGCATTGTTTTCGTTTAAGAAAGTAATGCTATCAGTTACAGTGACGCTCACTCCATCTATTTGTACTTTTGCCTGTTTTTTTAGGTTTACCTTGCTACCGTTTTCTGCCTTTTCGTTAGTAAGAGATTCGGAATTCTCATTCTCATGAGTCGAGGAAATAGGAGCGAAACTGTTGATTATTTTGGCAACGGCATCTTTCACTGAGTCACCGATTTGGATTTCTGCATCTTCGGCCAGAGTATTGGTATGACTTATAATTCCACTTTCCCAGGTATCGTTGGCAACACCAATCTCGGCACTGTAGTGATCAACAGCACAAGCCAGAATATTCTCAGCCTCATAATGTGAGAGACCACTGATACCTGCCAGATTTTTGCCTATACCGGCATTGTTGAGGAAAACCGCTTTTACATGAAAGTTCTTAAGCTTTCGGGCAAAAGTCCCATTGTCACCGCAATGTGATGCGCACACAAGAATCGGACTTGAATTGCTAGGTTGCAAATCACCTAAACTATCCAGGAGTATTACACCTTCAGGTAATTCCATTTTTTTTCTTTTGGCTTAATAATTATTGACTCAGCTTTCGCTTCGCTTACCGCTGGTTCGTGAGTTGTTTGTATTGACTTTAAGTTATTGATAAGTAGATGAATAAATGAATTGTTTTTGTGTTTTTTGTGTCTTCTTAGTGCTTTTTGTGATATAATAAAAAGCTATTCCACTAAGTTACACAAAGAATACCACAAAGTTTCACAAAAAAGAGAACTCTAAAATCACAATATACTTTCTATTGTAAATCAATTAAATAGCCCAAGTGAAAAATCATAATCAATTAAAAATCAAATTGTTTTATTACTTGCGAAAGTTGAGTTATTGACTAATTCCTGCAAGTTTAGCGCGGGCAATCGATATTCCCTTTTCGTATGCCTTTATATTTCCATCAATAAACTTTGCAGGAACGTTTTCCCTGACTATTTGAATCAACTCAGCATGCGAATAGCCTCTAAACTCAGCATAGAATCCAAGCATAATAATATTCATCATCTTGCTGATATCAAAATCCGAACTTTTGTTCTCATCGGGATCAATAATAAATGTCTTCTTCCCCGATCTCTTGATTAGCTCGGTTTTAGATTCTGGCATATCTTTTTCCAGACGGGTGTTGACGCTGGAAGTGGACAGCTCAAACGTGCTTGAAAAGACGATGCCATCATCTTTCAGGCAATGCAAATATCGGAGTGTTTCCGTTTGTTCAAATGATAACAGGTAATCCACATCGCCCGCTTTGATAAAAGGCGATAAAACCGGCTTATTTGAATAGCGGAAGTGACTTTCGACACCTCCACCACGTTGTCCTAATCCAATTACATCTGATATTTTTAACTCATAACCAAGTTTCATATAATACTTGCTTAAGAGGTTGCTGAAAAGGAGAATTCCTTGTCCTCCCACTCCAGCTATGATAATATTTTTTCCTGTATCCTGCATTTTTATGATTTTATGGCGTCAAACTTACATGCCGTAGAACATAATCCACAGCCTACACAAAGATCCTCGTTAATAACTATTTCAACTTTTCCGTCCTTGCCTTTTTTACTCTCTATAGCTAAACATCCGATTTTTATACACTTGCGACATTGAGTACAAAGATCCTGATCAATAGAATAAGCGTCACCTTTAGGCAGTTTAAATTTAGTTACACAAGGTTTTTCTACAATAACTACAGAATTTGTATTTGCTTTAACTGCATTTAAAATAGCTTTTTCCAGATTTTCAAATTCGTACGCATCTACAGTTACAATATCTTTTACACCAATGGCTTCGCATACTTTGGCAATTTCCAGTTTATTTTCCGGTTTGTAATTGAACCCAAACTCACTGGAAGCCACATGCTGACCACCGGTCATGGCCAGACAGCTATTGTCAACAATAATCGTGGTTGACTGACTGTCATTGAAAATCAGATTCATCAGTCCGTTGATGCCGGTTGCCCAAAAACCTCCATCGCCTATCATACCCACAAATTTTTCTTTGTGATCGGTTGCCACGTTGAAACCATGAGCCAGCGCAATACTCGACCCCATGCATTTTTGTAGTTGATAAGCCTCCATGTGAGGGAAGCAACCTATTAGTCCACAGGTAACATCGGAAGCCGCCTTGATTTTATGTTTTTTTAATATTTGTGCAATAAAGAGATGAGAGCATCCGGCGCAACTAACCGGCAGTCGGAAAGGAATGCCTTCCATAGGAGTTCTTTTTGGTGCGTTCGGAACGAGTCTTTCCTCAATAATATCGGGAGTAAAACGTGTCATTTCGGGGAACTTCGGAAATAATTCTTTCCCGATTACCGAAATTCCCAGATCCTTGATATTCTTTTCCATAATATCATGACCATCTTCAATCACATAGAGTTTTTCTACATGTTCGGCCAATTCACGAATCAGTTTTTCAGGAAGCGGCATAACCATTCCCACTTTTAAAATCGAGGCATCGGGTAAAACTTCTTTTGCATAAAAGTAAGGAGTTCCTGCTGTAATTACCCCAATTTTTTTACCCTTCAACTCCAGTTTGTTAATATCGAAGTTATTGCTGTCTGCAGCAAGGCGCTTCATATGTGCCGGAAAATCGTGAAAGCATTTGGTCAACTTTGGATGCTCGGAGCCTTTTGCATTCATCATCATGGTTGTCATGATAACCTTGCTGAAACTTACCGGATATTTTTTTCTGCATTTTACTTCGTAAGTATAGTCTTCATCAATGGCAACCGAACTGGTTGTTTTGCAGATTACTGATGTGATTTTAAGTATAACAGGAGTACTGTATTCTTCGCTAATCTCGAATGCTCTAACCATAAGATCCTTGGCCTCCTGACTGTCACTTGGCTCCAAAACCGGGATATTAAACATATTCCCGTAATGACGAACATCGTTATAGTCATCACCCGCAATACGGCCTACATCATCGCCAACCACCAATACAAGGCCACCATTGATCTGACTGCCGGCAGCTCCCCCCAATGCATCTGCTGCAACATGTAAACCCACAGTTTTCATTACTGCCAGGCTACGATAACCTGCAAATGAAGCTCCAATGGCTACTTCTAAACCCACTTTCTCATTCGTCGACCATTCACAATAGATATCCGGGTATCTCTGTTGGGCATAATCCATTACTTCTGTGGACGGTGTGCCCGGGAATCCGGAAGCAACTTTCACGCCTGCTTCAAAGGCACCTCTGGCAACTGCTTCGTTACCATTCATCATCTTCAGTGTGGTAATCTTATTCTCTTTCTTCATATTATAAAACGACTCCTCTCATTGTTGCTTATTTTTATCAGTTTTCTGATAAATCGGCCAAAAATACTGCTTTTTTGTTACACACCAAAATCAAATAGCAATTTAATCAAAGAAATTGTAATATTATTGTCATAAAATCACGAAGAAAATATACAGCAGTGTTTAGGCTAAAGTCGTTATTGAACTATAAATGAGTAGAGCCGAACAAACTACGTTGAACTGAGTGTTCTTATAAATAGGAGAAGACACCAAAAACATAAACGGCTGACCTGAATTAATCAGATCAGCCGTTTTTTAGTTGTAAAATATGTCTTGTATTTTTGTTTATCAATATATGGGATTATGGAGACTTCCTTCTAGCTACGACCAAGCGAAGACGCTTGGCCGAACAAACTACGCTGAACTGAGAATCTATTAATCCCATAGATAAGGAGTGTCTTTAAATAATTCCTTTCCCCTTAGTGTCTCAGACGGATTTTCCTTATATTCCTTATACCAATGTATATACAGATTTGATATTTCAATTAATTTTTTTCCTGTTAGCCTTGTGTGCTCTATAAAGCCTGTATTGCTTGTTGTATCAATTAAGCACGGTTCTAACGAAGGGTATTTGTTTCTAAACCTAATTCCATCAATCGTCCATAAAATGCATTCGCAAAGAATTTTCGGATTTGTATATTTCGATGAAATTGGATTAGTTGGAAACTGAATTACAATTGAAGTGTCCTTTGAATAGAGAAGCAATTTTTCGATATCATTGACCGTAAAGTCGGGCAATTCATAACCAAATTTCTCAATATAATGACCACCTTTTATTATTTCTACGAATTGGTCAGCATTGGGATTTTTCATGTCAAATTCATCGTCATTACAAGATGTTCCGAATATACAAATTAGAGTCAAAATAGTAAATAATAACTTTGTTTTCATAATATCTGTTTTTAAAATTAAACATGTTTTATTCTATTTTTTTGTCAAAATACGAAGTTGTCTTTGTTTCTTCCTATAACGTCCGAGATAATGGGTCGGAAATAAAGAAAAGAGGTGCAGAGCACCGAGATATATCCTCGGTTCGGCGTAGTTTCCACACTATGTGCAAGTAAGTTATGGTAATATATCCGCGAGGACAAGGGACAAGGGGACAAGGAAACTCTAAACGGGTATTAATATATCGTCTTCATCTTTGTCTTCATCTTTTTTCTTATCAGTTTTGTACTTGTTTAGATATATGGAGAAATTATCAATATTTTTAATGCTTTCTATACTTTTTCTTAGATCCTCGTAATTTTCTAATTTACTCAATATGTCAGCAGTTTTGAAATATTTTTTAAAATTTTCATTATTGTCTGCAATTTCCTTATATTTTAAATTAATTCCAAAATTGGAGTTGTCGTTAATGTTGAGTAAGTCTTTGTATTTATAGATATTATTAAAATATAATTTTTCATCAGAAATCCTGATTTCTTTTACTTCATCGATTGTTTTTTGCTTGATTTGAGGAATTAAACCTCTCTCTTTAGCTATAAGTAAAAAATTATCTGCATTATAAATTAATATCCTTATAGAAGTCGCATCATAAAACTCTTTTATTAATTCTTCTCGAGGTCTTATGGTTTTTCCATTTTCAATTGACCACCAATCTTCTTTTCTATCATCTGTTATAAATATAATAGGTTTTTTCTCTTTTTGGGTATGTCCAATTAGCTCCTTCCAGATAATCAAATCTCCATAAACGTTTCTTTCTGACTTATCACTCTTATCTGCGTCTTTATAACCAGGAGGAATTCTTTCAGAATATCTTTCTTTTCCTTCAAGGTATATTTTTTTTAAAACATCTTTGCTAAACTCAGTTCCAATTTTATTTTTAAACAATCCCGTTATCTGAGAAAGAACTAAATCATTTGATTTAAAATCTGGATGTTTCTTTTTTTGTTTTTCTAATTCTTTGAAGACTTTATCAATAAATGCTGAATGTAAGGTGTAAATATCGCGAATTATTATTGAAGGATGTTTTTTAAATTGGTTTATTTGTGGTTCAATAGATTTTTTGAAGTTTTCGTTAAACACTTTCATAACCTCATCATACGATTCATCTAATCCGTCAATTACTTTAAGCCGATTTTTGTGAAATTCATACGCCGCTTGAAATGGTAAGTATAATTTCGTATTTATTGAATTTAAGGCACTAATAAAATCATTTCTGGTTAACTCAGTATATCTATACAAATTTAATATGGAATTTGCGTCAAAAGCAAATATTCCATTACTCCAAGAGTCGTTAATTTCTTCTTCTGTCGGATTGTAAAAACCAATAAAGTTGTCTTTCATGATAGTAATTTTAATTATTTGATAGAAGGTTTTTTTTAATTACACATTACGACCGAAGCTATGGGCATTTGGCGGCTTGCGGGATCTGCATTGCCGAAATGCACGTCAGGGAGCCAATGAACATAGGCGTGTGCTATAGCCAGTTTTTTAATTTTTCATGTTTAGTCGTCTGTGTATTAACGAAATCGTTGATAAAATATCCAATGCGTCACTTTCATTGATTTCCCAAATAATTCGAGGTGAGTGAGCTGTCGTGTTTCTAAACATTCCAAATACTCCTTTGATTAAGTTGGCAAATCCTTTATGTTCACTTTCTTCAGTTTCAGAGGATAAATTATTAATTCTAATTAATGGATTTTTAATTGAAAATGCTTTTTCTACTAATTCAGCACCATCTTCTGTCAAACCTGTTCTTTGTCGAATAGTTTCAGCAATGCTTTTTGTTGCTTCAAAAACAGTATGAAAATAATTTTCTGCTAATAATTCTGCTTTACAATATTGAAAAATTGTAGTGTGCGTGTTGCGTTGTTCTAGTTTGTCTTTTAGTCTGCTGGCTCTTTGTTCAGCTTCAGATATTGTAGTTGCACCTTTAGTTTTTTTAAATTTCCCAGTTTCCATTAGTTCCAAACCAATAAAAGCAATTCTCATATTTAGCTCAGTTCTTAAAAACTCAAATTCTTCATGTTTCCCAATAAAACGTGCAGGATTCAATGATTTATTCATGAATGTCAAAATATTATTTGAGCAATGATTTATGTTTTGGAATTGAGCAAAAGCATTATATAACCTTTTCCATTTATTTAAAGAAGTAGTAGTTGAGTAAACGTCCTGAATATTGACTTCCTTTAAGAATTTCCCAATTTCAGTACCAGTTAATCCTTTGTCTGTGTCACCCAGCACTCTACATATTCCTTCTAAAACACTTCCATCTATCGGTGGCAATTTTTCGTTCATTATCACAGTCCTAAAATTTTTCGAACATGTTCTTTATTTTCAGTTGAGGCAGCTTCTAATAACCGATACTTAACATCGTCACCTAATTTGTCTATAGTCAAGGTTTCTTTCAAATTATAACCACCTGGATATTTGCTTTTATCATATTCATGTAATATTTCTCCATTTTCATATAGAGTGTAGTCATCGTCAAGTTCTCCTTTTTTCATTTTGCGTGAAACGGCAATTGCAATCATATTTTATTCTTTTAATTGTTGGTAATATATTTAGTCTTCATTTTTTTTAAAATTGGCTATAACGAACTGCTATGCGAACTTAAATTTCACTATGCGAACTCCTTGTTAGCATATCTCCACTTTAGGGGCAATGTATGTGTTTTTTATATAAAAAACTTTCCCAATCTGCCGTACTGACTGATTGGGAAAGTTCAGGTTGTTACGCTTTTACCTCTGGGGTAGCCGTTTCGGTTTTCTTAGCGGCGTGTTTGTAGATAACAGTGGCTGCTGATTTGTATTTGTTGTAAAACTCCGGCGCTTTGCGTTGGAATTGTGGAGCCAGACGGTCGAGGGTGTTTTTCTTAATGTCTTCGGCCCGGCTAAATAGTTCGGCAATGCGTTTGGTGCTTCCCGATTGCTCTATGCCTGCTTCGCGACGGTTGCTGGTGCTGTTTTTTAAGCGGGTCAGCGCCTCGTTAAACTCATTCAACTCTTGGGGGCTTATGCCTGCGTTGCTTAGCTCCGGAATTTTTTGCGCTTCGTTCAATACAATATCGCCTGCAGTAATTAAATCGTGCTGATCGAGCCGTATTACTTTTCCCGTTTTGTAATTCACCAACGACTGCAGGGCTTTGTTGCCATTCTGTTCTGCATACGAATGAACAGCCCCCGACACTTCAATCAAGTGGTAGATAACCTGATCTGCTAACTCATTTTTGTCTTCGGTAATACCCGTCAGGTCCTTGTCTTGCGTTACACTCAGCAACTCAATTTCGGGAAGGAGGGCAGCCAGTTGATCAACTCCTTGTGCAAAGTAAGGAATGGTTGCCGCAATTTCGGGATTGTTGTTTTTTTCAATTACAATAAGTTTGTACGAATTAAATCTCGCTTTCTGATAAGAATTCATAATAAAATAATTTATAGGTTTGTAAATATACTTTGCTAAAAAGCGTAGCAAATGTAAAAATAAGATTTTAATTATGCAAGTAATTACTATATTTTTTTCACTAAATAAATTATTATAGATAGGGATAGACTCGTTAAACTTATTTTGCGGCCTTGTTTTCTGAGATGGCTAATGTGTTGACAGGGTTAGTGTAACTTGTTTGGGAAAGGTATATCGTTGAGCGAGCATTGTATGTCGTTGAGCAGGCTTTGTATATCATTGAGCGAGCTTTGTACATCGTTGAGCAGGCTTTGTATATCGTTGAGCGGGCTTTGTACATTGTCGAGCGAGCTTTGTATGTCGTTGAGCAGGCTTTGTATGTCGTTGAGAGGGTTTTGTATGTCGTTGAGCGAGCTTTGTATATTATTGAGAGGGTTTTGTACATCGTTGAGCGAGCATTGTGTATCGTCGAGCGAACTTTGTGCAAATAAAAAAGGCTGACCTGAGTAATTCAGATCAGCCTTTCTAATAATTATCAATTATGAATTATGCATTTATTTGTATCCATCTTCGTGAACGCCCATAACCGAGCGTCCTGAAGGATCATTCAAATTTTTGAATGCTGCATCCCATTCTAATGCGATAGGAGTACTACATGCAACAGAAGGAACCGAAGGTACACATTTCGACGCTGCTTCCGATGGGAAGAAATCGGTGAAAATAGTACGGTAGTAATATTCTTCTTTGTTCATTGGAGGATTGATAGGGTAGGTTTCATTTACCTTAGCCATTTGCTCGTCAGAAACCAGGTCGGTAGTCATCGCGCGCAAAGTGTCAATCCAGTTGTAACCTACACCATCAGAAAATTGTTCTTTTTGACGCCAGGCCACACTCTCCGGTAAATAACTTTCGAATGCCTTACGCAAAATCCATTTTTCCATTTTTCCGTCACCGTTTCTACCGCACATTTTATCTTTCGGATTTAAACGCATGGCAATATCCATGAATTCTTTATCCAAAAATGGAACGCGGCCTTCAACTCCCCACGAAGCCAACGATTTATTGGCACGTAAACAGTCGTACAGGTGAAGTTTATCAATTTTACGAACCGTTTCTTTGTGGAACTCTTCGGCACTTGGTGCTTTGTGGAAATAAAGGTAACCACCAAAAATCTCATCAGCACCTTCGCCTGAAAGTACCATTTTTACACCCATCGATTTGATAACACGAGCCAACAAGTACATAGGAGTACTTGCACGGATAGTGGTTACATCATAAGTTTCAATATGGTAAATCACGTCGCGGATGGCGTCAAGACCTTCCTGAACCGTGAAATGTATTTCGTGGTGTTTTGTACCGATATGATCAGCTACCAAACGGGCAGCTGCCAAGTCGGGCGAACCCACCAAACCAACAGCAAATGAGTGAAGTTGATTTCCCCAAGCTGAACCTGAGCTTGCCGATTGTTTAGCTGCAATTTTCATGGCAACGGCAGAAATCAGTGAAGAGTCAAGACCACCCGAAAGCAATACACCATAAGGTACGTCGGCCATTAACTGACGTTCTACAGCTGCTTCCAATGCATCGTGCAATTCCTCAATGCTGGTTTCATTATCTTTTACTGCATCAAAATTTTGCCAATCGCGAGAGTACCATTGAGTAGGTTTGCCATCCGGACTATAGTAATATTGTCCCGGTAAAAACTCTTCAATTTTAGTACAATAGCCTTCCAGCGCTTTCAACTCAGAACCTACATAATAAGTTCCTTCCGCGTCCCAGCCCTGATACAATGGAATAATACCGATATGGTCACGACCAATCATGAATATATCTTTCTCAATATCGTATAGTGCAAAGGCGAAAATGCCGTTCAGATCTTCCATGAAGTTAGGTCCTTTTTCGCGATAAAGCGCTAGAATTACTTCACAGTCGGATTTAGTCAGAAATTCATATTTTCCTTCAAATTGTTTGCGGATATCCTCATGATTATAGATTTCACCGTTAACTGCCAACACCAATTTTCCATCTTTACTGAACAACGGTTGTTTACCTGATTCAGGATCCACAATCGATAAACGCTCGTGTGCCAAAATGGCCTTGTCATCAGAGTAAACGCCCGACCAGTCCGGCCCACGGTGACGAATACGTTTAGACATTTTCAATACCTGTGGCCGCAAAGCCTGGGCTTGTTGTTTTATATCAAATGCACATACAATTCCACACATAGTATACTTTTTTAAGCCCCCTAAATCTCCGTCAGCCGACGGAGAACTTAAGTTGCATTTATTTGATTTATTTGAGTTTTTTAGTTTTAATTTCCAAAGTAACACAAAACATGGTTGATATTCTGGTTATCAAATGTTGTAAAAGTCCCCCTTGGGGGATTTAGGGGGCTTCTTTTATAAGGATTTATGAATATCTTCAGCTACTTTACGTCCGGAAGCAATAGCACGAACCACTAAACTGGCTCCCATAGCAGCATCACCGGCAGCATATACTTTAGCAACATTACTTTTGTTTTCCTTGTCGATAGCCACGTTTCCACGACCATCAAAGGTAACGCCCAGTTCGGTCAATAAACCTTCGTGAACAGGGTGAATAAATCCAAGCGCCAGGAATACCAAATCAGCTTTGATAGTATCTGTTTTACCGGTTGGTTTCATATTCATGCGTCCGCTTTCATCTTTCGACCATTCAACTTCTTCTACAATTACTTCAGTAAGTTGACCTTTTACACCAACAAATTGCTTTGTGTTCAACGCCCATTTACGTACGCAACCTTCTTGATGTGAACTTGATGTTTTCAGGATGGTTGGATAAAATGGCCAGGGAGTTTCAGGGTTTTTGCCTACCGGTGGTTGAGGTAAAATCTCAATTTGAGTCACTTTTACAGCTCCCTGACGAATGGATGTACCAACGCAGTCAGATCCGGTATCACCACCACCAATAACAAGTATATGTTTGTCTTTCGCTGAAATAATGTCTTTTTCAGCAACCGTTTCGCCCATGATAAGCTGATTTTGTTGGCTCAAAAAGTCCATAGCGAAGTAAATACCTTTCAAATCACGACCTTCAGGTTGAATGTCGCGAGGATGTCCGGCACCAATAGATAAACATACTGCATCGAAATTTTTCATGATTTCTTTGCCTGAAATGTCTTTTCCAACTTCTGTATTTGGTTTAAATTCAATACCTTCTTCTTCCAGCTGAGCTAAACGACGATCGATAATGTTTTTATTCAATTTGAAATTTGGAATACCGTATCTCAACAATCCACCAAATCCATTGTCTTTTTCGAAAATGGTAACGTGGTGTCCCTTACGATTTAATTGTTGTGCAGCAGCTAATCCGGCAGGACCTGAACCAATCACAGCCACTTTTTTACCTGTGCGTGTTTTTGGTGGACGAGCTTTGATCATTCCTTCGATAAATGCAACCTCTGTAACAGCAGCTTCATTTTCGCGAATAGTTACCGGTGCGTCATGCAATGCCAATACACACGATTTCTCGCATGGAGCAGGGCAGATACGTCCTGTAAAATCAGGAAAGTTATTTGTTTCGTGTAAATTTTCTACCGCTTCTTTCCATTGACCTTTGTATATAAGATCTTGCCATTCGGGCATTTTGTTGCCCAGTGGACAGCCCCAGTGACAGAAAGGAATACCACAATCCATACAACGCGAAGCCTGAAGTTTACGGTCTTCGCGGTTTAATGTCTGTTCAACTTCCCCGAAGTCGTAGATACGTTCGTTTATAGGGCGATAACCTGCGTCCTTACGGGGTATATTTATAAATGCTTTTGGATTTCCCATGATGTTTTTTATTGTAACCTCACCCTAACCCCTCTCCTTCGAGGAGAGGGGAGAAAGAGCGGTGTCTTTATAATTTATTAGTCTTTATTGTTTACTCCCAATCAACCAATGAACCAATCAACCAATCAACCAATTAACCAGTCAACCAATTAACCATTTCAGGGGTTTAATAATCGCGTTCTACTTGAGCAATTTTCTTGTTGATGGCTTCCATCTTTTCTTCTTGTAATACTTTTTTGTATTCAATAGGAACGATTTTTTTGAATTTGTCAACATAACTACTCCAGTTGTCCAAAATGTGTTTAGCACGTTGGCTTCCTGTATATTTGTAGTGATTAGAAATTAAACCTTGTACTTCTTTACTGTCCATGCTGTCTTCGATAAGCGAAAGCTCAACCATCTCCATGTTACAGAAGAAATCAAAATTACCAATCTCATCAAGCACGTAAGCTACACCACCACTCATACCGGCAGCAAAGTTACGTCCGGTTTGTCCTAAGACAACGGTACGTCCACCGGTCATGTACTCACAACAGTGATCACCGGCACCTTCTACAACCGCAATTGCACCTGAATTACGAACGCAGAAACGTTCGCCAACCACACCATTCACATATAACTCACCCGAAGTAGCACCGTATAGCAAGGTATTTCCTGCAATGATATTATCTTCCGGTTTAAACGTGCTTTCTTTTGGCGCTACAATAACGATTTTACCACCCGAAAGACCTTTACCAACGTAATCATTAGCTTCTCCGGTTAGGTGGAAATAAACTCCTTTACCCAGGAATGCTCCGAAACTCTGACCTGCTGAACCTTCAAAGTAAGCTTTGATAGTATCGGTAGGTAAGCCGGTTTGTCCATAACGCTTCGCAATTTCGCCCGAAAGCATTGCACCTACGGTACGGTCGGTATTTTTAATTCTCGATTTGATTTGTACAGGCATACACAGATCCAATGCAGGAAGCGATTTTTTAATCAACTCACGATCTAATACTGAATCCAATTTGTGATCTTGCTCAGAAATATGACGAATAGCCAAATTTTCAATGTTCTTTGGAACAAACATTATTTTAGAAAGATCCACTTTTTTGATTTTTGGATTTCCTTCAATTACTTTGCGTTCCAGCAATTCTGCATGACCAATAATATCATCAAGTTTGCGATACCCCATTTCAGCTAAGTGCTCACGAACATCTTGTGCAATAAAATTAAAGAAATTTACAAGGTATTCATGTTTTCCGGTGAAATGTTTACGCAATACTTCATCTTGCGTAGCAACGCCTACAGGACAAGTATTTAAGTGACATTTACGCATCATTACACAACCAAGAATCAGCAGTGCACTAGTTGCAAAACCATATTCCTCAGCACCTAACAATGAAGCGATGATAATGTCGCGTCCTGTTTTCAACTGACCATCAGTTTGTAAACGAACCTGACCACGCAAGTTGTTCATCACCAAAGTTTGTTGAGTTTCAGCCAAACCAATTTCAACAGGTAGACCTGCATGCTTGATAGAGCTTGAAGGACTTGCACCTGTACCACCTTCGGCACCACTGATCAGAATCAGGTCAGCTTTTGCTTTGGCCACACCGGCAGCAATCGTTCCAACTCCGGTTTCTGAAACCAGTTTTACACTAATGGTAGCTGTTGGGTTGATATTTTTCAAGTCGTAGATAAGTTGAGCCAAATCTTCGATAGAATAAATATCATGGTGGGGTGGAGGTGAAATCAACGAAATTCCCGGTATAGAGTGACGGGTTTTAGCAATGATTTTATCTACTTTATGACCAGGTAATTGTCCACCTTCACCGGGTTTAGCACCCTGAGCCATTTTAATTTGAATTTCATCGGCATTTACCAGGTATTCTGATGTTACACCAAATCGTCCGGAAGCAACTTGTTTAATAGCACTACGAGTGCTTAAACCATCTTCACGCAATTTGTAACGTTCAGGATCTTCACCACCTTCACCGGTATTGCTTCGTCCACCAATAATGTTCATGGCAATAGCCATAGCTTCGTGAGCTTCACGACTGATTGAACCATAAGACATTGCACCTGTAACAAAACGTTTCATGATGTTTTCAGCAGGTTCAACTTCGTTGATATCGATAGGATTGCGTTTGTAATCCATCAAGTCACGAATAAATATCGGTGCAGGTTTATCATCTACAGCTTTTACATATTCTTTGAACTTAGCGTAATCATTGGTTTTTGTTGCAATTTGCAGACGTGCAATGGTTTCGGGGTTCCATGCATGTTTTTCTCCATCATTACGGTATGCATATTGACCTAAGTTCTCCAACTGAGTAGGATCACTTCCTTCTGTTGGGAAAAACGCTTCGTTATGTGGTTTCAATACTTCGTTTGCAACATCTTCTATATCGATACCTTCGATAGCCGAAGAAATACCTGTGAAGTATTTTTTCAGGAATGGAGAAGAAATACCTACAGCTTCGAAAATATGCGCACCACGGTAGCTACGCAAAGTAGAGTTACCCATTTTCGACAACACCTTCATCAAACCTTTGTTTACAGCTTTGATATAATGTTTTTTAGCAGTTTCCATGTCCATCGGAATATCACCTGCTTTGATTCTGTCATTGATAACAGCAAAAACCATATATGGGTTTACAGCGTTGGCTCCAAATCCAAACAACAATGCAAAGTGCATTACTTCACGTGGTTCAGCCGATTCAACAACGATGTCGATTTGCATTCTCTTGCGTTTTTGAACCAAATACAAGTGAACAGCAGAAACAGCAAGCAACGAAGGGATGGGTGCATGGGTAGCGTCAACACCACGGTCGCTCAATACGATATAATTCTTTCCATCATCAACCGCTTTCTCAACCGATAAGCAAAGTTCCTGAATAGCTTTTTCAAGACCGGCAGCTCCAGTTTTAGGATTGAAAAGCATCGGTAAAGAAATAGTATAGAATCCTTTATATTGTAAGTTGCTCAATATATCAAACTGAGAGTTTGTAAGAACGGGACTTTTTAGTTTCACCATTTTACAAATTTCAGGAGCAGCTTGTAATAAATTTTGATGTACTGAACCAATGTATCCGGTCAATGACATTACCAATTCTTCTCGAATCGGGTCAATTGGCGGATTGGTTACCTGTGCAAATTGTTGACGGAAATAGTTGAACAAACGTTGAGGTTTATCAGAAAACACTGACAATGCCACATCATTACCCATCGACGAAGTTGGTTCAAAACCATCATTTGCCATTGGAAGAATCAATCTTTCCAAGTCTTCTTTTGAATAAGCATAGGCGTGAAGCAATGTTTGGTAATTATCCATATCATTGCGTACGTTTCTACCCGAAGAAATATTGTCAAGATTAATACAGTTTCTGTCTAACCATTCGCGGTATGGGAATGCTTTTGCAAGACCTTCTTTTAATTCGTTATCGTAGAAAATCTGACCTAACTCAGTATCCACCATCAACATTTTACCCGGTTTCAAACGACCTTTGGCTTTAATGCGTGCAGGCTCAAATTCTACAGTACCTGTTTCGGAAGCAATAATCATTACATCATCATGTGTAACCAGGTAACGGGCAGGACGAAGACCATTACGATCCAACATACCACCAGCATAACGTCCATCACTGAAAAGCAGACATGCAGGACCATCCCATGGCTCCATGAATGTACTGTGATATTCGTAGAATGCTCTTAAATTGTCTGAAATAGGATTCTTTTGATTCCAGCTTTCAGGAACCAACATGGCCATTGCATGTGGTAAGCTTTTGCCGGACATAACTAAAAATTCCAATACATTATCAAGTGAAGCACTATCACTCATGCCCGGTTGAACGATAGGATACAAGTCGTTCAAATTGCCCAGTTGATCAGATTTCAAAACACTTTCGCGCGATTCCATCCACTGACGGTTACCACGGATCGTATTGATTTCACCATTATGACCCATCATGCGGAATGGTTGAGCCAAATCCCAGGTAGGGAAGGTGTTGGTACTAAAACGCGAGTGAACCAACGCGATACCTGACGTAAAATTTTTGTCGGATAAATCGGGGAAGTACTCACGCAATTGCAAAGAAGTAAGCATACCTTTGTAAATCATCTGTTTAGTAGACAAACTTACAATGTAAAAACTACGTTCTTTTGATATATTTGATTTGGAAATGGAATTTTCTATTTTTTTGCGAACCATATACAATTTACGTTCAAGTTCTTCCTGAGAAGTAGCACCTGTTACGAAAATTTGTTTTGTTTGTGGTTCATTTGAGGCGGAGATAGCTCCAAGGATATCGCTATTAACAGGCACATCTCTAATAGCAAGTAATGTAAGGCCTTCTTTTTCGACGTTTTCTTTGATAACGTTCAGGCAAAGTTCAGCTTTGTTATTGTCTTTAGGCAAGAAAACAAGACCAGTTCCATATTTACCTTTAGCAGGTACAGGAATGCCTTGTAGTAGTATAAATTCGTGAGGTATTTGCAATAAGATACCGGCACCATCACCGGTTTTGTTATCAGCACTTTCGGCTCCACGGTGTACCATATTTTCAAGTACCTGAAGCCCGTTTTCTACAATCTCATGTGATTTCTCTCCATGTAGATTCAACACTAATCCTACACCGCAGGCGTCGTGTTCGTTCTGAGGCGAATATAGCGATTTCTGCTCATATTCGTCAGTGTGTTGTGAGTTTGAATAGTTAGTTGTCATAGCTTTACTTTGTTATACGCTTAAAAACTGATGCTTTTAGCCAATCTGCTGTGTTAATTTGTTTTATTGTTTTTTGCAAAATAGTGGGAAACCCATCTTGGGCTTCCCACTATCTTTATTTTTGAAAGATGTTGTTAACCTTCAATTATCGGATAAATAACAATTCTCGGTATTTAGGCAATGTCCACATTTCGTCATCAACAACTAATTCAAGTTTGTCGATATTGTAACGGATTACATCGAAATATGGTAAAACAACATCGTGATATGCAGTTGCTTTTTTGTCTTCGTGTTCAATTACGTTTGCAGCTTTACGTGCTTCAACCATTGCTTCAACGTTGTCTTTGATAGTAGAAATACGTTCTGCAATTTCTTCGATCAATGCCATGTCTTGTGAAGCTATTTTATCAGCTTTATCAGCACTAAATACTGCTTTTGTTTTGTACACGTTGTCCAAAAGAAGTGATTGGTAACGTGTTGCTACAGGGATAATATGGTTGATAGCCAAATCACCCAAAACACGGGCTTCGATTTGGATTTTCTTAGTATATGTTTCCCATTTCACTTCGTTACGAGCGTGCAATTCTTTTTCGTTAAGAACGCCCATTTTTTCAAACAATTCTACACTGCTTTTGCTGGTGTAAGCTTCAATGATTTTTGGAACGCTTGTTTCACAATCCAAACCACGTTTTGCTGCTTCAACTTTCCACTCATCGCTATAGCCGTTGCCGTCGAAACGAATTGCTTTACATTCTTTAATGTATGATTTGATAACATCGAAGATTGCTTTTTCTTTTGTAACTCCACTAGCGATTTTAGCGTCAACTTCAGCTTTAAATTCGAACAATTGAGCTGCCATTGCAGTGTTCAAGGCAGCCATGGCTGAAGAACAGTTTGCTGAAGAACCAACTGCACGGAACTCGAAACGGTTTCCGGTGAATGCAAATGGAGAAGTACGGTTACGATCGGTATTGTCTAAGAAAACTTCAGGGATACGAGGTATTCCTAAATGTAGTTGTTTTTTGTCATCAATAATAATTGCATCTTCGCTTGTGCTGTTTTCTAATTTATCAAGAATAGCAGTCAATTGAGTTCCAAGGAATGCAGATACAATTGCAGGAGGAGCTTCGTTAGCACCCAAACGGTGAGCATTTTGAGCTGTCATAATCGACGCTTTCAAAAGACCATTATGTTTGTAAACTGCCATCAATGTATTTACCAAAAAAGTTACAAATTGCAAGTTTTCTTCAGCAGTTTTTCCAGGTGCATGTAGAACAACACCTGTATCAGTACCTAGTGACCAGTTATTGTGTTTACCTGAACCGTTAATACCTGCAAATGGTTTTTCGTGTAACAATAAACGGAAACCGTGACGACGGGCAACACGTTTCATGATAGACATCATCAACAAGTTTTGGTCTACTGCCAAATTACATTCACCATAAATAGGAGCAAGCTCAAATTGGTTAGGAGCAACCTCGTTGTGACGTGTTTTTGCAGGAATACCATATTTGTAAGCTTCGAACTCAATATCTTTCATGTAAGAAGCTACACGTGTTGGAACTGATCCGAAATAGTGATCGTCCAATTGTTGGTTTTTAGCTGAATCATGTCCCATCAATGTGCGACCAGTCAATACTAAGTCAGGACGAGTTGCGTACAAACCTTCATCAACCAAGAAGTATTCTTGTTCCCAACCTAAGTAAGCAACAACTTTCTTTACGTTAGGGTCAAACATTTGACATACAGCTACAGCTGCTTTATCAATTGCTGCCAACGCTTTCAACAAAGGAGCCTTTAAGTCAAGAGACTCACCTGTGTATGAAATAAAGATTGTAGGAATTACCAAAGCATCATCTACAACGAAAGCAGGTGAAGATGGATCCCAAGCAGTGTAACCACGAGCTTCGAAAGTGCTACGAATACCACCATTAGGGAAAGAAGAAGCATCCGGTTCTTGTTGAGCAAGAAGTTTTCCGGAAAAGTCTTCGATAATAGATTCGCCCGGAGCACCGGCATAGTCAATAAATGAATCATGCTTCTCAGCAGTACCATCGGTTAATGGTTGAAACCAGTGTGTGTAGTGAGTTGCTCCTAATTCTGTAGCCCAAAGTTTCATACCTGCTGCAACTTGGTTTGCAAGTGCGATATCAAGTGTTGCACCTTTTTGAATTACATTGTTTAATGCTTTCAATGTATCTTTTGAAAGATATTTTACCATGGCGGCTTTGTTGAAAACATATTTTCCGTAATAATCGGAAGTAAACTTTGAAGGGGCAATAACTTCAACGGCTTTTTTCTTAAAAGCTTCTTCTACTGCGTTAAATCTCAATGATGACATAATTATATTTTTTGAGGGTTATTTTTTTGTTCTTACTTTTAAATTATGGTCTTATTCTTTCGTAATGATATTAAATCAGTGCAAAAATAATTAAAATGATAGTTTTTACACTATAATATGCTCGATTTCTGAAAAAAAAGATTTGCTAATATTGATTTGAAGATAAAGTATCTATTTTTATATCAATTTAAAACTATTATGTATATAAAAGTGACAAATCAACATTTCGTAGTTTTGAATGCTTTTTTGTATAAAACAGATTGAATATGCAGCAAAGATACAAAACAATTGAATATAATAGGATATTTACGGCTATGTAATGAATAAATATTCTGAAAAATGTTGTTTTTTAGATAAATACATCTGTTTTTGTCCATAGGCAGATCATTTCTCACGAGATGATCTGCCCTAAACAATAAAACTAAAAAACACACGATTCGTTGTTGTCAATTTCACCGTGTATAGGTGCTCAATTAATCAAAATTATTGTAAGCTGTTTCGCCGTGTTGAGTTTCATCAAGACCAATTGCTTCATGTTTGTCCGAGGCACGCAGTCCAACTAATTTATCGACAAGCTTAAACAGTATAAATGTACCGACACCAGAGAAAACTATTGTTACACCTACGGCCAGGAATTGTATCCATAATTGGTGGAAGTTTCCGTAAATAGCTCCGCTGTAAGACGATTGGATAAGAGGTGAAGCCAATACTCCGGTTAAAAGTGCTCCTAAAATACCACCAATACCGTGAACACCAAAAGCATCAAGAGAATCATCGTATCCTAATTTGGGTTTCACGTAGGCCACCATGCAAAAGCATACCAATGATACTATAACTCCAATAGCCAATGCTCCGGGTATTCCAACGAATCCAGCTGCAGGGGTAATGGCCACCAAACCTCCTACCGCACCGGTACTGATACCTACTACTGTTGGGCGTTTGTCAATAATCCAGTCTAAGAGAGCCCATGTTAATGCAGCAGCAGCAGCAGCGATATGTGTAACCATTAATGCATTAGCAGCTAATCCATCGGCAGCCAATCCACTACCTGCATTGAATCCAAACCAACCAACCCATAGCAAACCGGCACCAATAACCACATAGGTAATGTTATGAGCAGGTATAGCATGACCTTTATAGTCGCGACGTTTTCCAAGCAGGATAGCTGTAACAATAGCAGCCACACCGGCATTGATGTGTACAACAGTACCACCTGCAAAGTCCAAAGCACCAAGTTTAAATAACCATCCATCGGCTGCCCAAACCCAGTGTGCAACAGGATTGTAAATAAATAAAGACCAAAGAACCGAGAAAATCAGGAAACCTTTGAAATTAATACGTTCGGCAAATGCTCCAATAATCAAAGCAGGGGTAATAACCGCGAACATACATTGGAACATGATAAATATGATGTGTGGTATAGTTCCTACAGCAACACCATCAAGTCCAACTTGCGAGTGGGAAATGAAATAAGGGCTTAAATCACTAATGCCGATGTTGTTTAAGAACGCCCAATCAAATCCGCCGATATAGGGTTTTAGTGCCTCAATAGAGTTAGTTCCAAAAGCATTGCTATAACCAACTATCACCCATTCGACACTGATAACAGCTACCAGAATAAATACCTGCATAAACACGTTCAGTACGTTTTTACGACGAACCAAACCACCATAAAATAAGGCCAGTCCGGGAATAGACATAAGCAGTACAAATGCTGTGGCAACAATCATCCATGCCGTGTCTCCGGCGTTTACAGTTGGGGCAACAGGTGTTGCCGTTTGAGCCGATAGCGCAGAAACTGATAAGGCTAAAAGGGCTATTATTGATAAAATATTTTTCTTCATAATGTTTTCTTTCTTCTTTAATTTTTGTATCGTTTCTCTCTTATTCTTTGTTGAAAAGTGCATCTGGGCCTGATTCGCGGTTACGAATACGGAATGTATCTTCAATATCGTAAACAAATATTTTTCCATCTCCGGTTTCGCCGGTCCATGCCGAGTCCAGAATGGCATTTATTGTTTTTTCGAGATTAATGTCGCGAACCACGATGGATAACATTCTGCGGTGAATGTAGCTCGATTGAAATACCTGACCTCTTACAATTTGCTCTTCTGTTGATTTACCAAGTCCGGTAATATCCCAATAAGAGAACCATTCGATGCCTTGATCATAAAGTGCTTCTTTTACATCTTCAAATTTTGATTTGCGGATAATTGCTTCAATTTTTTTCATAAATCCTGTTTTATTTGTTTTTTATTTATTGTTACTTCCTACTTAAATGTATGAAATATTTGTCATTTTACTTGTGTAAATGCCTTATTTGTGTCAAAAAGCAGTATATTTGAATAATTTGATTGCAAAAGTATACCTTTGTTTTGAATTATACAAGCAAAATGACAACAAAACCATATAAAAAACAACAAAAAGGTATTATTTAACTCAAAATGGCGACATTGAGGTTGGATTTTACCGCCGGTTCTATTGTAAATACTCGTTTTTAGTAAAAACTACATTTTGGTATTGAGATGTATATTCAACAAAAAGCACAGCCAACTATTTATAATAAAATAGTTGGCTGTGCTTTGCACTGATTCAATTCGAATCAACTTATTTTTTTGTGCTGATACTAATCTAACGTGAGTTCTATATAAAAATCAATTGAACCAGAATATAGACAGGCAATAGTACAATCAGAGAAAATTTCCACATATAGGCAAAAAAACCGGGCATTTTTATGCCACTTTCTTCGGCAATAGATTTTACCATAAAGTTAGGACCATTACCAATATAGGTCATGGATCCAAAAAATACGGCTCCAACACAAATGGCTTTTAATATAATTTCAGGAACTCCGGCTATCATTGTTGAGCCCGAAAGTGTCGCCGGTAAACCTCCGGAAACTAAACCGCGTGCTAAATCATAAAAAGCAACTGCGGTAGGAGTGTTGTCCAGAAATGAACTTAGCGTGCCCGAAGCATATAAAAACTGCCAGGGTTCGGTTACCCCAAAACTTGCAGCATTCTTTGCCAACCAAAGTAAGGTGGGAGCCATGGTTACAAAAATACCCAGAAACAGATAGGCAACTTCAATAATCGGTTCCCATGTAAATTTATTGCTTTTACGAACTTCCTGTTTGGTGTAATACAACGACATGGCAGTGAGAACCACCAACACGATTTCCCGAAGATACTTCAGCCAGATAGCTGCATCTTCTTCGCCCATCTGAGGAATATTTCCCTTATTAATAAAAGCAACCGAAATAATTACACCTATCAAAAATAAGAAATTGATATTGCCGGATACACGAATTGGTTCTACGCGAATATAATCTTCGGCTATATCTACCCAGTCTTCTTTTTTGTAATAATACCGATCCACAAAATAATAGATCAAAAGCAATAAGGTTCCGGCAAAAATCCATTGTGGAAACAAATTGAGAAACCACGAGAATTCAGCTCCACGCAGGTAAAGCATAAATAGGGGAGGATCGCCGAGTGGGGTTAAAAGTCCGCCACAGTTGGCCACCGTGGCAATAAAAAACAATATGGTATGAGTCGTATATTTACGCTCCTGGTTGGTGGTAATAACCGGACGGATAAGCAGCATGGCAGCTCCGGTGGTACCCATAACAGATGCCAATACATAACCTATACCCAAAAATAGTGTGTTGTTGAAAGGGCTGGCCTTAATATCACCCGACAAATGAATGCCCCCGGTAATAACAAATAAGGATCCGAGCAAAACCATAAACGGAACGTAGTCATACGCCACGGTGTCAATCAGACTTTCGGAAAGACCATTTACCAACATATAAATGGTTACCGGAATACTTAGAAATAGAGAAACAAGCAGTTTGTTTTTGTTTTCGCCCCACCACTTTTCGGCAATAAGCGGTCCGACGGCAATAGCCAGAAGCATTATCACAAAAGGAATGGAGCACCATAAAGGAATTATTGCAATATCTTTCATTCTTATCTTGTTTAATTTAACCCACCAAGAGGTTTGTTTTTTTTATTTTGAGCCCGCCAAAGTTACATATAATTTGTCAAATATGGGTCTGGGCGGTTAATAAATGTATTATTGTTTAAAAAATTGAGAATCAAATGTTGTGGTTAGTATGCAGATAAAGTACTAAAGGGTCTATAAATAAACAGGCCATTTCTCACGAAATAGCCTGTTTGAAACAATAAAACTAAAAAACACACGATTAGTTGTAAGCAGTTTCACCGTGTTTGGGGAATTTGACCAATTGATTTTATTCTGCTCAATAATTATGTTTCAATTGTCGTAATATACTTTTATAATCTTTGATGAATGTAAATAAGAAAAATAGATGGTGAAATTTTTCGTTGGCAACTAACAGTGCTAGCAAGATAATAATTACCTCCGAAAAATTTCAACCAATGATTTGCAATCTAAAAAACTGTACTTTATTATCTTGAAAGTGGAGTTTCAGCGTTTTTATCCATTTTCACACCTGAGTAACCAAGAGCTCCCATTTCAGGAATATCAAGACCAGCAAGTTCATCTTCAGCCGGTACACGGTTTCCAACAGTTACATCAATTAATTTGAAAACGATAAATCCAATAAGACCAACATAAATTAAATTTGCACCTGCACCAATTAATTGTGCCCAAAGTTGTGAAGCATCACCATAAAACAAACCGGTTACACCACCTTTGATTCCGTTTAATCCGTCACCATAAGAACCATCGGCAAATAAGCCTACTGCAATTGTTCCGAACAAACCGTTAACGCCATGTACTGCAATTGCTCCAACAGGATCATCAACTTTAAGTTTGTTTTCGATAAAGAATGCTGCTTCAATTACCAATACACCGGCAATGATACCGATAACGGCAGCCATTTGAGGAGTAACAAAAGCACAAGGTGCTGTAATTGCTACAAGTCCGGCTAACATGCCGTTACACATCATACTTACGTCCGGTTTTTTTGTTTTGAATAACCACATATAAGCTGTTGCTGCCATTGCACCTGTTGCAGAAGCTAACATGGTGTTTACTGCTACTACTGCCAACCTGAAGTCTCCACCTGCAAGAGTTGATCCAGCATTGAAACCAAACCATCCAAAAGCAAGTACAAATGTACCAAGAACTGCAAATGGTAAGTTATGACCTGGTATTGCGTTAGCAGATCCATCTTTGTTGTATTTTCCTAAACGTGGTCCAATTATTTTTGCTCCTACAAAGGCTAATACACCACCGGTTAAGTGAACTACTGAAGAACCGGCAAAGTCAACTGTTCCATGACCTAATCCAAAGTTATTTCCAAGTTGTGACAACCAGCCACCGCCCCATACCCAGTTACCAAACACCGGATAGATAACAGTTCCTACAGCTAAGCCATAAATTACGAATGCAATATATTTCCAACGTTCTGCCATTGATCCGGTAGGGATTGTTGCAGTAGTATCCATAAATACCATTTGGAATAAGAATAAGGTCATGATACCTACATCGTACATTCCATTAAGGAAAAACCCTTTTGTTCCAAAAAGTCCGAAAACGTGTCCGAATAAAGTGATTGTAAATTCTTGATTTAGTGCATCGGCTCCACCGAGTGTGCCCAGAGTACCTACACCTCCAAACATAAATGCAAAACCACATATAAAGAATCCAATCATACCTAAAGGATAAATCATAAAGTTCATGGCCATGGTGTGAGCTATATTCTTAGCACGTGTTAAACCACCTTCAACCATTGCAAAACCAACTTGCATGAACATTACTAAAAACCCTGCAACTAAAACCCATACCATGTTAATAGCCACTTTGTTGTGACCTGCTTGAGCAGCCACTTCATCCAGTGTTGGTGTGCCCGGAGTAGCAGCAGCTACATCGCTGGCATTTCCAGTTGTTGCCCCACTTGGGTCAAGTGCTTTTTCTGCGTATAAATAGCTAGTCGCAGACGCTGTTACAAGCATTACTAATACCAATAATATATACTTTTTCATATATTTTTCTCCTATTTTAATTAAGTTACTATCTTAAGCTTCTTTGTTGTATAATGAGACGTCGCCACTCTCACCGTTTCTAATACGATATGAGTCATCAATAGTAGATACAAAAATTTTACCATCGCCTATTTCGCCTGTCTTTGCAGCTTTCAAAACTGCATCTACAGTTTTCTGTACGTTTATATCACGTACCACAATGGTTAGCAATTGACGTGAAATATAGCTAGTCTCATATACGGTACCTCTATAAGATAATTCTCCTTTGTGTACTTCATTACCAACTCCTGTAACATCTACATATGTAAAGAAATCGATACCTGCTTCGCGTAACGCGTCCCTTACTTCTTCAAATTTGGAAGTGCGGATAATTGCTTCAATTTTTTTCATTGTGCCTTTAATTTTAAGAATGAATATTGGTATAAAGCTACCCCATGGTGGGGTAGCTTAACTTGTGCTTTTGATTATAATGTCACACCTGCAACAAAGAATGTGCTTTTAGAGTAAGGGTTTGCTCCAACGATAGCATAAACAGGAAGACTGAATTTGTCGGTGATAGCGATTGATTTACTTACTTTAACACCCAGGTTAGTGATACCGAAACCTGTTGTTGCATATGTTTGACTTTCGCCAAGTGAACCGCCAATGAAGATTTTAGCTACCGGTGCAATTTGGTATCCTAATTCTACATAAGTTGATAGAGCGTTGTCGCCGTTTACTTTTTTGTCGGCTCCTGCAAACATTGTGTTGATAGATGCACTAAATGCAGAACCTGTGTAAGCCAATGTACCTTCGAATACGTGACCGGTACCTCCGCTGTATTTGAAATAGTTTGGTTGACCTGCAAAATTGTAGTAATAATCGGTAACTGTTATCGCAAATTTGCTTGAAACTGCTAATGTTGCGTATAAATCTACTTCTTTAACTGCTCCTGTAAAGCTACCTGAAGCCCACGAACCCAAAGTTAACTTGCCTGTTGTAAATGCAGCATAAGGTTGGATATTTGGAGTTCCGCCTAACGAAGTACCATCTTGTGGTACACCACGCCATACATACGAACTCACAATGTCAGCACCTGTTGAAAAACCTTGAGCTTTAATGTTTGAAACTGCTAAAACCGCAATCGCGCAGATTGCTAAAACTTTAATCTTTCTCATTTTGTTTACTTTTAAAATTTAATAATTAAAAATCCGTTACTTGTTTATATTTTTGAATTAATATCTTTTATAGAGTAATATGAACAGATAGTTCCGATTGGGTATTCTGAAAGCCTATTGCTATTATTTCACAGGCTTTTCTGTTTGTTGCGTTATTCCAATCCCTTTTCTTATTTATTGTTGTTCAAAAAATCATATTGTAGTTAATGATATGCCGATTCAATAAAAAAGATAGTAATGTTTTAGTTCTATTGTCATATTGTTTCTAATACATTGCAAAACTAAGCAAAATGTCACACATCTACAATAAAAACTACCAAAATGTTGCTTAATTAAAAATACGCATTACAATATGATATAATATTCATTACATTAATATCAATATGTAATCAAATTGCACAAATTATTTACATATCGATATATTTACATTTATTTTTATTTTGATACATATTACATTTATGTCCGATATTTATCGATTTTGTTTGCAAAAATATGCTATAAAGCACAAAAAATTGTCAATTTGAGCAGTACAATTTAAATTTAACATAAATGACGAGTAAAAATCCCATCTATTTCCTTCGAAATAGATGGGATTTTACCCCTGTATTTAGCTGCCAATATCAAATAGATTAAAACTATCGCTCAAATGAACACATTTTGTAAGCAGAATAGCTCTTTCATTATCACTTGCAATTAACAATTTCGTATTTGTCTATTAATTTGTAATTATATGACTATCAATATAATCAAACAATAATTTATGCTATTTTAATAGTTTTACTTTGATAGTTCTGATGGATAATGCTATTTTTGGAATTCAAACAATAAGAACTAAAAAATGCATTACAATGAAAGTAGAACAAGTCATCAACAATTTGAAAGGCAGATTTCCAAATGAGCCGGAGTATCATCAGGCTGTAGAAGAGGTATTACATTCCATCGAAGAAGTGTACAATGAACATCCCGAGTTTGAAAAACAAAATTTAATTGAACGTATCTGCATCCCCGAACGAATTTTCACCTTCCGTGTTACCTGGGTCGACGATAAGGGTAATGTGAAAACAAACATGGCCTACCGCGTTCAGCACAACAACGCAATAGGCCCGTACAAAGGTGGTATGCGGTTTCACGCTTCGGTATGTCCCTCGGTTCTGAAATTCTTAGCCTTCGAGCAGACCTTTAAGAATGCACTCACCACATTGCCGATGGGAGGTGCTAAAGGTGGATCCGACTTTAGTCCCAAAGGAAAGTCGAACGAAGAAATAATGCGCTTCTGTCAGGCATTTATGTTGGAGCTTTGGCATCATATCGGTCCGGAAACAGACGTACCGGCAGGCGATATAGGGGTTGGAGGACGCGAGGTGGCTTATATGTACGGTATGTACAAGAAGCTGGCGCGCGAAAACACCGGTACCTTTACCGGAAAAGGTCTTGGATTTGGAGGATCGTTGATCCGTCCCGAAGCAACCGGTTACGGCAACATCTATTTTTTGATGAATATGTTGAAGTCTAAAGGGATTACCGATCTAAAAGGACAGGTTGTAACAATTTCGGGCTCGGGCAATGTAGCTACCTACACCGCAGAAAAAGTGATAGAGTTGGGCGGAAAAGTTGTAACGCTATCTGATAGTAGTGGATATATTTACGATGCCGATGGTATTGATAGCGAAAAACTAGCCTATATTTTCGAACTAAAAAATCTCTATCGTGGACGTATTAAAGAATATGCCGACAAATACGGTTGTAAATACATGGAAGGTGGTCGGCCCTGGAGCGAGAAATGTACAATCGCTTTGCCTTCGGCCACACAAAACGAACTGAATGGAGACGATGCTGAAATGCTGATGAATAATGGCTGCATAGCAGTGTCCGAGGGGGCTAATATGCCTTCTACTCCCGAAGCTGTAGAGATATTTTTGAAACACAAAATTTTGTATGGTCCCGGTAAGGCCGCCAATGCGGGTGGAGTATCCGTTTCCGGTTTAGAAATGACCCAAAATTCGATAAAGCTAAGCTGGACTAAAGAAGAGGTGGATGAAAAACTCAAAAGCATCATGAATAGCATTCACGCTTCGTGCGCAGAATATGGCACCGAAAAGGATGGCTTTGTAAATTATGTGAAAGGTGCCAATATTGCAGGCTTTATGAAAGTGGCAAAAGCAATGATTGCACAAGGTATTCTATAATTGCTTTTTTGCTAGAATCTAAAATAAAAGAACGCCCTGGAAAAATCCCGGGGCGTTCTTAATCTTTAATCTTTTGTCTTTGTTCTTTGTTCTTTAATCTATCATCTATTTATAAAGTCTTTCCATTGCTTCGATAGTAGCTTCTCTGCTACCGAATGCCGAGAAGCGAACATAACCCTCGCCACTGGCACCAAAGCCCGCACCCGGAGTAGTTACAATGTTTTTCTCTTTCAACAGGTAATCGAAATATTCCCAGCTTCCCATTCCTTCGGGCGCTTTTGCCCAAACGTAAGGCGCATTTACACCACCAAAAATGGTATATCCTGCTTTTGTCAATCCGTCGCGAATAATGCGGGCATTCTCGGTATAAATATCGATAAGGGCTTTTACTTGTTTCTTTCCTTCTGGAGTGTAAGTGGCTTCTGCCGCACGTTGAACCACATATGAAGTACCATTAAACTTAGTACATTGACGACGATTCCAAAGCTTATTCAATGATACAGGTTCACCGTTTTCAGAATAACCCATCAATTGTTTCGGCACAACAGTATATCCACAACGGGTTCCCGTAAATCCTGCTGTTTTCGAGAAACTGCGGAATTCGATGGCAACATCCTTTGCACCTTCAATTTCGTAAATACTATGAGGTACGTTTTCTTCAGTAATAAATGCTTCGTAAGCCGCGTCGAAAAGCAGAATCACATTGTTTGCTTTCGCGTATTCTACCCACACAGTCAGTTGTTCTTTGGTCAATGTGGTTCCTGTTGGGTTGTTTGGATAACAAAGGTATACCAAATCCACTTTTTCGGTTGGAAGTGCAGGTACAAAGTTGTTGTCAGCGTTGCACGATAAATACACAAGGTTAGTCCATTCGCCGCTGGCAGTAGGTTTGCCTGCGCGTCCACCCATGGCATTGGTATCTACATATACCGGATAGCTTGGATCGGTAATAGCCACGCGGTTATTTTTGTCAAAGATATCACCGATATTTCCGGTGTCGCTTTTTGCTCCATCGCTTACAAAGATTTCATCAGCTTCGATAGTGATTCCCCGGGCTGCAAAATCATTTTCAACGATAGCTTCACGTAAAAAAGCATAGCCTTGCTCAGGACCGTAACCTCTGAAGGTGGCTGCGCTGCGTTGTTCGTCAGCAGCTTTAATCATAGCATCCACGGCTGCATCGGGTAGAGGCAGACTTACATCGCCAATTCCCATGCGAATGATAGGAGCCGTTGGATTCTCTTCTTTATGTTGTGTTACTCGTTTTGCTATTTCCGAAAATAAATAAGTAGCCGGAATCTTGATGAAATTCTCATTAATTTGTGCCATAATTGTCAGTAAGTAGTTTCTAGATTGTAGTTTGTATAAGGTAGCTCAAGTTTTTCGATGGCAGAATCTATTTATTTCTACCAACTACTTACTTCTTACTACCGACTTAATTAAATTGTTCCCTCAAACACCGTAGTTGCACCACCGGTGAGGTAAACGTGGTTATCATCGGCCTTCCACTCAATAGTGAGTTCGCCTCCCAGTAGCTCCACGGTTGTTTTTCTCTCGGTATGTCCGTTTAATACAGCTGCCACCACCGAAGCGCAAGCTCCTGTTCCGCAGGCCAATGTTTCGCCCGAACCACGTTCCCAAACACGCATTTTCAAGCGATCTTTCGATAACACTTCAATAAATTCGGTGTTAGTGCGACGTGGAAATATAGATGCATTTTCAATAACCGGACCTACTTTTGGTAAATCTAGTTCGCTAATGCCGGTGGTAAATATCACTGCATGTGGATTTCCCATCGAAACACAGGTAATATTGTAGTTTATCTCCGGGCTAAACGTTACCGGCTCGTTTATAACTTTATCTTGTTTGAAAGTAGTAGGAATCAGCTCTCCATTCAATATCGGCTCACCCATATCTACGGTTACACTTTCCACTTTATTGTGAGCATCTACCGTCAGTTTCAGAATTTTTACGCCGGCCAATGTTTCAAGTGTCACTTCTTTTTTGTCGGTTAATCCTTTGTCGTAAACAAACTTACCGATACAGCGGGAAGCATTTCCACACATTTCCGATTCGGAACCGTCGGCATTAAACATACGCATTCTGAAATCAGAGTTCTCCGTTGGTAAAATCATTACCAATCCGTCAGAACCAATCCCTTTGTGACGATCGCTATAACAGATAGCAAAGCTCACAGGATCTTCAATTTTTTCTTCGAAACCGTTCACGTATATATAATCGTTTCCGATTCCATGCATTTTGGTGAATTTCATATTCTATGATGGTTGTTTTTATTCAAATTAGTTGTAAATAGTCTACAAAATTAATCAATAGGACAGTAAGGACAATAAACTACCGCCAAAGGTTTCAAAATAATACTATTTATTTACAATATAACGTAATATTAAAACATTTACTTATGCTTTATCTAAAACTAAGCACTATATTTAATAAATTGATATTTGATGTTTTGCAATCATCGATTACAATTTACATCCAATCTTCTGTTAAGTAAGTAATTCGAGATGCTTCTGTTGTTGTTTTAATCAATTGATTCAGAACTCTAACAGCATTAAACGGTTACGAATTATCTAATTGTAAATTAAAGTTTTATTCCATTCTAAAACGCAATAGTTTGGTATTTGTTCGAAAAATTCTTCGTTCAAACTCGATGCCAATAAAAAAAATGTAGTATTTTTACAACCGAAATCAAAACGAACACACAATGGTATATAAATTCACAATGCTATCCGATGAAGTGGATAACTTTGTACGCGTTATAAAAATCGACTCGGAAGCAAAATTCTTCGAGTTGCACAACGCTATTCTCGATTCGGTGAATTACGAGAAAAATCAGATGACATCCTTTTTTATCTGTTCAGATAATTGGGAAAAAGGGCAAGAGGTTACGTTAGTGGAAATGGAATCGAGCTCAGAATACGATAATCTTACCATGGATGATACAACCTTGGAAGAATTATTATCGGAAGAAAACCAAAAACTGCTTTATGTTTTTGATATGATGTCCGATAGAGTATTTTTCATGGAGTTGACCGAGATTATTCCACTCAAAAATTTGAAAAAAGCAGTTTGTGAGTCGGCCGAAGGCGATGCACCACAACAAATAATGGAGGATGAAGGAATTGTTATAGCTCCACCAAAAGCTGTTATTGATGAAGAATTTTATGGTGATCAGGAATACGAAGTAGACGAACTGGACGAAGAAGGTTTCGGTGAAATGAATTTTGATGATAGCAGTCTTTTTGCAGAAGATCCAAAGTTCTAAATAACTTACAAGGAATTTAATAAAAGACAGAAAATAAGCTCGTTTATTTTCTGTCTTTTTTGTAAGTACTTTGCACCTTTATTCAATCAAATGTAAGTTCTTTTGCTTGACAAATAACAAAGTAAGTCTTATGCCTCGGAGAGGCTAAATGTAAATAACCCCCGGTAAGCGAAGCGCAACCGGGGGATGGAGTAAACATATAGCCTGACATTTGATTTTCAGTTCGACTTGTTGAACTGAAAATCAAACTAAATAAATAAAAATCATTTTAATGTGTTCTGAACAATTAATGTCATACACAATTGAATAACAAAATAACAATGGACACCAGCGATAACTGTCAATTATCAACTGTCAACTGTCAACTAAATAAGACTTTACTTGTTATTCTTGGCCCAACAGGCGTAGGGAAGACCAATATTAGTCTGCGTTTGGCTGAGCATTTCGGATGTCCTATCGTTTCGTCCGATTCGCGACAGTTTTATCGCGAGTTGAAAATTGGCACTGCGGCTCCCACCGATGAGCAGCTGAGTCGTGTGAAGCATTATTTCATTGGATCACATTCCATTTTCGACGAATATAACGCCGGGCAGTATGAACAGGACGCTATTCAATTGTTGGATGAGTTATTTCTTGTACACAATGTGGTCATGTTGGTAGGTGGATCGATGATGTATATCGATGCTGTGTGCAACGGTATGGATAATATCCCAACTGTGGATGCAGAAACGCGCACTTTCTGGCAACAACAGTTTGCTGCGAATGGCTTAGAATTCATACAAAATGAATTAAAACGTCTTGATCCCAAACATTTCGAAGAGGTTGATCAGCAAAACCCTAAACGTATCTTGCACGCACTGGAAATCTGCAGCATGACCGGAAAGCCCTATTCCGATTTACGCACCGGTGAACGAAAACAACGAAATTTCAATATCCTCAAAGTTGGCTTGAACCGACCACGCCCCGAATTGTATGACCGCATCAACGCTCGTGTAGAAGAGATGATGACGGAAGGTTTGCTGCATGAAGCTGAACAGTTTTTTCAATACCGACACCTCAACACCCTGAATACTGTGGGCTATAAAGAACTGTATGAATACATGGATGGCAATTGGACGCTCGACTTTGCGGTGAATATGATCAAGCAAGATTCCCGTCGATACGCTAAACGCCAGCTTACCTGGTTCAATCGTGACAAAGAAATACAATGGTTTGAACCAACAGACGAAGACGAGGTCATCGAATTTATCAATAATAAAATTACTTCAAAATAGTTTTTGTAATGATTATCAAAGAAAATATATCTCTACTTTCGTACAATACCTTTGGCATAGACGCTAAGGCCGATTATTTTATTGAATACAGTTCTGTGGAAGAACTACAAACCGCATTAAAATCGGAAATCGTCAAATCAAATCGCCTGCTTCATATTGGCGGTGGTAGCAATTTACTTTTTATGAAAGATTTCAAGGGTGTGATACTTCATTCGGCTATCAATTTCATAAAGAAGGTGAGTGAAAATACTGATACCGTTATGCTGGAAGCCGGAGCCGTTGTGAATTGGGACGATTTTGTGGCCTACACGGTTGAAAACGGTTGGGGAGGAGTGGAGAACCTTTCGCTTATCCCGGGCGAAGTAGGAGCGTCCGCTGTGCAAAATATCGGTGCATACGGTGTGGAAGTACAAGATGTGATTGTAGAAGTGAATGCCGTGGAGATAGGAACCGGCGAACCTAAAACATTTTCGGTTGAAGACTGTCAATACGGTTATCGCGAGAGCATCTTTAAAAAGGAATTAAAAGGAAAGTATATTATCACTTCCGTTGTATTTAAATTGCAGAAACAGCCTCAATTTAAACTCAATTATCAGCATCTGGAAGCGGAAGTATTGAAGAATGGTGACATTAACCTGCAAAACATTCGCCAAACGATTATTGCTGTTCGCGAGAGTAAGTTGCCCGACCCTAAGATTTTTGGGAATGCAGGAAGTTTCTTTATGAATCCGGTCATCTCGAAAACTCATTTCAACGAATTACTAGCTCAATACCCTCAGATGCCACATTATTTTGTTTCCGAAACAGAGGAAAAAGTTCCTGCAGGCTGGCTTATCGACCAGTGCGGTTGGAAAGGCAAGCAAATAGGCAATGCCGGCGTTCACGACAAACAAGCGTTGGTATTGGTCAACAAAGGTGGAGCCACCGGTGCCGAAATCGTTTACCTGGCGGATCAAATCCAGGCCTCGGTTAAATCTAGATTTGGCATTGAACTACGTGCCGAGGTGAATTATATCTAGATAATCTGAATTCTATTTCTGAGCAATAAAAAAATAGCTATCTCGAATTGAGATAGCTATTTTTAGTTTAAAGAAATCTAATGATTTAGAAAATATATTTTATTCCAAATTGCATTTGCCAGCGTGAACCTGAACTTACGTTATCTTTAAATGTATTAGTCAATATAGAACCATTTACTAAAGGCATTGTGTAGGTTGGAGCAGTTGTTGCTGTTGGTTTACCTACCATTTTTATTAGTTGATATTGTTGATTCCCCAATACAGTAGTACTTTGTACACCCCAATTCTTGTTTAGTAAGTTTGCAAAATTCATTATATCGAAAGAAAAGCGCAAAGTGTTTGATTTTCCGTTTTTAAAGAATACGTTAATGTCATGAGTCAGATTAAGATCAATTTGTTCAACATATTCTGCAACTCCACCATTCCGTTCTGAGTATTTTCCTCTAACTTTGCTCAAATAAGGATCTTGATTAATAAATGCATCTAGTTGTGCCCAAATTTGATCAGGGGTTCGAGTGTCTGCTGTTCCGTCTTTAACCAGAGTAATTTGATCTTTTGTGGCAGGAACAAATATTAAATCATTTTCACCCGATCCATCACCATTTACATCTCCACTGTATGTATAAGAGTATCTAAATGGTGAATATCTTTGGAAAATAAGTCCAAAAGAGGTGGCATAATATTTACTCCAATCTTTTCTGTAAGAAACTTGAAGAAGTCCTCTTGAAGGAAAAGATCCTGCCATATATCCAAGTTCTTGAGCATTTGGATCAACCGCCGGACGATATCTCCAAGCCGAAAATGCTGTTGATGAACTACCATCAGTTACACCTTTAGCTTCTCCAATAGTATAAGAGCCATTAATGTATAAGCCTTTGAAAAATCCTTCTTTGAAATCTTTCTGTAATTGGAAAGTTCCATAAATAGAATAACCTTTATTCGTATTTGTCATTAAAATAACATCAGTTACTTTTGCATCAGTTGTTTTTACTTTATAAACAGAACGTTTATCTGTACCTACCATAGCGAAAGCATTTGAGCTGTTATTGTCTGGCAATGCAATATTCATATGATAAATTGCATTTACATCTTTGTTGTACAAAACCTCAGCAGTAGCAACCCAACCATTACCAAATTTATAATCAACAGCTAAATTTGATTTCCAAAGTTGTGGATTTTTAAAGTTAGGATCTGTTACGGCTATTGAAGCAGTAGTAAGTGATGCATTTGAAGGTTTTGGCAATTCAGTAACCCCATCAAATGGTCGTTTTGTTGTTGTATTAGCAAACAGAAGACCGTTGTTTCCTGCTTGATTTGACAACCAAACATAGGGTGGAGTTCCAGAGAATAGACCTGTTCCACCACGAACAATAACAGTGCGATTACCAATTACATCATAATTTATACCAATTCTAGGCGAAAACATTGGTGCAACTTTAGGAAATTTAGACACATCAATTTTTCTACTTCCTTGAAATGTTATTGTATCAATACGTCCGTTTTTTTGCAAATCATTCATGTAAATTGGTAAATCAACGCGAACACCGTAAGTCAGATTCAACTTCGGAATTATATTCCACTTATCCTGCATATAAAACCCGAGTGTCGTTACATTCACTTTAGCATAAGGGAACTCATCTAGCATTGTATACGCCTGTCTGTAAGATAATGCTTTTGAAGTATATCCAGCAGTATTATTCTTAAATGCATTCACATCATCCTTAAATTCTTGAATGCTCTTATATTGCCACATACCGGCGAAATCACGTGCATATCCATTCAAAAAGCTACGATATTCTGATTGAGTTCCAATAGTAATCTGGTGCTTATCAATTGTCCAAAGGAAATTATCTTGAATTTGGAAAATATCTGAGTTAAGTTTATTATTGTAAGAGTTAGATTCTGTACCAAATGTAGTAAGTGCATTTCCGTTTCCGTCACCAATATTTACTTCAGGGAAGAAACCTCCATCCATATCTCTAAAATCACGAAGCGCTGAATAACCAACTTTTAATGTATTTGACATTGAACTATTAATAGTTGTGTTCAAATCCATCATGATTATGTTGAAATTATTATTCGTTCTGTAATACGAAGAAGAATAAGGAATTGCAAAACTATTTGGGCCTCTACCATTCGTTAATGCTCCGGAAGTACTTGGACTATTTGTATTGAATGATTTCAAATAGAAATACTTCAAACTCAATACATTTTTAGAGTTAAGGTTCCAATCTAATCTAGCAGTAATTCTATCTGCTCTAGTTGGCGTTTTTGTAACATTATAAGATCCTGGGTTATAATTGAAATTTGTAACCATAAAATCAGATAAATCTTTTAAAGAGGCTTCGTCAGCTGCTGAATAGTTTCCAGCAACTGGAGTTGCAGTTGTAGGTCTTGGACGATAGTTAATCGGAGTTTCCTGTCTATCCATTTCTGCATTAATATAATAAAACAACTTATTCTTTATTATTGGACCACCAATACTAAAACCATAAGACTTGTTTGAAAACTCTGTAACAGGAACAATATCATTGTTTTGTCTGTAACCTCTCATTGATGGGCTTTTAGTATACATGTAAACAGACGCACCTAGGCTATTTGTCCCACTTTTTGTAACAGAGTTGATAGAAGCACCTGTAAAACTTCCATTTCTTACATCATAAGGTGCAATCATTACTTGTACTTGTTCTAAAGCTTCCAATGATATTGGCTCAGTTCCAGATGCTCCTAAAGAAGAAGATAGTCCAAACGAATTATTAAAAGACGCTCCATCTACAGTTACATTATTATAGCGGTAAGAAGTACCTCCAAAGTTACCTCCACTACTCATTGGAGTTAATTTAGTAAAATCACTTAGTGAACGGTTAATTGATGGTAAACTTTCCATTCTCTGACGAGTAATAATTTCTTGTGAACCAGTACGATTTGAAGATGTAATTTCATTTCTCTTAGTGGATACTACTACTTCAGCTAAAACCTGTGAATTCTCCTTAAGAGTTGAGTTTAATTCAAATTCTTCACCTAAACTAAGGTTTATATTGCTTATCACCTCCTTATTATACCCAACATAACTGATTTCAATAATATATGGTCCCCCAATACGTAGATTTGATAAATTGTAAGACCCATTGGTTCTCGTAGATGCCCCGTAGACTGTTCCAGTAGGTGTATGAGTTGCTTTGATTGTTGCCCCTATAACCGGTGCATTCGCATTATCTATTACTTTACCACTTATCCCGGAAGTGGTTACTTGTGCATTAATTGCCGTCGTTATGAGCAATGTAACAGCAACTACTAGATACCTAAATTTTTTAATCATAAGAAAATAGTTTTTTGTTAGTACTAATTGTTTATTTATTATTTCTTTGTTATACGGATAAATTTGTACTGAAGTGAGCTAAAGAGAGTTGATTTTTTTTATTTTATTTAGAAATCGTGCAAATATAATACATAATTCGTTAAGAGATATTACAGAGTAATGAATATTTATCAACAAATCATTCATTTCATATCTGAATTTCAAATTTCTATTATTAGCAAATTGAGTCATACTTTCAATTCGAAACTATTTTTCTTAATTTACTCGGATTGCTGTAAAAGAGAATGCAAATATTTGTAAATCGAAATTGTGAATGTTGAAAAAGGGTAAAATTTACTGGAATTATTTTGTAACACATATTTCAATAAATGATGAAAAAAATATCTCATTTATATTCAATACTCAGGTATTGCTAATAAAATGCTCATTTTTGATCTTTGATTCATTAATTATGAACAACAGATTTGTCTTTCAAAAAATGACTATCTTTGTACCCCGCTATTAAATTGGCAAAATGATTTAATCATCTGGTGCTTTTTCTGTTGAAGCTACGTGATATTTGCTTCGCGTTATTAATGGTTATTAGTCCCTGCCTGCCGCAGGCAAGTTCGACGTTATATAATGTTATTTATTGTGCGTATTTATATTTGTATGTGTACTCGTTTACTCGTCAACTTGTTTACCCGTACCTCGTAACTATTTACTTGTAACTATTTTATGGAATACGATAAAAAATTTATGCGCAAAGCAATAGCTTTGTCAATCCAGAATATACAAAAGGGCGGTGGCCCTTTCGGAGCTGTCATAGTAAAGGATGGAACAGTGATAGCCACTGGTGTAAATAGGGTTACCAAAAACACAGATCCTACTGCACATGCTGAAGTAACAGCCATTCGCAAGGCTTCCAAAAAATTAGGGACATTCGATTTGGCCGGTTGCGACATCTATACTTCGTGCGAACCTTGCCCGATGTGTCTGGGAGCTGTTTATTGGGCTCATTTGGATAAAATGTACTATGGTAACACCAAAGCTGATGCTAAAAGCGTTGGATTCGACGATTCGTTTATTTATGACGAAATAGAATTAAAACCCGAGAAACGAAGATTACTCACGACTCAATTGTTGCCCGATGAAGCCATTGAAGCTTTTAAAGCATGGGCAAATACTGAGAATAAAGTTGAATATTAAATTACTAACAACATACACAGCAAATTAAAAAAATACGCAAAGCAGTTGACTGTTAACTGCCGTTCGTAGACATAAAAATGATTCTTTCCGATTTTCAACAATTATACGCCCGTCATCCGCAGGTCAAGGCACTTGCAAACTGGGCTTCTTCACTCGAACAAAACGTAAAAGTTACTGGTTTGAGTGGATCTTCATCGGCACTGGTGGTAGCATCGCTCTTTAAATCTCAACCCAATACCCAGATTTTGGTAATGAATGATGCTGACGAAGCTGCATACCTTTATAACGATTTGAAATTTATACTCCCGTCCGATGACGTATTTTTCTTTCCATCATCTTTTAAACGAGCTATAAAACTATCGCAACTGGATGCTGCCAATGAAATTTTGCGAACCGAGGTGCTTAATCGCCTGGCAAATAATGCATCGCCCTGCGTGGTAATAAGCTATCCCGAGTCGCTGATACAGAAAGTAATTTCGGTGAATGGCATGCAATCCAAAATGTTGAAAATGAGGGTTGGCGAGAAGCTTAGCATCGATTTCATAGTGGAAATGCTGTTGGATTATGGATTTGAACGGGTAGATTTTGTATATGAACCAGGACAGTTTTCTGTCAGAGGTAGTATTGTCGATATTTTCTCGTTTGCATTTGAGTTACCATATCGTTGCGATTTCTTTGGTGATGAGGTGGAGTCAATTCGTGTTTTTGATATCGAAACGCAATTATCGCAGGAACATAAAACTGAGATTATCATCGTTCCTGACTTGCATCGCGACACAACTTCGCCACATGTTTCTTTTTTTGAGTTTATTGATTCCAAAACATGGTTGACTTTCTATGGTGTGCATTTTGTGAAAGAGAGGATCAACCAACTTTACGATGAAGCGCTGGTAAAAGCCAATGCGGGCGATCATAAAACGGCAGGTTTGCATAAAACAATGATTACCGGCGATGAATTTATTGAATTGATACAGCCGTTTCGTAAAATTGAATGGGGTGAAAAGGCCGTTTTTAAACATAAAACAACTGTTTCATTCAATACCTCTCCACAGCCGATTTTCCATAAGAACTTCGACTTGGTGGCTGATAACCTGAAAAAATGGACAAACGATGGGTATAAAATTTATATTCTGAGCGATAGCACCAAACAAACCGACCGTATAGCAGCCATTTTTTCCGATAGGGGAAATGCTATTTCTTTTCAACCGGTAAAAAACACCTTGCACGAAGGATTTATCGACCATGATTTGTCGCTTCTGTGCTACTCCGATCATCAAATTTTCGATCGTTTTCATAAATTCCAACTCAAAACAGATAAAACGCGCTTGGGAAAAGTGGTGATGACTCTTAAGGAGTTAAACCAATTTCAGCAAGGCGATTTTATGGTGCATGTAGATCATGGAGTTGGGACTTTTGGTGGATTGGTGCGCACCAATGTGAACGGAAAGATGCAGGAAATGGTAAAATTGATTTACAAAGATGATGACATCATATTTGTAAGCATACATGCTTTGCACCGCATTTCCAAATATAAGGGCAAAGAAGGTGAAGCGCCGCGCATCAACAAGCTTGGCTCAGGCGCATGGGAACGACTAAAAGAACGCACCAAATCGAAGGTAAAAGACATTGCCCGTGAGCTCATTAAGCTGTATGCAAAACGTAAGGCGGAACAGGGATTTCAATATTCGCCTGATAGTTACCTGCAACAAGAACTCGAAGCATCATTTATATACGAAGACACTCCCGACCAGATAAAATCGACCGCCGATGTAAAGAAAGATATGGAATCGACTTTACCCATGGATAGATTAGTGTGTGGCGATGTGGGGTTTGGTAAAACTGAAATTGCTATTCGTGCTGCTTTTAAGGCAGTTACCGATAGTAAACAAGTGGCAGTATTGGTGCCAACTACCGTTCTAGCCTTGCAACATTATAATACTTTTAAAAGTAGATTGGAAAATTTTCCTTGTACCATTGAGTATTTAAGCCGTGCCCGATCGGCTAAAGAATCAAAAGAAGTAATGGAACGTCTGGAAAAAGGCGAGGTGGATATTGTTATCGGCACACACAAATTAGTGGGCAAAAGCGTAAAGTTTAAAGATTTGGGCTTATTGATTATCGACGAAGAACAAAAGTTCGGTGTGTCGATAAAGGAAAAACTAAAAGAGATGAAGGTAAATGTGGATACACTTACCATGACAGCTACACCAATTCCACGTACTTTGCAGTTTTCGCTGATGGGTGCGCGCGATTTGTCTATTATCAATACGCCACCGCCCAATCGCTATCCGGTACAAACCGAAATTCATTTATTCGACGAAGATGTTATTCGTGAAGCTATTCAGCTGGAAATGAATAGAAACGGACAAGTTTTCTTTGTAAATAATCGCATTCAGAGCATTTATAATATAGAAGCGCTGATAAAACGACTTATCCCGGGTTGTAGGGTAGCAGTGGGTCATGGACAAATGCCGGCTGATAAATTAGAAGAGATTATTGTCGATTTCATAGATTATGAATACGATGTGCTGGTTGCAACCACCATTATCGAATCGGGTATTGATATTTCGAATGCGAATACTATAATTATAAATAGCGCTCATAATTTTGGATTGAGTGATTTACATCAATTGCGGGGTAGGGTAGGACGAAGTAACCGAAAAGCTTTCTGTTATTTGCTTGCACCCGAAATGAGTCTACTTACACCCGAAGCTCGCCGAAGATTGCAGGCTATTGAGACCTTTGCAGAGTTAGGGAGTGGTTTTAACATCGCTATGCAGGATCTTGATATTCGTGGTGCCGGTAATATGCTGGGAGCGGAGCAGAGTGGATTTATTGCCGATCTGGGATACGAAACCTATCAAAAAATTCTGAACGAAGCCGTTCATGAACTTAAAGACGAAGAATTTGCTGAACTCTATGCCGATGAGCGTGCTGAAAATGAAAGTTCAACTGTTTTTGTAACCGATTGTCAGATTGATTCCGATTTGGAAGTTCTGTTTTCATCAGACTATATAGAGAATGTATCTGAACGTATTAGTTTGTATCGCGAATTGGATAGCATTCAGGATGAAGCAAGTTTAGTTGAATTTGAAAAACGACTGGAAGACCGATTTGGGAAAATACCTACCGAAGGTCAAAGTCTCATGTTAGTAGTGAAATTGCGCTGGTTAGCAATGCGTTATGGTGTAGAGAAACTGGTTCTCAAAAACGAACAAATGACTGCATTTTTGGTGTCGAATCCTCAATCGCCTTATTATCAATCAGAATCATTTGGTCGCTTGCTACAATATATGACTACTCATCCACGTAAATGTCAACTTAGGGAGCGCAATATGCGGCGTTCAGTTGTATTTATGGACGTGAAGACGGTAGAAAGGGCATGGGAGATATTTAATGAGGTAGGTAGATGAGAAAACCGCATTGTCGTTAGTTGAGAAAACTCCTATATGATAGGATTTGAGGTGTTGGTTTTCGTTGTAATCTGCCGTCCATAGAGGATACCCGAAGGCGCAGCCCGCCATTAAAAACCAGACATTTCTCGTTTAAATTTTAAACGTTGAGTTTTCCAATCTCAGAACAATGCGGTAGTCTTTTTCTATTACAAATGTACTGTATTTTATTTATTCTGTGGGCATTTTATGGCAATAAAATTGGTTAAATGTGAGCATTGTCGATTTATTTAATGGCAAGTCGGTAGAACTCAATATATATGAAAAAAATCTGAGCGAAAATTTCGCTATTTAAAAGAAATTATCTACTTTTGCCATACTAAAAAACGGATTAACAAAGGAACTAATTATAATAAAATCTTATGTCAAAAAAAGTGGAGAAAAAAGTAGACGAATTAGAAAATGTTCAACATGCTCTGACGGCTTCTGAAGCGTTTATTGAAAAATACCAAAAACAAATTTTTATTGGGGTTGGTGCAATTATTCTTGTAGTACTGGTAGCTTTATCTGTTCGTAACTTTTATCTGGAACCACGCGAAGTTGCTGCCCAAAATGAAATGTATAAATCACAAGCTTTTTTTGCAGCTGATTCGTTCCGTGTAGCTTTAGAAGGTAACGAGCCTAATTCAATGGGCTTTAAACAAATTGCATCGGAATATGGCTTTACAGCTTCCGGTAAATTAGCTTCGGCATATGCAGGTATCTGTTACTATAGACTAGGTCAATATGACAACGCTGTTAAATCACTTTCAAATTTTGATGGTGATGATTCTTATTTTGCAGTTTCAGTAATTGGTTTAACCGGTGATTGCTATGTAGAATTAAACGAAACTTCTAAAGCACTTGATTATTTTGAAAAAGCAGCTGATTTGAATAATCAGGTAATGAGTCCTGTTTATTTGAAAAAAGCCGGCTTGGTAAACGAATCACTTAATCAACTTGATAAAGCTGAAAAAAATTACACAGCAATTAAAGAAAAATATCCTAAAAGCCCCGAAGCTGCTGATATTGATAAATATCTGGCGCGAGTACAAAAGTAAAATTTTGTAACGGCAAAGAAAATAAAAAGCTGCTTCCGTGAAAAGAAGTAGCTTTTTCGTTTATCTATAAACTTGATAGTTTTTTGCTATCTCATTTCGAGCTTCATTACAATCAAAAAAACAATAAAACGTTTATTTTATGGCAACTCAATATCAAAATCTATCGGAATACGATGCCGATTCAATGCCGGACAAAGCAAAGGTGTCTGAACAGCAGTATGCAATTGTTGTAGCTGATTGGAATCCGACAATAACGCATACATTGCTCAATGGTGCTATAGCTACTTTGGTTGATGGCGGCGTTAAACAATCTCAGATAAAAGTGATTCATGTTCCGGGAACTTTCGAACTCACCTACGCTGCAAAACAATTACAAGAAGACTATTATTGTCTGATTGAGAATAAAAAAGTACACAAATATGTTGCTGTTATCGTTCTTGGCTGCGTGATACAAGGCGACACTCCTCACTTTGATTATGTATGTCAGGGTGTAACATATGGTATAGCAAAATTAAATACAATTGCCGATGGTTGTCCTGTAATTTTTGGAGTACTCACAACCAATACCTTACAACAAGCACTTGATAGAGCCGACGGAATACATGGAAATAAAGGCATAGAAGCTGCAATTACTGCCATAAAAATGGCAAATATTATTTGGTAGTTTCGTTTGAAATGCCTATCTTTGCACTGCATTTGAAAGGAAAACGGGTAGTTACCAAAGTGGCCAACTGGGGCTGACTGTAACTCAGCTGTCTTTCGACTTCGGAGGTTCGAATCCTTCACTGCCCACAAATTTTGAGAAGTCAAAATTTCATTTCAAAAGCAAATTGCGAAAGTAGCTCAGTTGATAGAGCATTAGCCTTCCAAGCTGAGGGTCGCGGGTTTGAGTCCCGTCTTTCGCTCCAAAAAAAAGAGATATTAACTTCGGTTAGTATCTCTTTTTTTTGTTTTGCCAAATATTCGATTTATGCAAAATGGATTAAAAATTCTGCCTACAGAAATTATAGTCTACTCATAAACTTTTCTATATTTACAACTACACGTTCGTGCGTACCTTCACCCACCACACTGCCGGTTGCATCTGTAACTATTAATTGAAATGTATAGTTGCGCCCTTCAAACGCTACAACTTTTGCTTCGCAACTTATCTCGGATCCAACTGCACTTGCTTTTAAATGTTTTACATTAATTGCTATCCCTACGCTTGAATCTTGCTCCGATAAATCATCGATACATTTCATGGCCGTATTTTCCATTAATGCAATCATTGCAGGTGTTGAGAAAACGGGCAATAACCCTGAACCTAACTGTTCGGCTGTTTGATTGGGAGTAACTATAATTGTTTGAGAAAATGTATTAAGCATCTGAAATTTAAATATATAATTAGTCAATATTGAATTATAAAACCCAATACAAAAAAAGTATTTACAGTGTGATATACAACGTTATGAATACTTCGGTTTTTTTTCTCGTTTTTCAGCTTTCTTTTCCTTAGCGGTTTTCAAAGGCTCTTTTTTCTCGGTCTTTTTTGCGTCCTGACTTTTTGCCATAATTTGTTTTGTTTTTTTTTAATTATTTCTTATGATGTAATATGCAAATGTACAAAATTAAATCGTGATTGAACTTGTTAATTCAATAGTTTTTATTAGTTTTGTCACCTAACATAATTAATGTTATTGGAAGTGACCTAAAAATATCATTTAATGTTAGTCTCCAATAAATTTAAATTGCGTATAGTTCAGATAAATAAGAAGATACAAGAAATATAGCACTGCAAATAATGATCAATAAAATATATATCAAATCACATGTTTTTTGTTTAGTACTTTTTCTTTTTGTAGTTGTCAGCAGCTATTCTCAAATTCCAGAAGCTATACTTACTACACAACACACAAGTGTATCAGTAAAAAATGAAAAGTTGACTATTTTACGGAGTTATGAAATCCTGATAAATAACCGAGATGGTGATAAATTTGCGAAAGTGAGCATCCCTTATTCAAAATTGAATAAGGTTTCAAACGTAGAAGCATTTATAAAAGATATACATGGTACAATTATCAAAAAACTCAAAGCAAGTGAAATTACCGCACGATCAGAGATGCAGGATTTTTCTCTATTTGAAGACAACTATGTAAAAGAATTCACCCTTATTCATAATGTATATCCCTACACTATTTGTTATCAATATGAGGAACAAGAAAGTTCATTTTTGTATCTAGATGACTGGACACCAGTTATAAACAGGGAAGTACCAACTTTAAACGCAACATTGTCACTGGAAGTACCCAAACATTATAAAATAAATTATTATTCGCAGCATATTGATAGTTTGAAGACAGATACGCTTGAGAATACTATCCAATATACTTGGCGCACCAAATACACCACACTTCCTGAACCGGAAATCTATTCGCCTGACATAAGTAATTACTATCCTGCTGTATTGATAGTTCCCGAAAAATTTAATTATGACAAGACAGGTTCTTTTAAAACATGGAAAGAATATGGTAATTGGCAATATAGTTTATTGACGGGACTTAATGTGTTGCCCGAAAGCGAGAAAATGAAAATCAATTCATTGATATCGGGTGTGACTGACAAAAAAGAGATGGTAAAAATTTTATTTCATTATCTACAAGATGAAACGCGTTACGTCAACGTGACGATTGAAACTGGTGGGATGAAGCCCTATTCTGCAGAATATGTTGCAGTTAATAAATATGGAGACTGCAAAGCGCTTACGAATTATTTTAAATCAATATTGAATTATGTTGGTATTTACTCCATTTATGCAAAAGTATATGCAGGGGATATAGTCAGAAAAATTAATTTACAATTTCCGTCTCAGCAGTTCAATCATGTGATCTTATGCGTTCCGCTTCAACAGTCCGATAGTCTGTGGTTAGATTGTACAAGCGATGGACCATTCAATCATTTAGGTACTTTCACACAAAATCGTAAAGCGTTTTTGGTTGAAAATAACAATAGTCACTTTACAAATACACCTAAGCTATCAAAAGAGAGTGTTCTGGCTTCCAGAAATATTAAAATTAGCATGGATTCAGCAAACAAAATGATTGCAAAATTTAGTAACACTTATAAAGGAGAGTATTTTGACGCTTTGTCTGATGTTTCAAAATCGTTTGATGAATCAAGTAAATCGAAAATGGTTGTAAATCATTTAATTGAAAAAGGCTTCACTTTAAATAATTATAATATAAAATCATATCACCGTGATTCGGATTATATTTCGCTGAATTATTCTGCAACGAATGAAAGATTATTTCAAAGTTATGGAAACGAGCAATTAATTAAAGTTATTCCATTTTCTCTTCCGAATTTTAAAAATTCAAAAGTGCGTAAATTTCCGGTACAATTAAATTATCCCATAAATAATTCGGATATGTTGGAGTATAATATTCCTACCGGATATAGTATTTCCTCTATACCCAAAAACGTTTCTTTCAATACGATATACGGCGGATATAGTGCTAAATATGAACAAAAAGACCATCAAATCCAAGTTGTAAAAAACTTCTATATAAACTCCGGTAATTATCCATTGGAACAATATAAAGAGTTTTACGAATTTGTAAAAAAGATAATGGACATTGAATCTAATTGCTATATAGTCACAAAAAAACAAGATTAAAATATGAGAAAATTATTACTCGTACTGCTAATTATATGCAGTAAAATTACAGTAGATGCACAAGATGATTTTAAACAATATGGTAAGGTCGGGCTAGAGGCTATTGATTATAAGTTTTGTCCGTATGATAAAACTGCTGAGGCTGTTGTACTTTCAGATATTGGAAACTCTCATTTTGAACAAACTGCAAATTCATATGAAGTTGTTTACGAACGTACTACCCGTGTCAAAATATTTAACGAAGCGGGCATTAAATGGGCTACAGTGGAAATTCCATTTTATCGTGAAGGTAATATTTATGAACGAGTTGAAGACCTTGAAGCGTGTACCTATAATTTTCAGGATGGAATGTTGACAAAATCAAATCTTGATTTAGCAAATTGTCATGTCGAAAAAATCAATGAATCATGGAATCAAACCAAATTTGCAATGCCAAATATCAAACCTGGTTCAATAATCGAATATAAATATAAAATTAGATCGGAATATGTGTTTAATCTTCGCGACTGGGAATTTCAATGGAAAATTCCGGTCTTGTCAAGTAAATACGTAGTCAAAATGATCCCATTTTATCAATATACATGGCTTTTACAAGGAGCCACAAAATTTGATTCACAAATATCATATGAAGACAAGGGGTTTGAACATAATTATGGGGGAGCAAAGTATTATGAAATGGTTTCTGAATTTGAAATGAAGAATCTTCCTGCATTTAAGGATGAAGAATTTATCGCAACGAGTGATGATTATATAATAAAACTTGATTTCCAATTATCTAAAGTCATTCAAATAACGGGAACTTCTACAAATATTATGACAACATGGGCAGAACTGGTAAATGAATTGTTGAAGAACGAAAGTTTTGGCGGTTATTTAAAGAAGAGTCGTGAAATAGCAACAAAACAATTTGATTTAATGAGTTTTACGACTAAAACTCCGCAAGAAAAATTTGATAGTGTTATGACTTTGGTGAAAAATAACTTTACTTGGAATAAAACGAATAGTAAATTTGCTTCAAAATCACCAAAGAATTTTTTGAAAGATAAATATGGAAATGCTGCAGACATTAATTTATTCACAATAGGTTTGCTTAACGCGGTTGGTATTGAGGCAGTTCCGTTAATAGTCAGTACCCGTGAGAATGGAAGGATTAAGTACGATTATCCTTTCAGTCACTTCTTTAATTATGTTATTATTTACGCAAATATTGATGGAAAAAGTATACTTGCTGATGCTACTGAACCTCAGGCTGCTAATGACCAGATTTCTATAAAGTGTATGAATGATAAGGGATTGATGATAAAGAAAGATCAAGTAAACTGGATTATGCTACAACCTTTGTTGGCAGCCAAAAAGTTTAGTAAGATGGTTATCGACATATCGAATTTGAGTCAAAGTGCCAGTATTGAAACGTCGGAAACAAATCAGGATGCATTAAAGTCGAGGAATGAGTTTGGATCGGATTTGATTGCATTAAAGAAAAGATTGACAGACAAAGGATATAATTTGCCTGATTCCAGTCTTTCAATCATAAGTAGTTTACCGAAAACACCATATCAGTTCAAATATAAAACAGTAGATACTCCGGAAATTATAAACGGAAAAATTTATATTTCCCCTTTTTTGCATGAAATAATCAAGGATAATCCGTTGAAACAGCCAACACGAACTTATCCTATTGATATGACTTATCCTACAAAACGAACGTATTATTCGGAGGTAAATGCCCCAAAAGGATATAAGGTTGATTTTGTTCCCGAGAAAATCAGGATTGATAACGATTTATTTGAAATGGATTATAATGTAGCAGTTGATGTGAATAAGGTTGTGGTGTCATACTCGTATTACTTCAAACTTCCAGTTTATAAAGCTGTAGATTATGATAAAATTAAATATTATTTCAATGAAATAATAAAGAAAGGAAATGAAAAAATATCTTTTGTAAGAGATTAGTCAGAATGTGTAAAATGAGGCGTATCAATTTTATTTTGATACGCCTCATTTTTTTATTACAAGTCTGCAATTATTTCTCTCTGGTTTTAAACGACCATGTAGAACTGAAAGCAACCTTTGTTCCATCGTATTTGGCTACAACATACCAAAAATAGGTAGTTCCTAATTTCAAACTGCTTGTAGTAACTTCTTGTAATTCAATATTTTCACCTAATAGTTGTTGTACCGTGGAGTTGGACTCAAACAAATAGATATTATAGGTCAATTTTGTACCAGTCTTGTTGCCTTCCACTTTCCAATTAAAAGTGATAGCAAGATTTTGATCTACCGCACCATTTCCCGGCACCGGATCATAGATGGAAACATTTCCAATATTGGTGTCATCTTTGAATATTACGCAATTCATTTGGGTACTATCATTCTCGTACACAGCAACTGAAAGAGAATTTGTAAGGTAATCTTTCTTCTTAATATTCACAGCTACTTCTCCTTCTTTAATTTTCTGAATTAAAAATTTGCCGTTTACATCTGATAATACAGAAACACTGGCAGGTGTGGTTGTTATGAGAGCTCCCTGAATGGGTAAAAATGTTTCTCCATCCATTATTTTACCTGTGATGGAACCATAACTGATAATTTCCAGTTTTTCGGATTCGCATGATACGATTAGCACTAAACAAAGTACGCTAATGAAAAATAGAGTTCTTTTCATAATTTGTAGAATTATTTTTGTTTCGGTTTTAGAAAATAGACTTTAATTCCAAGTGAAATACCCCAATCTATATCATTGTAGCTACCGGAACTACTTCCATCAAAATTATCACTTAAATAATAATCTAAGCCTGTTGACAGAGACAATCCCAATTTGTTGTTAATCATATATTCGAGTCCAAATATTCCGTTGAGCTTGGGTAAATAGTATCTTCCGGATAAGCCCACACCTAGATGATTTCGATCAAGCCCACCTCCAAAACTGCAATAGGGAGTGAGCTTTTCAAAAGGTAGAAAAACATAGCGCAATGAAATGTTACCAAAATAAGAATAATCATCTACCTTTTTTTGTACCATCAAGCCACGGTAACCCGCTTCAAGATCAAGATTCAGATAAGGATTAATGGCATAGCCAACTACTAATGAGGATTTAGCTCTAATGTCGCTTTTAGAATAATCTCCTGAATATGAGTTGGACCCTGCATTAAGTCCAACTGTAAGTAAACCACGATTATTTTTATCTATTCTTCTACTTAAAGCATTGTCAGATTCATAGTTGATTCGCTTTTCATCCTGATAATTTTTAAAGGAGACAGATGCGGTGTCTTTCGGATTTTCAAGTCCCCAGAGTTTATCTTTTACGCCTTCAATAATCAGACTTTCAACCGCTTTTTCGATAGCCTCTGTGACACAAATTTCAGAAGGTTCATTGTATGTAAAGCCCGTCTCGGCCTCAAGTAACCGTTTTGCTTTCACGTATCTGAATAGTCCTACCGAAACTTCTTGAGAAAGGATTGATTTAGTGGTATATACGGTTCTTAGAACTTTGCCATTGGCAGTTGATACCGCGCGAATATAGATACTTATACGATCTTCGCGATACTGCCCCGATAAGTCCGCTCCGAAATATCTGATACCGGCACCCCCGGTCAGTATATTAGATTCGTACGAAATAATTCCGCCTTCAAGAATGACACCGGCAAATAAAAGTGCGGGTAGGAGCGATTCGCTGTTTTGATCTTTTCCTTCGTATTGTGCGCGGCTTGTTCGAATAATTTTTCTTTCATTCAGTAAATTAGCCATATTTTCTCGCTCAATAGGAATGAACCAACCTGATTCTTCCAATGCACGAATCAGGATAGTAGTTGCACCCTGTGTTACTGCAGTTGACCAACTGGCACCGGTTTCGGATGGTTTGTACTGACCAGTCTGGTCACGAAATTTGTACACTGCTGTAACAATTTTTTCCTGAGGTTTAGGCAAGTCTAACAATATTCTTTTGGCTGGCGACTCGGGTCCAAGAACAGCTCTTCTAGGCCGCAATGATTGGTGCATATATGGACCACAAGCAGGCACAAGAAGAGCTATGATAAACAGATAAATGACTCTTGGCAGAATAGTTTTCCGTAGCATAATTATTAAGCTCTGTGAATGAATAATCAAAAATAAGGGACTGAGACAGTTGTAGAACTTCCACTTTTGTTGTCCACAATAGTAATATTCAATCCTGATGACTGATCACCAACTTCTATCTGATAATCGCCAAGGACATACGTTCCTGCACTTAAAGCATCTTCTCCAAATTGACGCGAAACGATTTGTCGCGATAGCTGACTTAAAATTTGCCTGTTTAAACTTTCTGTGAAATCTTTTAACGGATCAGTTTTATAGGTACTGCTGCTGGTAGTGGTAGTTTCTTTGATGTCATTCTGTGCTTGTGCAGAGCTCATTAACCAACTGTAATTGTATGGGTTCCCACCAAATGCCGGATTTTTAGGAGTATAAACCAGGTCTTGTGCATACGTTTTTGCCGTTACGAAGAAACACAAGACAAACAGAATTTGTAAAATTGTTTTCATTGTAGATGTTTTTAGTGTTAGTATTTAGCAAGTTATATTTTTATATTATCAATAAATACCTGAACCAGCTAAGTCTTCTCCATTAAGCTGTCTGGTTATTTCTTCATAATTTGCCAAGTAGTTTTGTGTCGTAGCTATGGCTTCCTCAGTGAGTGCTTCAAGAATATCCTCCCTGGGTTGAAGAATACCTTGATAAACAACATTATCATTTATTGAAACTTGTATCATTGTAGATGTTAATCGAAATGGTTTTTCTGAAACCGTGATAGTAAAGTTCTTCGAACCATTTGGAGCATCCCAGTTGGCATAAAATAAGTCGTAAAAATCCTTGCCGCTTTTGGTTTTAGTATCATCCACTAACAATCCATCAATCTCGATCTCAACATCGTTCGAATTGGTAGGTTGTGATATTACCTCCTGAATTATTTTTTTTAAAGAAGCAGGCAATGGCTTAGATTTCAACGAATCTGTTTGACTCACAGCCGAAATAGAAAGGAGAACGGACAAAACTGTACCAACAAGTATACTCATAATAATTACTTTATAAATCAACATCATATAGTTGAAAATTAGCCAATTCAATTATGTTTATTTCATTGGAAATAAGAAAAATGATTGATCGATAACTACCTTCATATCATTACCTTTTTGATTGATTTCTATTCCTCCTTCAGAGTTTAGCAAATCATTATTCACCTGGAGCGACAAATTGGTTCCTGTTTGAATAAAAGTATTACCGGTTATTGATGATCTGGAGTCATCATCGGTTTTCAGAGTTAAGTTTTCACCAGTCTGAATCACTTTGTCGAATAAAACTTGATCCGTTTCATTTTCTTGCCGATAACCTGTTATCGAATTATTAGTACCTTTCTGAAGTGCCAGTAAGTAATTATTATTTCCTATTTGCTCAGCCGAAATTGAATTGTCGGAGCCTTGCTGAATCGCCATAAGCCCGTTATTATTACCACTTTGCGATATGGTCATCTTGTTGCGCTCACCTTCAACTATATACCCACTACCAAAATCAGGTATCTCTGCTGTCGAAGTATTGGTTGTCTGTGCTCCAATCAAGCATTCCGTTTTGTTACTGGTTAGCAAGGCCATAAATCCCAATTGAAAGCCGAGCAATAAATTGCCACTTCCAATCTGACCAATGATTAATTCATTTGAATTGCCGGACTGAACCGTGTACGATTGATTGCTCATTTCTGAATTTGCATCGTTTTGTTGTTTGATGTCTGCACGGTTTTGGTTACCAATCTGTTGGGTTAAAGCATAATTACTAATTCCCTGATTCAAGGTTTGGAAAATCATTATGTTATCTATCCCTGGCGTTCGAATTTGCTGAATCGCTTCATTCGTTTCTGTTCCAATATTGTTGAGAATTTCTTGTGAATACATAGAAATAGTATTCAACAAAAAAAACAGTAAATAAAAAATTAGCCTTTTCATAATTTTGTTCATTATCCCCGACTCATAAACGAGTCGGGGAGTTATTTATCTTATTTTGAAAATCAAGAACAAAGCCTAAAATAGTAATGTCTGATTCTCTGTAAATTTATACAGAATAATCATGGCATTGTTTGAGTTACAACTGCATTGCTACCGTTGCTTGTTTGCAATATTGTACTTGAATTGTCGCCACCGGTTTGTGTTTGAGTTGCGAAATTCAAAGATCCATCCTGACTGATCATTGCATTGTTTAACAGTGCAACTCCGCCCGGTGAAGTTTGATCCTGAAGAGCATAATTGTTAGAACCACCCAACTGAATAATTTCTGCATTGTTAAAAATATCATCGCCAAGTCCCGATTTTTGAACTTGAATTGCTTTGCTATCAGTCGAAGCCTGATCTATTTTAGCATTATTCATCGTACCAAGTTGACTTTGATTTGCAGAATTTCCAAATCCGGATTGATCAACCTGTGCTTTGTTTTGTACACCAAATTGCTTTTGCACCGAGGCATTTAAATCACCCGATTGATTTGCAATGGCTATGTTTAATCCACCAAAATCTTGAATCTGTTCTGAAGTATTTAAATCCCCAGATTGATCTGCATCAGCCAAATTAAACATGTATTTTTGATTTTGCATAGATATGTTATTTGAGCCGGATTGATTTGCCTTAGCCATATTCAAACCTCCATATTGTACCTGATCTGCTTTATTTTCATTACCAGATTGATTTATTTCGGCATTATTTGCAGCTCCATTTTGAACTTGAGTTGCAGTATTCATGTGACCACCTTGGTCAATCAAAGCAATGTTGAAGCTACCTTCTTCTTCCTCTAATAGTTCAACATCCTGTCCTTGTTTTGCATTGTTTTTATTGCCCGATTGATTGATTCTGGCTTCATTTCCATTTTTTACCTGGTGTTGTGAAGCATAATTTTCATTTCCACCTTGAATAATTTCTCCAAATGTTTTCCCCTGAAGAAAATGTGGTCCCTGAACCTGTAGAGCTTCATTCATATTGCCCGATTGGGTGATATATGCTTCAATTTTACCAATTGATAATGGGAATCTTGCATTTGAAGTTTGCTCAACCTTGGCTTTGTTTGTTTCTCCGGTTTGATTTACCTCAGAATATGTATTTGTCTTTTTATTCAGATTTATCTGAGTAACCAAAGCTGTATTTGCTTTATTTGATTGATTTACATACGATTTATTTAAAATCCCATTTTGATCAACAGTTGCTTTTTGGTCTTGTCCGGATTCTGTTACATTAGCAATATTTGATTGTGCGAAAACACCTCCTGTAAACAATAGGAGAGCTGCGATAATATAGTTTAACTTTTTCATAATGATAATTTTAAATGAACTGGTTAATAAAATTTAGTTGTGAAATAAAATTTAGTTTATTACCCCACCTCTCTACAAGTTGGGGGTTATAAATCTTATCGATATTTGATTTTTTATTAAATAGTTACAGAAACTTTTCAGGATTGTAATAACCGGTACTATAATTAAAGCTTATAAATTTGTATGTATTTTAGATCATCTTTAAATATTAAATATGGAGCTAATTATCAAATTTATAGCAATTTATTCCTGATAAAAATCACTGTAATTATTCAACCCAAATAACTCATGGGACCATCAGTTGAGTTACAACTGCATGGTTTCCATTGCCAACTTGAGAGATTATACTTGAATTATCGCCACCAACCTGAACTTGTGTTGCATAATTCAAAGCACCATCCTGACAAATTTGTGCATAATTTTCTACTACACCTGCACCAGGTGAAGTTTGAGTTTGTTCGGCAATATTACCGTCACCACCCTTTTGACCAATACATGCTTCGTTGTAAGGATCATAATTTGTGCCTCCACGAGAAGCTCCTAAGGTAGTTTGGGTTTGCTTAGCAGTATTATCGGCCGATTCCTGATTAATACCAGCAGAATTTAAATTACCAACTTGCAATTGATCAGCTTTATTATAGCTGCCTGATTGGTGTACATCAGCTTTACTCTTCCAGGAATAGTCCTGTTGAATTTGAGTTGAAATATTTCCATTGCCTGCTTGATATGCTTTTACATCATTAGCCCAACCATCTTGAGTTTGAGTAGCTGTATTATCGCTTCCTCCTTGTTCGATATAAGCAATGTTTGCACTTCCTTCTTCTTCAGGAAGAATTTTTGCATCTTGTGCTTGCATTGCGTGGTTTCTACTGCCTGATTGAACTATTTTTGCATCATTGGCATATCTCAACTGATGTTGTGACGCAAAATTTTCGTTACCACTTTGTACAATTTCTGCAAGCGATTTACCCTGCTGATTATTTGTCAATGTTGGCCCCTGAACCTGAAGCGCTTCGTTCTTATTCCCAGACTGAGTTGTAACGGCTTTCAAAGCACCAATAACATTAGGATTAGTAGTTAACGAACCGTTGGAGTTTTGATCAATGGTCGATAAATTCTTTTCTCCTGATTGATTAACTTCTGATAAAGTACTAAATGCTGCATTGTGATTGATTTGAGTTACTTTTGCTGTATTCTCTAAATTGGATTGAATAACGTAAGATTTATTTAAAATCCCGTTTTGATCGATTGTAGCCTTTTGTCCAGCACCAGATTCTGTAACATTTGCCACGTTTGTTTGTCCCAATGATACTCCTACAAACATTAGGAGAGCTGCGATAATAAAACTTAACTTTTTCATAAGATTTGTTTTTTTGTTGCGTTAAAAAATCTTGATTATTATATAATACCGGTTATTTGCTTTGTGATATAATCACCTGATTATTTGCACCTTCTTGTCTTATATTTACATCCGATTTTTCGTCACTCTGAATTACTGAAACAGTATTTCCTTCGCCACTTACACTAATTTGATTATTTGTTTTTATTGAATCGGTAGAAGATGTCATAATTTCACCATTAACTTTTACACTATTCGATGAACCTGATATTTTTATTGAAAAATGAGATGTGTCTACTTCGGATTTCACTATTACAGAATTTATATCAGGCTTGTTTTTGGTAGATTTTTGCTGACTCCAACTATTGTTAATCATCAGCAGAGAGAGTAAAAGAAAGATGACGATGTTGTTTGCTAATTTTTTCATGAGGCTTTGATTATTATATTTAACAATAGAGCTGAAAATGAATTTCTTTGAATGATGAAAGAATTGAATATTCTCGAGGACTCAGGTATTTTATTATAAATTCAAATTGTTATGGAATGTCGAATTAATTACTACATTTATTTTAAAATATAGCTAGATTATTTTTAGTTAATCTGTAGACACAAATGGAGACGAAATTAAATCCCCTTTTAAAAGCGAAGTAAAATAATTTAAAACCGAAAATGTGATGAGTTGTAAAACTAAAGTGTTAGTTTCGTTGAAGTGAGGATGTAATAAAAATAATAATCTGTCAGGTCTAGTTTAAATTACAGCATAATTATCTGTATATCAAATTATAAACCATCAAAATAAATTCATGATTAAATTGTAACTGAGTCTAGTTATAATATAATCAAGAGTTGCCAATTAATCCAAATAGAATCTTTCGATAGGACTTATTCAGAGCTACGTGATGCTCCTTGCATACTCTAAATAATTTTGAAATCTTAATTGAGAAATTGTAATAATTACAATATTGATATAATAATATACAACGAATTATAATTTCACTTAATTGTAGGACTGCAAATATAAAAACAAATTATGACATGTAAGGAATAAAATGCTATTAAAATATGATAAATATAGTTATAGTAGTTTAAATTATTTAAGCCCTTATTCAAATACCTTATCTGGCAGGAGTTTACAAAAAAATCTGTAGGTAAGCCATTGATTGTTCAAAACTAGAAAATGAAAAAAAATATATTATTTCAATTTTACCTAATAAAATGATATAAAAAAACGCTCTAAGGAATTTATCCCGAGAGCGCATTTATCTGTTCTATGATAAAGTTTATAAGATTAATGAAGGTGCGATGAAAAATATGAGTGACTAATTAATCCAATATATACAGTAAATCAATTATATCCGTTTAATGTTGGCACCCAAAGCATTTAATCGTTTTTCAATGTCCTGATAGCCACGATCAATCTGGTCGATATTATGAATTGTACTTGTTCCCTCGGCACAAAGAGCAGCAATTAGCAGGGCAATGCCGGCACGTATATCGGGCGAACTCATAGTTGATGCTCTGAGATGCAATTGATTACCTTGCCCAATCACTGTGGCACGGTGCGGATCGCACAAAATAATTTGCGCTCCCATATCAATCAGTTTATCAACAAAAAACAAGCGGCTTTCGAACATCTTTTGATGAATCAACACACTTCCTTTCGCTTTTGCTGCAACTACCAAAAATACACTTAATAAATCGGGAGTAAGTCCAGGCCAGGGAGCATCAGCAATGGTCATGATGGAGCCATCGATAAATAATTCAATGGTATAGCTATCTTGTTGAGGAATGAAAATATCATCACCACGTTGTTCCAATTGAATACCTAATCGGCGAAAGCTATCCGGAATAATTCCTAATTCGTCATACGCCACATCCTTGATCGTGATTTCGGATGAGGTCATAGCCGCCATTCCAATAAAGCTACCAACCTCAATCATGTCGGGCAAAATGCGGTGATGGCAACCGTTCAGCACTTTTACGCCTTCAACAACCAATAAATTGGATCCAACTCCGCTAATTTTTGCGCCCATAGCATTGAGCATTTTACATAGCTGTTGTAAATAGGGTTCACATGCAGCGTTATAAATGGTTGTTTTGCCTTCAGCCATAACAGCAGCCATCAAAATATTAGCCGTTCCGGTTACGGATGCTTCATCGAGCAACATATAACAACCTGTCAGCTTTTTAGCTTCAATTTCATAGCGTTTTGCGTTAGGGTCGTAATGAAATTCGGCACCCAGTTTTTGAATACCTACAAAGTGAGTATCCAAACGACGGCGACCAATTTTATCGCCCCCCGGCTTAGGAATAATGGCTTTACCAAAACGTGCTACCAATGGACCAACTATCATTACTGATCCGCGTAGTGAGGCACTTTTATTATAAAAATCTTCGGTTTGAAGATAATCCATATTCACGTTTTCGGCTTTAAACGTATAAGTATCAGAACTTATACGATTTACTACCACACCCATATCTGCCAACAAACTTATCAGGTTATTGACATCCAAAATATCGGGAATATTGCTTATCGTAATTGTTTCGGGAGTAAGCAAAACAGCGCATATAACCTGTAATGCTTCGTTTTTTGCCCCTTGGGGCGTAATAGAACCGGACAGACGACGTCCGCCTTCTATTTGAAATGATGCCATAGATGTTGTTTTTTTATCGACAGGATTTCTAGAAAATGAATAATTGTTGCAATTTGGAATTAATTGCTTTTTTTATTGATGCGAGGAGCTACCTTTTGTTCTTTCCTTTTGTTTTTTTTGTTGTACAATACATCTTTCGATTCTACCAGTTTGAAGAAATCTTCAGATATATTGATTTTGCCTTTAGAAAGTTCACGTAAGTCGTCAAAAATTTTGCGGTCATCAACTACTTCTTTGTTCCATGTGAGGAAACATTTTTTCATCTGATTGGCAATAAGTCGAATAAGTTCATTCTTTTCATCACCGTCTTCATAACCTGCCACCTTCTCAATCATTTCTTCCAGTGTACGTCCATAATGTTGGTAACGAATACGGGATTTTTTGTAAGGAATTATTTCGGGACGGGTATAAAGATTTTCTGCTAAAAGTATTTCGTATGGAAAGTCAATATCTAATTTAAAATCGGACATGATAGCCACGTGATCCCAAAGTTTATGTTTGAAGTCGTTCACGTCGCGTAAATAAGGGAAAAGATTTCCCATTATATTGATAATTGTTTGCACGCAACGAGTCCTCTCTTCACGATCCTCGATGGTCTGAGCAAAAGCAACTAACTGCTGTATATTACGCCCATATTCGGGCATGATTAATTTTCCTTGTAAAGTTGGATATTCCATTTTATTTATAAATATGTTGTAAGGATACAAAAGTAACCTTTTTTTTTGTAAAAAGGATATTTTGAAGGGAAGTTCTTATTTGCGGGTCGTCAGTATAGCTTATCAGGTTGACCAAATATACGAACAAACTAATTATCTTTCGATGTTTCTTCAATGATTAAACTGGCATCCTCCCAATCCATAAATTCTTTGTAAAACTGAATGGCTTTGTCCATTATTTCGTCGAGTTGCGAATCATCGATAAGTGTAAAATGCACGACTATCAAATGAGTTTCAGTTTCGCCCCAGATATTTTTGAAAGTAAATATTTTATTTTTTACAGTCGGATCTTCTTCAATCGGTTCCTCATCGTCTAACAAAAAGAGCTCAAATATGGTATGACTGAGATTATGTTGCAGTATATCACGACCTTCCAGCGTATTGCCAAGATGTGAACTTCCATTTAGAAAAGCCCATTCCGGTAGTTCCAGGTTTAGTTCCATTTCCATAATTTAGGCCCAGATACGCTTGGGCAAGCATTTGTTTATTTATTCTAAAATTAAAACTACACAATCTAAAAAAAACGATAAGGGGCTTTCTTAATTGAATGAATACAAAGTTAGAAAAATATGTGGAATATTATGCCCGGATCGGCTAATTGTATGCAGAATCATTAAAACAGAATAGAAAAGTGATTGACGTTTTAAAAATCAGTCTGCTGTTGCTTTTTCACTAGTTCTTTTGTGGAAAGTAGTCCGCAAGCAGCAAAAATATCCTGGCCGCGAGAGGCACGAATAGTAACCGTTAATCCCTTGGCTTTAAGACGATTTTGGAACTCGAGAATTCCTTCTTCTGAAGTTCCTTCGAGCGGAGTATCGGGTATGGGGTGAAAACGAATGAGATTAATGCGACATTTTATACCATTGAGCAGTCGTACTAGTTCATTCGCATGCCTTGCAGTATCATTTACGTTTTTGAACATAATGTATTCGAACGAGATACGGCGTTGACGTCCTAACTCCCAACGGCGAATTTCGGCTATCACTTCGGTGATGGGATATACACTTTGAATAGGCATAATTTCTTGGCGTTCAGCATCAAAAGGTGAATGTAAACTCACGGCCAAATGCACCTGACTTTTTTCGAGAAATGTAATCATGGCCGGAATAATGCCAATAGTTGAGACCGTTATTCGTTTTGGACTCCATCCGTACCCTTTTTCGGAAGTCATAATTTCTATGCTATCCAACACTGCATCTACATTGTCTAATGGCTCGCCCATACCCATGTAAACTATATTGGTGAGTTTGTCAAATTCAGGCAATGACTGTATCTGATTCAGAATTTCGCCGGCAGAAAGATTTCCCTGAAAGCCCTGTTTGCCGGTCATGCAAAACAGACAGCCCATTTTGCAACCTATTTGTGTTGAAACACAAAGCGTTGCTCTATCAGAATCGGGAATATACGCTGCTTCAATAAATTTAGCCGTTTGGGTCGGGTAGAGGTATTTTTTAGTACCATCTGTCGAAATTTGCACTTTTGTAGATGGAATAAGTTGAACAGTATATTCGGTCTCAAGTTTTTCACGTGCTTGTTTGGACAAATTAGTCATGTCAGCAAAACCCGAAACTTGTTTTTTGTACATCCATTCAGCAAGTTGTGTAGCTGTAAAAGTTGGTAAACCGATTGAGCCTACAACCACTTTTAGTTTTGATGGTGTAAGACCGAAAAGATTGGTTTTCATAAAAGTAGGTCTGTAATTTAAAAATAGGTTTCAGAAATGATATTTTGAAATGGAATTCCTTTTTCAATCAAAATGTCACGAACCTGAACCACCATTTCCGGACTTCCGCATAAATAATACGGACAATTAGTTGGCAGATTCTGATTGTCAATGAGCCACACAGTCAATCTACCGTTATAGTTTTGAGTATCTTGCTGCTGCGAACAACAACGGACATAACCGTCAGTTATTAAGCTTTCCAGTACATCCGAAAAATAGAAATTCTCATCCAATCGCCCGCCGTGTATCAATATTTTATCAACAGCCAATCCCGAGCGTGCCATCGATACAAAAGGTGCTACACCTGTTCCTGAAGCTATCCAAAAAGCTTTTCTGCCTGTAGTGGTAAATGTTCCAAACGGTTCGGAAACATAGATTGTATCATTGCTATTTAGTTTGGATAGGTAAGGAGTGAGATTACCAGCGGGTTTTTCATCAAAGAGAATATCTACATATTTTTCATTTTCACCACTTGCAATGCTGTACAATCGTGGTTGACCGTCAGGTACAAGATCAATGGCCACTACCTGGCCGGCAGTAAATTTAAAATTCCGCAAAAAAGAAATAACGTAGACACCTTCGGCGATATTCCGAAGTGAATGAACTTTTGTTTTGTGTAGGATGCGTTTAATCGACAAAATAAACAACTGATTAGTGAGCAAATGGCAACGATATGCATTAAATTCTGCCCTCTAAACAAGAATAATCAGGACTTTGTTCATTTTTGTGAGAGGAGTTTGTCCAGCGCTTTAGCAATACGTTCCACTTTTTGATCGTCACGCTTTGCAGAATATATCCAGTCCATCATATCTTTCTGTTCGCTTTCGGATAATTGTTGGAATTTTTGATAAGCTACAGGCTCATCTTGAAGACAAAGCAGGAAATCCCCGGGAACAACGGTTGGTAGTTCCTGCGAATAAAGAGTAACATGTACCCAATCACCTTCATTTTTGCCTATTTTCTTGCGTATTTCGGCTTTTACGGGCAAAAAAAGTATTCCATTGCCCATGGGCATTAAATGATAATTAGCAATCTCATAATCGTCAATCGTACCTCTGACTTTTACCCAGCCGAAGTATGCATGTTTATCCTGCACGATCTCAGGAATGGCAGCATAAGTCCACCCACCTTTACCCTCTATTTTCTGTAGAAGGTAGTCCTGATCTACCAATGGCTTTTCATTTGAAGTTATATCCATAATCAAGAAATAATTACAAACTACGAAATAGTGAATTGAAAAACATCCTTTGTTTCGTCGGTCACCCTGTATCTGTTATCCATTCGTTGCCCAACCACCCATACGATTTCGTCGCCAGAAAGTAACAACCAGCTTTGTTCTTTTTCTATAATAGTCAACTTGTTATCGATAAAAAAATCACTAATTTTCTTGCGTTTATTCATTCCAAACGGAAAAAATGAATCACCTTCATTCCAACGACGTAGATGTAAAGGAAAACTTAATCTAGAGGCATCAACGTGAATGCAGTTTTTTTCTTTTGAAACACGGAAATCTGAGTTAAGCTTTATCTTGCTTATTTTCAATAGAAAAGGAATAGTTATCTCCGTTTTGTTTTCCGAAATAAAATATTCTTCGTTTGAAGCCGATTCTATTTTATTGACAATAAGAAAATCACGATCCTTCAATAAACGATGTGTATCAGAATAAAACAGTTTACCCGATTCTCCCTCCAAATGTTTGGCAATTTGTTCCAGAACAGCTTTCCCAAAACCATAGGGTTGCAGTAGCTCATACAGCACAGTGGGAACGTCTACTTGTTTTTGAAGTTCTGCAATTTTCAATTTAACCAAATCATTTTCAGATATTAAAACTTTATCTCTTATATTGCCAATAGCCTGATCATAAATGGCCAACGTCCCTTCAAATCGCTCCAGCGAATTATACAAGGTTTGTCGCACCGAAGGATTGATTTCTTCCAACAATGGAAGTACTACATTTCTAAACTTATTGCGCTGATAATCCAAAGTGGCGTTTGTCGAATCAGTGATGTTCTCCAAATCGTGCCCAATGATATACGTTTCAATTTCTTCGCGGGTACAGCAGAGTAGGGGACGAATCACTTTTTCATTTCGTGCGGAGATACCCGTCATACCGCGCAATCCGGTACCTCGAACCAGATTCATAAGCATTGTTTCGATACTGTCATCCGCATGATGAGCAACAGCAATAGCTTGTGCATCAAGTTTTTCTACTAATTGATAGAACCATTCATAGCGTAAATCCCGCGCAGCCATTTCGATGGATTTATGATGTTCTTTGGCATATTTAGTTGTTTCAAAATCAATATTATAGAATGGCAGGTGAAGTGATTTTGAGAGTTTGCGAACAAACTCTTCGTCGCGCTTTGATTCCTCCATTCTCAAATGAAAATTGCAATGCGCTATGACACAATCATATCCCAGTGAAAGTAAAATATGTAGCAACACCACCGAGTCGGCGCCACCACTAACACCTACAATTACACGAGCATTTGTTGTTAGTAATTTGTGTTGACGAATGTAATTTTGAACTTTAGCTAGCATTTTCAAGTTGTATTTGGGTATCTTTGTAGTCGAAAATTGTTACGTACAAAGATATTCATTTTTTTGAAATAACTTTTCTGAAGTGGGAATCGTTGAAAATTTATCTAACCGCAAAAAAGGAACTATATGAAGACATTTTTGGAATTGGTTCAAAATCGTCAAAGCGACAGAGTTTTTCTCGACACGCCCGTTGAAAAAGAAAAGATTGAACGTATACTTGAAGCTGCACGTCTGGCCCCTTCGGCCTGCAACTCTCAACCCTGGAAATTCGTGGTAGTTACAAACCCTGAAAAACGTATTTTAGTGGCTGATGCAACGGCTAGCAAAGTACTTTCGATGAATCATTTTACTAAACAAACTCCTGTGCAACTAGTTTTAATAGAGGAAGATTCGAACTTTACCTCAAGGGTTGGTGGAATGCTAACGAACAAACATTATCCGCATATCGATTTGGGTATTGCAGCTGCACATATCAGCCTTGCTGCAACCGACGAAGGTTTGGGTTCCTGTATTGTGGGTTGGTGCAACGAGAAAAAAGTGAGAAAAGCACTGGATATTCCCAGAAATAAAAGGGTATTATTGGTGATTTTTTTAGGCTATTCAAATCAAGCATTACGCGCCAAAAACCGTAAAACGATAGAGGAAATCGTTAGTTGGGAAAAATATTAATTAATTGTCAATCGTAAATGATTAATGGAGAATTATTTATCATTAATCATTTACAATTAATCATTTATCATTATAATGACTTATACCGATACGCTCCAATACCTGTACGACCGCCTACCTGTTTTTCATCATGTGGGTGGTGCAGCCTATAAACCGGGGTTAGACAACACTATTCAATTAATGAATGTATTGGATAATCCACAAACTAAATATCGCTGCATTCATATCGCAGGAACCAATGGCAAAGGCTCTGTATCGAATATGCTGGCTGCCGTTCTGCAAACAGCAGGTTATAAGGTTGGCCTTTATACTTCGCCTCACTTAGTTGACTTTGGTGAGCGTATTCGCGTGAATGGGCAAATGATTGATCGGCAATATGTGATTAATTTTGTTGAGAATAACAAGGATGTATTCAACACCATCGAACCTTCTTTTTTCGAAGCTACGATGGCTATGGCTTTCAATTATTTTGCTGACACTAAGGTGGATGTTGCTATTATCGAAGTCGGACTGGGCGGAAGATTGGATAGCACCAACATAATTCAGCCGGATTTGTCGGTAATTACTAACATCAGTTTTGATCATGTCGGTTTTTTGGGAGATACATTGGAGAAAATAGCTTTCGAAAAAGCAGGAATAATAAAACCAACCACTCCGGTAGTTATTGGTGAATCAGCGCCCGAAACGCGACCAGTATTTGTGCAAAAAGCCAATAAAGAAAATGCTGCGCTTATTTTCGCAGAAGAACGGTTTAAGATCAATTTTAAAGAATACTCTGACACAAAAATGCTTGTTGATGTAAACGATAAATTGGTAATTAAATGTGGGTTATGTGGAAATTATCAACTAAAAAACATTGCCACAACACTTGCAGCTATTGAACAACTCAACACATTGAATTATTCGATATCTGAGAGTGATATACTGAAGGGTATTGAAAATATCACTGAAATAACCGGCTTACAAGGACGTTGGCAGACTTTACGAAGCAATCCGACCGCGGTGTGCGACACAGGTCATAATGTTGGCGGAATTCAATTTGTGGTAGAACAGCTCAAAGCTCAGAAATATAAAAGACTACGAATAATAATAGGAATGGTAAACGATAAAGATGTTAGTGCAGTACTGAATTTATTACCCAAAGATGCTGTATATTACTTTACACAGGCCAATATTATGAGAGCTCTGCCTTGTGAAGAACTGAAATTAAAAGCTCAAAGCTTTGGTCTAAATGGACTTATTTACAAGTCTGTAAAACAAGCTGTTGATGCAGCTATAAATGAATCAGAATCAGATGATTTTATTTTTATCGGAGGTAGCAACTTCATAGTTGGCGAAGCGTTGCCATTGTTCTAAAAACAAATGGAGAGAGGTAAAAATACCCCTCTCCATTTCTGATTTATAACTGAAAAGTTACGCTTTTTTTACTTTGTAGTCGCAACTTGTTTTTCCTTTTACAATGCTTGTCAATCGTGATTTAAGTAATTGGCGACGAATAGGCGATACGCGGTCTGTAAATAGATGACCTTCTAGGTGATCGTATTCGTGTTGGATTACACGAGCTTTATATCCACTAAATTCTTCAGTGTACTCGTTGAAATTTGCATCCTGATATTTTATTTTGATGTGTTCCGCACGTGATACGTTCTCGTGAACACCAGGAATGCTCAAGCAACCCTCTTCGAGTGTAACCTCTTCTTCGCTTCTTTCAAGAATAGTTGGGTTAATCATTACCACTTTAAAAGCCCCTAATTCTGGATTATCTTCTTTAAAAGCCACTAAGTCTATCACTAGCAGGCGAATGGCCAAGCCAACCTGAGGTGCGGCTAAACCCACACCTTCGGCTTTATACATGGTGTCGTACATATTGGTAATCAGAGTGTTCAACTCAGGATAATCTGCTGCGATAGGCTCTGCTTGTTTTCGCAACACTGCGCTGCCATAAGTGTAAATTGGTAAAATCATTGTTTGTTATTAGTTATCTGTAAATAGTCATCAATTGCAATGCAACTGAGTAACCTGATATTATTTTATAAATTAATATTTATGAATTGACTCCATATAGCTTTGCAAAATTATAGTTGCCGAAATCTTATCCACCAGTTCTTTATTCTGTCTGTCTTTCTTCTTTAAACCGCCGTCTAACATAGCTTTATGTGCCAAAACGGATGTAAAACGTTCATCCATATAAACAAGTTCAATATCAGGAAATTTTCTTTGCAACCCAACAACAAAAGGTCGGATATATTGCATGGAATCAGAGTCTTGCCCGTTCATTTGCTTTGGCAGTCCGATAACAAATTTCTCAACGGGCTCCTTGGCAATATATTTTTCAAGATAGTCCAGTACTTCGTGTACTAACACAGTATCCAAACCATTGGCAGTGATATGAAGTATGTCGGTAACTGCTAGACCCACACGCTTTTGTCCGTAATCAATGGCTAAAATTCGTCCCATAGTTGAATGTTTATAGGCTACAAAGATACTAAAATCAGTTTGTTCTGTAAAATATACAATTTGCTTCAGAAGAAAATGATTTAATCCATCTCTAATTTTAACGATATAAGTATTTTATCCGGTTCAATTTTTAATAAGATTTGACTATCTTTGTGGATGTTGGTTCAAAAATCGGGACCCTAAATTAAACTACTCATTTTTAAAAGAATATACTTATGTTGAATTGGTTCGAGTGCAAAATTAAATACGAAAAAACTGCTGAAGAAGGTAAAATAGTAAAAGTGAACGAAGCTTATCTGGTCGATGCCTTGTCGTTTACCGAAGCTGAAGCCAGAATTAATGAAGAAATGAAACCATTTATCAGTGGTGAATTTATCGTATCAAACATTCGCAGAGCAAGAATCAATGAGCTTTTTGCCAATGAAAATGGTGATAAATGGTATCGAAGCAAAGTTTACTTTATTTCGCTCGACGAAGAGAAAGGAATTGAAAAACGCACCGCCTGCACTATGATGGTACAAGCCAACAATGTAAAAGAAGCCTGGGACGGTCTACAGGAAGGCATGAAAGGTACAATGGCCGATTACGAAGTAGCGTCGATTACTGAAACAACAATTTTGGACGTATTTGCATTCGGAGTAAAAGAGTAGGACGTAAAATGTAAGTAGAATAACGCAAAGTACTTGTGCGTTATTTCATTTTTTCATCTCTCATTTCTTGATTAATTTAAGATGTCAATCACAACCAATATTCAATCTATACGTACACATATCCCGGCGCATGTACGCCTGGTATGTGTATCTAAATTTAATCCAAATGAATCAATTGCAGAAGCTTACGCGAGTGGTGAGAGCATTTTTGGTGAAAGCAAAGTACAGGAGCTATGTGGTAAATATGAAACGCTCCCAAAAGATATATCTTGGCACTTTATTGGTCATCTTCAAAGCAATAAAATTAAGTTTATTGTTCCTTTTGTTTCGCTGATTCATGGAGTTGACTCCTACAAACTCCTTACTGAAATCAACAAACAGGCTGAAAAACAAGGAAAAATAGTCAATTGCTTGCTTCAGGTTCATATTGCAAAGGAAGAAACCAAATTTGGTTTTTCGCCCGATGAGTTATTGGAAACGTTGGCATCATCTGAGTGGAAAATACTCGAAAATGTTCAAATTTGCGGTTTAATGGGTATGGCTACTTTTACAGATAACAGGGACCAAATTCGCTCGGAATTTAAAATTCTAAAAGCGCTTTTTGACAAAGTGAAGGATGATTTTTTCACACCAAGTGATTCTTTTACTGAACTTTCCATGGGCATGTCTGACGATTTTCTGATAGCAATTGAAGAAGGAAGTACACTGGTGCGCGTTGGAAGCTCAATATTTGGAAGTCGGAATTACGAACCTATTAAATAAGAGTGATAATTCTTATCCGGGGCAAATACTTTTTCAGCTTAAATTCAAAAATTGTGAGCGCATTCGCCTTCATAATAAGATTTTTGATTCATAAATGCACTATATTTGTTGCCATATTCTAATTTAATATCAACACACCTTGTCATGGCTCAATTTTTATTCTACACAATAATTATTATTCTCGTTGCCGATTTTGGATTGGAGCGATATTTGGCCTACCTGAATATTCAACATTCAAAATTACCATTACCGACCATTCTTAATGGTATTTATGACGCCGAAAAGTACGATAAACAGCAAGATTACTTCCGAATAAACTCAAGATTTGGAATGCTAACCAGTACATTTAGTTTTATTATTACGCTGTTAATGTATAGCTTAGGTGGATTTTCGTGGGTCGATAGTTTGATTCAAAACTACACTCAAAGTCCAATTTTAACTCCGATTTTATTTTTTGCTATAATTTACTTTGCCAACGATATTATTGGTATTCCTTTTGAAATTTACGATACTTTCGTTATTGAGCAAAAATTTGGATTTAATAAAGTAACACCAAAGCTATACGTAGCTGATAAGTTGAAGGCCTACGGGATGACTATTGTTCTTGGAGGCGGAATTCTATCGGCCATAGTTTGGATTTACAACATAACTCCCGAATATTTTTGGTTGCTTGCATGGGCAGTGATAACATCATTCAGTCTTTTCATGACCATGTTTTATTCTGAGGTTATTGTTCCATTATTTAACAAACAAACGCCCCTTGAAGCCGGTGAATTACGCACAGAAATTGAAAAATTTGCTGTCAAATCGGGTTTTAATCTTACCAATATATTTGTTATCGATGGTTCAAAGCGCTCCACCAAAGCAAATGCATATTTTAGCGGATTAGGGAGTAAAAAACGTATTGTACTGTACGATACGTTGATGGACTCCATGGACACACAAGAAATAGTAGCCGTTTTGGCGCACGAAGTTGGGCATTACAAGCACAAGCATACCTTAATCAATCTATTGATTTCAATGCCATCAACCTTGCTTCTTTTCTTCGTATTTGGGTTGATTTTAAAGAGTGATGCTATGGCACAAGCTTTAGGCGGACAGCATGCGTCATTTCATCTCAATGCTTTAGCATTTAGCATTCTCTATTCGCCAATATCACTCGTACTTGATATTGCCACCAATGTTCTTTCGCGGAAGTTTGAATATCAGGCTGACGCATTTGCAGCTAAATATGGCTTTGCAGAGCAGTTAGTGTCCGGCTTAAAAAAACTATCGGCAACTTCGTTGAGCAATTTGATGCCACACCCGTTGTATGTATTTTTTCATTATTCGCATCCGACGCTTTATCAAAGAATTACGAAAATAGCTCAATGATAATTTTCAGACAATAATTTTTATATTGAAAATGCAGATTTTGCTTGATGTTTATATCAAAACTACATAAGAAATTTTAAACATTCCCACTTTTGGGAACAAGAAGGAGGTTGATATGTTACTGGGAATCATGGGTGCTATGCCCGAAGAAATGGATAAAATAATTGCAACTATTACCGATAAAGAAATTTTAGAAAGCGGTAGTCGCATTTATTATAAAGGAAGATTGTACGGTCAGGACGTCGTGGCTGTATTTTCTCGCTGGGGAAAAGTAGCAGCAGCTACCACTGTCACCAATATGATTCTGGAGTTCAATGTGGATCGTATCGTATTTACCGGTGTAGCTGGTGCCATTTCGCCCGAATTGAATGTAGGCGATGTGGTTATAGGGCAACGTTTATTTCAGCACGACATGGATGCGCGGCCGCTAATGCGTCGGTTCGAAATTCCACTTACCGGCCGAACTTCCTACGAAACGCCACAACAGAATGTGGATACTATGTCACAAGCGGTTCATAATTTTCTGAAAAACGATAAAGATTTTCGGAAAGTACTGGCCGAACAAAAAATTACCAATCCTAAAATGTTGATTGGTGATATCGCAAGTGGTGATTTGTTTATCTCTAGTAAAGAGATGAAAAATGCTCTGACTAAAAATCTTCCATCGGTTGTTTGTGCCGAAATGGAAGGGGCTGCAGTAGCGCAAGTTTGCGATGATTATGGAGTTCCTTTGGTTGTTGTGAGGGTCATCTCCGATTCGGCCGATGAGGAAGCTCATATCACCGCTGTGGGCTTTGTGAATCAACATGCAAGCGACTATTCATTATCTATTTTAAGAGAGTATATTGAACTTATAAATAAGTGATTGAGAAAACAGAATCCCGGGTTAGCCTACAGTGCTAATCTGGGATTTTTGTTTAGCATAAATTGGACAAATCATTTTAATTGACTACTTTTGTGGGGAATGGGGGAAGTTGTCAAATAGCTTTAAAAACGCTATAAATATCCCTTCAACATCTAACTTTATCGTAAGTAATTTGTTTTACTAGGAACGCTAAATTATATAACAATTAAATAATAGAATTATGGGTAAAATTTCAGATGTAGTTAAACCGGGTGTGGTTACAGGAACTGACTTGCAGTTTATCTTTAAAGTTGCTAAAGAAAATGGTTTTGCAATTCCAGCAGTAAACGTTGTAGGTTCTTCAACCGTAAACGCTATTTTGGAAGCTGCAAAAGTTGCTAATGCTCCGGTAATGATTCAGTTCTCTAATGGAGGTGCTGCTTTCAATGCTGGTAAAGGTTTAAAATTGGAAGGTCAACAAGCAGCTATCTTAGGTGCTATTGCTGGTGCAAAACACATTCATACATTGGCTGAAGCTTATGGTGTACGTGTAGTATTACATACCGACCATGCTGCGAAAAAATTACTTCCTTGGATTGACGGCTTATTGGATGCCAGCGAAAAAAACTTTGCTGAAACAGGCAAACCACTTTTCAGTTCACATATGCTTGACCTTTCGGAAGAACCTCTTAATGAGAACATTGAAATTTGCGAAAAATACTTAACTCGTATGAGTAAAATGGGTATGACTTTGGAAATGGAATTAGGTATCACAGGTGGTGAAGAAGATGGTGTTGACAACAGCGATGTTGACAATAGCTTGCTTTACACACAACCTGAAGACGTGTACAAAGTATATGCTGCTTTAAGCAAAATTTCTCCAAACTTTACTGTTGCCGCTTCTTTTGGTAATGTACATGGTGTTTACAAACCGGGCAATGTGAAATTAACTCCTGTAATTTTGAAAAATTCTCAAGAATATATCAAAGCTAAAGCAGGAATTTCTGATTCACATCCAGTAAACTTCGTATTCCATGGTGGATCGGGTTCTTCACACGAAGAAATTCGCGAAGCAATCAGCTATGGTGTTATCAAAATGAATATTGATACTGATACTCAATGGGCATTCTGGGATGGCATACGTAGCTTTGAAGCTAAAAACCATGACTATCTACAAGGTCAAATTGGAAACCCTGAAGGAACTGAAAAACCAAATAAGAAATACTATGACCCACGTGTATGGTTACGCAAAGGTGAAGAAGCTCTTATCGCTCGTTTACAAGTAGCTTTCGAAGACTTAAATGCTATCAATAGTCTTTAATTGAGATAGTATTGACAAACCTCTTGTCAATAGAAAATAAAGCCGTTTTGGAATATTCCGAAACGGCTTTTTTTGGCGTCATTACCCTTTTTTAAAAAAGGCTGGGAGCAAAGCTCAGACTAATCATTTCTTGAACGTAGAAATATATAGCTCCTCAACTTTAGTTCTTGCCCATTGTGTTTTTCGTAAAAACTTCAAACTCGAGTTTATGCTGGGGTTTTCGTGAAAACAATTGATACGAATCAATCTATCCAACTCTTCCCAACCATATTGTTTGTGTAGTTGTTCCAAAATAGTTTTTAGTGTCAATCCGTGCAAAGGATCATTTGATTGTGTATTCATTCTTTTCGGGCTGTTGAAATAATAAAAAAGACCATAAACAAAAATTTCCCACTTTTCAGTGGGAAATTTTATAGATTGGAAGCAGCATAAAGCTACTCTTAAATTATTATTTTAATCACTAATTATGTAGTGATCATTTTGTAACCTTTACCATGAATATTGATAATGATTACTTTTTGGTCATCTTTAAGAAGTTTACGCAATTTGCAGATATAAACATCCATGCTTCTTGCATTGTAATGGTTATCATCTTTCCAAATTGTTTTCAAAGCATATTTACGATCAAGGAATTCATTGATGTTAGCTGCAAACAAAATAAGCAAGCTTAATTCTTTGTTAGTAAGTTTTGTTGGCTCACCTCCAGCTAAAGTTAATTGTTTCTTTGGTACATCAATTGAATAAGCTCCAATAGTGTAAGTTGGTTGCTTTAACAACATACTTAAATCATCATTTTCTTCGCCCTGAGCGACTTTGTCTTTTTCAGTTTTCATTTTTTTTAATTTTTAGAGAGTTAGTATTGTGATAGTGATAGTGATTTATTAATTTTTATTGACATTTAAAAATCTTTTTTGTAACAAAACATAGATAAATATATCTTAATGCACTTGCTCGTAAGATTGTTATATTTAAACACCAAAACTACAAAAAAAGTTTCATAAAATTGCAATTTAGGTTAATCTATTTTCCAACAAATTGCAATATTTTTTACTTCGTTTAATGAATTTATGCTTGACTGATAATTGAAGAGCTCTATTGACAAAGCAAATACTTTATTTTTATTAAATTTTATTTTTATTTGAAAATTATTTCTAATATTTTGTCATTTTACAATATTTAACGTATATTATTGATAAATGCCACTGTGGTCATTCCAAAACCAAGCAACTAATTTTAGAATATCTAAAAAAAAGAAAGTAAAAACAGATACTCATTAATAGGTTTTTCAGGTCTCAACTTTCAATTCACAAAGTAAATAGTTTTATTTGAATTAACCAAGAAAGATTTAAACTATTATTGTTTTTTTTAGAAAAAAATCAATAAATTCATTTGAATTGTCTCATTTGCAATAACAATAAATATTAAAGATACAAAAACAGCATAAAAAAATGATTGAGATACTGAAAAGAGATTTGGATATACATAAAATAATAATAAAAAAGACTGCCCAAATTTGAGCAGTCTTTTTTAGAATATATAAAGAATATCAATTAGAATTGACGTTCAGCCATACGTTTATAGCCATCGTAACGCCATTTAGCGTTAGTTTGTGCAGCAGTGAATAATTCTTGTGCTTCTGTTGGAAATTGTTTCAACAACGAAGTGTAACGTACTTCACCTTTCAAGAAGTCCTGGAATTTATCCCATTGAGGTTCTTTCGAATCTAAAATCATTGGGTTCTTTCCTTCTGCTTCTAAGTCCGGATTAAAGCGATACAAGTGCCAGTATCCACATTCAACAGCACGCTGTTGCTCGTCTTGAGCTTTACCCATTCCGGCAAGTAATCCGTGGCTAATACATGGAGAATAAGCTATGATAACCGATGGTCCGTCAAATGCTTCAGCTTCACGAATTGCTTTCAATGTTTGTGCCTGGTTTGCACCCATTGCAATTTGCGCAACGTAAACATAACCATAAGTAGCAGCAATCATTCCTAAGTCTTTTTTACGAACACGTTTACCTGAGGCCGCAAATTTAGCAACTGCACCAACCGGAGTCGATTTAGAAGCTTGACCACCTGTATTAGAATAGATTTCAGTATCCAAAACAAGGATATTTACGTTTTTACCTGAAGCAATTACGTGATCTAATCCACCAAAACCAATATCATAAGCCCATCCGTCACCACCGATAATCCATTGCGATTTTTTGACAATATACTGAGTCAAATCAACTATTTGTTTTACCAATGCACTTTCAGATGCTTTTACTAACGGTGTAATTTTCTTTTCAAGAATTACTGTTTCGTCAGCAATTTCGCGTTTTTCAATCCATTCAGCAAACAGAGCTTTCAACTCGTCAGAAACAGTAGCATCAGATTGAGCAGCAGTAAACAAACGAACTAAACGCTCACGCATGTTATCGTTTGCGAATACCATACCTAAACCAAATTCTGCGTTATCTTCAAACAAAGAGTTAGCGAAAGCTGGTCCACGACCGTCTTCGTTTACTGTATATGGAGTAGAAGGAGCAGAGGCAGAGTAGATAGAGCTACAACCGGTTGCGTTAGCAATTAATTGACGGCTACCGAAAAGTTGAGAAACTAATTTTACATAAGGAGTTTCACCACAACCAGCGCAAGCACCAGAGAACTCGAACAATGGCGTAGCCAATTGAGAGTTTTTCACGTTGCCTTTAATATCCACTAAGTGTTGTTTGCTTTTTACTTCAGTTGCACAATAATCCCAGTTATCCTGGTTTGGATATTGAGTATCGATAGGCACTAATTCCAAAGCTTTGTTACCCTTATTGCCCGGACAAACATCCACACAGTTGTTACAACCCATACAGTCAAGTACGTCAACCTGAATGCGGAATGCTGTATCAGCAAATTGCTTACCGTTAGTTTTAAGCATATCGGTAAACGGTGCATTTGCTTGTTCAGCTTGATCTAAGATAAACGGACGAATAGCAGCGTGAGGACAAACATAAGCACATTGGTTACATTGAATACAGTTTGAAGAATTCCAAACAGGTACAAATGCAGCTACACCACGTTTTTCATGTTTACTGGTACTATTTTCCCAGGTACCATCTTCGCGACCTTTAAATGCAGAAACAGGAAGGCTATCACCATCTTGTGCATTGATAGGACGAACAATATCACCAATAAATACTGGTACAATATCAGTGATTGCTTCAGTTCCATCAACTAAGTTAGCCCATTCTGCAGGAATTTCCACTTTTGTGTACTCTCCACCACGATCAACAGCTGCGTAGTTTTTGTTTACAATGCTTTCACCTTTTTTACCGTATGATTTGTTGATAGCATATTTCATTTTTTCCACTGCCAATTCGTAAGGAACCACATTGGTAATTTTGAAGAATGCCGATTGAAGAATAGTATTGGTACGATTTCCTAAACCAATTTGCTCTGCAATGTTTGTTGCATCGATAATATAAAGGCTGATGTTATTAGCAGCTAAATATTTTTTTACTTTGGTAGGTAAGTTTTTCTTTACTTCTTCTTCGTTCCAAATAGTATTCAATAAGAAAGTACCATTTTTCTTCAAACCTTTTGTTACATCATACAACTTCAAATAAGCCTGAACGTGACAAGCCACGAAGTTAGGAGTAGTAACCAAATAGGTCGAACGAATTGGAGTTTCGCCAAAACGTAAGTGAGAACAAGTAAAACCACCCGATTTTTTTGAATCGTATGCAAAATATGCCTGGCAATATTTATCTGTGTTGTCACCAATAATCTTGATAGAGTTTTTGTTAGCACCTACAGTACCATCAGCACCTAAACCATAGAATTTTGCTTCGATAGTTCCGGCTCCACCCAATGCAATCTCTTCTTTCAATGGAAGTGAAGTAAATGTAACATCATCAACAATACCTACCGTGAAGTGATTTTTTGGTTCTGGTAATGCAAGGTTTTCGTAAACCGAAAGTACTTGAGCAGGCGTAAAGTCTTTTGAAGACAAACCATAACGACCACCAACTACGATTGGTTGTTCCGGAGTACCATACAATACATCTTTTACATCAAGATACAATGGTTCGCCACCAGCACCCGGTTCTTTTGTACGATCTAAAACGCAAATACGTTTTGCTGTTTTAGGTAATACAGACAAGAAGTGTTTAGCTGAGAACGGACGATATAAGTGAACAGATACCAAACCTACTTTTTCGCCATTTTCAATTAAGTGGTCGATACCTTCGCGGATAGCTTCGGTAGAAGAACCCATAGCAATAATTACGCGATCTGCATCTTCAGCACCGTAATAATCAAACAAACCATATTTACGTCCGGTTAATTTGTTCATTTCATTCATGTAATGCTCAACTACTTCAGGAATTGCATCGTAGAAAGGGTTACAAGCTTCGCGAGCCTGGAAGTAAATATCTGGATTTTGAGCAGTACCACGAACAACTGGATTCTCATTGTTCAATGCACGTTCACGGAAACCTTTAAGGGCTTCTTGGTCAACAAGTGGAGCCAAGTCTTCCTGGTCCAGTTGCTCAATTTTTTGAATTTCGTGTGAAGTACGGAAACCGTCGAAAAAGTGTACAAATGGTACACGGGTTTTGATTGAAGCTAAGTGAGCCACAGCGGCCAAATCCATAACTTCTTGTACAGAACCGGTTGCTAACATTGCGCATCCAACCTGACGTACAGCCATCACATCCTGGTGGTCACCAAAGATTGAAAGTGCATGAGAGGCCAAAGCACGAGCCGAAACGTGATAAACACCCGGAAGTAATTCTCCGGCTACTTTATACATATTCGGGATCATTAGCAACAAACCTTGAGAAGCTGTGAAAGTAGTAGTCAAAGCTCCAGCTTGCAGTGCTCCGTGCATAGCGGCAGCAGCACCTGCTTCCGATTGCATTTCTTGTACTTGTACTTTTTCGCCGAAAATGTTTTTACGACCTGTTGATGCCCATTCATCTACATATTCAGCCATTGTAGTGGATGGTGTGATAGGATAAATAGCAGAAACTTCGGTAAACATATATGCTATATGTGCCGCAGCTTGATTTCCATCACAGGTTAAAAATTTTTTAGATTTAGCCATTTTGTTAGAAATTTATTAATAATTATTTGAGTTATTTTTTTGTTATTAAAGAATCTCTGCTCTCCTAAAGTGGAGATTGAGATTTGTATCATATTGTTTCCCTTGTCTAAATATGCCAAAAGGGTTTGGCTTTGTTTAATGTCTTGTTAGTATAAGAATCCAAATAACCACAATGGAATTACACTTTTATTCCCTACTTCAATATCATCAACCGCGTACAACGCTTTCGAATAAAGTTTACCACCTTCGGGTTTGCTCTCACATCTGAAGTGATATTTTAAATCAATACAAAAATCCAAATGATATTTACAGATATTCACCTTGTGGCAGGCGTGTAATGCATTGTAAAAAAATGTTTTCCGCTCAGCAACTTTATCAACATTCCCAGGACTTACCACATACATCAAATTAGTGTTGTGAACGTAAACCTGATTCGGTTTTTTGGGATATTCATCTCCTTCGGCATAGAGCATGTTCAGCAATCGTGCATCTTTGAGATACTTTAAGTAATTCATAATCGTAGCACGCGAAACACCAATATCTTTACTCATCTGACTAACATTAGGTGCCGAAGGTGCACTTTTCATTATCTGATAAAGCAATTTTCTTATTTTTGATAAATACTTCAATTCTATCTGTTTAATCAACAGAATATCTACTTCCAACATCATATTCATGGTTTTTAGCAGATTTTCGGAGAAATTACGTTCCTCTAAAAAGAATGGATAATATCCATGATGTAAATAAGCCTGAAAGTATTCGAGAGGCTGAACTTGTTTGCAAATATCCTGTGCTATTTGCACATGATTTTGCATAATTTCGCTCAAAGTATATGAAGGAAACGAGGTTCCTGATTGTAGATTTAAGAATTCGCGGAATGAAAACCCCCGCAAGTTATATGAGGCTACGATATCTTGAAGATCTTCATTATCTTCAATTAACCGCATTACTGATGAACCTGAAAAAACAATATGTAATTGGGGAAAACGGTCGTAACACTCACGCAATTCCTTCGACCAGTTTTCGTACTTAAATGTTTGGTCAATCAATAATGTTTTTCCGCCTTGCTTGCAAAACGCTTCAGCAAACTCAACCAAACTGTGTTCCGAAAAATAAAAATGATTGAAGCTAATGTACAAACAACTTCTGTCTGTTCCGAAATTTTCCTTGGCGTATTGTAATAAAAATGAAGTTTTGCCCACACCACGACTGCCCTTTATACCAATCAGGCGATGAGTCCAATCGATTTCGTCCATCAACAAACGCCTTACCGGCAACTCTATGTGATCAACTAAATACTTGTGTGTTTTGAAAAACGCCTCCATTTGCATTTATTTTGATACAAAAGTAAGGAAATAATTCTATTTTGCAATGCAGAGATAGCAAAATTAGTGTTTTTTACACTGAATGGCATCGAAAAACCCATGTTACCAGGACAATACAAGTAAAAAATGAATAATTATTTAATATATAATCATATTTTTTATTCTATACAATTTTTAAAATTGAAATTTAGATAAACAATTGATTTGCAATACAAAACTGACTGATTAAAAATTCATTTATTATCTGGTTCGATCTGTAAACTTCAAAAATACGTCCTATTTTATATCATTTATGGCTTTAAAAATGACTCCTTCGTATTTGGCCAGCGTATTGCATTTCTTTATATTTTTAAATATTTTTCGTCCATCTTCGAAAGCTTCACAATGATATGCCCATAATTCTACAAATCGTCTGAGCAAATGCAAATCGCCCGAATATTTTTTCTTACAATACTCAATAACAGACAAATGAAAGTCGCGTATCATTCTCACTCTTTGATCATGTGTAAGTTCTTGTCCACGTATTTCGGCCAATAAAAAGGGTTGTTGAAGTATACCACGCCCAATCATAAACCGGTGGACCATTGGAGATAATGTTCGAATCTTTTCTATGTCAGCAATGCTTGTGATATCACCATTGTAGCACACTGGATGTTTTAAAAGTGGAGCATAGCGCATAAATTCATCAACATATACCTCACCCTTGTACATTTGCTTACCAAGACGGGGATGAATAATCACTTCTTCGAGTGGAAAGCTATTGAAAATTGGAACAAGTTCTTCAAATTCAGAAGTTTCATCTTGCCCCAATCTACATTTAATTGAAATTTTAAGCTTTGTGTTTGAGAATATTCCTTCTAACATTTCAGCAATACGAGCAGGTTGCGACAACAATCCTGCTCCCATACTTTTATCAACGACTCTGGAAAATGGGCAACCTAAGTTTATATTTACCTCGGTATATTGATGCTGATGGCAAAGTTCTTCGAATCGTTGAAACGCATCGGCTTTATTCCCAAGAAACTGTGGAACAGGTGTTTGAAATGTGTTATTAGTAGGGAGAATATCGTTGCATTGACTTGGACGATAAAAATCGCCATTTTGAACTCTGATAAAAGGTGAAAAAGTTTTGTCAAACTTACCAATATGTTCGGTATAAGCTTCTCTGAAAATCCAATCAGTAAGTCCTTGTAAAGGAGCTAAATATATTTGCATGTTTTTCTGTTTTATGAAAAAGGAGTGCAAATATACGGAATTTTGAGGTAGGGTAGAGGGTTGAAACTTTATGTTGATTGAAATTCGAATTATTTAGCTTTCTTAGAACGCATTGCTTTTACTTTCTTTAAACTGATATCACTGCAATATTTTTTATAAACATCTGTTTCAAGACCAATAAGAGCTATTTTTCCCTGGTGATCAGCGTGAATACCCCAACCGTATCGTTTGGCCAATGGCGAAGAACGTAGGCAAGCTTGTCCTTTGGCGAAAAATTCGTCTCTTGCCCAGGCATAATCAGATGCTGCTACATCATTTCTTATGGCATAAACGCGGAAGATAATTTCGTCGGAAGTAAATGCATAAGGATGTTGACTGATGAGTTCAAATTGAATTGTTGCTACCGATGGCGCATTTGCATTTACAGGTGGTATTTGCCCTACAACTGCCGGACAGTCATCGGCTATTTCAATAAACGTATCAAAATAATTCGTTGTGTGAACCATCATAATAACATGTTATTTAATTTATTATACCATATATCTAAACTTCTACTTTATTACTTTGAGGTAGTGAGTTTACGACAATGTACCATCAAAAGAAACCATGCCGCAATCCAAACCGTACCGCCGAATGGTGTAATAATTCCCAATGCTTTAATGCCAGTGATAGTCATAACATAGAGCGAACCTGAAAATAATAATATTCCCACTACGAATAAATATCCCGACCATTTCAAGGCTTTTGAAGTATTGAAATGCATAAGAATACCCACCGCCAACAGAGCAAAAGTGTGATAGAACTGATATTGAACCCCCGTTTTATAAACCTCAAGCATTTCCGGGCTAATCATTTTCTTCAATGCATGTGCCCCAAAAGCTCCGAGAACAGCAGCCAACAGTCCACTTATGGCTGCTATAGTTAGTATTGATTTCATATAAAAGTCTTTTTGTTAGCTTTCTCTTTTTCCACTCATCAGTAAATCAACTGCTTCGTTCATCGAACCGGCTTTGGTAACCGAACCTGAATTGACAAAAAAGATTTCATCGGCATTTTCTATCGTATTCAAGCGATGAGCAATGATAATGCGAATAGTGCTTTTGGGAAGCTTCTTTAGAATATCATCGAGCAATTGTTCGGTTACTGTATCGATATTGGCAGTGGCTTCGTCAAGAATAAGAAGTTCTGGCTTACGCAATACCGCACGAATAAATGCGATTAACTGCTTTTGTCCTAAACTAATACCATCCCCGGAAGACTTTATATCAGCTGTAAGTCCGCCATCAAAGCGTTCGAGTAAACCATCCAAACCGGCTGCAGAAATAACTTCGGATAGGGCTTCGTTACTAATATCTTTGTATTGAACATTGCCATAAAGAATATTATCGCGCAAGGTACCGGTAAAGAGAAACGGTTCCTGAAGGATAAATCCAATTTTAGAAGTGCGCGTATCCAAATCCATCGAACGGATATCAACTCCATTGAGAATGATTTTTCCATCGGTAGGGTCGTACAATCGAGCCATCAAGGAGGCCGTTGTAGTCTTTCCGCCGCCGGTTGGCCCAACAAAAGCATAGGTTTTACCACGTTCCAGACTAAAACTTACATTTTTCAATATTTCATTTCCGGGAGTATATGAAAATGAAACATTCCGGAACGCCAATACACAACAGGCTTCTTCCTTCTCCGGATCTTTTATAATTTTTAGATTATTCTCCATCTCCAATATATGCGAAATGCGATCCCATCCGGCCAAAGCCACCTGAAAGTTAGCCCACAAAGCTGCAATCTGACGTAAAGGATTGTAAAACTGAGCAATATAAGCTAAAAAGCTAATCAATAGTCCAACCGAAAACTGTCCGACACTAATCAAATAAATACCAAATGCCAGCACCACCATTTGACCAATGCTCGACGAGAAGCCATATACAGGGGTAAACATATTATTAGCAATACCAGCTTTGATAGCTGTTTGATAATTTTCAGTATTCACCTCATCGAATCTCTTTCTGAAATAGTCGCGACGATTAAAAGCCACGATTACTTTGAAATTATTCATGCTTTCCTGAATTTCAGCACTTAAACTCCCAGTGCTTTTAAGGTTTTTTGCATTCGTACTTTTTACCCATGGAGATATACCCCGTGTGAAAAACAATAATAGTACAGCCGGAGCCAATGCAGCAAGTCCTAATTTAAGATTGATCGAAAGAAGGAATATTCCAGCGCCTGTCATTGAAAAGATACTGCTCATAAACTGCACTAACGACTGCGAAAAGAACTGATTAATCTTGTCCGTATCGTTGTTGACACGCGAAATCAAATCGCCGGCCTTATTTTGATTGAAAAAATCGATGGGTAAGTCCTGTAGTTTATTGAAAACCGTATTTCGCAGATTAAACAACATCCGTTGCCCTACACGTCCCATCAATTGCATTTGTGTGTAACCACTGACAAGCGCCATCGCAAAGACGCAAAATAAAATGATAGAGTATTTTATCACCCCATCGTATTGTTTCGTTACTACAAAAGTATCCACAGCATGTCCCATCAAGTAGGGTCCGATAAGGTTCAGACCTGAATTGATAAGAATAAAAACCATGGCTATATAAAGGTTTTTTCGCTCCTGACCAACAAGTGCCATCAACCGCCTTATAGTAGTGGCTGTGCTAACATTCTCGTTGGTAGATAACCCTTTTTTTAAATTGAGATTATAGTTCATAATGATTGGTACTGCGTTGTGAATTAAAAATTTGAACATATTCAGGACTCGATTCCATTAGCATTTCGTGCGTCCCGCTTGCCAGTATTTCGCCTTCTTCTAACAGAATAATTTGTCCGTAATGTTGCACCGAAGCAATTTTTTGAGTTACTGAGAGTAAAGTTATTCCGGGATAATTTCTTTCAACATTGTCCAGAATTTTTTGCTCCGTTTGACCATCAACACGTGCCGTAAAGTCATCTAGCAACAATATTTTCGGGTTTAACGCCAATGCCCTGGCCAACATAATTCGTTGTTTCTGTCCGCCTGAAAGACTTGTGCCACGTTCACTTACTATTGTTTCCAATCCATCAGGCAAAGTGGCAATAAAATCGCCCAACTCAGCTGTTTCAATGGCTTTTTTCATCAATTCATCGGTTACTCGTTCGTTGAAAGCAATGTTTTCGCGCAGACTCATATTAAACATTACACTGTCCTGAAAAACAAATCCTATTTGATGTTGGAAAGTTTCTTTGTTATAGTCGTTTATATTTACGCCATCGAAAAGTATGACACCTTCTTTAGGCAACATTAATCCGGTAAGGAGGTATAACAATTGTGTTTTTCCAGCTGCTGTAGGTCCAATCACTGCCGTTCGTGTACCGGGTTCAACGGTGAACGATACCTTTTTCAAAGCCGGCTTATCACCATATGTTACCGTAATGTTTTGCATTTCTATTTTCCCTAACAATGGAGTATTTATTGTTCCAAGATCTTCTGTTTCAACTGCATTCAAAACGGCACATATTCTACCATATGACACAGAGGCCTGAGCCACAAAGTTGCTGATAAAACCAATAACCATAATGGGGAAGATGAGAATGACCAGGTACGAACTAAATGCAGCAAAGTCACCTAAACTCATGGCACCGGTAATCACGTAATGACCACCCAACGCCAGAATAATTAATGAAGCCATATTACTCACGAATACCACGATAGGAATCAGAGTAGCAAAAAAACGGAGAATGGACATGCCTAAATCTCGTGCTTGTGTATTCGCATCAAGAAACTTGTTGTATTCAAGGGTTTGTGAATTGAGTACGCGTACCAAAGCAGCACCCATAATACTCTCATTGATAACCTTATTGAGCCAATCGATTACTTCGCGACTTTTCTTAAACAATGAACCCAATCTGCGAAACACAAACATAAATGCTCCGATAATGATAGGTATAATGGTCAATACCGATAAAGCCAGTTCCCAATTAATAGAAATAAGCAAAATGCTTGCACCAATTATGATAAATATGGATGATGCCAATGACACCACTGCCATGGATACAAATAGCTTGATAGAATCAATATCGGAAGTGAGATTGGTAAGCAGTTTAGACGGATTGGCTTCCTGAATGAAAGCATAACTCTGACGCGAAATTTTGTCAGCTAGTCGAGTGCGTAAATCACGTGCAACTCGCTCAGAAGCATAAGTTTGCAGAATTCCCTGTAAAAATGTAAATACGAAAATGATAAGTGCAGCAATCAGAAATTCAATGATTAGTCGCTGATACGAGAAATTACCATTCGAAAAATCGTCAATGCCACGCGAAATCAGTTTTGGGATGACTAAATTCACCGCATTACTCAACAATGCAAAGCCAATAAGGCTAAATATCATTAATTTATACGGCTTTAGTACTGCGAAGATATTTGGTTTGGCCGATTTGCCATCCGGTATGCGTTTGTTTTTTTTATTTGCCATTCATCTGATATAAAAATCATTGAATAAAAAAGACTCATGAAAACACTTCCTTTTTTTATTGCCTGAAATATTAGTTCTATTCTATTTTGTGTTTAAAATGTACGTTTGTTACTTTTACCTTTTACGCTCGCAAAGTTACTCAAAACAACTCTTCAGGTATTACTGATAAGTTGAAAAATCACACTATTTCAAGTGAAAGATTGTAAATGGAGCTTTTTGATGGTTAATTCAAGTCTATGCTTAATAGTACGCTAATTATTGCTGAATAAACATTTATAATAACAACAACTCAATAGTATTGTTTAGCCATTGAGCCTATGTTTTACATAAGAATAATTCAATCAATCTATCAAATTATCACGAAATTATCATTATGTACAATTAAACACACACACTATTTTAAAACTACATAAAAAACAAGCTCGCTCCAAAAATACTAATAGCAGCACCAATCACTTGTTGAGGAGTAATTTTTTCTTTAAACATGATGGCAGAGGGTAATATGATAAATACCGGAACCAATGCCATTAGGGTAGAAGCAATACCAGTTTTGGTTTGTTGAATGGCAAAAAGCGATAAAGCCACACCAATGAAAGGGCCAAAGATAGACCCAACGGTAAGAAATTTCATGCTACTGGTGTGAGTAAACGAGTTGCCTACTTTTTTCCAACGACGCAAAACGGTAATCAAAATCGCAAAACTAAGAATTCCAAACAAAGCACGTATTTGTGTAGCTGCAATCGGATCGTAGTGACCCATGCCTTTTTTGCTGAGAATCAACCCAACAGCCTGCCCCGAAGCACCTCCAAAAGCCAGTAAAAAGCCTTTAAAAGGGATATTGAGTTTCATGCGACTATTGGATATAGCAATAACAATACCCGAGATACTCACCAAAATACCGGCTATGTTCATTCCCGACAGCTTTTCATTCAGAAAAAACCAACCGATAATTGCCGTAAGCATAGGCGCAAAGCTCATTATTAAAGCTGCTGTGCGTGAACCAATTACCATATAGGATTTAAACAAGAACATATCGCCCAGGAAGAAACCGACAAAGCCAGACAGACCAAGCCAAAACCATTGATAAGGTGTAGCATCGGTAGGAAAGAAAATGCCCCGCGTAAAATAAGTGGTTATCCCTATGAAAATAATAGCCATCAGCAATCGAATGAAATTTACTGATAATGAGCCGATTTTGTGTCCGGCTTTTTCGAATGTGAGCGCGCTTACTGTCCAGCAAATGGAAACTCCTAAGCCGGCTATTTCGCCAATATGAGATTGAAACATTAGGTATCTGGTGATGGTGTGAAGGATAATTCAGTGACGAATTATTCTATGATTTTAATAATGAATGCAAAGATAATGTAACATATTCATACATTATAAATTTTTATACACAAATACTCAGATTGTTGATTAACAGATATTTGTGCAAATACTTTACAGATAGAGTGAAGAAATGCAATAATTTAGCTACCTTTGCAAACTGTTGTAAACTGATATTTTTCTCATGCAACTATCAAATTTACAATAGTTTATAAAACAAAAGAACCGTAAGCCAGTGCCTAAAGAAGATTATTTATTAAAGTATTTGGAAAAACTAAGCAGAGTAATAGCAGCCATGCTGGGATTACGCGATAAAGGTTTTCCCGAGGATGCTTTGCGCTTAGCCGATGAAACCTACAAAGAAATGTTGGGGTTCGATGTGGAAGAACTGGCCATTATGCCGGTCGAAAAGTTTGTTGAGTTGGTACGCAAGCATGGGTATACTTCAAGTCATCTGGAGATTATGGCACAATTGGCTCACGAAACAGCTAATGCTATGAATACACGGACTGACAATGAAAATTCCACTGGTTTTTACGAAAAAACATTGCAATTATACTATTTACTAAACGAAAAAGATAAAACATTCTCGTTCGAACGGGAAATGATTATTGACGAGCTGAAGCAGTTGACCGCAAAAGGTAAATAACCAAAAATAAAGTTCCAAGAGTAATTCTCATTGAATTAATATAATTAGAAGCACATCTATCGCAAAGCAAATAACAATAGAACCATGATAAATTATAACCACAAACAACGTCCTGAAAAGGACATGATCTTTGGCATACGTGCCGTAATCGAAGCCATTCAAGCTGGAAAAGAAATAGATAAGATATTGATGCGTCGCGATATGACCAGTGATTTGGCCCGCGAACTATTTGCAGCGCTTAACGGACTGGAAGTTCCGGTTCAAAAAGTGCCTATCGAAAAATTAAATAAGATTACTACCAAAAACCATCAAGGTGTGGTAGCATTTATATCAGCTGTAACCTATCAACGTATTGAGGATATTATCCCAACGATTTACGAAGAAGGACGCATGCCGTTTATTGTGGTTTTAGATGGTGTGACCGATGTGCGCAACTTTGGTGCAATTGCCAGAACATGTGAATGTGCCGGTGTTGATGCTATTGTTATCCCTACAAAAGGGGGTGCAGCCATTAATGCTGATGCTGTAAAGACATCAGCAGGAGCATTACTTTCTATCCCTGTTTGTCGTGAAGCAAGTTTGACCAATGTATTGAAATTCCTTGCCTCTTCGGGAATTAAAATTGTGGCTGCTACCGAAAAAGCGTCCATGAATTATACCGAAAGTTCTATGACTGAGCCTATCGCTATCGTAATGGGATCGGAAGATGAAGGTGTTGCACCGGAACATTTACGTATTTGCGATGACATGATACGCATTCCTTTGTTAGGCAGTATCGATTCTTTGAATGTATCTGTAGCTGCTGGTGTTTTGATTTATGAAGCGGTACGTCAACGTCAAATTAATGCATAATTTCTAATTCATAATGCATAGTTATGACCTTGCATTGATATTTATGCAATTATGCATATAAGCAATATTCTAATTATGTATTTCCTTCCATTTTGAATTATGCATTATAAATTATGAATTAATCATGACAGTTCTTTACGAAGATAACCATATTATAGCCGTAAACAAAAGTTCTTCGGAAATTGTGCAGGGCGATAAAACAGGCGATCAACCGCTTTCGGAGACAATAAAACTCTATCTGAAAGAAAAATATAATAAACCGGGTGATGTATTTCTGGGTGTAGTTCATCGTTTGGACCGACCAGTGAGCGGTGTAGTGCTGTTTGCTAAAACTAGTAAAGCATTGACACGTCTCAACGAGATGTTTCGCACTCAGGAGATTAAGAAAACCTATTGGGCTATTGTAAAAGAAAAACCAGAACAACCCGAAGGGCGCCTGGAGCATTACCTTACGCGCAATGAAAAGCAGAATAAATCGATGGCTTATGATAAACCGCGGTCTGATGCTAAAAAAGCTGCGTTAAGTTACAGAATGATAGCTCAATCGGATACCTATTATCTATTGGAAGTTCAATTGGAAACCGGTCGCCATCATCAAATCCGTTGTCAGTTGGCCAAAATGGGTTGTCCTATCAAAGGCGATTTGAAATATGGTTTTCCACGCTCAAACCCTAACGGTGGTATCAGTCTTCATGCCCGTTCGGTGGAGTTTATTCACCCTGTATCCAAAGAGTTTATACAACTTACAGCTCCACTTCCTACCGACGATAAACTTTGGCAGGCAATGGAACGAATAGCTAAATAAGTATAAGTTGAGAATTGATGACTGACAATTAGTACTCAATATCATCTCTTTTTATTATCTTTGCGCTCTGTTTTGAAAAAAATAGTATCATAATAATAGACGTATATATAAGTAAATCAAATATTTAAATACGTTTATCCTGAGGTTGAGTTATCGAATTAATACTAAATATATTTTTTACTTGAAACCGGTTTTACAATAATGTGCAAGCAATATGTAAATAATTAGTTTCGAATGAATTAAATTAAAAAAATTGAATAGATGAAAGCTTACGTTTTTCCCGGTCAAGGTGCTCAGTTCGTAGGAATGGGCAAAGATTTGTATGACAACTCACCTTTAGCAAAAGAGTATTTCGAAAAAGCGAACGATATTTTAGGATTTCGTATCACTGATTTGATGTTCGAAGGTACACCAGAAGATTTAAAACAAACACGTGTTACTCAACCTGCAGTTTTTCTTCACTCGGTAATTTCGGCTCTTGTACTAGGCGACGATTTTAAACCTGAAATGGTTGCAGGTCACTCATTAGGTGAATTTTCTGCTTTGGTAACTTCAAAAGCCCTATCATTCGAAGACGGATTGAAATTGGTATATGCACGTGCTATGGCCATGCAAAAGGCTTGTGAAATAGAGCCTTCAACCATGGCTGCAGTTCTTGGACTTAGCGACGAAATAGTAGAAGAAACTTGCGATTCTATCAAAGGATTAATAGTAGTTCCGGCTAACTATAACTGTCCCGGACAATTGGTTATCTCAGGTTCTATCGAAGGAATTGACAAAGCATGTGAGTTATTGAAAGAAAAAGGTGCTAAACGTGCATTGAAATTGCCTGTTGGTGGAGCATTCCACTCACCATTGATGCAACCGGCCAGCGAAGAGTTACAAGCAGCTATTAATGCTACTACTTTCAGCACGCCGATTTGTCCTGTTTATCAAAACGTAAATGCTTACCCACAAACTGAGGCTGAAGCAATTAAACAAAACCTGATTGATCAGTTAACTGCTCCGGTACGTTGGACACAAACTGTAAAAAACATGGTGACTGATGGTGCTACCGAATTCTTCGAATTAGGACCGGGTGATGTTTTGAAAGGTCTTGTAAAGAAAATTAGTCCTGAAGTAACAGTAGGATAATTCTCCGGAATTAATTCATAATGCACCATTTACAATGCATAATCTAAGATGCAAGGAAATTAGTTTCTTTGCATCTTCTTTTTGCTAATGTGCATAAAGATAGCTTTCTGATACAGATTTTTTTGTACTTTTGTTATTCCAAAAAATTAGAAAAACAATACTAACTCAAAATAAGCACGATTTATAGTTCTAATACAGAGATATTCTATTCAATGTGATAAATATCAATTAATTATGAATTACGTATTGTGAATTATCAATTATTAGATTATGTTTAGAACACACACTTGCGGCGAACTTCGCCAGGCTAATGTAGGGCAACAAACAACCTTGGCTGGTTGGGTGCAACGTACCAGAAGAATGGGCGGAATGACTTTCGTGGATATTCGCGACAGGTACGGAATTACACAATTGGTATTGAATCAGGATGTTAATGCCAACCTATTCGAAGCTGCCAACAAACTTGGTCGTGAATATGTGATTCAGGTGACCGGTGAAGTGGCTGAACGAAGCAACAAAAACCCAAATATGGAAACAGGTGATATTGAAATACTTGTTTCTGACTTGAAAACATTAAACGAATCGAAAACACCGCCGTTTACTATCGAAGATAATACCGATGGTGGCGATGATATTCGCATGAAATACCGTTATTTGGATTTGCGTCGTAACTCTGTGCGCGCTAATCTTGAATTGCGTCATGCTATGGCGTTCGAAACGCGTCGTTACCTTGACAATATGAACTTTTTGGAAGTAGAAACTCCCGTATTGATCGGTTCTACACCCGAAGGTGCACGTGATTTTGTGGTGCCATCACGCATGAGTCCGGGTCAGTTTTATGCTTTGCCACAATCTCCACAGCTCTTCAAACAATTGTTGATGGTTTCTGGCTTTGACCGTTATTTCCAGATCGTTAAGTGCTTCCGTGACGAAGATTTACGTGCCGATCGTCAACCTGAGTTTACACAAATCGACTGCGAAATGTCATTTGTCGATCAAGAAGATGTATTACAAATCTTCGAAGGAATGGTAAAACACTTGTTCAAATTTGTAAAAAACATCGACTTCACCGAAGCTTTTCCTCGTATGACATGGGCCGACGGAATGAAATACTATGGTTCTGATAAACCGGACATTCGTTTCGATATGAAGTTTGTAGAACTGAAAGAAGCTGTTTCGGGCCGCGATTTTGTAGTATTTGATTCGGCTGCTTATGTAGGTGGTATCTGTGCTCCGGGATGTGCAAGCTATACCCGTAAGCAATTAGACGAATTGACCGATTTTGTTAAACGCCCACAAATAGGAGCGAAGGGAATGGTCTATATTCGTTGCGAAGCTGACGGCACATTTAAGTCGTCTGTTGATAAATTCTACTCTCAAGAGGACTTAAAAAATATAGCAACCCTTTGTAACGCAAATCCCGGTGACTTAATCCTTATGTTATCAGGTGATATGCGCAAAACTCAAAAAGCATTGTGCGAATTGCGTCTGGAAATGGGAGCGAGGTTAGGTCTTCGTGATAAGAATGTGTTTGCTCCGCTTTGGATTATCGATTTCCCATTGTTCGAATACGATGAGGAAACAGATCGTTATTACGCTATGCATCATCCATTTACATCTCCATTGCTTGAAGACATACATTTGCTGAATACCGATAAAGGTTCGGTTCGTTCCAATGCTTATGATATGGTAGTGAATGGAGTAGAATTAGGAGGTGGATCTATACGTATTCACGACTCGGCAATACAACAAGAGATGTTCAAACATCTTGGATTTACACCGGAGAAAGCCGAAGAACAATTTGGATTCCTAATGAGTGCCTTCCAATATGGAGCGCCACCTCACGGAGGTTTGGCTTTCGGGTTGGATCGTTTTGTTTCCTTGTTTGCCGGATTGGATAGTATTCGTGACTGTATCGCGTTCCCTAAAAATAATTCCGGTCGCGATGTAATGATTGATGCTCCTTCATTTATTGATCAAACGCAATTGGATGAATTAAACCTGAAAATAGATTTGAAACCACAGACTCCAAAAGGCGTTTAAGAATTTATTTCCGATTTCAACCTATACAATAGAAAAGCCGCTAAGCAAAAATGTTTAGCGGCTTTCTTCATCTAATGGAGTAGGGGAGTTGATCGTATTTTTTACATGTAATTACATATAACAGAAAAACCACCCCAAGCCCCTAAAGGGGATGTGAAGAGTGGTTTTCGTGAATTTGTACATATATTCAAATTCTTTTTTAATTTCAAAAGAAATTTTCCAACTTCTTCTAAAACATAAAATGAATAAGTAATTTTTCAACTAGAAAGTTGATTATCCTTTTTTGAGGAAGCAGGTTTTCAATACCAGACTGGTACCATCTATTTTGCAATCAACTTCTTCGTGGTTGTCAGTAAGGCGAATGCTTTTTACTTTTGTGCCACGTTTTAGTACCAGGCTTGAGCCGCGTACTTTCAAATCTTTTATTAATGTTACGCTATCGCTGTCCATCAATTCTGTTCCGTTACTATCGCGTGGAGTAGTGTCAACAATTTCTTCTGTAGAAGCTTCATTACTAAACTCATGGCTACAATCAGGACATACATACATCATTATTGACGAATCGTAGTAAGTGTTTTCCATTCCACACTTAGGACATTTTGGATCTTTGTTCATTTAACTCTTTCTGTTTTATTATGCCGCAAAAGTACTAATAATTAACCGGATAGGCAAATATGTTATATAAGCAATTTGCTTACAATACTCTAAATTATACCGACCATTGAGAGCGCCTGAGAATTGAATATTTGCGATGACCCCTTAGTCTTCTCAGAATAGGGCATTCTCATGCGATTTAAATTACCCTAGATTTTTCCAGTTTTTTTATCATTTACAGAGAGGGCCAGAATTCCGATAATTCTATTTTACATAATATAAATTATAAGAATTTACTTACACAAATTGAATCAATAAAATTAAGGTATTTAAATGTCCTTGCGAAATATGCTACGAATGGATTATTGATGCGAAATAAAACGAAAAATATTGATGAAAACGAATGTTGGAAAATTACAAACTTCAGTCGAAAAACTGATTCGTACAATCAGGTACAATTATATATCTACAATGCTTTCCACTGCATGCCACTTAACATAGTAATGATTACCATACTCATACTGTCATTATTAAGATATTTAATTAAATCAGAATTGCTTCTATTAATTATATTCAAAGTGCTCTCCGGACTGGGCAAACAAAAATAATAAGTCTTGAAATTTGTATATTTAAGCCAGTAACAGGCAATCGATTTATCGCCGGTTCTTATTAATTGTCCTACCTCCGCTCGCTTCCGCCCGCTATTTATCACATTCAATGATTTTAGTTCATAGCCGGCTTTCATATCAAGGCCGGCATCAACCTGAATCTTCAACCCCTTTGTTACATAATTATATTCTTCCTCCGTAGTTTGACAAAAAGCATAAGTTCCTACAAACAAAACGATTAACAATAGTAATTTTTTTTTCATGTGCCTGATTTTCAATTAGCGAAGATGTTCGCTAAATCTTTGCAAACATAATACTTTTTACCCGATTATTCACATTTTATTTGATAAAAACGAAACACAGTCAGAAGGTTTAACGGATAGAAATTCGGTCAGATTAGGCCCTTTTTGCTGAATAAATACTTAAATAAAAGACTAGCTTTATTACCGTAACTCTAGCTGTGCGGATAAACTACAAGTCATACTTGTAGACGATACATGCAGTTTTGCTTTCGCATTATCAGTCGAGAGGTATTTTAGAAGATCTTCTAAGCGGTACTGCCATCAAAGTGCAGGACTTAAGCAATGGTGATGAGAAACTTATTCTCAGTGCCGGATTTGAAGTAAAACGTAAACCGGCTCCTGTGGGCTTGCTCGAACGTCCGGAAAATGTGATAGCTAAAGCAGGACCAACACGTGGTAGTTTGGAAGTAAGTTGGAACGTAGTACCTAACGCATACCTGTACGAAGTGCAATATACCGAAGCACCCGCTACTGTTGATAGCAAGTGGTTACATACTTCGAACACCAAACGTTAAATTGTACTTGATAGCTTAACCCGTGGTAAAGCTTATACCATACAGGTAGCTGCTGCCGGTTCAGACCCCGGTCGAGTGTGGAGCGACGAGATTATAAGCTATGTAATGTAACACTCCTCACCTACTCATTATCAACACCGAACCGTAGAAACCAACCCGTTTCTACGGTTTTTGTTTATGCACATCCAATAAAATTTCAATTTGTTTAAAAGTTTTTTAATAAACGCTTGGAGGAGTTAATGTAAATAGTTATTTTTGGGGTGTAAAAAGAAAATGTCTTTAAAAAAACATTCTATTTAATCGTACAGGTCACGACCTGTCCCTACGTTGGAATTTGTGCGAATAATGAATTAATGCTGTTTTATCGGAGGTTCAATATAAAACGATTGATTTCTGTAATGTAAAAACAATGTAAAACTTATTTTTTTTGACGACCATATTCAGAAATACAGAGAAAGGCTGGCAAAAAGACTAAAAAAACGCTGTTTTCGACAGACAAACTATCATTGGACATTAAAAATAATTTAAAAATCATATACGGTGACTATAAATCTTGAAAACTGGGGATTTGAATTAATTCCTACAGTATTTATTTGTATCCTTTTTCCATTGTTCCTTTATTTTGCGGGTTGGCTTTTCATAACAGGAATAATTGGACTTTATAGAATGATTATTAGTAAAAATTGGAATCATACTATTGGAGAGGTTATTTCATCTGAAATAAAATTTAAAGAATTCAGTTCGAACAACAGCACCAGTTTTAAATTTGTGAATGAAAAGTTATATAAATATCAAGTAGATGGAACTCAATATCAATCAGGTCAAAATTTAGCATCCGATTCTTTGTATTCAAAAGAATTTAAAACAATGGACAGTTTCCCTTTAAAGTATGGAGACTATCGAACAAACATAAATTTTATTGAGTTAGAAAAAGAGATAAAAAAGATAATTGGACAAAAAATAACAATTTATTACAATCCTCATAAACAAGAAATATCTTGTTTATCAATAGGGATAAACTATGAAATATTTTTACCTATTTTCATGGGCCTGTTCTTTGGGACAAGCTTAATATATGTACTTTGGGATTTCATGATAAGCCCAATAATATATTTCTGACATTATCAAAAACTAAATTCACAGCTGTTGCACAATTGCATCGTGTGACAATAAGTCAGCAATGAAAGGATAATCAGCAATGAAAGGATAAACAGAAGTAATTAAAATCCCCTTTAGGAGTTTGGGGCAGATTTATCTAATAATATGCTTGTTCAACCACTCTGTGGTTGGTTGTTTTGTTTGTTATTTATCCATGCATCGCATGCATGGCTAATCACATTCAATTCCTTCGGAATTATAATGATAGAGACTTATTCTCCTATTGCCCAAGGTTGAAACCTTGAGCATCAATATCGGTCGTTCCTACGGAACTTATTAGGTGTATAAAACCAGTGCCATAGGCACGACCGATATTGATGCAACGGAATTTATTCCATTGATATAAATAAATGTCGTATTAATTATAAATTCATTTTTTGAATTATGGCAAATACCTATCATCAAATGTATATTCAAACAGTTTTCGCTGTAAAATATCGTGAAGGAGTAATAGCAAGAGAATGGAAACAGGATCTTATGTCTGTAATTGGTAATTTGATTAATGAAACAGGCAGTAAAACTATTGTGGTAAATGGAGTGGAAGATCATGTGCATTGCTTCTTTGGCATTAAACCATCGATAAATGTTTCGGAAGTAATGAAGTGTGCAAAAGCTAAATCATCGAAATGGATAAATGAGAATGGACTACTCAAACATAGATTTGAATGGCAGGAAGGCTTTGGTGCTTTTACTTATAGTCGTTGGGATGTTGATAAAATATATCATTATATAATGAATCAGGCAAAACATCATCAAAGCCAAACTTTCAAATATGAATACATTAGGATGCTAAAAGAATATGATGTTGACTATGATGAGAAATATCTATTTGATGAATTAATTTAAGCCTATTCAAATATTCATGAATAATATAACACAATTTTGCATCAACCTATTAAACAAATCACTAAGTTCGTAGAATGAAACTAACAATTTTGCTTTTTGCTTTTCTTTATACCACCTTTTTATTGCATTCGCAGGTTAAAAAAGGTGATAATGTTATCTCCTTAAACGGTATGTATACTAAAAATACAACTCAAGATGGGGTAATGGGAAATTCTATGACAGTAAATAATCGTCATCTCAACTTAGGTGCTACGTTTACAAGTTATGTTACCAACCATTTGTTGTTAGGCTTTGGGTTGGACTACATTTCGCAAAAAGACCTCAGAACGTCCGAACTGGTTTTGAATGATGGACATGATGTGAATAGTCAGATTATGAGATACGAGACACTAAACCTGAAATCTACTGCTCCACTCCCATTCCTGTTAGTAGGATATAACATGAATGTTACTAATAAATTGAATTTCAATGCAAATCTGAAAATAAACTATGGTCAAATGTCAACTAACACCACTGACCAGACTATTTATCAGCAGTTTCCCATCTTTAATTCTCAGCCAGTACTAGTATCAAATATACTATTACCTAATATAACGACAGTATCAAAAGATAAAAATAATTTCGTAGCTGCGTCCATTATTCCCGAAATGACCTATTTCTTCACCAATCAGATTGGTTTATCGGTGGCTTTAGGTGGAATTCAGTATTCAATAACCGACTGGAAAACAAGCAAGTCTGATTTTTGGATAAATCTGAGTCCAAACACCTGGCTGGTTGGTTTAAAATATAAGCTATAATTAGTTTACAAGGTAACAGTTAGGAGTTACAAGTAAACCATCTGAATATTTCTAGAAAATATATCGTTCAATACCTCAAATTACTCACTATAAAGCGCTTTGAATTTAATGAAATCATTATTTAAACTGAAAATCCCCTTTGTCCTCCTCTTTTCTCTTTTAACAACTACCACCACACAATCTCAATCCCGTAACATTCACTTTTTTGGAAGTTATAACCGCAGTTTTGGAAATATAATTGCCTCAGTAAATTCATCATTACAGTATCCTTTTCATGATGAAATCGATAAACTCAGAAATGGTAGCGTAAATCAATTCGAAGTGGGTGGATTTATCAATTCCTGGGGTTTGGGTATTCTCCATAACACCTATGCAGCCGATGCAACCACCAGTTTTGAAAATTATGATATTAACGGTGATGGACGTATGGATATTGGTGTACTAAGCGATCATCTTAGCCTAAAGTTTACAGGACTTGAAGTGCTTTGGAAAAAAACGGTACTTACTCCCCGCCTTGATGTGCTTTGGAAATTTGCCATAGGAATTCAATCCTACTCAATTGATAAAAGCGAACAATTTTCAAATGCCTATCATCAAAACAGCAACAATTCGACTCTAAACGGAAGTATTCTAACTACCTTTCTTGGAGGTGGATTCGATTATCACATAAGCAAAGTGATAAGTGTAGGAGTAGAAACATCCCTTTTGCCGGCTAAATACAAAAAATTAAAAACAAACGGCAGCGACTATTCTACAAATGAAAATGTAAGCAGACTAAGCACAGGTTTAAAGCTAACATTGACGCTGTAAAAAAGATGTATAGAAAAACATATTAATTACTTACAACCATATAAACTCTAATTGCAAATGAATAACCAAACCATCGTTGAAATTCGTAATCTTGAAAAAAAATACGGACAAAAGAAAGTTCTACACGGTATTAATTTAGAAATTAATGCCGGACAAATCATTGGATATATTGGGCCAAACGGTGCCGGAAAATCAACTACTGTAAAGATTCTTTGCGGTTTGATCAATGAATTTGATGGAGATATCAGTATTTTCGGAAAAGATCTTCGTAGCAATACTCTGGAAATAAAAAAGCAGGTGGGTTATATTCCTGAGAATGCCGTTTTATACGAATCGCTTACTCCAATGGAATTTATGGAGTTTATCGGCGAAATGCGCGGTTTGGAAAACGAAGTAACCCAGTCGAAAGCAGAAGCATTGATGAATATCTTCGAAATGAAAGCAAATCTGAATCAACGAATTGCTACATTCTCGAAAGGTATGCGTCAGAAAGTAATGATTTGCTCGGCTTTATTGCATAATCCCGACCTGATATTTATGGACGAACCATTATCGGGACTGGATGCTAACTCAGTCATCATGGTCAAAGAAATGCTTATCCATTTGGCTCGCGAAGGAAAAACGGTATTCTACAGTTCGCACCTCATGGATGTGGTGGAAAAGATATCCGATCGGATCATATTGATTGATCAGGGAAAAGTGATTGCCGACGGGTCATTTGAGGAACTGAACAAACTATCGAACGATGAAAATCTTGAAAAAATGTTTACCCGCTTGACCGGAAACACCAATCATAGCCAAAAAGCAGAAGCATTCATTAACGCATTCGAAAAATAAACCTTATGATCCGATTTTTACTTTCGCTATTTAAACCTTTTCGTTGGTTTATTGAAAAAATGGATGCCGATTATAATCAGTTTATCCGCATTCTTCAATTAAAGTTGACCATGAACGACCGACGAATGAAAGGATTGGGGAATAAATCAAAACAAGAAACAGAAAATGTATTGCTGAAGCAATCCTTTATGCAGATAATGTTTGGGATATTCTTTGCCACATTTTTATTGATGATTAAATCACAGTTTACTTACTATTATTTTGCGCATACTTTCTTGATGGCCATGATGGCGATGATGATTATATCCGAATTCACCACTATATTGTTTGATACTTCCGAGAATGTCATCATTCAGCCGCTTCCCATCAAAGGAAACACCATTAGTTTGGCTCGTAATGCGCATGTATTCATATACCTGTCGTTAATGGCCTTTAATCTTTCGGTAATTTCAATTGCTGTTGCCATTTTCAAATTTGGAATCGCTTCGGCATTGATATTTTCGTTTACCATATTCATGAACGTGTTGTTTACCTTGTTTTTGGCCAACGTTCTTTACTTGCTTATCATGCGACTTGCCAGTGGCGAGAAATTAAAGAACTTGCTGATGTACTTCCAAATTGTTATTGCTATTCTGTTTATGTTAGCCTATCAATTTGGTATAAATATGGTAGATAAAACACATATCCAAAATATGATTCTACCGGTTTATTGGTATACTTATTTGGTTCCACCGGCTTTCTTTTCGGGATTAATTGAAGCCTTGAGTTCACAAATTTTTGATCAGCAGCATCTTATTTTTATTGTCGAAGCATTAACTATTCCACCGATAGCTATCTATCTTACCGGTAAATATTTGACGCCAGTATTCAACCGTAAGCTAATGGATTTGGAACAAGGCGACAGGGTGTCAAAAATAAAAACTGAAAATGGTCATGAAAGTTTGTATTATAGAATAATATCTGCTGTATTTATCCACCGTCAGGATGAAAAGGCTGCCTTTAAGCTGATCTGGATTATGACGGGACGCGAACGATTGTTCAAACAAACTTTGTTACCGGCGTTCGGCTATATTGTTATCATGATTATTGTTCCATTTTTCAACAAATCATTTAATTTTAATGATTTAAATCAAGGTTATCGATACTTACTTATTCTCTATGCTTTCGTTTTCATCGGTGCTTCTCTTTCAGGTTCGTTGGTCAGCGGCAATAATCAACATGCCGCATGGGTTTTTAAAACGATGCCTCTTTCCTCGCCTGCCTGTTATTTTAAAGGATTTATCAAAGCTGCTTTTGCGCGCTTTTTTATTCCGTTCTATGCACTATTAGCCATTGTTGTTTGTTCCATTTGGGGAATAAAAGTACTACCCGATGTTATCATTGCTTTGATGGCTATTTATTTGTTTACCATAGTGTTTTATTATTATCAAAATGCAAACTTCCCTTTTGGCATGGAAAAAATAGCCACTCAGGGCGGTGCTGCATTCTTTAAAATTATGGGATTAATGCTGATAGCTGCGCTACTTGGATGCTCACATTATTTCTTACTGAAATGGTTTAGTTTTGCTAATCTATTGCTTATTCCTGTTTATTTGCTCGCTATTTATTATGTAAACCGTGTTTTTGTTTACAAAAAAATTACTTGGGAAAGAGTTGATAGCGTAAATAGTTATTCCTAACCATAAAATCGGGTGTTACAATTATAAAACTGTATGAAAACTATTGAAATGATTCAGAAATTATCCATTTTGCATTGTCTATATCAGATGATTGCTTCTGCCGATGGAGCTATTGATGAACAAAGAGATCAGGCGGCAATTGAAATTGCACTGTCTGAATTAGAATTACCCTTTAACTGTTGGGATAGAGCGTTGGGGCTTAACCCTCACGATTGCTTTATACATTTATCCTCTTTGAACGTTGAAGATAAACAATTATTTAGAAACTTATTGCTTAAAATTGCCGATATGGGTGGCAATACTTTTTTTAGAGTAAGTTGTGCAAACCATATTTTTCAACTAGCGAATTGCTAACTTCAGAAAATAAAGATCTATTATTCCTCTATCAAATTATATAAATAACATTGTATATTAGAATATTAAGATAAAAATAACAGTAATTAGGCGACTTTAAGCCGGAATTAAAATTATCCATTCTCAATTCAAAATTAAATATTATCTTTATATCATAAAACCAAATAAATTAAATAACTAAAAAAAACAGGAATATGAGTGACGACAATTCTAGAATTCTATTACTCGAAGAAAATGAGAATCTGGGTGTAATGATGAGCGATTTTTTAATTCGCAAAAATTTCCGGGTAGACTTTATATTAAATGCAAAAGCAGGTTATGATGCATTTATCGAACGTAAGCATAAAATATGTATTATTGATATAGCTTTGTTTGGAGATGACGGTTTTAAGGTGATTGACGAAATACATCAATTAAGCCCGGAAACCTATGTAATTGCCCTACTTCCTAAGTTGTTGAAAGTTGAAAGATTGAATATAGAAAATGAAATTCACCTCCGTAAACCGTTTAGTATTGAAGATCTGGTAAGAATTATCAAATACAAAAACAGATTGAAAGCCAATGGAATAACCAGTGTAAGAGCGAATAAGGAGGTTGTTGAACCAACGGAAGTAAAAACGTTTAAAATTGGTAAATATATTTTTGAAGTTCATAGAAAACGATTAATACTTAATGATCAATCGACTTACCTTACCAAAAAAGAAGCCGGATTGCTCACAATAATTGTTGAAAATGCAAATAGCTTAGTAGAGCGTGAAACTATTCTTGAAAGAGTATGGGTAAATGATAATGACTCTCACCGCAAAGCCAGAAGCATGGATGTGTATATTTGCAAATTAAGAAAATTATTAATTGAAGATCCTAACCTTTATTTAGTAAACCATCACGGTGTTGGATATCAAATGATTGGTGATATTTGTGAAGTTGAAACAACTATTTGAATTCTTTGTATCGATAAAAGAAAGTATGAAAAGTAATAAATTGTTGATTCTCACTATTTCCTTATTTCTTATTTTGGCTTATTCATGTAATAAAGCAGATGACACTGCTCAGATAATTGATAAATGGAAAACACAAAATGAAACTTATTTCACTAATATGAAAGATAGTGCTGGATATGTTTTGTATGAAATTCCATCAGCTCCTGCCGGATATAGCTATTATTTTAAAATTACTACAGCTGGTAATCAAAGTAGTGGTAGCCCTTTATCTACTGACTCTGTTTATGTAAATTACCGAGGTAGAACGATCGATGGAGTTGTATTTGATCAGACATATCCTGGCAAAACTCCCGTTGGCGATGCAAATGCTACACCACGTATGTTTAAATTAAATCAACTCATTTCTGGTTGGACTTATAATTTGGTACAGATGAAAGTTGGTGAAATAAGAACCATCGTATTGCCCCAACAACTTGCTTATGGAGCTTATTACAGGCCATCGATGCCTTACTCTACCCTGATATTTGATATTCAACTCGTATCGTACAAAACAGCAGCAAACTAAATTTTTTGTGCAAATCTGATTGACAACTTTATGGGTAGCCATTGATATATAAATAATTGTGTTATTCACCTTTAAATATAATTGTATGAATGTAAAACCTGTTTATTTGCTTGCACTAGTATTAATGCTTGGTTGTAGTACCACAAAAAAAATTGTAGTTGTACAACCAAAAACAAAAACTGTTTTGTAGGAAACTGCACTGCAGGGTCAGACATTGTACGAGAATAATTGTAAAAGATGTCATCGATTATATAACGCATCTGAATTTACGGCAGCACGTTGGCCTTCAATTTTAGACAGTATGCAGAAAAAAGCTAAAATCACCAATCAACAAAAGGAATTGATTTCTGAATATTTAGCTATTAATTCCAAAAAGTAATAAACTAATTATAAGTAACTTGACACAAAAAAAGCTGGCTAATCAGAACGATTAGTCAGCTTTTTTTGTGTCTGTATGTAAACTAGGTAATAAGTTTGTTTTACTATTCCATCAAATCGGTAAATGCAAATAATTTGCCATCAAATAATCCTACATCTCCTAATTTCAATTCAGGAATGACCAACAGCGACATAAAAGCCACTGTCATAAATGGTGCTCTGAGTGTTGAACCCAGTTCTTTGGCCATTGCATCTACTTCTTCATATTTTTCAGCTATTAAAGCTCCTTCAAGCTCCGACATCAATCCACCAACCGGTAGCGACAATAAATAGGTTCTGTCACCTTCACTTGCCAAAATACCACCTTTGCTGTCAATAATTTTATTGATAGCCATTGTAATCTCAGCATCCGAAGTACCCACAGCAACAATATTATGACTGTCGTGCGATACTGTTGAAGCTAAAGCGCCCCGCTTTAGGCCAATATTTTTGATAAAAGCAACAGATGGAGTTGAGGGCTGATACCGATTGTAAACTACCAGTTTTAAAATGTCATTCTCCAGATCGGAAACCACATTGTCATTCTCAATTTTGGGTTGACAAAGCATTGATTGAGTCAGCAATTGCCCATCATCCACTATTATCACTTTCAGATACTCACCTGTTGAACGAACAATCAATTGATCTTCAGTAATTTTACGGGCATTAAAATGATTGATTAATTCTGTAGGTTCAAAACGGGGATAACACGGTAAACCATTTTCAGCCACTTTTTCACCACGAATATAAGTTGCTTTTATTTCAAAATTAGATAGGTTATCCACAACAACAAAATCGGCATAATCATTAACCTGCAGCAAACCGATATCCAATTTATAATGCGCAATGGGATTTAACGAGCAAACACGCAGAATATCCATTGGATCATATCCTTTAGCCACTGCTCGGCGTACCAAAGCATCGATATGGCCATTTTTAATCAAATCATCCGGGTGCTTGTCATCTGAGCAAAACATAATATTCCCGGCATAATCGGTCATTAAGGGCAATAAATCGTCAAAGTTCTTAGCGGCACTTCCTTCTCGAATCAGTACCTTCATTCCCAATGCCATTTTTTCCTTCGCCTCGGCCAACGTCATACATTCATGATCAGTTGTTATTCCACCAGCTACATATGCCTTTAAATCATCTCCCATGAGCCCTGGAGCGTGTCCATCTATAGGCTTGCCTATAGTCTGAGCTGATTGTAGTTTTGAAAGAACTTCCTTATTTTTATGAATTACCCCCGGATAATTCATCATCTCAGCCAAAAAATAAATATCATCTCGTTTCAGTAGTTTCTCAACTGCAGGTGCATCTAAAATGGCTCCGGCAGTTTCAAAAGCAGTTGAAGGAACACACGAAGGCGCACCAAAATAAAACTTCATAGGTGAATGCTTGGCATTATTAATCATATAATCAATACCATCTACGCCCGAAACATTGGCTATCTCATGAGGATCACACACACATGCCACTGTGCCATGGATAACGCTGTAGCGCGCAAACTCCGATGGCAACATCATCGAACTCTCGATATGAATGTGGGCATCTATTAAACCCGGAATAATAAATTGATTTTCAACATCATCTGTTGGTATAATGCTGATAATTTTATCACCTTCAATTTGAATAATGCCTTTTATTATCGTTTTATTAATTACATCTACAATTTGTCCTGAAACAGTTTTCATAGTTTATTCTATATTATTTACGTCTATCAATTTTATATCTAAAAACAAAAGTACTGAAATTGTTCGACTGATTTCCGAAGTTATCGCATAAAAATACAAATTAAAATCAAAAAAAATAAAAATCAAATCTTTAAGAAAGGCACCACTCGTTGTCTTTGTCAATACTATTATAACAACTATTACTCAAAACTTAAATAGGGTTTCAATTTATTCAAATCTTCAGGCGAGAATTCTTGCAAAACTTTTAAATCGTTTATTTCCTTAAGTTTACCTTTATTTCGTCTCAATTCGAATAAGGCTTTGGCCTGATAAAAATTTATATAAAGATGAGCGTTTAAACGTTCTACACTTGCTGTATTTACCTTTATGCGCTGAATTAAAGCCGTATTCACCGTACAAAACGGACGAATTCTATCAAAATTCTCAGGTCGCATGCCACATATCTCGTGCAACTGATCCACTGATACAAATCCACCGGTTTCTTTTCTGAATCTCACGATTCCTTTCGCATAACCCCGTCCAATACCTTTTACCTGCATCAATAAAGTGGTGTCGGCTGAGTTTAAATCTACAATTATATCTTGCTTAAATGCCTTTTTTGGAGCTACTATCGTATCAACTTTTGGTTTAGGCGTTTCTTTTATTGTAATATAAGGTTCCAACTCCTTAAATTTATCGGGAGTAATACCATATACTTTGCTAAAATCGGCAGTGGTTCTGAACCTACCACCCTTAAGCCTGTATTTTAAGATATTAGATGCCATATAAGGCTTTAAACCCAAACGAGTAAAACCGGCCGAATCAACAGTATTGGGGTCGAAAGTAAAAAGTGAATACGTTATATCGTGTTTTGTTGGAGCATAATTTTGATATTGCTGATACTTCTTGTATCTGTCTTCGTACTTATGTTGCCACATAGCCTGACGAATACTATCTCGAGACACAAGCGTCTTCTTGAATGTCTTAACTTCACTCAAAAAGCCATTCTTAGGCATCTCTGTTTGTGGAAAAAAGAGTGGTAAAGCATAGTTAGCCATCAAAACGATGATAATCAAGGATATCAAAACGATAATCCCTATCCTTTGCCCTTTCGAAAAATAGAAAAAATTTTTCCACATAATAAACTCTGATTCAATTCGTGAAGTTAACAAGCGATAGACAAAAATAAAAATATATTTTGATTTAACAAGCAAGATGATAAAGATTTTTATAAAATTCAGATTCACAACCCCAACTCTTTATATTTCTAATTAAAACAACTAACTTTGCAGCAAAATAATAACTCCATGGAACTAATTTTAAAGTACTTTCCAAATCTAAGTAAAACACAAATAGCTCAATTTGAAGCTCTTTATGCTCTTTACATTGAATGGAACGAAAAAATAAATGTTATCTCGCGCAAAGACATCGAAAATCTTTACGAACATCATGTTTTACACTCATTGGCCATTGCTGAAATAATTAAATTTCAGCCGGATACTTCTATTTTGGATGTTGGCACCGGAGGTGGATTCCCGGGTATTCCACTTGCTATTCTTTTTCCTGAATCAACCTTCGTTTTAATTGATTCCATCGGTAAAAAGATTAAAGTTGGGACTGAAGTTTCAGCAGCTATCGGGTTAAAAAACATCACGTTAAAGCATCTTCGGGTGCAAGAAGAAAAAGCAAAGTATGACTTTGTTGTAAGTCGTGCCGTAATGCCGCTTGGCGATTTGGTAAAGTTGGTGCAAAAGAATGTCAGCATGAAACATAAAAATGCACTCCCCAACGGACTTATTTGCCTGAAAGGTGGTGAGTTACATCACGAAATACTTCCGTACAAAAATATTGCAGAGCTGTATGAAGTGAGCGATTACTTTAAAGAAGAGTTTTTTAAAACAAAAAAAGCGGTTTACGTACCGCTATAATCGGTATTATCCTAGTTGCACTATTTTACTTCATGTTTTTAATTGTTATTCGCCAGCGGCATTATTTCAATTTTCAATAACATTGAAGAACTAAATAACAATGAATAACTTTTTCAAATATGACAATTAAAACATTTACATTCAATCCTTTTCAGGAAAATACATACCTGGTTTTTGACGAAACTAACGAAGCAGTAGTCATCGATGCCGGTTGCTTACAAGCCGGTGAAAAGCAAGTACTCACCCGCTTCATTGAAGACAACAAACTAACTCTCAAACGAGTATTAAATACGCACTTACACCTCGACCATCAATTTGGCAATAAGTTCTTATTCGACACTTATGGAATTGCTCCGGAAGCCTGTATAGAAGATGAATTTTTGTTGGAGAATGTTGTAGCGCAAGCACGTTCATACGGTTTCCCTGTTACTGAAGAAGCACAACCATTAGGCGCTTACATAACTGAAAATCAAGAAATAACTTTTGGAAATTCAAGTTTAAAAGCCATTCATGCACCGGGTCATTCGCCTGGAAGTATGGTCTTGTATTCAGAAAAGGATGGAGTAATGTTTGCCGGAGATGTACTTTTTCAAGGTTCAATTGGCAGAACAGACTTACCCAAGGGCGATTATGCAAGCTTAATCCTAGCTATAACAAAGAAATTACTGGTACTCCCCGACTCCACTGTGGTTTATTGTGGTCATGGTCCCAGCACTACCATTGGTTACGAGAAAAAAAACAACCCGTACTTGTAAATTATTGATAGAAATTGTTCTCAATAATAAATTGATATACAGAAGGATGTAACCATTGGCTTACATTCTTTTTTTGTGCGATGGAATTGCGGATTTGTGTTGATGAAATATCATAAACAGGACTATTCAAGAGTTTCATTTCGGGATATTTATCAGCTACAAGATCAAAGTCATAACCTGTTCTTGGATAAACCAATATTGGATAGTGTTTTAGCAGTTGAGTGTAGTCTTTCCATAGATCAAAAACCAACGCATTATCGCTTCCAATAACCAAACTGAATTGACAATCAGCAAATTGAATAGATAAATGCTCAAGGGTATCAATACTATAGGATGGAATTGGCATACAGAACTCCACATCCGATGCTTTGAAATTGGGGTGTTTCACAATAGCCAGAATCAACATATCAAGGCGAATATATTCATCCAGTAACTCCGATTGTTTTTTTAGGGGATTACATGGAGAAACCACAAACCAAACTTCATCAACAAGCTCGTTATCAATCAGATATTCTGCCAGTTTAGTATGTCCGAGATGAATGGGGTTAAACGAACCGGAGTAAATTCCTATTCGTTTTTTTTTCTCACTATCAGTATTTTGACCTGATTTCATCGGATGATATCAAATTATTTACTCAAAAACTCACGAATAATTCTTTCTGCTTCTTCTTTGGCCATCTCTAAATCATCATTTACCACTACTTTGTCAAACTGTGGGGCAAAAGTCATTTCAAAATCCGCCTTTCCAATTCGCTTCGCTATCATTTCATCGGAATCAGTTCCACGGCTTTTTAAGCGTTTGTGCAGTATTTCAATACTTGGAGGCGCAACAAAAAGCGACAAAGCTCGGTCTCCAAATTCTTTTTTTATATTTAGTCCACCCACTACATCTACATCGAAAACAATGTTGTTTCCTTTGCATGTAATGCGATCAACCTCATTGCGAAGTGTTCCGTAAAAGCAACCTGCATAAACTTCTTCGCACTCAAGAAAATCTCCTTTTTCAATCTTATTTTTGAATTCTTCGACTGTAAGATAGTAATAATCAACTCCATTCTGTTCAGCTCCACGTGGAGCACGACTGGTAGCTGAAATAGAAAACTCCATATTGAAACCACAGCCTAATAAGTGCTGCACTAGGGTACTTTTACCTGCCCCCGACGGAGCTGAAAATATAATTAATTTGCCGGACATGTCTTTTAGTAGGTAGTTGGTAGTTGATAGTTCGAAAAAGTACAAGAATATTTTTTGCCTTTTGTACTGACTTAAAATAACAAACTATTTACTTATAATACGTTTAATACTTGTTCTTTGATTTGCTCCAAATCATCTTTCATCAAAACAACGATTTTCTGCATTTCACTGTTATTCGACTTAGATCCAAGGGTATTTACCTCACGACCAATCTCTTGCGCAATAAAACCAAGTTTCTTACCAGGTGATTTTTCGTGTTGCATTGTTTCGATAAAGTACTCAAGATGATTGCGTAAACGTACTTTTTCCTCGTTTACATCGAGCTTTTCAATATAAAATATCAATTCTTGCTCCAATCGGTTTTTATCATAGTCGATTTTATCGGACAAAGCCTGTAGATTTTCCTCTAAACGAGCTTTTATCTTCTCAACACGCTCTGCTTCAAAAGGTGCCACTTCATCGAGTAATTGGCTGATATGAGCAATTTTATTTACAAATACTGCTTCCAATGATTTACCTTCCTGCACTCTGAAAGCGTTGAACTGCTCGATAGCTACAGCAATCGTTTTACGAATCTCCAACCACTCGTTTTCATCCAATTCTACCGTCTCCGTTTTCATCGTGTCCGGTAAGCGCAATAGTACTTCGAACCAATTGGAAGGTACATCAATACCAATCTTATCGGATAATGCTTTAATTTGTTGATAATAAGCTTCAACAACCGATTGATTAATCTGTGAAACCGACTCTTTTCCCGAATTGTCAACATAAAGTGAGAAGTCAACCTTTCCACGTTCCAGCTTCTGAGAAAGTTCGTTGCGAATTTCAATATCCTTTTCGCGATACAACCCCGAAATACGAGTTGAAACATCTAATTGTTTGCTATTTAACGACTTAATTTCAACTACTATCTTTTTGTTTCCGTATTCGCAAGTGGCTTTACCAAAGCCGGTCATCGATTGTATCATTTTTATTGATTTAGTATATAAATTTCTACTTGATTGCAAAAATACTATTTTTATTTTAAAGTAGCGATTTTATCCTGAACACTATATATTTTATTGTAAAATGCTCATTTTAATTCCAAAATATCATAAATAACTATCAGGATATTTCAATTTTACAAAATTGTTTTTATCTTTGTCTATCTTAAAAATCAAAAACATAATGCACATTTTTAATCCGATAAAATTCTGGCGTTGGCAAAACTTTTATTTTAAACAATAAGGTTTTTGTTGCCATAATAATATGAGTAATACCATAACAGCCTGTTGTTTAACGAAACGACAGGCTGCATTATTTTAGAAATATATAAAAATAAATATTTACCGATAATTTTACTACATCATGGAAAAAACAAAAAAGTTTCTGTTAGCCGAAAAAGAGTTACCCACCAAATGGTACAATATTGTGGCTGATATGGAAACCAAACCAATGCCAATGTTACATCCAGGCACAAAACAAGCATTGAAAGAAGAAGATTTATATCCTTTATTTGCAAAAGAACTGGCTCATCAAGAACTTAATCAAACCGATCCATGGATTGATATTCCCGAAGAAGTTCGTGAGAAACTAAAAATATATCGCCCTACACCCCTTGTTCGTGCCTACAATCTCGAAAAAGCATTGGATACCCCGGCTCATATTTACTTTAAAAATGAGAGTGTTAGCCCGGTTGGTTCACATAAACTGAATTCGGCTTTGGCACAAGCCTATTATTGCAAGAAAGAAGGCACAACCAATATCACCACCGAAACTGGTGCCGGTCAGTGGGGAACAGCATTATCATTCGCAGCCAAAGCATTCGGACTGGAACTGGCAGTTTATATGGTAAAAATCAGCTACGAGCAAAAACCATATCGTCGTTCATTGATGCAAACTTGGGGGGCGCAAGTAATCCCATCGCCAAGTATGTCGACTAAAGCGGGACGTGATATTCTGACAAAACATCCTAATTATCAGGGCAGTTTGGGTACAGCTATTTCGGAAGCTATCGAACTGGCTATGCAAACGCCAAATTGTAAATACACATTGGGTAGTGTGCTGAACCATGTATCATTACACCAAACCATTATCGGTCTGGAAGCCGAAAAACAGATGGAAATGACCGGCGAATACCCTGATGTGGTAATTGGTTGTTTCGGAGGAGGATCAAACTTCTCGGGTATTTCGTTTCCTTTTATGCGTCATAACATCAAAGAAGGCAAACAAACACGCTTCATTGCTGCCGAACCGTCGTCTTGCCCAAAATTGACCCGTGGTAAATTTGAATATGATTTTGGCGATGAAGCCGGTTACACACCACTATTGCCAATGTTCACACTTGGTCACAATTTTGCTCCCGCACACATTCATGCAGGTGGACTTCGTTACCATGGTGCCGGAACTATTGTTAGTCAATTGATGAAGGATGGGTTAATGGAAGCTGTTGATATTGAACAGTTAGACTCGTTTAATGCGGGCGTATTATTTGCTCAAACCGAGGGAATTATACCGGCGCCTGAATCGGCTCACGCTATTGCAGCTGCTATCAATGAAGCACTTAAATGCAAAGAAGAGGGAACAACAAAAACTATCCTATTCAATCTTTCAGGACATGGATTGGTAGATATGGCTGCATACGATCAATATTTAGCCGGTGATTTGGTAAACTATTCATTGTCAAATGAAGATATCGAGAAAAACGTAAGTCAACTGGAACATTTGGTTTAGTATTAAAAACATAACGAGTAGATTAACTACAAACAAAAAAAAGGAAGATGATCAGTCTTCCTTTTTTTATACGCAGTATTTCATTCGTTTTTCTTTTTCTTATCCGAGATCAAAATTAATCGAAGTGAAGTATCTTTGGTAATATAACTCCATGCCCAATTAAAGAAGACTATCAGTTTATTACGAACACTAAGTATCAGCATTAAATGTAAAAACATCCAAATATACCAGGCAATAACACCACTAAACTTCAGAAATGGTAAATCTACAACAGCCCTATGCTTACCTATTGTGGCCATTAATCCCAAATCGTGATATTCGTATTCTTTAATTGGTTTACTTTTTAGTGTATTTACGATATTTTTTCCAAGGTTTTTAGCCTGATTGATAGCCACATTAGCAACTTGAGGATGTCCGGTTTTATATTTGGGAGTTTCCATGTAAGCAATGTCGCCAAGTGCGTAGATATTTGAATAGTTTTTTAATCTGTTATACCTATCCACTATGTATCTGTTACGAATAATATCTTCGGGTTGAAGTCCGGAAACAATATTCCCGGTTACTCCTGCCGCCCAAATAAGGTTTCGTGTCGGAATTTGTTCTCCGGTACTCAAGGTGGCAATATTTCCATCGTAAGTATTTATTATTGTTTCTGTTCTGATTTGTACTCCAAGCTCTTCCAAAAACTTTCGCGAGGCTTTTTTGGCATCATCGCTCATGTTATTGAGCGTATTCTTACTACCTTCCACCAAAATTATGTTTAATTTTGAAAAATCCAGACTAGGATAATCTTTAGGTAAGATATTGTTTTTGAGTTCTGCAAATGCTCCCGAAAGCTCTACACCGGTAGGTCCCGCTCCAACAATAACAATGTTGTTTATAGCTGTCTTTTCTTCTTCGGTTGCAAAAATTTCTTGCTCAAAACTAATTAGAATCTTATTTCTGATCTTAATGGCCTCCTGGGTTGTCTTCATCGAAAGTGCATGCTGACTCATTTGCTCATTTCCGAAATAATTTGTTTTACAACCTGTTGCAATAACCAAATGATCGTAAGTGATTTGACCGGATGAAGTTAGAATCTTTTTTGATGCAGGCAGAATTTTCAAAACATCAGCCATTCTAAAATCTATATTATTATATTTCTGAAAAACTTTTCGAAATGGAAAGGAAATACTGGCAGGCTCCAATCGTGCACTTGCAATTTGATATAGTAATGGTTGAAATTGGTGATGATTTTGTTTATCTACCAATAAAATCTTTAAATCTTTGTTTTGTAATGATTTGGCCAATTGAAGACCAGCAAAACCACCTCCGATAATAACTAATTTATCGCCTTTTTTGAAACTTAAACCATCCATCTTCTTTTCTATTTTAATCCTTTATGTATTACAGACTATTAAACAACCCAAGTAGATAATTGTTGACAATAAAGAAATTTTTCTCTAATTAAAAATTAATTTTATTATAGACATCTGTTTATCAATACAATAAAATCATCAAATATTATATAAAATATTATCTGTATCTTTGCATCAAAATAGTAGGTCGGTTTGTCGCTTTTCCCTTGGGAATGGAGGAAAGTCCGGGCAACGCAGAGCACCATATTTCCTAACGGGAAGCTGTTTGTGAGGGCAGAGTAGCGTAACAGAAAATAACCACCATAATTGACCTTTTCCATTTTCCCTCTCCATTGGAGAGGGTGCCCTATGGGCGGGAGAGGTGTATGGAAAGGGTGAAAAGGTGAGGTAAGAGCTCACCGGTTCGGATGGCAACATTCGAAGCCGTACGTCTTATGGGTTGCAAGATCATGTATACCGACGCAGTAGGGTTGCTCGCCCGATGTCGGGGGGTAGATTGCTAAAGGCAAATGGCGACATTTGTTCGAGATAAATGACAGACACTTTGCGCAAGCAGAGTACAAAACCCGGCTTATAGACCTACTATTTTTTTTTCGACTACCAAACAACAACTACCAAATATTTTTTAACATAAATACCGCTTTAAACCATTCGGTTTAGTAGTGGGTTCAATTGTACCACATTAATTCACATACATTTATGTCTAAACTTATTGCATTCTTTGAGGGAATATATAATTTTATCCGTTTTGACATTTGGCGGATTACGGAGTATGAATTAACTAAATCGCGTCGTTTTTTCTATCGTGTGGTGAAAACAATCGTGCTGGCCATTCGGGGTTTTGTGGTCGACAACTTGAATGTTAGGGCATCAGCTCTCACCTACTCTATTTTATTTGCCATGATTCCTTTGTTTGCGCTGATTATTGCCATTGCAAAGGGATTTGGAGTAGATAAGCTTATCGAAAATTCACTTCAGGGTACTTTTATCGGACAAGCTAATCTTGTTCCCACTGTGATGGGCTTTGTACAGCGCTATCTGGAGTCTACGCAAGGTGGTTTATTTATCGGAATTGGTATTGCCATCCTTTTCGGATCGGTAATGAATTTCTTTATGCAAGTCGAAAATGCATTTAACAGCATATGGCAAGTTAAAAAACCACGGTCGCTCATTCACCAATTTACCACTTATTTCTCAGCTATTTTAATTATTCCACTATTAATTGTTTTATCAAGTGGATTTTCAATATATGTCAACACCATACTTTCTCATAGCTATTTTTTCAATGTACTGAGTCCGGTGCTTCGTTTTGGCGTTAAATTTATACCATATATTATAAACTGGATTGTATTTACCATAATGTATATGGTCATTCCGAATACACGCGTTCGGTTCTATAATGCATTGTTGGCTGGCGTACTTGCCGGCTCAGCCTTCCAATTGTTTCAAATACTGTATATCAATGGTCAGGTATATTTATCGCGTTTCAACGTGGTATATGGAAGTTTTGCGGCTATTCCATTACTTTTACTCTGGCTGCAAATTTCCTGTTTAATTATTTTATTGGGAGCAGAAATTTCGTATGCTTCGCAAAATATCAAAAATTTCGATTACGAAGTTGATACAAAGAATATTAGCTCCAGATACAAAAACTTTCTGACTCTTTTTATCGCTCACCTGGTGGTAAAACAATTTGAAGAGCAAAAGCCGCCATTATCTTCAGAGCAGATTGCAACCAACTATAAACTCCCTATCAGGTTAGTAAATCAAATTCTAAATCAATTGACTGAAGTTGCTGTTCTGATTGAGGTATACCACGACAGTTCAAAATCAAAAACTTATCAACCCGCAATTGACATCAATCAAATGACTGTAAATCTTGTATTTGCAAAGCTTGAAAAAAATGGTGCTGAGCTATTTTTGACCAGTAAGAATGAGTTATTGGATTCATTTTGGCAAAAAACACTTGAGATCAAAAAACAATCGATTGAACAAACCAATCATATTTTGGTAAAAGACATCTGAAATTGATGGCAAAAGATGAAAAAAGCCGTTTCCAACTGAATGGAAACGGCTTTTTTAGTGAGCCTCTTGTCGGATTCGAACCAACGACCCCGAGATTACAAATCACGTGCTCTGGCCAACTGAGCTAAAGAGGCAAGTGGGTAAGCACCCTACATCGCACCGCTACAACCTTCTACCCTTGCTGCGATCAAGCCCTGGGGGAATTCAAAAGGAGCATGTCGTGCAGGACTTACCCGACGACAAAAGTAGTACTTTTGAGTTAATCTCCAAAACTTTTATACGATATTTTTTTCGGAAATGCCCTACAGTATTCATTCTCAGAAAACTATTGCGAAATATTTTTTTCAAAATAAATAATTCAGGAAGTAAAGAACCCGATTATCTGATGAATAATCTGAATAAATAGATTTATTTACTAAAAAACGATGATTCTGTTCATCAAATTTGTGGCACAAACTTTGTAAACAAATAATTTATATTCAGTCTTACCATTCAGTCAGTAAATATTAATCATAAATCAAATTCAAATGAAAAAATTATTATTGATTTTCGCAGTCGCTTTGGCGTTTATCTCGTGCAGAGATTCGGTTTCGGACGAATTAGACACTAAACAAATTATCAGTTTAAAGGTAAATAGCGCCGATTGGGTTGAAAATACCGACAATGCCGGATTAAACAGGTTTTATTCCTATCACTTCTCGGTCAACGAGATTAATTCGAATATTTATAATAATGGTGCAGTTGTAGGGTATATTGAACTGGATGACAGGCAACAAGCTCTACCCTACGTCCGTCATTTTGAAAACAGTAATGGCATCATGTGGACACGTACCGTTGATTTCGACTATTTAAAAGGAGGAGTTAATATTTATGTTACCAATTCTGATTTTATGAGCGACCCACCGGAAACAATGAATTTCAGAATAGTTCTTATGTGGTAATATTTTAATTTATAGATAATTATGACGCGTTGTTTGAGTAAAATCAGATAATGCGTTTTTTATCATCAGACAATGAAGGAAGATCTGCTTCGTAGAATGAATAATTTGATGTAATTTTGATTCAAATTTGCAGAAAGAAATGAACTCCGAAACGAAAGAATTTATTAGCACTCATCTTAGCGCTGATGTGCATCAACTAGCACTTCAAGCCGGTCGATTTCCATTGGTTGATATGACACTGGCAATACGTCAGATTAATGGAATGCAAAAAATCAAAAGCAAAGTTCCACTCTTTTATACTACCGACGAAATTCTTTATCCGGCCCAACTTTCGCTCGAACAATCATCGTCTCAATCAACAGCGACTTACAAGTCAACACTTTGCGAAGGAAACTCATTAACTGATTTAACTGGTGGATTCGGAATTGATTGCTATTTTATGTCTGCTCATTTTAAGCAGGTTAGCTATGTAGAACGTCAAGCCGAATTGTGTGAGCTCGCAAGCCATAATTTCAAGGTACTGGGCAGAAATCATGTTGAGATTTTCAATCAAAATACAGAAGCTTTTTTGCCCGAAATGCAAAATGTCGACTGGATTTTTATTGATCCGGCACGTCGTGCTACCAGCGGAAAGAAGGTAGTTTTACTTTCAGACTGCGAACCGGATGTATCAGCACTTTCACCGCTTTTATTGGAAAAAGCAGCGAATGTAATGATAAAATTATCTCCAATGATGGACATATCTGCAGCGCTGCGCGATTTACCGCAGACAATAGAGGTTCATGTTGTGGCAGTTGAGAATGAGTGTAAAGAAGTTCTGCTTATTCTCAGAAAGAATAATGACAAGCCTTTGCAGGTATTTACAATCAATTTTGTAAAAAACGACCATCAGCAGTTGTTTCGATTTGATGCACACGACGAATCAAGCTCAACTTCAAAATTAAGTTCGGAAGTAGGAAAGTACCTGTACGAACCCAATGCGGCTTTGATGAAAAGTGGGGGCTTCAAATTAATCGGAAATAATTTTGGCTTAAGTAAACTGCATGATAATACCCATTTATATACAGGAAATGAATTATTACTTGAATTTCCAGGACGAATTTTCAACGTGAATAAAGTGTGGGAAAACTCCAAATTGTCATTAAAGCAACTTACAACAGAGTGCCCGAAAGCGAATATATCCACCCGAAATTATCCGATTAGTGTAGACGAATTACGCAAAAAACTGAAAATAAAAGATGGTGGCGAGACTTACCTATTTGCCTGTACGCTTGCCAACGAAGAGAAAGTAATTATTGAATGTAAAAAGGGAAAACAGAACTAACCATTTCCCCTTCAAATATATATTTTCTGATATTTAAAACCCTACTGAAAAACTTACTGCAGAACGATTTAAATCCCCATTAGTAAATAATCCTGTCGGGTAATAATTATACGCCAGACGAGCATTTAAAATGGCAAAAAATCGAATTTTAGTGCCGACTGTCCAACCAAATTGGTTGTTACTTACACCGGGATAATAACTTCTATTCAGGCTTGAAGTAAGGATCAGCTCGTAAACCGGTCCTGTGTATACTTTCATACCACTGAAAAACGAATTAAATAGCTTATATTCAACTGTTAGTGGGATAGTTAATGACTGAGTCCTAAACACCTCATCTGATGCACTTAATGCATAATTTCCATCACCGTACAAAGTATATTTGCTCCAATTATAATTTAATCCTACCTGCCAGGATGCCTGGGAATCAAATTCAAATTTTTGACCATAGGCAGTACCCAGACTAAAATTACTCCATCTATAATCATAGGTCTTATTCACATCCCAACCTATATTGATGTTTTTAAATAATTGTCTTTTAAAGCTATCTTCTGCCTTTATATTTCGCACACCAGCTGTAAATAAGCAAATTACAACAATGATTACAATTTTATTTTTCATATTTACCTAAATTATTTAAATAATTATCAGCTATCTATGATAAATACTTTCAATTTTTATGCCAAACAATACAGATAATGCAACTATAGCAATTTCAATTGAACTCGTTTTCTAACCGCATCAACCTCGATAACACGTACTTTTACATGCTGATGAACTGAAACGACTTCAGCTGGATTACTGATATACCTATCGGCCATATTAGACACATGAATTAAGCCATTTTCCTTGATGCCGACATCAACAAATGCGCCAAAATTAGTTATATTCGTCACGATTCCAGGCAATTCCATTCCTGTACGTAAATCACCAATCGTTTTTACATTCGGATCAAACTCGAAGACCTGTATTCCACTTCGAGGATCGCGTCCGGGTTTTTCCAATTCCTGTAAAATGTCATTTAAGGTTGGCAAACCAACTTTTGAACTGATATACTTTTGTAAATCAATACTTTTCTTAAGTTCTTTATTCTGAATCAGTTCTGCAACAGTCGATTTTAAATCCTTGGCCATCGCTTCTACTATTACGTAACTTTCGGGGTGAACAGCAGAATTGTCTAATGGATTTTCACTATCCGGAATACGCAGGAAACCGGCACATTGCTCAAAAGTTTTAGCACCCATTTTAGGCACTTTCATCAGTTGCTTTCTGTTTTTAAATGCACCATTTTCGCTTCTGAAGTCAACAATATTTTGCGCTAACTGTGGTCCCAGCCCGGAAATATACGTCAGTAAATGCTTGCTGGCAGTATTCAGGTTCACTCCTACTTTATTCACAGCATTCTCAACCGTTTGGTCGAGCGATTTTTTAAGCTGAGTTTGATCCACATCGTGTTGATACTGACCAACTCCTATCGATTTTGGATCTATTTTTACCAATTCAGCCAATGGATCCATCAATCTGCGACCAATAGAAACCGACCCGCGTACAGTAACATCATATTCCGGAAATTCATCGCGGGCAATTTTTGATGCTGAGTAAATAGACGCACCATTTTCGCTTACTACAAAAACCTGAACTTCTCTATCGAAACTTGTATTTTGGATAAATTGCTCCGTTTCACGGCTTGCAGTACCATTTCCAATGGCAATGGCTTGAATTTTATATGCCTCAACCATTTTTTGTACTTTTCGCATGGCTTGCGAAGTTTCATGTTGTGGCGCGTGAGGATAAATAGTTTCGTTATGCAACAAGTTGCCCTGCGCATCCAAACAAACGATCTTACAACCGGTTCTGAAGCCCGGATCTATTCCCAAAACACGTTTTTGTCCTAATGGTGGCGCCAATAATAGCTGACGAAGGTTTTCGGCAAAAACCCGAATAGCTTCGGTATCCGCTTTTGCCTTACTTTCGGAAGCAAACTCAGTTTCGATGCTTGGTTTTAATAATCGTTTATATGCATCATTAACGGCTTCAGATACTTGAATAGACGACCCGGTTTTTCCTTTTACAAAAATCCGATCCAATCTATCCAAACAATTTTCATCTTCGGGGGTGATATTAACACGTAAAAATCCTTCCGTTTCACCTCTTCGCATGGCTAATAAACGATGCGATGAGCAACGCGCCAATTTTTCACTCATATCAAAATAATCGCGATACTTCTGAGCTTCTTCCTCTTTTCCTTTTATCAATTTTGAGGAAATAACAGCTTCGCGCGCAAAAATGGTACGAATTGCATTCCTGGCAGCCTCACTCTCATTCACCCATTCAGCGATAATATCCCGCGCACCTTTCAACGCATCATCGGCATCGACCACATCACCTTTTACAAAGCCAATTGCCATCCTTTCAATGTCATCCGACTGCTGTTTCATCAGCATTTTAGCAAGTGGTTCCAGTCCCTTTTCGCGAGCTATTTCTGCACGCGTACGTCGTTTGGGCTTATAGGGCAAATAAATATCCTCTAATTCTGTGATATTCCAACAATTATCTATTCTGGACTTTAATTCATCTGTCAGTTTATCCTGCTCCTCGATTGATTTCAACACGGCCAACTTACGTTTTGCCAATTCGCATAGCTTATCATACTGCTCTTTTGTATCGCCAAGCTGCACTTCATCCATGCCATCGGTCATTTCTTTCCGATATCGACTAATAAAAGGGATAGTAGCTCCTTCAATAAATAATTGAATAGCGTTTCTGATTTGTTTTTCGGTTAAGTGTAGAGCTGATGCAATCAGCGAAATGAATTTCGCCGGTATTGTTGAATTATCTGTAGACATTTTGAAAATAAAATTGTGAAGTTTGTATAAAGGCAGATTTAAAACTACCCGAAATATTCATTGAGAAAGTGGAATAAAAACCGGAATGAATTAATGCAATATTTTGAATATCAATTCTTTCATCAATTCTCCTTCGTCGGTACTTGGATTATCTATCCCTTTATATCGGGCATCTGTTTCCCTGATATAAGTAATAATATTCATCGTTTTCCATGCACCAAAAACTTGAGAAGCTTTTAGATAATCTTTTATAAAATAGGGATTTACTTTCAGTTCGGAAGCTGCTGCTCCCTGACTTTTGTCCGGTAAATAGTGAAATATCATCAAATCACTGAAAAATTTAAAAAGCTGAGCAAGTACCAGCACCATAGGATTTGCCTTCTTGTTTTCTGCGAAATAGCGAATTATTCTGTTGGCTTTCAACACATCTCGGTTTATTAAAGCAGCCTGCAGCTCAAAAACATTAAAATCTTTACTAATTCCAATGTTTTTCTCAATCAGTTCGGGCGTAATACTTCTCATATCAGCCGGTTTTGTCAGAATAAGCTTGTCCATCTCATTCACCAACTTACTTAGGTCAGTTCCTAAATATTCAGCCAACATAGCCACCGCTTTGTCTTCAATAGCTACATTTTTCGTCTTCGCAAATTTAGTAATCCAGGAAGCTATTTCATAATCGCGCAATTTAGTCGATTCAAAGGTGATTCCCACCTTCCCAACCTCCTGAAACCATTTTTTACGCTTATCCGGAGTTCCGTATTTATAGCAAAACACTAGGATAGTGGATTTTAATGGGTTCGAAAGATAATGAACCAAATCATCCCATGCCTTAATCAGTTGCGCTTCCTTAACGATCAACACCTGATGAGTACCCATCATTGGATAACGTTTAGCTGCATTTATAACCGTACTGATTTCCACATCTTTTCCATACAAAATAGTTTGGTCAAACTCCTTTTCGGCATCACCAAGTACATTATTTTGAATAAAATCGGAAATTAAATCGATGTAGTACGGCTCTTCACCCATTAAAAAATAAACGGGTGAATACTGCTTTTTACGTAAATCGGTAAATATTTGATCGTACGAGACGGAATCTTGTTTAGCCACTTTAATTATATATCAGAAAATAAAATACGGAAATAATCTATTATTCGAAACGTAAATGCTTAATAGTCTTACTATTATTCAATAATGAGGTCAGGGATTTTACCCCAATCTTTAAGTGCTCTTCTACAAAACTGGCTGTCACTTTTTTGTCGCTCTCAGAGGTTTTAATTCCATCTTCATGCAATGGCATATCAGAAACCAGTAATAACGCTCCGATAGGAATGCTATTAGAGAAGCCGGCAATAAAAAGCGTAGCAGTCTCCATATCAATCGCCAATGCCCGGCTGGCACGAAGGTATTCTTTAAACTTCTCATCATGCTCCCACACGCGTCTATTGGTCGTATAAACCGTTCCAGTCCAGTAATCTTTTCCAAAATCACGAATGTTTGACGAAACAGCACGTTGCAAACTAAAAGCAGGTAAAGCTGGTATTTCTGGTGGAAAATAGTCGTTAGAAGTTCCTTCGCCACGTATGGCAGCACTTGGTAAAATATAGTCGCCCAGTTTGTTCTTATCTCTCAACCCTCCGCATTTTCCTAGAAAAAGCACTGCTTTAGGTTGTATTGCGGATAAAATATCCATAATAATTGCCGCATTCGGACTTCCCATTCCAAAATTAATAATGGTTATCCCATTGGCACAAGCATTGGGCATATTCCCATCACGACCCACTACAGGCACATTAAACCATTCGGCAAAAAGCTCTACATAATTATTGAAGTTGGTTAGTAATATATAGTCAGTAAATTCATTTAAAGGACGTTTAGTATACCGGGGCAACCAATTCTCCACAATTTCTTTTTTTGTTTTCATAACCATCAATAATTATAGTTTGTTTTAGTATCTTCGCAAAACATACGATTTTCACAATGAATTGAAATTAAATTCTATCATTTTGCATTATATATGCGAACACTTCAATTGATAATCAACTAATTATTATTTATTCAACTAATTTGACCTTCAATTTTAAAGTGGAAACAAAAATACTAAAAAATGTTGCAACTTAACCTCCCCCAGTATAGTTTTAGAATAAAAAAACAGAATGAAAAGCTTGTAATTTTCGATTCGCAACGAAAAAGATATGTGGCACTCACTCCTGAAGAATGGGTACGGCAGAATTTCATCCGTTTTTTAATCGAAGAGAAAGGATATCCTGCAGCTTATCTTGCAATCGAAAAACAGTTAAATATAAATGGAATGAAAAAACGTTGCGACGCTATACTATATAATGAACATGCGCAACCATTTCTTATTATTGAACTAAAGGCTCCCAATGTTGCCATTTCACAAGCCACTTTCGACCAGGTAGCAGTGTATAATGCCAAATTAAAGGTCGACTTTTTTATAATTAGCAACGGAATTGAACATTTTTGCTGCAAAGTGAACCTCGAAACTGCACGATATGAGTTTTTTCCTGAAATTCCTGATTTTAACCAGATCGTCACCAAAAATACATAAACCACTATATAACAAATAAATACATATTCACTCATAAATTTAGGCCGAAAACATGTTGTAAAACATTGTTTTTGGCCTTGTTTTTTCAATCAAATTCTGTATGCACAAAAATAGCAACTAAACATCTTTATATCAGTACTTTGAGGACACATACAAACAACCATAACGGTTAATGTTTGTACTCAACATAAATGTTTAACGCAAAACATGCGATTTTTGTGTTGTAAAACATATAATTTTGCATCGTCAATCAAAGATAAATTGATATGACAAATCTAATACAAAGAAAGCCCAGTTAAAAAATCACATGGGAATTCTTTGTTTTTTTTATTAATAGGTATAAGGTATTAAATTTAAAAAGTTTGGTTATGAAAAAGATTTTAGTTCTAATTGCGGTTTGTATCGGATATTCGGTATCAACCTTTGCATTTAATCCTAGTGATTACAAAAATTTGTGCAAATTGAACACCAAAGCAACATTTACAGGTTTGGTTGGATATATAGATGCTGACCAAGAGCAAGCTGCTTTCCTAAAAAGAG